>Ga0073900_10001448_pt1 | contig 13164 bp, 8 predicted proteins | sample KloWWTmetKNB5Kit_FD_66666 | JGI IMG/M metagenome (GOLD analysis project Ga0073900, IMG submission 66666) | Active sludge microbial communities from Klosterneuburg, Austria, studying microevolution and ecology of nitrifiers - Klosterneuburg... | ecosystem: Engineered > WWTP > Aerobic digester >...
AAAAACTTCATTTCTGAAATTGTTTCAATTAGGGTTATGCGAGCATTTGAAGCATTGAAAACCTATTCAAAGCAATTGCCAACGATTTATATGAGCAGTATAGCAGAAGCATTTGTTCAATACATAAGATATTTGGCAAACTACTTTGAACTGGATTTTAAAAAAGAACTTTCACGAATTTCCGAAAATGTTTCATCTGATAGGATTAGATACATTTTGAAACGTATTGAAGAAACAGAAGAACTACAAACCGAACAAAAATTTGAAGCAAATGAAAGGCAACAAGAAATATTTTACACCATTCTTTCTGACCTTAAACCCTACTTTAATTTAACGGATGCAAGAAGTTTAGTTGAAATTGGAAGCATTCCAGAAGCACCATCAAACTTTACATTTGAATTAAACTCAAATGGTTTGCGATTTGGAATTGAAGGCGAAGTTGATAGCGATGATTTTAATGAAATAAGTTATACTGTGATTTAATGAAATATACAGACACAACAGAAAAAGGATTAGAAGCCCATATCACACAGCATTTGTGTTTGGTAAATGGTTTTGAAGAACGCCACTTCGACCAATATAACCGCAGCGAGTGTGTGGATGAAGAATTGCTTTTCAAATTTTTAGAAGAAACCCAACCAAAGGAAGTTGCCAAGTTGCAAACCGTTCACGGAACTAATTATAAGCAACGTATTTTATATCTTATCAATCGAAAAATAAAAGATGAAACAGTAGTAAACGAAAAGTGTTTAGGCGGCTTGGTGAGTTTAATACGAACAGAAATCACAGATGGCAGTTCAGGAATAAAACTAAAATTGTTTTACGACAAACCCGTTAGCAACCTAAACACCAAAGATGCAGAGTTATTCAACAAGAATATTTTTTCGGTAACTCGTCAGGTGCATTTCAGCACACAAAGCGAAAAATCGCTTGACCTTGTTATTTCAATAAATGGTTTACCAGTAATTACGTTTGAACTGAAAAACGAATTGACCAAGCAAAATGTAAAAGATGCGATAAAACAATACAAAACTACTCGAGACCCAAAAGAAGATTTGTTTCGCCTTGCCCGTTGCTTGGTGCATTTTGCAGTGGACACCGAACAAGTTTGGATGTGCACACATTTGAAAGGCGAAAACTCTTTCTTCCTGCCATTCAACAAAGGCAACAACAACGGTGCTGGAAATCCTACCAATCCATCAGGTATTAAAACAGATTATCTCTGGAAAGAAATTTTGACTAAAGAGAGCATTACCAATATCATTCAAAACTATGTTCAACTAATAGAAGAAGAATCGGAAAAGATATTGCCCGATGGCAAAATCAAGAAAGAGAAAGTTAAGAAGATGATTTTTCCTCGTTACCACCAGTTAAATTCGGTGCGTAACCTATTGGCAGATGCCAAAGATAATGGAGCAGGAAAAAGATATTTGATTCAACATTCGGCAGGTTCAGGAAAAAGTAATTCCATCAGTTGGTTGGCTCATCAGTTGGTTGGCTTATTTGATAAAACCAATACATCAGCAGTTTTCGATTCCGTAATTGTAGTAACAGACCGTATTGTTTTAGATTCTCAAATTCAACGCAACATCAAACAGTTTGAGCAAGTGGCTGGTTTGGTAGAACACATTGACAAAGGTTCAAAGCATCTGAAAGAAGCCTTGGAAGAAGGCAAGAAAATTATTATTACCACCATTCAAAAATTTCCACATATTGTAAATGACATTGGCGATTTGCCAGGCAACAAGTTTGCAATAATTATTGACGAAGCTCACAGCAGCCAAAGCGGAAATACAGCAGGGAAACTAAACGCAACTTTGAGCAAAGATTTTGAAAGAGTTCAGGTTGATGATGATGAATTTGTGTTTATGGACAAAGACCAACACGATGAACTCACATCAGAAGATTTGGTAGTGGACATTGTGCAAAGCCGTAAAATGCTGACCAATGCCAGTTACTTTGCTTTTACCGCTACGCCAAAGCCAAAAACGCTTGAACTGTTTGGTGTAAAGTTTAAAGAAGGTGAAAAGGAAAAATTCCGTGCGTTTCATTTGTATTCAATGAAGCAAGCAATTCAAGAACATTTCATTGAAGATGTGTTGTTGAATTACACCACATACAACAGTCACTTCGCTTTACTCAAAAAAATAGAAGATGACCCGCTTTACGACAAGAAGAAAGCACAAAAGAAACTTAGAATTTATGTTGAAAGTCACGAACTAAATATTGCCCGAAAAACGGCAGTAATGGTTGAGCATTTTATGAGTGCAGTAGTTGGCAAAAAGAAAATCAACGGACTTGCCAAAGCGATGATAGTTACGAGCAGTAGAAGAAATGCAGTAAAATATAAAAAGGCATTTGACAATTACTTAAAAGAAAACAGTATTCCATACAAAGCAATCGTTGCTTTTTCGGGAGAAATAGACGGACAAACCGAATCATCATTGAACGGATTTTCGAGTGCTGCTATTCCTGACGAATTTAAAAAAGCAAACAACCGATTTTTAATTGTAGCGAATAAATATCAAACAGGTTTTGACCAACCGCTATTGCATACAATGTATGTTGACAAGAAATTGGGCGGTGTAGGTGCTGTGCAAACTCTTTCACGACTTAACAGAACTACATCAGGCAAGTCAGACACATTTGTGATGGACTTTGCCAATTCAACGGATGAAATTAAAAACTCATTTGAACCCTACTACGAAACAACCATTTTAGGCGAAGCGACTGACCCAAATAAATTGTTCGACTTACAAAATGCTTTGGACGCTTATCAAGTTTATACCGATTCACAAGTTCAGGAGTTTTCGGATAAAATAGTTCAGAATGTTCCAGTTGACCAATTGCACATTATTTTAGATGCAGCAGCCAATGTTTTCAGAACAACGCTTGACGAAAAATCACAAGAAGATTTTAGGGCAAAATGCAAATCTTATGTTCGTTTATATGTGTTCCTTGCTCAAATCGTTCCGTTTACCAATCCATATTTAGAACGGCTTTACATCTTCTTAAATCATTTACAAAACAAGATTCAAAGAGAACAAGGCGAAGACCTTGCACAAGGCGTTTTGGACACCATCGACCTTGACAGTTATCGTTTACAAAGACAAGGTGAATTTAATATCACATTGGAACAAGGCAAGGAGTTAATGCCTTCATCAGAAATGGGAAGTGGAGTTGCAGAACCTGAAATGGAAACGCTTTCAAATATTGTAAAAGCATTCAACGACCGTTTCGGGACAACTTTCACCAATGAAGACAAGGTTCGTAAAATGGCAGCAGAATTAATGCAGGACGTAAAAACCGACCAAGCAGCAATGGACAATATCAATGCTTCATTAAACAAAAACGACATTCAAAATGCTCAAATCACTTTCACCGATGTTTTGAAAGAGAAAATGATAAACCATATTGATAGCAACTTTGAAGTGTTTAAGGAATATAACGACAATCCAGAATTCAAAGCATTTCTCGCTGGACAAATGTTTAAGTTATTGATAAACGATATAGGAAATTTTAAATCATTGTAAACAATTGGAATTAAATCAAACCATATCTGAACTAGAGTTTACCCAAAAATACGGTAGAGGATCAGTTATTGAAACCACAATAACTGCTATTATTCATCCTTCACAAGTAGTTACAGACTTTGGAGAAGATTTTATTGGTCGTTTATCGGTTCTAAATTTGTCTTGGTGCTTACCACAAGGGGAAGTTGAATTCAAAAAACATAAAATTGGTGACCGCATTCAATGTGTTGTATTAGAAATTGATTTTCCGAACAAACAAGTTATTCTTAGCAGAAAACATCTTTCTAAACCAGTAAGCGACACATTAACTTGGGAAAGAATTGAAAGGGGCGATGAATTTAATGTTGATGTTATCGAAACGTTTAACAATACCACATTAGTTAAAACAAAGGATAACTTGTATGGTATTATAAATAACAACTTTATTCAGGATTCTACCGAGAAATTAAGGGTGAAAGTAAACTCTAAACTTGATTACAGTGATTTATTTTCTTTTGTTCCTGCATCCTTAGATGTTGAGAATGTTGATTCAGAAGAAGCCTTAGACCCTGAGATAAATTTTATTGAAGAAGAGCTACTATCGTTCTACAATTTCAAAAATTCCATTCTTGGTGTATATGCAACAGATGACCAATTATCAATAATTAAAGAGGGTTTTGAACAAGATGATAGAATATTTTCCAAAGAATTCAAAACCAACCATACACTCTACGTCCAATTTGAATTGGGAAATGCAAGCTATGAAACAACTCTTAAGCAAAATGCCATTCCCTATTTTCTTAATGACACAATAGTTTCAGCAGAAAACGAAAACAAACTTTTAGAATTGCTATCAAATCAGCAGCACTATTGGTTCAAAATCAATGCAAGAGATAACAATCAAAAAGTCGACTTTTCGCTATATAATGAAGAAGTTAACATATTTGGGGATGTTACAATTGGTAAGGATAAAAAGGAGATTAAGTTCATAATAAAAAACTTTTCCATTGGCCATTCCCAATTCACTTCCAGTGAAGCAAAAAAGCGAAATGCAAAGTATGGTTCATTTCTATTTAGCAATAAAATAAAAATAATTTCGCCTTACAGTGCTTTACCGTTTGACAATTCACAGCAATTGTTTCTTGATTTTGCACTTCTAAAAACTAAATGTTTTGAAACAGTTAATCATCTAAAAACAGAGGCTGGAGAAATACTAAGGCAAGAGGGCAGAACCCTTTCTATTATTGATAAATTCTTGGAATATCAAATCAGTTTGATAGAAAAGGAAAAAGAGAATGCAGTATTTGTAGATAAATACCAAAGAGTACCAGCAGTTAATCAGGGCGTTGCAATAAAAATACCAAGGATTATTGGTGATAGTCTTGAATCTGATGAAGAAACTATCGTAAACATCCGATTGAAGGAAGATGAAAAGCTAATAAAACTATCAGATGGAATGTTGTCTTATCTTAATGAGGATTACACAATAACTTTTAACAAACCTATTAAACTGGAATTATTGGATAAGGGCTTCTATTTAGATAAGCGGATATCAAAAAAGCAATTCCAAATTCAAAGAGAAATTATTCAGGATTTTCTTGATAAGAAAATTAAAATTGACCACATCGAAGCACTTCTTGTAAAACCTGAACGTGTAAAAACACCCATTCTTAAACCTATAATATTTAAGAATGAAGATTTATTAAGAACTGAAAGGGAAGATTCAACCAATAATCAGGTAAAAGCGGTGAAAAAGGCGGTAGGTAATCAGAACATTTTCTTGATTCAAGGGCCTCCTGGTACAGGGAAAACAACTGTAATAGCTGAGATAATTCAGCAGCTTGTTGAAAAAGGCGAGAAAGTTTTAGTATCAGGTCAAAATCACGTTGCAGTAGATAATGTTTTAGAAAAGCTTTCACAATTCCCGAATCTTAACCTTCTAAGAGTTGGAAACCCTGACCGTATTGATAAACAACTTCTGAAATATTGTATTGATAATCTAGTTGAGGATTATAAAGTGGATTTTAAAAGCTTTATATCTAACCAACTTTTAATAGCCGAAGAATATACAATGAACAAGGAATCAGGTTATCAAAAAGATTCTTTAAAAAAATCTCTTAATCAGTTTATTAACTCAATTATAGTTCAATATGGCGTCTTGCGAGAAGTGTATAAGCAACGTCATTTTATTTTACTTGACGGGCTTTCAGAACTATCAATAGCAGAATTAAAGGAAACAATAGAGTTACTTAGAAAGTGGATTGATGAATCAAATAATGAGTATGAAATCTTATTGAAACCGCTAATCTATAATTCTATAGATGTAGTTTTTGCAACTTGTATTGGTATCAAATCTGATGACATATTCAAAGACAAAAATTTCAAGTTTGATACCGTTATTATTGACGAAGCTGGAAAAGCAAATATCGCTGAATCATTGGTTGCTATAGAGCTTGGTCAGAAAGTAATATTAGTGGGCGACCAAAAACAATTGCCTCCTTATATGGATAGTTCCTTAATTGATAAGGCAGATAAATCTAGTTTTCCAAATTCAGTTTATGGGTCTGACTTTTTAGAGGAAGAGATATTACACGCACTTAAGTCTTCATTTTTTGAATTCATAGTAAACAGGATAAATGCTGGACAGTTTCCAAATGATAATATGGAAATGTTGAACTATCAGCACAGGATGCACCCAAATATTGGTCGATTTGTTTCTGAATCATTTTATGATGGCAGAGTAAAAATGGGCAATAGAACCCATTTGAACAGAATTGAGATGTCGTCCCCCTTTAACAAAGAAGTTATTTTCTTTGATACTTCAAACTCAAAAAATCCATTTGAGCAAAATGATGGCTTCTCGGCAAAAAATAACACTGAATCGGAAACGATTTCAGAAATCATTTTGCCGAAATTATTTGAAAACGAAGCACAACCGTCAAGCATTGCCATTATAGCACCATACAAATCGCAGGTTGCAAACATTAAAAACTATATCAATAAGTCCGATTCTTGTAAATTTAAAAATATAGATGTTTCTACACTTGACTCATTTCAAGGAAAAGAATATGATATCATCATTTTTAGTTTTACTCGTTCATCTGACCACAACAATGCTCCCTTTGAAAATGGGAAGAGAAAATTTGCTAAAGTTGGGTTTCTTGATGATGCAAGAAGATTAAATGTAGCTTTTAGTCGAGCAAAAAAGAAATTGATTCTTATTGGCAATTCAAAAACATTAGTTGATAGCAGATCGCATTTTGACAGAATTTTTAATTACACAGAGCTTTTCAAAACATTAGTTCATCTGAGCAAAAAAGAAGAAATCGGTAATTTTATCAATGTGGCAGATTTATATGATTTTAAATCACCGTTCGAACTATTCATTGAGAAATACAAAAAGGACGATAATACTGTTGGTCGATTTAAAGCAATAGGTAAAAATCTAAATGGGATTTTTGGCTTATTCGTTACTGTTGATGGTGTGGACTGCTTAATACCATATTCTATGATGCCCAAACAATATAAAGATAATCCTGACAGCTTGGTTGCTTCTGTTGAGATGAATGTTTCTATCCATTCAATTGACATTGAAAATAAACGTGTTACCATAAAGTTTAATGATAATAAGAAAACAATTGCTAACAAGAAAAATGAGAGTTGGGAAGCAACCGTGAATAAATATAAGAAAGGAGATTTTGTAATGGGAACAATTGAAAAAGAAGTGAATTTTGGCTACTTTATAAAAATTGAAACCGGATTAGAAGGTCTTCTTCACAAGAATAATATTAGAAACAATAAAGTACCAAAACCCAATGAAACTATAAAGGTTAAGATAATTAAAATTGATTCCGAAAAAAAACAAATTGCTTTTTCCTACTAAATGAGCCATTTTAGCATTGATATAGAAAAGTACTACGAAGAATTGTTAGCAATGGGCAGGCAATTGAAAGGCATCTTTTGTCTTCAATACCCTATTCTTTGCATACATTCTGAAATTTCAGATTCAACTCCTGATCCATTAGATAATCTCGATAAAGTAATTGTTGAATTCTTAAAAGTTAAACCAGATTTTAGCTCATTTCAAATTGGCAGCATAATTGGTACATCAAAAACCTTAATTGAATTAAGAATTGAAAAACTTATTAGTGATGATTTATTATTGAAAGATGGGAATAAGCATTCTTTAAGTGAATATGGACTATCAGTATTTGAGACAAAAACACAGGTAAGGCTACACAAACAATCTTACGATTTCTTTATTGATGGTATTACACTAAAACCATTACCTCGTGTTTTTTATAACTACTATAAAAGCAAACTTGTAAGTGAGAACTATTCCTATTTATATACAAACCAAAGAGGAGAAACAAAAATAGCACGCCCTTTTGCTCCCGACATTGTACACACACCACCAGAAAAAAACCTAATATCTGAATTGATATTTTCAATTGAACCCGAACATCGTGAGGTTTTTGGAATACCCAACGGTTTACAAAGTATTGATGACATTTCGTTTACTAAAATGAGCTTTCAAGTTCTTGTTTCTGTCAGTAAATCAGAAGACAGCTTAATAAAAGAACTCATTGATGGCTATGCAATATTTTCATTGGGGGATGAATTGACCTATTATGAAACACTTAGAAAAAATGTAGTTTTCTTTGAGTCTCAATTAAAAGATAGAATTCAAAATTTTGAATTTAAATTAATGGTGCCATTTCAAAAGAAAGATAGCAATGAAAAACCTATTCCCTATTTGACAACTAATTGGCCAGAAATTGATAGATATAAAGACTCATACACAAAGTGCTATAATTTTAGTAGTGAGGACTTAATTAAATTCTTGCAATCTGCCCCACCCTTTGGTTTTGCTATCAATGAAATAGAAGCAGAAAATATAATAAATGAAGCGGATAATATTGTGATAAATATTCGTGAGAATCACTTATTAAAAAGTTCAAATAGACAAAAACTCCTTAGTGACCTAATCAGAAAACGTGATTATAAAATATTCAATAATAGTCTTGAAAGAAATGTGTTTTTATTTTACATATTCTATAGCTCTGACGACTTAGTAGTTAATGAATTAATAGAATTTATAGAATTGATCAAAGAATATCAACGATTTCCATTTTCACGATTTATAGAAATTCATCCAAAGTACACTGATAAAATCAGACCTTTCCTTTTGTTAGCTGGTGAATTTGACCTACTTGAGAAATATGATATTGAAAACCATATGATAGAAGTTAATTGATGGAAATAATTTTAAGAAATAGCGACACCTTGAATTCTGGAGTTTTTGTCATAAATAATGGCAGAGAAGAATTTTATCCTTTTCTACAGTATGAAAATATTTTCTTAACTCAAGAAGGTAATGCTGCATTAAAAAATGAAATACTAAAAATTATCAGCGATGCTAAGTCTGTTTTAAAAATTTGCAGTTTCATAATTACTGATAAAGAAATATTCAATGCTATTCTAGAAAAAGCCAAGGAAACCCAAGTAGCTATTTTTATTTTGACTCAATTAGACCCTGCAAAATTAGAGAATGCAATATCATTGGTAGATTTTATTACAGAAGAGGAAATAAAAGAAAATCCTTCACGAACTCACCTTAAATTTATAAAACTGCTATATGATAATGGCATCCACGTAAGAGCCTCACTTTCTGCTCACTCCAAATTTATTGTTTCAGACAGAACTAACGGTTTTATTACGAGTGCAAATTTTACAACACCATCTTTAACTTTTAATACTGAATCTGGTATATACTTAGACGAAACAAGCAGTAAAGAACTTGACAAGCTTTTTGATGTAATCTTTCTTCAAGGCACAACATACAAGCAATTTTTAGGAACAAGAAAAAAAGGTAAAATGCTAGTTGTTCAATCAGAGGTTAGAATTAACACTAATTTATTGCCAGAAGCAAATCATTCAAGTCTTAGGTACACTTGTGAATCATTATCAAATAATTTGCTAGATGAAGTGATTAATGTAATTAATCAAGCTGATGATTTTATATATTTATCTACCTATAGCATAGTTGGGCTTAGTGCATTGCCAGCGTTAATTCAAGCTTTAAAAAGTGCAATTGGGAGAGATGTATCAGTTTCGATATTTTGTAGAGGTATGAATTATAGAAATGATCACTTAGCGGGTGTCTCAGAACTTTACGAAATGGGGTGTAAAATATATGCTGATGTTTACAATCATTCAAAGGGGGTTATCAATGAAAAGTCAGGTTTAATATTTACAGCAAATATTGACGGTCATCACGGTTTAACGAATGGCTTTGAAGTTGGGTTTATACTCAATGAATCCCAAAGAGCAGAATTTCTAGATTTTCATAAAAGACTGATTGAAACGGCTTTTTATGTTTTTGACAATAAGCCAACAAGGAATTTATTGTTTCAAACATATATAGCCTATGAAATGATAAAGGGCTTAAACGCACCGGCATTACCCCAAAATCTGATTATTTCATTCAAACAAGCTAATAGTCTTAATGTGGATGAACTTCAAAAGAATATAATCTTTTACGGTAGATTAAAAGAAAGTGAATTCTTAATCGCTGGTAATTCTTACTATAAATGTAGACTCAAAGAAAATGTTTTTTCAATTTTAGAATCAGTTAAACCGCGTTTTGATCTTGAAAAATATGTTCTTAAATTTTTTGAACTTAAAATAAGCGACAGTCAATGAAAAATAAAATACCATACCTTCAAGAGTGGCTAGATTTAGCCAACACAGGCAAGTTTGAACGTGCACAAGAACTATATTTCGAAAAACTTTTTGAAGCAGTAATTATAAACTTCAGCAATGAATATAACAACGCCCTCCCATCAGGCGGGACGTTATTCTCTGTTTTAGGATTTTCACCTGAACCAATAATTCTTACGGCTAAAGCAATTCAGCCAGAGACACACGTTATTTTTACAACAAATAATCAGAAAGTTGATAATAGCTATCTTGAAAAGTTTCTTGACTCCAATTACGAACTCATATACCTAAATGATGAAAGCTTTGAGTCAATGTATATGGCAATGAAGGAACAATTGGTATTAAACCCCGATTCTCAGATTACTGTTGATATTACTGGCGGGAAAAAATCAATGGTTGCATCTGCTGCTATTTTTGGGAAAGATTACGGATGTAGAATAGTCTATGTTGATTTTTCAGAATATATCAAGGATTTGAGAAAACCTATGCCTGGCTCCGAAATACTCAATGTGGTTTATAACCCTTTTAAAAACCAACCTGAAATATTTTTAAAATGAAACATCAAATAAGTTTCCTAGGCGGTCAACTGCTTCCAGTTTATATTGGTGTAAAGGAGTATATGCCCGACAAGCTTCACTTCATTGCTTCCGAAGAATCGAAAGAAGGAATGAAGGTGCTAAAAGACCTTTTCAAAGAATTAAAGTTTAGTGAATTCATTTGTGACCCATTCGACTTTTATGCAATCAAAAAAAGGATTGAAAGCATTATTGAAAAAGTTGATGCGAATGATGATGTTTTAATTAATTTAACAGGAGGAACTAAAATTATGTTGCTCGCTGCCCAATCTGTTATTTCAGACAAAACAGTTAATGGTTTCTATATTAATCAAGATTATAGCTTGATTGAAGTACCTTCTTATGAGAAAAAGCAGATTGTATCGGAGCTGTCTGTAAAAGACTTCTTTGGCTTAAGTGGTCATAATGCATTTACTTTTAAGAAACTAAGTGACTTTACAGAATCTGACTTTAAAGTTTCCAATGAAATAGAAAACTTTGCCGAATCAAATAAATTATACTCTAAAGTAACTGATTTTGTTAGAAAAAAATTTAGATTAGTTCCAGAAAAAGGTTTTGAAACAACTCCTAGTGGTGCTTCAATAAAATGGGGAAATGGTTTAATTGAAATTAATAATAACAATAAATCTGTCATTTCATTTAAGAGTAATAATGTAAAAGACCTTTTTTTTAATGCATCTTGGTGGGAGCTTATTGTAGCAGCAGAAGTTGGAAAATGGCCTAAAGCAAAAGAAGTTATGCTTCACTGCGAATTACCATTTAAAACAGACGATAAATCTTTAAAAAACGAAATCGACATCTTACTTAACACTGGCAACAAGCTAATTTTTGTTGAATGTAAATCAGGTAACATAAAGCAAGAAGACATTAACAAAATGAAGGTAATCAAACAAACTTATGGTGGTATTATATCAAAATCTTTGCTTGTTAGTCGTTTTATGCCTTCGCAATCAATAATGGAAAAATGCAAGGAACTCGATATAGAAGTATATTATGTGTATGCTTTTCAAAGAATGGTTAATTCGCTAAAGAACATACATAAAACCTTAGACAAACTTGAGAAGAAAACATCAATATAAGCCACTCTATTTGCAAGCACATTGCCAAAGCCGCACAAGCCAGCGCTACAACCAAAGCTTTGTCAAAGAGCTTGCAAAGCCAACGCAGGGAGAATTTCAAAATATTTTTTCCTCCCCTTCAAAAAAAATTAAAACACCCGACACACAAACCGACACGACAAAGACGCTGAAACGTAATGTTGACAATGGTTTACAAGGATGGTGGACAGAAGGCCAGCTTATAACAGCACCTACAAAAAATTGGCGGTTCAGTGCTTCGTATGACAGTTTTGTGGTTAATCAAACATTAGTTCTTCGTATGAACATTTGTGGTAAAAATCGCCAACTTCTTGTAGCTGCAAAACGTTAGTGGCAAGTTTGCCGGCCATGCCTGCAAAACAACTTTAAAAAATTGACTGATGAGAATAATTAAATTTTTAGCAATTATCATTTTAAGCATTTACTTCTGTAGTTGTGCATCGCTCAAACCAGTGACAAGCACTAAAAACGGGACAATCGAAAACTATAAATACATTTACATTTCACCCACAAACAGTTTGACCTCAAGTTCCGGAGCTTCAATTGGTGGACAATATTACTCATCGAGTAAAAGTGTAAATCCAACAGATGTTATAACAGGCATATTAACAAAAGAAGGACTTATAAAAATTCCCGAACTGAAGCCTGAATTCGCTGACGAAACACTAATTATTAATTATGGAGAAAGTGGAAAAAGAAAAACAGGTTTAGGTGGATATACAATTGAAGTAACCATTCAATTTATTTCATCAAAATCTCATTCTTTAATCTGCTCTTGCACTGCAGAAGGACAAGGTGAAACAGAGGCTGATGATATTAGACAAGCTATTACTCGTTGCTTATCTAGCATATTATCAAAATAACTTTTATAATATGTTTAATATCGTACTTATTTCTACAGAACACAGAGAATTTGGAAATTGTAATTCTGATGAATTATGTAAAATTCTTGAGTCTATTAATCCTGATGTGATTTTTGAAGAAGAACCCAATGATGACAGTTATCATAGTTCTTACAGTGAAAAAGATTCTTTCAAATCGCTCGAAGTTCAAGCTATAATTAAGTATAGACAATATCATGAAGTTTTACACATCCCTGTTGACAAAGAAATTAGTCAGTACTTGCCTTTCAGTGCCTGGGAGTATATGTTTGAAAAATTTAAGCAAAATGATGATTACAATCAAATTATAAAAGAACATTGTAGTTTGAGGAATCAAAAAGGATTCCCCTATCTAAATAGTGAAAAATGTTTTGAG
>Ga0073900_10001449_pt1 | contig 13151 bp, 13 predicted proteins | sample KloWWTmetKNB5Kit_FD_66666 | JGI IMG/M metagenome (GOLD analysis project Ga0073900, IMG submission 66666) | Active sludge microbial communities from Klosterneuburg, Austria, studying microevolution and ecology of nitrifiers - Klosterneuburg... | ecosystem: Engineered > WWTP > Aerobic digester >...
TCCGGCATTTTACCCTCTTGGGCCAAGTCAGACATTCTTGGTATTGACATAGTTTTATTTGTCTTTTGTTTTTTCTAATGGGTTATCAGCTTAGATAAAGCCCTTTTATAAAAGTTGTTCTAGAACTCATACGCCTGCAGTCCATTCATCTCTTGCTATAGTCATCTGCCAAGGGCTACCGCTATTCTCCAGATTGGTAAACATTGGATTCCAGTCAGGTGGACCCGCACTCTCTGAGAGAATCTCATAGCGTCTGAGTTGTAATATGATATCCAGTGGATCGATCAGCACAGGACAAGCTTCTACACAAGCATTACAAGTGGTACAAGCATTAATTTCTTCTTTGGTAGTATAATCAAATAGATTTTTATTATCTGAGTAGCCGTATTGATTTCCCGTATTTTCCTTCCCGGTAAACTGAGCTGGATCAGCTTCGATATTGCTTCTGATTTCTTCCATACGGTCGCGCACATCCATCATTACTTTTCGGGGAGAAAGCTTTTTTCCTGAAATATGGGCCGGACAGACAGAAGTACATCGACCACACTCAGTACAAGTGTAAGCGCTAAGTAAATTGTGTCGCGTGAGATGAAACACATCAGCAGCTCCAAATTGCATATCAGGACTCATTTCTACTTTTGCTCCCGCAATCTCAATGCCCAGCATACTCTTCACCTCGTGCTCTATTTCAGGCATATTAACCATAATACCCCTTGATTTGTCAGGTGAGAAATAGGTATTAGGGAAAGCAAGTAAGATATGTAGATGCTTCGAATAAGGCAGATATACAAGGAATGACAACACCACCAATACATGGAGCCACCACCCGAACTGACGTGCTATCTCCAGCCCGGTCTCACTCATGTGGCCAAAGAATAAGGGACCAAGTCCATTGCTAAATAGAAAGAACCCCGGTCTGGCGTATTTTTCAGGCCAATTGAGGTGTAGCACTTGATCTGAACCATTCATGGTAAATATCCCGGTGATCAATAAAATCTCACCTAAGAGGATTAGGTTAGCATCCAATTTGGGCCAACCCGCTAATTCCTTGGATGCGAGCCGTGGCACTCTCAGAATATTGCGACGAGCTAAAAAGGCGATCGTGCCGATAAAGGCCAGAATTGACAGTAGCTCAATGAAACTAACCATGACAGAATAAAAACTACCAAATACCCCATGAAGGATACGGTGCGTTCCCACGAGGCCATCGATAATCTGCTCAATCAAATCAAATTGAGTGAATATAAATGCTACATATATAAATAAGTGCAGAAAAGCAGGGATAGGGCGCGCAAACATCTTTTTCTGTCCTAGGGCTATTAAGATCATCTTTCTAAGTCCTCCGGCATGTGCTGTTTCTTCAACAGAACCGATTCGGCCCATTCTTACATTTCTGTATACTTTGCTATATCCTTTGAAGGCCAACCATGCGGCACCGAGCAGAATAATTAAAAAGAGGATTCTTGACATGGTAACTTAGATATATACTTGCAATTTTATCTAAAATTACTCAATAACTCAATTTTTTTGCCATAAATAAGCTATGAAAAAGCCTAAATTCGCAGATATTACGTCTAAAATATGATAATACTAGATTCAGACCAGATTAAACACAAGATTAGCCGGATAGCGTGGGAAATATTAGAAAGACATTATGGCCAGTCTCGAGTGTATATATTGGGTATTAATAATAAAGGATATGCGTTGGCCGAAATGATTTTTAAGGAATTGGATTTGATCAGCCAGCAAAAACCAGAGTTCATGCTGCACCAGTTGCGAATGGATCCTGCCGACCCATTGAAATCAAAGGCAACGATTCTCGGCTTGGATATTTCTGAACTTTCAGACAAGCACATTATAATAGTAGATGATGTTGCCAATACCGGAAGGACCTTATTTTATGCTTTTATGCCTTTGATGGAAATTATTCCGGCTCAGGTAGAGTGCGCAGTAATGGTAGACAGGAAGCATAAGCTCTTTCCGGTGCAGGCAGACTATGTCGGACTTTCCCTTGCTACGACCTTGATGGAAAATATTGAATTTACCTTTGATTCCCGCCGTCGTATGAAAGCAGAATTGGTTTAATTTTGAACCTGATGGCGTCCTCGATTCACCCATCGATATATCAGCAAGCTCAATATATAAGCCACTGCGCCCATCAAGACCGAAAATACAACTGCACCCGTTAGATATTGAATTAAATTTAATTTTATTGCTTCCAGGGTAAAGAAATCTGAATTGAATTCTATCTCCATTGGCTTTTTTACAAAGAAACGACCTATCCAATAACTCAGGTAGATGAGAATAGGTATCATAGGCGGTATACTGATGTGAGCAGCAAAAGTGAAAAGAATTTTGTTGAGCCGGAGTAGATGACAGGTAGCCCAACCTATAACTAATTGATATCCCCACACAGGAAATATCCCCATGAATACTCCAAAACCTATTGCTGCAGCCTTGCGATAATCAGAGATGGTGGGATCATTCAGAGCATTTTGCAAAGTAATTTTAAAACTTTGTTTTCTCAATCTTAACCACCATCTTTTGGGTATTTCGTAGAAAAAAGCCCTAATAAAGAGTAAGGTATTAAGAATTGAAATGCGTGTAAAGTCCCTAAAAGGTCTGAAATGGCTTACACGTACTTCTGTAGGAGGATAATAGACCCTGATAGGTAGTGGCCGGATTTCATAACCTTTCCAGGCTGCTTTCACTAATATCTCTACTTCAAATTCATATTTCCAGCTATGCAGTCTGAGTTTTTTAAGAATACTTAGTGGATAAGCTCTGAACCCTGACTGAGTATCTGGTAATTCAAAGCCGGTAAACAAACGTATCCAAAAATTAGAGAATTTATTCCCGAAAGTACTTTTGCCGGGTATATGAGCCTGATTCATGTTCCGACTACCGATGATAATTTGTTCGGGTAAAATTGTTAGGTAAGGTGCAAAATAGGGCAGGTCTTCGGGAAAGTGCTGGTCATCAGCGTCTAGTGTTATTGCAAAGCAAAATCCCCTCTCCAGCGCACTTTGCATTCCGATTTTAAGTGCATTTCCCTTGCCCTGATTCGACTCCAAGGTGAGCACTGTGATGTCTTTTATTGCAGAGAGTGCTTGTATTGTGTCGTCTGTAGATCCGTCATTGACGACTATGATATCCAGACAGTAGTGCCTACAGCGGAGAATTATGTCTAGTATAGTACCTGCATTATTATAGGTAGCTATGAGTACGCAAGCCTTAGCCAGCTGGAATTGCTGCCTAGTATATATAGCTAAACCCATCAATCAATCAAGTAGTTCTAATTTCAAAAGACATCTGAATTTTGCTAAAGACTATCTCTTCCTGCTCCAGTACAGCTGAAAGGTGGAGCCCATTTTCTTGTTCTTTTAAAGTTAATTTACAATTAATAGCAGGATGGACTAGCGGATCTATGAATTGTAGAAATTTTGCTTGAATTACTCTTTTGAGTTGTAATTTTTCACCTGTATACTTTTCTGCAGCTCGGGTAATGATTTGTAACATAATGACTCCCGGTAAAATGGGTCTATCTGGGAAATGGCCTTTGAATATCTCATGGTTGGCATTGATATTGACTCTGCATTCCATTCCGGTCTCAGAAATTTGTAAATATTCTATATCAAAGATAGTCTTCATTATATTTTGTTAACATTTGAACAGCTATACTGTCTACAACACTTGTCACTTTTTGCCGTTTAAGTGTAAATTTAAATTAAATGAAGATGTTAAGCATCGTTTTAGCCTTTTTAGCAATGCAATGCAGTAATAAACAGCAAGTACAGGAAAATAATACAAGTTTAAAACAACACATGGAAATAGAAAAAGCAAATTTAGACAGCGTTGTCCTCGCAGGTGGATGCTTTTGGTGCACGGAGGCAGTTTATGTTGATCTGATAGGTGTAGAAAAGATAGAATCAGGCTATGCAAATGGTGATATACCGAATCCTACTTACGAGCAGGTCTGTACGGGAAAAAGCGGCTATGCCGAAGCGATAAAAATATATTTTGATCGGACGGTTATAACGTTGCCGGAAATATTAGAAGTGTTTTGGACCGTGCATGATCCTACTACACTGAATCGTCAGGGCAATGACAGTGGGCCACAATACCGTAGTGGTATATATTTTCAGAATGCAGAGCAGGAGAAAGTGGCACGTCAATCTATGGAGACTGTGGCAAAAGAAATCTGGGGCGACAAAATCACAACAGAAATCAAGCCACTGACTAATTTTTATCCTGCAGAGGATTATCACAAAAATTACTATGCACGCAATCCCAATCAAATGTATTGCCAATTGGTCATTAGTCCAAAAGTGGCTAAGTTCAGAAGTAAGTTTGCAGATAAATTAAAATCAAACCAAAAAGAGAAACCCGATCAAACTATGAACTATAATAAACTGACACCCGAAGAGGAAAGAGTAATTGTATATAAAGGAACAGAGCGACCCGGTACTGGTGAATACTATCAATTCAAAGGCAATGGAGTGTATGTCTGCAGGAGATGTAATGCACCTTTATACGATAGTAAGGATAAATTCGAAAGTGAGTGTGGCTGGCCTAGTTTCGATGACGAAATACCTGGTGCTGTGAAGCGTGTTCCTGATGCCGATGGCAGTCGTACAGAGATAGTATGTGCCAACTGTGGTGGTCATCTCGGCCATGTTTTTGAAGGGGAACAACTGACTAATAAAGATACCCGTCACTGTGTGAATAGTGTCTCCATCAAGTTTCTTTCTCGTGCTGAGGCAGATAAATTAGTTAAATAGGGCTACTCAGATTACTCAATGGTCTTGATCTTAGTAAGGTACTGTGTGCCTTTACGGAGAAATTCTATGTCAAGTGGCTTAAATTTAGAAAAGGGGAGTGAAGTAACATCAATTAGGTGATTTATTTTCTTACCATTTATCTTTTTAATTATGTCTCCTGGTTTCAGCCCTGCTAAGTCAGCAGGCAAGTTGGGTTCAATGGCGGTTACTTTCATGCCTTGTGTTTCGATCATTTCAACTAACGTAATCCCTATTTTTTCCTTACCGGTCTCCTTTTTAACTAAAGGAACACGTTCATTTAGAGGCGCTAATATATTCACACGATCCTCCTTACTGGAAAGATAAAAACGGGTAACATAGGCCTTATTCCGCCGAAGTATAACAAGTTCAATCAGATCACCCGGAGTTTTACTGTTGATAATGTGTTCCATGTCGTCCAGAACCGCCACATTATCACCGTCTATAGAGATAATGACGTCATTTCGCCTCAACCCTGCTCCAAAGGCGGGGCCAGGGGAAATATTCTTTATAAATACGCCATTCTTTGAATTTTCCATTTTGGCTCCGAAGTAGGATGCTTCTGACATTCCCTGATCTTCTCTCACCATAGACACCTGCATGTTGAGATCTGCAGGATGCTGTCCGTTGATGAGGACTTCATTACTATCTATAGTAATATTCAGGTGTTCTAGCGAATTGCCCTCCACCTGAACTTTTAACTTTTGTTGAGCGATGAGACCCACATTGAATAGAATAAACCCAAGCGTTGATAAGAAAATTAAGGTCTTGTTCATAATGAGATGATTTAAATGGTTAAAGAATTAACGATCTAAAATAACAAAATTATTTTAAAATCATTTATATAATGAAGGTTTCATTTTTTGAAGGGCAAGAGGTTGAGCGATTGTATTTTTTATAGCATTTCTCAAGTATCATTTTTTTTCGTTTTGCAAATAGCTGATAAACAGTCAGTTCTAGATTTAAATTAAAAATATGCAAAAAAATTATATATATAAAAAAATAAAATATATTTTTACGCAATCATACATATGATGTCTAACTAACATATGATTAAAAAGCTCTTCTTTCATTTAGGTCGTTACCTTGAGATGTTGTGGCAAGGGTTTGCTATACCGGAGCGTACAAATATGTATTGGAAGGAGACAGTACGCCAGATGCATGATATCGGTATAGGATCTTTACTCATTGTGGCATTGATCAGTTTATTTATCGGTGCCGTAACAGCGCTCCAATTTGCTTATCAATTAGATGGTACTCTTGTGCCCCGCTATTACATAGGGTACATAGTTCGGGATATTACTATAATCGAAATGGCTCCGACCATAACTGCCTTGGTATTGGCAGGTAAGGTGGGCTCTAATATGGCTTCGGAGATCGGAGGTATGCGACAGAAGGAGCATTTGGATGCTATGGATATCATGGGCGTGAATACGCCGGGTTATATAGTGATGCCCAAAATTCTTGGCGCTCTCGTGGCTATCCCATTATTGGTCATCATAGGTGCTATGATCAGTATTCTGGGCGGTTATCTCGCTAGTGTTCCTACCGGTCTTATATCTAATGAAGATTATCTTAGAGGACTGAGATCATTCTTTGTACCATTCAATGTCACACTGATGTTGATTAAAGCATTCGTTTTTTCATTTCTGCTCACCAGTGTCTCCTGCTATCAGGGCTTCTATGTAGAGGGCGGTAGTATTGAGCTGGGAAAGGCCAGTACAGATGCGGTTGTAATAAGCGATATTATGATCTTAATAGCAGATTATGTCATTGCATTAATCTTTACGGTATGATCCGGATCGAAGGCATTAATAAATCATTTGACGGTGTCGACATTCTGAAAGGAATTTCAACCACTTTTGAAACCGGTAAATGTAATTTGATCATCGGGCGCAGTGGCGCGGGTAAGACAGTACTCCTCAAGATATTGGTGGGGCTACTGAAGCCCAGTTCAGGTACTGTATTCTATGATAAAACCGATTTCCTTAATCTGAGTAAGAAAGAACTTCGTCAACTTCGGATGCAGATGGGTATGTTGTTCCAGGGATCAGCCCTCTTTGATTCAATGAAAGTGGAAGAAAATATCCGGTTCCCACTGGATATGTTTAGTAATATGACGCGAAAGGAAAAAAATCACCGTGTAAATGAGTGTCTCGAAAGAGTAAGCTTGACAGGAGAAAATCTAAAATACCCATCTGAAGTGAGCGGCGGTATGCAGAAGAGAGTAGGGATAGCCAGAGCAATCGTGTTTAAGCCAAAGTATCTGTTTTGTGATGAACCTAACTCAGGATTGGATCCCAAGACTTCCATCGTCATCGATGAACTAATAGACTCAATAACGGAAGAATACAACATCACTACTGTAGTGAATACACATGATATGAATTCTGTGATGCAGATAGGTGATAATATTAATTTGCTAGCTGACGGAACGTTGGTTTGGAAAGGAACAAAAGAAGAAGTATTGGAAAGTGAGAACGAAATGCTGCAATCCTTTGTGTTTGCCTCTCCTTTCCTGCAAAGACTTAAGGCTAGAGCGGAGAGGGCTCACCCATAAAAATTGGGTAAAAGAGTGTAGAAGAGAAAATTGAATGATCAGTTATTTGAACCTGAGATACCCACAAAAAAAAGACCCGGTCTCCGCCTTTGCGGCACCGGGTCAGAAGACTAAGGTCTCAAAATAAGAAAACTACTTCTTTGTACCATTGGTACATATCTTGATATATATTTATTTCTAATATATATATAATTCTAATATAATATAACTGATTTTAAAAACGATTTGTTTCACAAATTCGGTTTTTATCGACCCTTTGGCGATCTGTACACCTAATGCAAATATAATGCCAAGATGTATAAGTTGACTTATAATATTTATTTTAAATATGAAATAATTCAAATAAATTCAATTAATGTTAGATAAAATTAAACATTGTATTAAGAATACAGATATTTATTTAATATAATTACAATAATAGCAATAAATTATTATCTCAAATAAAAGTAAGAATTTTTTAAATCAGCTCATTATAGCGTTGTATCAATGGAAAAAATTATTTAGATTTCTCGTTGGCGACGTCGATGAGCCACTGGGTGAGTTCCGCCAAAATCATAGCTGTGGCTCCCCAAAGTGGGATTCCGGGAACCACATCATAGTAGGGGATACGAATTGTCACCTGATCCATTTCGCGAGTTATATCGGTCCATGACAATAGTGTTTCATTCAAGAGTTTTTGTAATGGCACGAAATAATGACCTACTGCCTCCTCCTTAGATAGTGTAATGGATGGTGGCTCCTCTACCCATGCGAGGAAGGGAGTAATCAGATAACCGCTTATAGGAATATAGAGGGGCGACAAGCTACCTATTTTTACCAAACTTAAGGGATCAATACCGGTCTCTTCTTGGGCTTCTCTCATTGCAGTTTGCCACAAATCGTGATCTTCTTGTTCTTTTCTGCCGCCGGGAAAACAAAGTTGACCACTATGAGGATCTCCCTTATGAGATGATCGTTGGATTAATAATGTTTGTAATTCTTCACCTTGTTGGCTGAGTAGTACGAGTACCGACGATGGTTTAGCATCATCAGGTATTTGCGAAGCAGGAAATCGACCCGGAGGTGCGAGCTTTTGCCAAGCTGCTTCTCCTGGAAGTAGGTGTAGGTATTGTTGTAGTGCTTTAAGGTCCGGTTTGCCAAACATTTGGCAGTAAGATTTTATTTATTACTCTCTTGCAAATATTGGGATATTGCACCCGGCATAGAAGGAGCATCGGGCTGAGGCGCTATCACGTCCACACGTAGGTCAAATCCTTCGACTGCTTTGCATGTTGTAGGTCCATAGGCTGCTATGCGAGTCTCACCCTGGATAAACTCTGGAAAATTATCAAAGAGACTTTGCACTCCTTGGGGGCTAAAGAAAGCCAGCATATCGTATTTGATATCTGCAAGATCTGAAAGATCACTGCTGATGGTGCGGTACATTTCAGCTTCCTGATATTTTATTTTATTGTCATCCAGCCACTGAGTAATCACTTTATTGCCGAGATTAGAGCGTGGAACCAGGAAGGTTTCGTTTTTATATTTATTGAGGTAGCCATTCAAATCATGCATACTCTTTTCGCCAACAAATACTTTACGCTTGCGATACAGAATGAATTTTTGTAGATAATTAGCTACTGCTTCGGTGAGACAGAAATACTTGGTATCCGGTGATATTTTCAGTCGCATTTCTTCACTAAGACGAAAGAAATTTTCTATACCGAATTTGCTATTGAAGATGACAAACTTATATTCGTCAGGTCGAATTCTGTATTTTCTAAATTCTTTTTCAGGCACATCTTCAACATGAATGAAAGGTCTGAAGTCAACTTTTAGGCCATACTTGTTAGCTAGTTCAGTATAAGGAAAAAGGGCCTGGGTAGGTGGAACCGGTTGTGAAACTAATAGAGTATTTACTCTTTTTACTTTCGTATTGTTAGCTGATGCAACGGATTTGATTGACATTCAATGAGTTAAAATTTAAAAAAATTTTATTTATTACCCAGAAAAAGCAAAATTATCTTGGCAATAATTAAAACAGGCGCTATTTCAATGGTGCAAAGGTAAATAATAAAATGGAATTTTTGGAATGTTATATAATTCCCGGCCATAAGCATCCCCCTTAATTGCCTGATAGCATACATTATGATGAAGAACCCAAGACCTGAATATATGCATACCATTGCCACCTGAGAGGATGAAAAGGAGATGAGTCCATTGATAGGCAAGAGTGCAATCCCCAGTAAAATGTTAAATGCCACTATCATGAAATTGTAATAACTGGTTTCTTTCTCCACCGGAAAAATGAGTCCTATAAGTCTAAGAATCAGGTGCTTGGTCAAATACATTATCGCAAATATTCCCACACATCCGCCATAGAGCAGAAGGTCGCTTTCCACGATGTGTACTTTATAGAACTTAAGAATCAAAAATAGGAACAAGCCAGCATTGAAAAAATAAAAGAGATACAGCAGGAAGTAAGAAAGTCCCTGGCTGCTGTGCTGAACTCTATACACCAGTTTTAAATAGGTGTCACTGATGATTGCTCTATAAATGTTTACCAGGAGTCCTCTATTGAATGTAATCAATACTGTAAGAAATAGCAAAAGAATAATAAAAGCTACAAAGAGAAAATTTTGATTGTCAGAGAGGCTTGATGTGATTGGAATTGGTTTTTTGATGACCAATGTATTGTTTGGAATGTAGTTCTCAGGTACAGCAACGATCTCAAGTGGATTTGACTGATCTATATGCCTTTTTACGCTGTCATTGAGCGGGACATCAGCCTTTATCTCCTGCCGGACTTCGAACGGATTGCCTGACTGGGGGAAGATAGTTCCCGGTAAAAAGCTGATCAGCAATACGAAGAAAATAAGGTGTGGTCTCAACCCGCCTGTTTTTTTGTAGCTCAAAAGTAGGAAGGATTTTCCAATTGCGGCTCGTCACTCTGCGCTTTGGCTTTTCTTTTTATAAATCGGTAGTGCATTGATGCTATAATAGCCAGCGAAATATAGAAGAAAGACCCTTCTTTATCTGACTCTACCACATCATTTATGAGTAAGACCATGATCAGATTGAAGAAGCATATCCCAGCAGCCATAATTGCCAGTTTGCTCTCTCTATCTGTATATGAATGATAGGTGGTTTGTAGTGATATCAGCGTAAAATAGATTAAAGCCAGGAACAGCAGCGCTGCAGGAATGCCCTGTTCTATGGCTAGAAGCAATATATAACTGTGCACCGTACTGTGCTCGGGGTTATCACTTACATAGGTGCGGAAAGAATTTATGGTATAGGGTTTATAATTATCATAAAAATTATTGGGACCTACTCCAAGTAGTGGCCTGTCTGGTATCATGTAGCGGGCTGCAACCCAACGATAGACGCGCTCCATGGTAGAGATATCCTCTAGATTATACGTAGCTGTAATCAACCGGTCGAATTGCTGCTGTGTAATGGTCTTGTTAAAGTCCGGAGCTAACTCAAAAAATCTATCATCCCGGACCATATACATTGAGAATGCTATGGAGCCTATGATGGCTAGCCAAAAGGCAGGCTTTACCAGCTTCCACTGTATGACATAATAGAAGCCAAGTGATAAAATCAAAGTCAGTATAGCTGCTCTAGTATAACTCAGATAGATAGCGCAGATAAATAGGATCATCAGACCAAATAGAAGCCAATGGATCATCTTAATCTTCTTGTAATGTCGCCACAGTAACCAGAGGAAAGGAATAATAGCGACCATCTGAACTGCGTAGTTTACATGATTTGAATAAAAGGGCCCTACCATATAATTTATCTCATTGAATGAAAATCCGGTGCCGGCATGTCTGACTACTACATACATAATAGTAATAGTGCAGCTGATTACGGCCAGCCAACTCATGAAACGAATGTCCTTAGGTTTACGAAGGAAAAGGACGGTACAACCGAAATAAGCTATTATATACCATGCCTTTGCCAAGAGATATTTTATGGAGAGCACTACATTGGTCGATTGTAATGTTGCCATAATACTTACTGCGGCCATAACCCCTAAGATCATAACTATTGGATGTCGTAGAAAGCCCCAATCCCATTTTCTATAATTTAGCAATATGGCACCAGGTGTGATCAGGAAGAGAAAAATACAGATTATCTCATCAGGTGCGTCAAGACTGAGTCCGCCAAATTCCAGTTCGATCGAGAGCGGTATAGTTAAGATCAGAATGTAATAGATCCACTTAATATCTAAAAGCAATAGCAGTGATAATAAGACAAAGGCAGGTATGAAAACCAACCATTCCATACGCACTATTATAGATATAGCTATCCAAATCACAAACAAAACAAAAAGCACGAGCTGGGCAGTATTACTGCCGGGTATCAGGCGAAACTTTCGCTGATTATCCATTCCAGAGTGATTTCCACTTTGGATCTCGTATGGTGCGCATAAATATGAGCAAGAAGAGGGTAAAGAACAAGGCAGCCGTCATGCTGAGTATTATGATCACCGATCGGATGGGCCGGGATTTGATGAGGGGAATGTCTGCTTTCTCAACAAGATGGAGTGCATTGTTCTTGCTATTTAACACAGATACCAACTGATTGTATCTGGTACCATAAGAAGCTATATAGTCTTTGGCCTGGCGCTGCTGGGTTAGTAGTATCTCAAGTACATTTCTACCGGCATTGAACCGCTCCATATTCATAATGCTTGTCCCACCGGTATCGGTAAGTGATTGAAATTCCTTTTGAAGTCCGGCTACCATAGCACGGATCATATTGATAGTATCTCGTCGAACGCCGGGGATAGTTTCAAGTATTTTTAGTCTCTCCTTGTCTCGTTCAAGTTTTGTCTCTGTAGATAGCACTTTGGAAACCATCAACTCGGCCTGTGTGCCCGGGTCGATAATTTTATATTTTTCCCTATAAGTGTCGATACTGTCATTCAGTACCTTGATTTCTATTTGCTTTTTCTGTAGTGTATTCTCTATTGTGTTTGCTAATTCGTTTAGGTTCTCCTTTATAAGAGCAGAAGATATCTCATTGATTTTCTCGCGTGCAGCATTGGCCATGCGAGCACTTACTTCTGCATCCTTATCTTCTATACTCAGCTCGATAGCATCCAGTTTAGTCTTCTTGACCGAATAGAGCGCTCGGAAAGCTTTCTGCACCTTAAATCTTGCTAGTTTGCCGGTGGAGTCAATATCATAGCGATGGTACAGTCCAAATGAATCCACCATTTTATCTACCAGATCATTGGATTGGGCTACAGTAAGCATTCTGTCCAGATCCAACCCAGAACCGTAATATTCCATCGGTTGTGAACTTTGACCAAAGATGTGCTCAGGTTTCATGATATCTGTGCTGGCTGCATAGAATACGGAACTGGCTCTATAATAATTGGGGAGAAATAGACATATCACAGTGGCAACTGCTCCGGTGATCAGGACATTCCGGAGGATTAGGTACCGGTTACTCCAAAAAAGTTTTATTAAGTCAAATACTGTTTCACGGGAATCCATGCACCCTTTTTTAATTGGGCAGCAAAATTACAACAATCTTGATATTAATGTAGCTATCAAATACATTTTCGCTACGTGGACTTTTGGATGTATTTCTGAATTGACAGATTTAATCATTAAAAGGCACATCAAAGATCTCATCTTCATCTTCATTTGCCTTAGAGGACTTACGTATCATGGGATTATTATCCTTGTCGGTGAAAAACTGACTGTTTAAGCCACCCACACTGAAGTTGTCAAAGCCATAATCATTCGCTTCAACATATTTGGCATAATCCTTTTCGAAAACCATTTTTATAT
>Ga0073900_10001451_pt1 | contig 13147 bp, 10 predicted proteins | sample KloWWTmetKNB5Kit_FD_66666 | JGI IMG/M metagenome (GOLD analysis project Ga0073900, IMG submission 66666) | Active sludge microbial communities from Klosterneuburg, Austria, studying microevolution and ecology of nitrifiers - Klosterneuburg... | ecosystem: Engineered > WWTP > Aerobic digester >...
TGCGCATGCACTACTGTGGATGCTTTCCACAGTAGTGCATGCGCAAATTTCCGTCACCGACGAAGCCGGACAAACGGTGCGTCTCGCCGCCCCGGCAAGACGTATCGTCAGTTTGGCGCCGCATCTCACGGAGAATCTGTATGTCGCCGGCGCAGGCGAGTGGATCGTTGGCGCCGTCGACTTCAGCGACTACCCGACGGCTGCGCAGAAACTGCCGCGTGTCGGCAGCTATCCACTTCTCGATCTCGAAGCCATCGCCGCGCTCAAGCCGGATTTGATCGTTGCCTGGGAGGACGGCAAATTTTCCAGCAGCATTGCCCGCTTGAAGATACTCGGCATTCCGCTCTACATCAGCCAACCGAAAACCATCGAGGACATTGCCGTCAACATCGAACGTCTGGGTACACTGGCCGGCACGGCAGCGATTGCCGGCAAAGCCGCGCAGGATATTCGCGCCCGCCAGTCAGCACTGCGTGCGCGCTACGCTGACCGCCCGGCAGTACGCGTGTTCTACCAGATATGGGATCAACCATTGACGACCATCAATGGCGGGCACCTGATCAGCGATGCGATGCGTCTGTGCGGCGCCGAAAATGTCTTCGCCGGATTACCGCAACTTGCCTCGACGGTTGACATTGAAGCGGTGCTCGTCGCCGATCCGGAAGCCATCGTCGCCAGCGGCATGGATGCGGGGCGGCCAAAATGGCTCGATACATGGCGCCGCTGGCAATCTCTGCGAGCTGTCGTGCAGGACAATCTGTTTTTCATTCCGCCCGACCTGATGCAACGTCACACTGCACGCATTATCGAGGGAACAGAGCAGTTGTGCGCACAAATGGAGAAAGTGCGCGCGCGGCGCCAATAATAACTTTTTGTCATAATAAAAAGCTCCGAAACGAGACAAACACAAGCTGTTAAAATGCGCAGGTTGTTGCACGCCGCACGTTGCACTGGCCAATTTGGCCTGACCCTTTACTTGAGGAAATATGATGAGATTTATCCAGCCCCGCAGTATTCTGGTCGGTACGGCATTCATGCTGACGCTGATCGCCTGCAATGCCAATGAGTCCGCAAAGACTGCGGCACCCGCCAATAATGCCAATGCTGCTATGGTCAATGGCGTCCCAATCAGCGAAAGTCGCGTCGCCATGTTCGCCGCAAAACGCGCAGCGCAAGGTCAGCCGGACAGTGCCGAATCGCGCAAAATGATTATTGATTATCTGTCCACACAGATGCTCCTCGCCCAGGAAGCTTTCAAGAAGGGGCTGGACAAGTCGCCGGAAGCTCTGGAGCAGATCGATCTGGCCAGGCAATCAATTCTGACCAACGCGTTCGTTCAGGATTACTTTGCCACCGCGGCAGTCAGCGACGAAGCGCTACATGCCGAGTATGACAAGATCAAGGTGCAGATGGCCGGTACCGAATATAAGGCACGTCACATCCTGGTTGAAAAGGAAGCCGACGCCAAGGCGATTATCGCCAAGCTGAAGAAGGATGTGAAAGCGTTTGATGCTCTGGCCAAGGAAAAATCCAAGGACACCGGCTCCAAAGATCGGGGTGGCGATCTTGGCTGGTTCGATCCGCGCGTCATGGTGCCGGAATTCGGCGCGGCAGTGGCCAAGCTGGAGAAGGGTAAATTTACCGAGGAGCCGGTCAAGTCGCAATACGGCTATCACGTCATTCTGCTGGAAGATTCGCGCGAGAAGCAGCCGCCGGCATTTGAACAAGTCAAGGGCTCATTGAAGCATCAGGTACAGCAAGAAAACCTGAAAAAGCTTATTGACGACATCAAGGCCAAGGCCAAAATCGAAATCATCCAGGCGCCTGCCGCTGTCGCTACTCCTGCCGCTGCGCCGGAAGCCAAGCCGACGGAAGCGGATAAGAAGAAATAATTCGGGTTATTGATTGATCGACGAAGAATGCGCCGTCCCCATACAGATGGGGGCGGCGCTTTTTTTCGCCCACGGGTCAGTCAGAACTTCGGGCACACCACCCTGCAGAAGCATTCAAACCGCGATGAAATGTCGCAAATTCCCATCGCCGATTTCACGCAGTGGATGCGCATACAGATCGGATAGCGTCGCTGTCGTCAATGTGTCGGCAACCGGCCCTTCGCACCAGCGTCCATCGCCGAACAGCAGCAGCGCACGCTGGCAATAGCGCAAGGCCAGATTTACGTCGTGAAGGACGATGACGAAGGCAGCGCCGCTTTCGCCGGCAGTGCGTTTGAAAAGTTCGAGCATGGCGATCTGATGGTTCAGATCGAGGTGGGTGAGCGGTTCATCGAGCAGGTAGATCTGCGGTTGCTGGGTCAACAGCGTGGCGATCGCCAGACGCTGACGCTCGCCGCCGGAGAGGGTATGCACTTCGCGCTGTTCGAGCCCGGCCAGGCCAACAGCCATCAGTGCGTGGTGAGCGATTTTCTCATCGCTGGCCCCTTCCCAGGCCCAGCGGCCCAAGTGAGGATGGCGACCGATCAAGGCGGTTTCCAACACACTGGCAGGAAAGGCATCACTCTGGTTTTGTGCCAACAGGCCACGCAGACATGCTGTGCTGCGCCCGTCGTGAGCAGCATAGGATTTTCCGCATAACTCGATGCTGCCGTCGGCCGGTGTACGCAGACCGGCCAGGGTATGCAGCAGCGTCGTCTTGCCGCTGCCGTTGCGGCCCAGAACTGCGATGATTTCGCCGCTGCCGAGCTTCAGGTTGAGATCGCGCAGCATGGTTCTGCCGGCAATGGTGACATCAAGATGACGCGCTGTCAGCAGCGGCGATATTGCGTCATTCGTACTCATGTGTTGCCGCCGCGCGGTTGGCGTGTCAATAGAAAAAGAAACACCGGTACACCGAGCAGCGCGGTCAACACCCCAACCGGCAACTGCTGCGGCGCGATCAGGGTCCGCGCCAGCGTGTCCGCGACAACCAACAGGGTGCCGCCGGCAAGCACCGCAGCCGGCAACAGCAGGCGCTGATCATTGCCTGCCGAGGAGCGCATGCCGAGGCGAACCAGATGCGGCACGATCAGGCCGATGAAGCCGATGCTGCCGGCGATATTCACTGCCGCCGCGGTCAGCAACGATGCCAGAATATAAATCTGCAGGCGTCGTCTGGCCACCGGGACCCCGAGCGATTGCGCAAGCAGTTCGCTACGCGCCAGCAGGCCGAGTTCGCGGGCAAACGGCATCACACAGGCAACGCCGGCAGCCAGCAGCAGCAGCGCCGACCAGGGTGTTTCGGCCTGTGAAAGGTCACCCATCAACCAGTACAGCATGCCGCGCAATTGTTGTTCAGGAGCGACGGAAAGTATCAGCGCCACGAGTGCTCCGCAGCCGGCAGCGACGATGACGCCGGTGAGTAGCAGACGCGTCTGTGTCCAGCTACCGTCGCCGTGCGCCAGTCCGAATACCATCAACATGACGCCCAGCGCACCGGCGAAAGCACCGGCATGCAGGAAGATCACCGGCAGGCCAAACAGCATGGCTGCCAAGGCGCCCACCGAAGCGCCTCCTGAAATGCCGAGGACATACGGATCGGCAAGTGGATTGCGCAGCAGCACCTGCATCAACGTACCGACCAGCGCCAGCAAACCGCCGCAGGCAAAGCCGGCCATGGTGCGCGGCAGACGTAGATTGCGCACGACTTCTCCGGCAAGTCCGGTGTCTTCTCCGCTCAAGGCGCGCAGAATGTCGCCCAGGCTCAGCGGCAGATTGCCGACGCTGAGCGACGCCATGATGCTGGCCAGCGCCGCCAAACCAAGTAGCAGCAAAATCAACAAGGCATGACGGCGATTGATCATGGCACAGAGAAATGGTTATCCGGATATGCAGAAGTTGGCGTGCAAGGATGGGAAAATTAAAACTTACTTCGGTGTGTAGCGCACACCCATAAAAGCGTTGGCACCGAGGTTGCCATAGCCCCAGGAGGTCTCATATTTCTTGTTGGCAAGATTGTTCGCACGGGCTTCGATCGACCACTCGCGGTTCACTGCATAGTGGGCAAACGCATTCAGCACACTGAATCCACCCATATGCGTCATTTCCATTGTGTCGTCATAACGATCGCCAGTCCCCTGCCATCCCCCCCCCAAAGTCCATGCACCGAAGGAACGCTTTACCTGAAGATTGGCCTGTTCCCGTGCTCGACGCGGCAGGCGTTTATCGGTCAGGGCATCGCGTGCATCGAGGAAGTCCAGATTGCCGCTGATGTCAAAGCCGTAGACCTTGGTCGCATAACTCAAGGTCGTGCCTTGCAACCTGGCCTTGCCGATGTTCTGCGGGACATAACTCGAATCCAGTGCGATCAGATTGCGGACGCGGTTGTCATACATCGTCACGCTGGCGCGGGTCGCGTCCTGCTCCCAGATCAGACCTATTTCCTTGTTTTGTGCGGTTTCCGGCTGGAGATCAGGATTGGAGTAGCCTGGGTAATAAAGATCATTGAATGTCGGCGCACGAAAGGCTGTTCCGAGCGATCCCTGGAGACGAAGACTCGGTGTGAAAATATAGCCATACCCTGCATGGCCGGTGGTTTTTACGCCGAACTGTGAATTGTCATCGCGCCGTACATTGACCTGCAGACGATGGACGCCATAGTGGCCGCTCCAGCCGGCAAGAATCGAATCGATGCGGCGGGTCTTGTCAAAGTTAGTGTCACCATGCGCTTTTTGATTGAGCGATTCCAGCGCGACCAGCAAGTTCCCCTGCGTGAGGTTAATATCGTTTTGCCAGACGATCTGCTCCTGCGTTGTCTTGAACTGTGCACCTGCCGGCGAATACCAGGCATAGCTGGTCGAATCGTCGACTGACTGGTTTAGTTTGATGGTGCTGGTCCATGGCGCGCTGAACTGGTTACGGCTGTAGACACCAAATACGGACTGCGCCACATCGGCATGGGTATCAAAATTCGGTCCGCCTTCATACCAATTGCGGCCCTCGGTGCGCAATACGGTGGCACCGATTTCGTGTCCTGCCGTCGGACGGAATACCAGATTGCCGGACATGCCGGAATTGCGAAAACCGTCTGTACTGCTGCTTGGATCGTAGCTGTACGGCTGTTTCGCCTTGTCGTTAATGGCCTTGATACCGTCGGTCGCATAGTGGCTGCCGCGCAAGCTGTATGACCAGGCATCGTTGCCACCGGACAAACCAACGGACAGGTCGCGCGTATTTTGGCTACCAAAGCCGGCAAAGGCGTCAACCACTGCCGGACCTTGTCCACGACGCGTGAATATCTGAATGACACCGCCGATGGCATCTGCGCCATAGAGCGCCGAGGCGGGGCCACGCAGGATTTCGATATGATCTATCTGGGATAGCGGAATCTGCTCCAGGGAAGGTGTGCCGGAGGTGACCAAACCGATGCGTACGCCATCGATCAGAATAACCGATTGATTGGCGCCGCTTCCGCGGATGAACAATCCCGTGATTTTGCCTGGCCCACCTTGACTATAGGACTGAATCCCTGCTTGTTGCGTGAGCAGTTCGATGAGTGTCGATTGACCTGCCTGTTCGATTTCCGCGCGGGAAATCAGGCTGACATCTGCCAGCAATTCGTTACTGCGTTGTGCCTGCCGCGTTGCCGTCACAACAACGTTACCCAAGTCCTTGTCCTTGTCTTCGGCCCAGACAGAACTGATGGCCAGCAGCGCAGCGGCTGCGGCCAGTAGTTTAATACATGGATGCATGATTACTCCCTTGTGCCGGCAAACGTCCCCGCAAGCCGGTGGATGTGACGTAATGGAAGTAACGATGGAGAGGGCCGCAGCATGCAAGATGCACCGGCACCGCCCCACGCGGTACTTCCGCTTTGAATTGTCCGTGGCCGGTCTCCGGGCTCGGAAGATTTAACTCATCGCCTTCCCGGGTCCGTTGAGACAGCCCAGTGGCATTTCGATGAATTCACGCTTCCTTACCGTTGCGGGGGCAGCACAGGGATCGCGTCTGTTCAGTACTGACGCTCACCTGTTTCCCGTTTCACCCGACAACCAATGATGCGTGGCTGTGCGGGCACCGCGGACATGTACGTTGAATGACTCCTGTCATTCAACGAAATGCGATTCTAGCCGAAAAAACCCGGAACAATATTGCTCGCACGCAATGACGCCTTCTATTCCTGCCACCATGCATTCCAAACAACCTTAAAAATGCTTCGTTACTACTTGACTGTAATGACTTTCTGTCACAGACTATTAGGTATGAGTCATTATCTGGGCATTCTTGAAAAAAGGCTTGAGCAGTTCCTTGCTTACTGCGAGGGTTTGCGCGCCGAGAATCGCGCCTTGCGCCAGCAGGTCGCCGGGCTTGAGAATGACTGCAAATCGCTCACCGAGAAAATCGACACAGCCCGCCATCGGCTTGAAGCGCTGATGCAAAAAATCCCTGTGGAATAACGCGACAATTACCTGATCATCAATCAAAATGAGCACGCATTCCACTGTCGATATTTCCCTGCAAGGCCGCGAATACAGGGTGACCTGCCCTCCTGAAGAGCGCGATTCCCTCCTTGCCGCAGTCGCCTGCGTTGAAACCAGGATGAATGAGCTTGCCACAAAAACCAAGGGAACCGGCGAGCGTCTGGCCGTGATGACCGCGCTCAATCTTGCCCACGACCTGCTCAACAAGAATGCGCAGGAAGCCGCGCCCACCGCGTCTGTCAGCGCTTCCGAAAATGAGTTTGACAAGAATGATTTGGCGCGTAGAATCAATTTCATGGTGGCGCGTTTGGATGCAGTGATGGCGCAACAGGACAAGTTGTTCTGATCCTACTTCACTGCTTTGCAGCCACAACAGGAAATTCCCCTGCGGTGCCCGCCAAGGCCATAGACTCCTTGAACCAATACTCTTGGCATTGACCCGCAACTGTATGCCGTCGTTGTGAGCATTCCGCAAGAATGCACCTGAAACGGCTGGAAGCTGGTCACTCTGAACTTCGGTTCAGGATGCCGGCCTGACGACATTGCGGGGGAACCTTTCAAGCAAAGCGTGGAATCCATTTCCGGTTCCACGCTTTTTTGTTTTGCTATTGAAGGAGGCCTGCTGCCAGCCGGCATCCCGTCGGCAAGCGCGTTTTTATGCGTTAGTCCGTTCAGACGATGAGTCATCAATGCGATAATGCAAGCATCCGCGACTTATATGGGGCCGCGGCTTTTCTCTTCAATCAGGGGCAAATATGACTTCCAATAACGACACCAGCGACCTCACGGAATACGACGTCATTGTGGTTGGTTCAGGCGCAGGTGCAATGCTGGCAGCATGCAGGGCGCATGACCACGGGTTGTCTGTACTGGTTGTCGAGAAGAGCGATAAATATGGCGGGACCTCGGCCATTTCGGGTGGCGCCATCTGGATCCCGAATAACAACCAGATACGCGGCAAGGACACTCCCGAGGAAGCGCTGACATACCTCAAGGCGGCAACCCGCGGACTGGTATCCGAGGAGCGAATCCATGCCTATCTGGAAAGCGCACCGAAGATGGTCGAATACATCAATGAAAAGATGATGCTCCAATATGCCGCCTGCCACCGCTACCCGGATTACTATCAGCATCTGCCGGGATCGAAGCCCGGCGGACGCACCATGGAACCACGCCTGTTCGATGCCGCCCTGCTTGGCGATGAATTCCAGAATCTGCGTGAAGCCATCAAAGGTACGCTGCTGCTTGGCAAGGCCAGCATGACCGCCACCGAGGCGCAGATCATGCTGGCCAAGGAACGCGGTTGGCCGATGCTGTTTGGCAAGGTGATCCTGCGTTATTTCCTCGACTATCCGTGGCGCCTGAAATCCCGGCATGATCGCCGGCGCGGTCTTGGCAACGCGATGGCCGCCGGATTGCGGCACGCCATGCTGGTACGCAGAATCCCGTTGTGGCTGAACACGCCATTCGAATCCCTGATCCAGGTGAATGATCGCGTCACCGGCATTGTCACGAAACGCGCCAACGGACAACTGCTCAAACTGAAAGCGCGCCGTGGTGTGATCCTGGCTGCCGGGGGCTTCGAACGCAATCAGCAGATGCGCGAACAATATCTGCCCAAGCCAACCAATGCCGAATGGAGTGCGACACCGCCACATAATACCGGCGATGCCTTGCGCGCCGCCATGGCCATCGGCGCCAAGACCGATCTGATGAACTGGGCGTGGTGGGTGCCTTCAGTAAAGGTGCCAGGAGACCCTGCGCAACTCGGCCTGTTTGCAGAACGTAACCTGCCCGGCTGCATCACGGTAAATGGCCGAGGCAAACGTTTCGTCAACGAAGCTTCACCGTACCTCGAATTCGGCGCTGCAATGTATTCCGAGCATGCCAAGAGCGGCTCGGCAGTTCCAGCCTGGCTGATTTTCGATGCAAAGTTTCGCTTTAACTATCCGATGGGGCCGCTCATGCCGGGGCAAATTCAGCCGGACCGCAAGGCATGGCTGAACAAGGTTTACTGGAAGGACGATACCCTGGAGGGACTTGCCAAACAGATCGGTGTCGATGTCGCCGGTCTTGCCGAGACAGTTGCGCTCAACAATCAGTATGCCCAACAGGGTGTCGACAAGGATTTCAACAAGGGCGGCAATATTTTCGACCGCTATTATGGAGATTCCAATGTCAAACCCAATCCATGCCTTGCAGCGATAGGCAAGGCGCCGTTTTATGCCATTCGAGTGGACGCGGGCGATATCGGCACAAAGGGCGGCCTGCTGACCGACAGCCATGCCCGTGTACTCAACCAGTCCGACAAACCGATCGACGGTTTGTTCTGCATCGGCAACAACTCGGCCTCGGTCATGGGAGAGTCCTACCCAGGCGCCGGCGGAACGCTCGGCCCGGCCATGACTTTCGGTTTCCGTGCAGCTGATTTCATGGCCGGCGTCTGAAACAAAATTGAACCCGGGCACCCCGGCAGGTTCCCGGAAAGACGGGACTGCAGGCATGCTCATCCACGTCGCGGCCATTGCTTTGGCAGGGTGCTCTTGATATAGTCAGCACCCTTATTGGCCGATGTCGGTGAACTGCATCATAGCCGTTGGTTGGAACGCAGGCCTGATGAATCGGGGCTGCTCTCGGGGACATTGAATATGTCGATTGGCAAGCGCTTGGCAATACTTGTAATTGTGACCTTGCTCGGGTTGATCGGATCGGGCATATACGGCGTCATTCAATTAAAGGGACTGCAACACCATTTTGAGGAAGTTAACGAGCGCTCGGTCCCTTCACTGGTGGCGATGAGCCGCGTCAATGACCAGTTCAAGGAAGCTCGCGCCCTTTTGCTTGCCCTGATGATGGAAGACGACCCTGACCTGCGCAAAGCATTTCTCCAGAAGATTACCGAGACCCAGACCTCGCTGAAAAACGCTTCCGTCGAATTCAGAAATATCCCCGGCACCGAAGACTCGGCCATGGCGCTCGCGCCAATTGCCGAAGCCTATATCGATGCCGTCGATTCGGTCATCGCGGTAGTCGGCAAGAAAGATCTTGCCCAGTTAGCCCTATATACCAAGGTCGTACCTGCCGAAAAGGTATTTTCGGCGTTCCTCGGCAAGCTGCAATCCCAGCTTCTGGAAAATCAGAAACAGCTGAGGGATCAGGTGACCTTGAACATTGCGCGCTCCATCTCCATCTACGCGACCGTCATTCTCCTGACGGTTGCCATCGTGGCACTCATGGGCATCAATCTGCATCGCTCGGCCATGTTCTCGCTCAAGGAAATGACAGCAGCGATGAAAAATGTCGCCCAGAATCTCGATTTCCGTCAACGTGTGAAGGTGGTTGTGCATGACGAGGTTGGCCATGCGGTCACGGCATTCAACAGCCTTCTTGACACCGTACAATCAAGCCTCCAGGAAATTGCCGGATCAATGGCGGTACTCAGTGATGAGACAACCCGTCTGACGCGCACGACGCAGGAAATCCAGAATATTTCCGAAAAGACCAGTGAGTCTTCCTCGTCGGTATCGGTAACCGTTCAGCAGGTCACCATCAGTATCGACCATGTTGCCATGCAGACCGAACAGGCCGAAACGCTGTCCCGCGAATCCGGGCATCAGGCAGCGGAGGGCGGCGAAGTCATCCATGGGACAATCGAACAGATTCGTTCCATCGCCGACACGGTACACCTGGCCTCGCAAAGCATCAACGAGCTTCGTACACAGATTTCAAGCATTTCGACGGTATTGAAAGTGATTCGTGAAGTGGCGGATCAAACCAACCTGCTGGCGTTGAATGCAGCTATCGAAGCCGCACGTGCCGGCGAGCAAGGCCGTGGCTTTGCCGTGGTGGCCGACGAAGTGCGCAAGCTTGCTGAACGCACATCCAATTCAACCCAGGAAATCGCCCGAATGATCGACTCGATCCAGCAAAGCGCCAGTTCGGCGGTAGCCACGATGCAGGTCGTCGTCGATCGCGTTGAAAGCGGCGTCAGTAGCGCCGGTACAGCGATTACCGCATTGGCAGGAATCCGTGCCAGCTCCGAAAAAGTCGCATTTACTGTGTCTGGAATTGCTTCGGCCATTCGCGAACAAAGCTCGGCAACCGCACAGATATCCGAACAATTCCAGCGTATCGCTCAAATTTCCGAGGAAGCGCGCAAAGCCGTGGCCGATACATCTCAAAGCACTCACGAACTCGAGTTGCTGACTCTGCGGGTCAATGATGCGGTCAAGCGTTATCGCATTTGATTGAATTCCCGTTTTAACGGCAGGCCGCAATTATTCCTGTTTCCCAAGTTCCAGGCCCGGCCGAGTCGCCACCACCAATCCTCAGCTCCATCGATATGACAAAAACACCCATTGAACACGGTTGGAAATCATGACAAGAGCAAAACTATCCTCTATTTCTGGTCGCCTGATATTGGCCGTTGTCATTGTCGGCCTGCTCGCCGCAGGCTGGTGGTGGACGGCGCGACCAAAGCCAATCCCTGTCGTTTTCCAGACCGTCGATCACGGCAAGGTGGAATCCACGATCAGCAACACGCGCGCAGGAACAGTTGAGTCATGCCAGCGCGCAAAGCTGGCGACCAGCATGGGCGGACGCATTGAGCAGCTGCCGGTCAGAGAAGGCGATCATGTAAAGAAGGGACAGCTTCTGATGAAGCTGTGGAATGACGATCAGGTTGCACAAAACACGCTGGCCAAGGCACAAGTAGACACGGCGCAAAAACGGATTGTCGAGGCATGTACCATCGCCGCCAATGCCGAGCGTGAAGCGCGGCGAGAGGATTCGTTGCGAGCACAGAACTTCGTTTCGAAATCACGTTACGAATCGGCGCGTAGCGAAGCGGATGCCCGGCAGGCTGGTTGCGAGGCGGCAAAAGCCGACGCGGCGCGTGCCCAAGCGCAGGTTAAGGTAACGCATGTCGAACAGGATCGCACGGTATTGTATGCGCCGTTCAGTGGCACGGTGGCAAAGATCGTTGGCGAAGTCGGTGAGTACTCGACACCGTCGCCACCCGGCATTCTGACGCAACCGGTAATCGACCTGATCGACGAATCATGCCTGTACGTCAAGGCACCCATGGACGAAGCCGATGCGCCGAAAATTCGTGAAGGACAGGTGGTCCGCATCAGTTTTGACGCGATGCCCAAAAAATCCTTCCCGGGACACGTCAAACGTGTTTCACCGTACGTCTCGGCCGTCGAGAAGCAATCGCGAACCGTCGATATTGAGGCAACGCTGGATGCCGCAACAGCGCCGCAACTGCTGGTCGGCTACAGCGCCGATGTCGAGGTAATTCTGTCCGTGCGTGACAATGTCGTGCGCGTGCCGACTTCGGCCCTGCTCGAAGGGGGACGGGTTTTGCTGGTACGTCGAGACGGAACGCTGGAAGAACGCAAGATCAAGGCCGGCGTGGCCAACTGGGAATTCACTGAGGTCCTCGAAGGCATCGCCGCAGGCGATCGCGTCGTCACCTCGATCGAGCGCGAGGGGGTCAAACCCGGCGTACGCGTGGTGGCTGACGAGGCCTCCATCCCGGCGAAAAAGTGATTCGGCAATGACTGCGGCCCTGATCGAGCTTGCCGGCATCGAACGTGTATTTCATCTTGGCGACAGCGAAGTACATGCCTTACGTCAACTCGATCTCACCATCACTGCCGGCGAATACGTCGCTGTCATGGGCGTATCGGGCTCGGGGAAATCGACGCTGCTGAACCTGATCGGCCTGCTCGACCGACCGAATGCCGGCACCTACCGGCTCGAAGGCCGCGATGTGACGACGCTCTCCGCCGATGAACAGGCGCGGGTGCGCAGCGAGCGTATCGGCTTTGTCTTCCAAAGCTTCCATCTTGTGCCGCGCCTGACAGCGGCCGAGAACATCGCTCTGCCGATGACTCTGGCCGGCATTGCGCCAAAGGAACGCGCCGAGCGCGTCAAGCAGGCACTCAAGGATTACGGTCTGGATAACCGCGCCGATCATCGACCCAACGAACTGTCAGGCGGCCAGCGCCAGCGCGTCGCGATTGCGCGCGCACTGGTCATGCAACCGGCGGTGATTCTCGCCGACGAGCCGACCGGCAATCTCGATCGCGCCACCGGCGAGGAAGTGATGCGCCTCCTTGAGGAACTCAACAGTCGCGGCGTGACACTGATCGTCGTGACGCATGACACGCACCTTGGCAGCCGCGCCCGGCGGCAGATCAGAATGGAAGACGGGCGCATCGATCACGACAGCGCCGCCGCACAGCAAGGCTGAGCAACGGGCGAATGATGCGTACTCCCGACCTCCTTCGATTCGCCCGTGATGCGGCCACCGGCAGCCCGCTGCGCACCGTTCTGCTGGTATTGGCGATCTCCATTGGCGTTGCCGCAGTGGTGGTCCTGACAGCGCTCGGCGACGGCGCGCGCCGTTATGTGATGAGCGAATTCTCCTCGCTTGGCACCAATCTCGTCGTCGTCCTGCCCGGCCGTTCGCAAACCGGAGGCTTCAGTCCCGCCAATGCCATCAGCGGCACCTCGCGCGACCTGACCATCGATGACGCCATGGCGCTGCTGCATGCCGAGGCCATCCGCCGTGTTGCACCGCTGGCCATCGGCACATCGGAGATCAGCGTCGGCAGCAGGTTGCGTGAGGTCATGGTGGGCGGAACAACCTCGCAATATATCCAGATTCGCGAGCTGGAACTGGCGCAAGGCAGCTTTCTTCCCGATGAAGACTGGAGCCGTGGCTCG
>Ga0073900_10001452_pt1 | contig 13136 bp, 12 predicted proteins | sample KloWWTmetKNB5Kit_FD_66666 | JGI IMG/M metagenome (GOLD analysis project Ga0073900, IMG submission 66666) | Active sludge microbial communities from Klosterneuburg, Austria, studying microevolution and ecology of nitrifiers - Klosterneuburg... | ecosystem: Engineered > WWTP > Aerobic digester >...
AAAAATAGTAGAGATATTAATATCCATTTCATACCCGTCATTATTTATTAGTTTTGTAATGGCAAAAGACATATTAAGTTATTTCATAATTTAATAGGCCTTAAGCATCAACCCAGTATAGATTATAAAAAAGTATCACAAATATATTAACTAATCCGCAATTGCGCACTATACCTACCATATTATTATTTTTTTTAATGTGTTCTGTCGGCAAAGTTTTTGGCCAGGTGGATACGAGTGTAAGTAAAAGTCCATCAGTCAATGCCTTACGATTAGATACAATCGTTCTTGATTCAACTGTATCCGGAAGTAAAGGTATCGCGGTGATAGCTTCCAGTTTTGACCTGGAAGATGTGTTTTCATATGGATCAAAGGACTCTTCTGAGTTAGATAAAACCAATGAAATAGTCCATCTATGGGGTGATGCCTATGTGAAGTACCAGACGTTATCTATGAATGCCCATTACCTACGATTGGATCTTCGCAATCACACTATATTAGCTGAGGTGGGAGTGGGACCCAGCGGTAGGCCTTTGGGTAAGCCAAATGTGGTTATAGAAGGGCAACAGATGGTGGCGAATAAGCTAAAGTTTAATTATAAAACTAAAAAGGGAATCATCATTGATTCCCGTATGAAGCAAACAGACCTATATATCAACAGCAAAGTGACCAAGGTAATCGCCGGACCCAATGATTCCATTCGGTCTGATGATGTCGTCTTTCAAAAAAGTGCACTGATCACAACCTGCAACTATCCCGAGGCGCACTTTGGCATCCGCACCTCAAAGGCAAAATTCATTCCGGACAAGGTGGGAGTGATAGGACCAGCTTATTTGGAGATCGAGGGAGTACCCACACCTTTGGTCCTCCCCTTTGGGTTCTTCCCGCTTTCTAAGGGAAAACAAACCGGTATTTTATTTCCCAATAATTATACTTTTTCACCGGAGTGGGGATATGGCCTTCAGAATATAGGGTATTACTTTCCGATTTCAGATCGTATGGATTTAGTCCTGCGGGGGGATATATATCTGCGTGGATCACATAGGGTAGAATTATTGACTCATTACAATAGAAGATATAAATTTCAAGGTGATCTGGATGTGGAGTATTCACGGCTCTTTACAGAAGCCAATAACAGCTATAAACTAAATAAAGTGACTACCTATAGGATTGCCGCAGGTCTGAACCAGAGTAATAAGGCAAACCCCTATTTTCAATTTGGAGGTAATATCAATCTCCAGTTGGGGCGACATAAAGAACTGAATTTCAACGATGCTAATTCTGTACTTAATAATACTATGTCGAGCAACATATCTTTCTCGAGAATTTTTCCCGGAAAGCCATTCTCACTCAATGGGCAGATAAGTCACTATCAGAATACTCAATCACGCGATTTTTCGATCACATTGCCGGATATCAATTTCCAAACTCAGTCTATTTTTCCTTTTAAGCGCAAGAGTAAAATAGGTAGTGATAAATGGTATGAGCAGATATCTTTCAACTATTCTGCAAAATTGAGCAATAAGTTTTACGCAAAAGACACATCAGTCTTTTCTCCTCAGACACTAAAGTCATCCAAACAGGGTATAGATCAGAATGTAAGTATTAATTCTTCCTATAGAGTATTAAAGTATTTTAATATTACTCCTTCATTCACTTACAACGAGCGTTGGGGCTTGAATACCATAGACGCACGGTTTGATCCTTCATTGGTCTATATCTACGATACTGTGATTAATAAGGAGACAAATGAAGTTCTGAGAATAGATTCTACTGTTCGATATGACGGAAGGATTGTCAAGGACACTATTACTCGATTTCATGCTTTCAGATCCTATAGTGCCGGTGTGAATATGACAACGCAGTTATATGGGCAGGCGCAGTTCAGACGCGGCTTTATCAGAGCGATCAGACACCAGATGAAGCCGAGTGCAGGATTAAATTTTACTCCGGACTATAGAGGGTATTTTAATTCTATTCAGACGTCCAATAATCCGGCTATTCCATTCTCCTATTATTCACCCTATAGTGAGAATATCTTTGGTGGTCCAGCTAACAGTGGTACTCAGATGGGTCTAAGCTTAGGCATAAATAATATTCTGGAAATGAAAGTCCGATCTCGTAGGGATACGATAGACCGGAAAGTCAAAATATTCGACAATCTATACGTCCGAACTTTTTACAATTTTGTGGCGGACTCATTTAAATTGCAACCCCTTAGTTATGGTGCTACTACACGCTTATTCAAAGGATTGAGTGTTCTGAACCTCAATGGACAGTTTGATTTTTACCGCAGTAATAATGGACGTAGAGTAGATGAATATGTCTGGAAATCCTCCGGAAAAGTACTTCGGTTCAGCGGTTTCTCAGCGAGTCTGAGTACCAGCTTGACTATAGATGCGATTCGTAAATGGCTTCGTGGCAGCTACCCCGCACCCACCCAAAGTAAAGTGACCCCAGAGATCGGCAATGGATATTTCTGGGACCTTTTCAGTAGTTTTGGAATCAATCACAACATCAATGCAGCTATAATGCCACGGGAAGGGGTCAATAAATTTGAAATACTCACTAATTCTGTCAATCTGACGGGTAGTATTCCACTGACACCAAAATGGAAAGTTAGTGTCGGCTATATTGGATATGACTTCAAATTGAAGCAGATCGTTTATCCCGATCTAGGCTTTTATAGAGATCTACATTGTTGGGAGATGGGTATGAACTGGCAACCAGTACGCGGTACTTACGCCTTTTTCATTCGTGTTAAACCGGGTTCGCTCGACTTCCTAAAGGTTCCAAAAAATAAAAATAGAGCAGACGCTTTAATTGAATTTTAAGCTATTCCACCATCATAATTATTTTGAATATATCTGCAGCTCTTATATAACTTGCAGATAGTAACTACTTTTTATATTTCACCACATTTTATTGGAGTTTTAGTAAACTTCTTGCCAAACCCTGTTAGCAAGTTCTGAAGCAGCATATTCCCAAAAATAACTACCCCCCACCGGATCGGGAACCTTTCCAATACCGGCTTCTATAGAGGCTACATTATAAGTATGTCGAAGTGTGTTCTTCTCTAAATGGTTCTTTCCTGAGGTGTTGATTTCAAGCCTATCTGCCTGACATGCATCAGCTATGATCACATTGAGTGTATCCGAGATTGCATTGGTAGGGAAATGTGAATAGGATTCTGACCGGATATTGATGAATATTTTTTTAACCTGCATAAGGTTGTTTTTTTCAAGCCAGTTATACCAGAGAATTTTTAAAGCTCTAGCTTTGGCTATATCTGAGGTAAATTTTCCCGATAAAGTGAGATTCAGAAATATTCCTGTAAAATGATCTTTTATTGAATCCAACTTAGTGAGGAACTGTGCACCGGACTGCTGTATGGCATTGTTGAGATCTAGCTCTATAGGATAGAAGCTTTGTATATTGGATTTGTCTGTACTGATTAAAATTAAATTAATCATCGCCATAAATCCCTTTAATTTAGATTCTATTCTTTCCGTGAGTGTAGTAGAATAAATGATGGGTTGAATTCCTTTCATTTGTTCTGAAAAAATCAAATCTAAGTTTGTCTCCTCATCTATAAAGATGTAAGGTGCTTTCATATTTAGGTGGACTGACTCACTAAGTTCAGATAGTGGACTTTGACGCTTTGTAAAATCAAAATTTTCTCCCGCCAGCATAGTACTTCCATACCTGGGGAAATTTCCCTGGAAATATCTGGCTTCTTCCTGAGTGTAATATGGATCAAACTGAATACCGTCAATTTCGAAGAGCATAGTTTCGTAAGCTTCTCCCTTGAGTTCTTTCTCCACTGCGAATTGCCAGTCTGATTTGGTAGTGTGTGGAAATTCAGTTAGTTTGATTTCTGACATATAGTGTAAATCTCGATAGTACAACAATTGTACAAAAATAATACTTTACCTTACTAATCTGTAATAAGTAAATGTGGATATGATTTATCTCGATAATGCGGCTACGACGCGAATCGACCCGATAGTATTAGAAGCGCTGTTACCCTTCCTAAATGATAAATATGGAAATGCGTCCAGTACGACTCATCCGTTTGGATGGATCGCCGATGAAGCAGTCAAGCGAGCACGTGAGGAAGTCGCTACGTCCATCGGTGCATTACCAGAGGAAATAGTCTTTACTTCCGGCGCTACCGAGAGCATCAATATGATCTTGAAGGGTATATTTCAGTCTTATCAAATCAAAGGAAAGCACATTATCACCACATCAATTGAGCATAATGCAGTATTAGATACCTGTTCACAACTGGAAGAAGCCGGCGCTGAGATTACATATCTCGAAGTAGATAGTGATGGACTCATAGATCCGGTCAACTTAGCTGCACATATCAGGCCGGATACTATACTGGTAGCTGTGATGTGGGCCAACAATGAGACCGGAGTAATTCAGCCTGTGTCAGAGATAGCCAGAATATGCAGTGAAAAGAAGGTACTATTTTTTTCAGATGCCACTCAGGCTTTGGGGAAAGTTTCCATTAATGTAAATTCTATTAGCATCTCAACCATGGCTTTTTCTGCACATAAATTGTATGGACCTAAAGGTGCCGGGATACTGTATGTGCGTCGACAATCACCTTCTGTAAAGATAAAGCCATTAATTGCCGGGGGAGGACAGGAAAATGGTCTAAGGGGCGGCACACTGAATGTACCCGCTATAGTCGGAGCGGGAAAAGCATGCGCACTTATTGATTTGGCCGAGAATGAAAAAATTTCCCGGTTCCGCGATATGATTGAAACAGAGCTTACACGACAGTTTGATTTCATAGAAGTACAGGGTGGGAAAGTTATCCGCTTACCTAATATCAGTAATCTCATGATCCGGGATATTAGGGCATCTCGTCTGATAGCTGCTGTTAATTCTACTCTGGCCATCTCGACAGGAGCTGCTTGTAGTAGTGGCTCGCTTGACCCATCACACGTCATGCTGGCTATGGGGCTCAGTGAGGCGGAGGCTCGATGTGCTATTCGGATCAGCCTAAGTAAATACACAATGGCGTCGGAAATAGAAGAGACAATTGATATTTTGAGTCGTGCTATAGAATCATTGCATTAAATTTGCACTATGGAATCAATATACTGTCAATTGAACTTTTTTTAGTAAATCCAAATTATAGAGGCATGTTATTCATATCAGATACAGCTAAGGCTCAGGTAGAGAAATTAAAGATGAAGGATGAAATGCCTTCTGAATTTTTTGTTCGGATCGCAGTCGAAGGAGGAGGCTGCTCCGGTCTTTCTTACAAGATGAGTTTTGATCATGAAAGTAAACTCAATGACCAGATATTTGAGGATAAGGGAATAAAATTAGTTACTGACCTAAAGAGTTTACTTTACCTATTTAATACGACACTTGAATTTACCGGCGGCATCGAAGGAAAGGGATTTCACTTTACCAACCCCAATGCCAGCCGTGAGTGTGCCTGTGGCGAGAGCTTCGCGGTGTAGTTTGTTTCATGCTCACCGAAATTATTTTATCACTTTTAAGGCCTTTTGGGGTTATCCTTTTACTCAATTAAAACAGACGCTATTAAGATTTAAATCGATCTTATTTCCAGCCTTCGATTTTCGATAATCTGTTCAGCTATTTTCATACCATCGATCGCTGCAGAGACTATGCCACCGGCATAACCCGCCCCTTCACCACAAGGATAGAGATTGCTCACTTGCGGGTGTAATAAAGTGATTTTATCTCTGGGAATTCTCACCGGTGAGCTGGTGCGGCTCTCCAGACCGACTATTACGGCATCTTCACTCAGATACCCGCGCATTTTATTCCCGATCATTTTTACGCCGGTGCGTATTCGAACAGAAATCGAAGCGGGAAGCAAGTGATTGAGATCAGCAGGATAGATACCGGGCACATAGGAACTGGCCGGAAGAATTGAGGAATGCTTTTGAAGTACGAAATCGGTCAGTAACTGGGCTGGAGCTTGCTGTGATCCATCCCCATGCTGGAAGAACATCTGTTCGCTATGTTGCTGAAAGTACATAGCTCGAAGCGGAGAATCACCAAATTCAGACGGTATATCTGCCAGTTCTACTGACGTCACCAGGCCACTATTGGCATAGGGTGAATCCCTCCGTGAGGGTGACATCCCATTCATGACGATCTCACCTGGAGCTGTTGCTGAGGGTACTATCATACCTCCGGGGCACATACAGAAGGAGAAGACACCTCTGCCATCTACCTGAGTGACGACACTATATGCTGCAGCCGGCAGATTGTCAGGTCTTGTCGAACAGTGATATTGTAGCTGATCGATCGTTTGCTGGGAATGCTCCACCCGCGCACCCATGGCAAATGCCTTAGCCTCGAGCAGGACTTGCCGCTCATGAAGCAGGGTAAATATATCTCTGGCGCTGTGGCCGGTAGCCAGGATGACTTTGCTGCAAGGCTGTACTTCACCATCCTGAAAGTGGAGTTCGGTTATCTGATCGCCGGTTCGTTTAAAATCTTCTAATTTCTTGTTGAAATGTATTTCTCCACCCGCATCGAGTATAGCCTTACGCATGGCTTCGATGATCTTAGGTAACTTGTTACTTCCGATATGCGGATTTGCATTGACCAATATATCCCCATCAGCACCGTAGCTACAGAAAGTATTTAGAACCGTTCGGATATTACCTCTTTTAGTAGAGCGCGTATATAATTTGCCATCTGAATAGGTGCCCGCGCCACCTTCACCAAAACAATAATTTGAATCCGGATTGACTATGCTGTCCTGCATGATGGCACGCAGGTCGCGGCGACGTGACTGAGCATCCTTACCCCGGTCGAAGACAATTGGTTTTATCCCTTTAGTGAGCAGTGTCAGTGCAGCGAAATAGCCGGCCGGCCCGGCCCCGATGATGTGTACCGGCGCTTTAGTTGCGTCTATATATAAATGAGAAAGTGAGGATTCATCTTGTTTTTCTGCAAATTCAAAACGCAATATATACTGAGGCTTGCCAAAGCGGGCATCGATAGAGCGTCTGGTGAGGGCCAGATCTGCCCATCTGGAAGCAACCTGCGGAAATCTCTTCTTAAAAAGGTCACTGATCGCCTGAGGGTCATTGATCAATTCAGGCTCAATCTTTAGTTCATACGGACCTTTTTGGCTACTCATCAGATTAAACTTCTTGAATAGCTTCCCTAATACGTCCCATACGGATCAGTAATTCCTCCAGTTTGTCTAAAGGCAACATATTGGCGCCGTCGGAAAGGGCTTCAGCAGGATTGGGATGAGTCTCAATAAATAAACCGTCAGCTCCAGTCGCAATGGCTGCTGCCGCGATTGTTCCGATCAACTGTGGATTACCTCCTGTAACACCGCCCGGTTGGTTGGGCTGTTGCAGTGAATGCGTGCAATCCATTACCACAGGTACACCAAAAGACCTCATCTCTGGAATTCCCCTGTAATCGACTACCAGATCCTGATAACCGAAAGTAGAACCACGCTCTATGAGCCAAACCTGCTCATTTCCGGTCTGTAGAACCTTTTCTACTGCGAATTTCATGCTGGCGGGGCTCAAAAACTGACCTTTTTTTATACTTATCGTTTTACCGGTAGCGCCTGCTGCGACTAATAATTCAGTCTGACGGCATAAGAAAGCTGGAATCTGTAATACATCTACATAGGCAGCTGCTAGGGCTGCTTGGTTCTGTTCATGTATATCGGTAGTGACAGGTATTCCGAATTTCTCACGTACACCAGCCAATATTTCAAGTCCATATTCATCTCCGTGACCGGCGAAGCTGTCGGCTTTGGTTCGGTTGGCTTTCCGGAAAGAAGACTTGAAAATATATGGAATTTGGTATTTGGTAGTCAATTCCATGATTTTTTCAGCTACCTCAAAGCAGAGTTCTTTACTCTCTACGACGCAAGGTCCGGCAATGAGAAAAAAATTTCTGTTTTCCCGATTTTGAATAAGAGAGAGAATTTCCATGAGCAATAAAAAAATTTGAGCGTAAATGTAAAGTAAAATTTAATCACACCCTCACGTGAAATAATTATATAAAATAGGGGGATTTGAGATAATTATTTATAAATTTGAAGAGGAACAAATATAGGTAACAATGAATGGCGACTTAAAGACTTTTTTTATCATGCGTCATGCAGAGAAAGACCATCAGAAAGGATTTGATCCACCTCTGAGTACTAAAGGCCGATATCGGGCAGGAAGGTTGGCAGATGTATTTGATAAGCAGCCGCTGGATGCAATCTATGTTACTCGGTTACAGCGAGTGAAGCAAACTTTCGAGCCATTGGCGTACAAAAAACAAATACCGGTTTTCGAATACGATCCATATGAGATCGAATCACTCCTAGAATCCATATTTGCCAATCCTCAGCTAAGAAATGTTATCATAGGAGGCCATCAGGATACAGCACCTATCACAGCCAATCTGTTACTTGGTGCTAATATATATGGTTCCTTTTTGGATGATGAGCATGATAATCTATTAATGATTGTTTCAGATAATCATAAAATCAGATTACCGTTACATCTGGCCATCTCTATTTAATCAGATTAATCTACGCTTCAGTCGAATTTCTATTTTTTGTGTAATCATTCACAGCTTCGGAGTGTTCCTAATAGTTAAATAGCCAAGATATGTTGACCAAACTTAAAAAAATGTTGGGTATTGATGGGTTACAGATCCATCTGATAGCCAGCGAGTCTCAAAATGAGGCCAGCGGATATATAGAGGGTGAAATAGTCCTGAATGCCAAATATGACCTTCAGATCAGCCACATCGAGCTTCGATGTATCGAGAAGTACTCACGTGGTCGTATGAAAGGTAAGAAATCGGATGAATATATAGTAGGTAAGGTAAGTACAGCGTTTGGCCTTGAGGTTCGGCCGGGCAGAATTAGTACCATTCCCTTTAGGATGCCGCTTGAGCTTCTAAAATCTCAGATGGATTATTTCGGAAGTAAAAATGTTATTTTTAAGTCGCTAGTTAGAGGAGCAAAGTTTCTCCGCGGTGTGAAAAGTACTTATCGCATAGAAGCTGAGGCTATCATAAAAGGTTCAGCCCTGAAGCCACTTGCTTCAAAAGAGATAAAACTGTATAGGTGAAAACCCCCACAATGGCTAAATTAATATTTCGGTGAGGAATAATAAGATGCAATAAATATCATTGCCATCTTGAAGGGAAATGTGACTTTATCATTTGATTTGTCCTGAATGATCCAATCCCTGGGATCCATTTCCCACTGTGTATAGACATTAAAACTTCCACTTTTTGATGCAGACATTTCCCAACCATCATACAGGTTGGTATATTTAGTTTGAAAGTTGATGGTGTATGAATCGTCAGTGATCCGCCACTGATTAAAATCATCCGGATAAATAGCTTTCATCGTGAGCACCTTTCCGCCTGAACGCAATTCCCATATGCGGACATCTGATTTATTACGAAGTTTTATTTGGCCGGTGATATCGCCGTATCGAAAGTCCCATTCCGTCCAATCATTCTGGTAAGGCCATCGTATTTTTAAATTGCCCTCAGGCTGTTCGTCGTCTCCATAAAGACTCCAATCAGTAAAATCATCACCGTAGGTAATGCCAAAGGCGGTTATATCCTGGAAATCATTTTGCTGTGCCCATGTAATAGTGGAGCACAGCAAAAGAAAACCAATGAAAATATTTTTCAATATCGCTTGTATTTAAATTAAAATGGCAGATCATCAGCATCATCCTGAAGATCAAATGGGGTAGATGTCTCTTTAGGTACGAACTCCTCACCTGAATTTGAATTTCCACCAGCAGCTTCTATTCGCCAGGCATTGAGATTGGTAAAATATTTACCTTGCCATTCCCGTCCCCTTAGATCGAAGTGAACTTTGATCTCATTACCCTCTTGATAAGGATCGATAATATTGACTCTTTCCTGCGCTAATTGAAACTTCACATATTGGGGATATTTATCATCAGGTGTCAGAATTACAAATTCCCTAGTTTGGAAGGAAGCTGTCTTTGATTCAGTATCAAAAACCTTGTGAAGTTTTCCTGTTATTTCAAATGCACTCATATATTTTGTTTTTATATTTTTTTAATAAGCAATCGCAAATAGAACCTGCTGAGTACTGGGCTTTCCGGAGAAAACGCATACCCCTTGAGAAGATTTATAATCCAATGGAATACATCTGATAGTTGCTTTGGTCTGATTTTTGATCGCCTCTTCAGTCTCAGGTGTCCCATCCCAGTAGGCCTTGATAAAGCCTCCTTTTGGTAATTGAGCCTTGAAAGCTTCAAAATCAGTAACCTCCATAATGCTATCATCCCTGTAGGCCTTAGCTCTTTCTAGTAGATTGAGTTGAATCTCATCCAGCAGGTCTACTATTGTCTGAGTAAGATTATCCAAGCTCACCTGTTGTTTCTCACCGGTATCCCGGCGGGCCAATTCGACTTCATTTTTCTCCAGGTCTCGTGCACCTAGTCCCAGGCGGAGTGGAACTCCTTTCATTTCATATTCTGCAAATTTAAAGCCAGGTCTTTGCCTTTCGTCATTGTCATATTTTACTGTGATTCCCTTTAGAACCAGCTCTGACATTATTTTTTTTGCTGCTTCATTGATTTCAGGTGAATCCTTGGGGATGGGAACTATGACTACGTGCAGAGGAGCGAGCTTTGGTGGTAATACTAGTCCTTTATCATCTGAATGAGTCATGATGAGGCCTCCTATAAGGCGGGTGGAAACACCCCAGGAAGTAGCCCACACATAGTTTTCTTCATTATTTTCATTTGAAAACCTTACGTCAAAGGCTTTGGCAAAATTTTGTCCGAGGAAATGTGAGGTTCCTGCCTGCAATGCTTTTCCATCTTGCATCAATGCCTCGATGGTGTACGTATCAATCGCACCCGCGAATCTTTCATTGGCTGACTTTACACCTTTTATTACCGGCATTGCCATAAAGTCTTCAGCAAATTTAGCATAGACATCCAGCATTTGGATGGTTTCTTCTATAGCTTCTTCGGCAGTGGCATGAGCTGTATGTCCTTCTTGCCATAGGAATTCAGTAGTACGTAAGAATAGGCGCGTACGCATCTCCCAGCGCACTACATTAGCCCACTGATTGATGAGGAGTGGCAGATCACGGTATGATTTAATCCAGTTCCTGTAGGTATTCCAGATAATAGTTTCAGAGGTAGGCCTTACTATCAGTTCCTCTTCCAGCTTTGCATCCGGATCTACGATTAGTCCTTTGCCATTGGGATCGGCCATCAACCTATGGTGAGTAACTACAGCGCACTCCTTTGCGAAGCCTTCCACGTGTTCTGCTTCCTTGCTCAGAAAACTTTTGGGAATAAATAGTGGAAAATAGGCATTCACATGGCCGGTCGCTTTAAACATAATATCCAGTTGGTCTCGCATTTTCTCCCAAATAGCAAAGCCATAAGGTTTGATGACCATACATCCTTTTACATCCGAGTGTTCAGCGAGCCCCGCCTTCAAAATAATCTCATTATACCAGCCCGAATAATTTTCTGACCTACTTGTTATACCTTTGCTCATATATATTTAACTATCCGATTTGTAAAAATTAATTTATATTTAACAGAGTTCGGGGGATAAAAGTAATAATTTAGCTGTTGTATTAGATACTTACTTAAATTACATAAATTAATAATAGAAATGAATAAGCTCTTAAAGTCAGTTGTGTACCTCTTCCTTATAGGCGGGCTACAGTACGGGGTTTTTGCACAGTACGATGATGTGTATTACGATGATCAGAAGGAAACACCTCCTGAGACGTATACCACTACAACATCTGCTAACAACCGTGTGTCCGATGATAACAATCGAAGTACCGGAGTAAATTCATCTGGATACGAGGATAATAATACATTCGGTAATAACACCTCCACAGGAGCCAACTATGATGACGATTACTATGATTATAGCAATGATTATGGGTATGGTTATGGTAATGGCTACGATGATGGTCTTTACTACACCAATAGATTCAATCGTTTTTCAGGTTCATACAATCCATATCTGTATGATAACAATTATTGGAATTCTATGGGTTATGGCTCATCCATGAGTTTTGGTTTTGGTGGCGGAAATTATTGGAACTACAATCGGTTCCATCGAAGCCAATGCTGGTGGGATTATTCTCCATACTACGGTGGTAACTATGGTTATAATAATTATAGTTTTTGCAACAGCCCCTTCTCTTATGGATATGGCGGATATAGTGGATATGGTGGATACTACGGCGGTTATCCTTATGTAGTCAATAATTATTATGGTGATTATTATGGTAATGGAACCGGTAGATATACCGATCCAAAAGTATATGGTAGCCGAAGAGGTGGAGTGGTAGCAAATCCGGGTCGAGGCGGTTTTACAAGCGACCGTGACATTCAGATCAGAGATAAAGCGGTCGACACCCGTCCTCAGAGAGATCCACGTACCTCAGATGATAGAGCAGGTCGAGTAGATCAGCCACGTACCACAGATCAAAATACTACTCCTCAGAAAGCTGACGACAATCGTCCTCAGCGCATAGAGAGAAATACCCGACCCGTAGAAAGGACTTCACCTAGTAGAGATAACAGATCCCAAAATAACCGTATAAACCGCACAGAATCTCAACGTCAGGAAAGGCAAAATATTCAAAGGTCAGAACCTGATCGAAGTTATACACCGCCTTCTCGTAGTAATGACAGTAATAATCCTACTAGAAGTAGTGGCAGCGAGACACGCTCTTCAGGTAGCGATCGAGGCTCATCCGGTCGAGACACCCGTTCGGGTCGATAAATAAAGTTAGATTGATTAAATAAATTTGGAACTGCATTAACAGAGGTGGTCCGATGAAAGTCTTACCACCTCTTTTATTGAATAAACTAAAGTATCATGAAAAAGCTCTTGTCTCTAATTCTTCTTCTCACCATTCATAATTCATTATTTAGCCAGTCAGCGGAGGATGCATTGCGGCTTTCAGAGAGCCCACTTTTAGGTACTTCAAGATCCGTTGGGACAAATACCGGCATGGGTGCAATTGGTGGAGACTTCAGTAGCACCAGCTTCAATCCGGCTGGTCTTGCACAATATAGTTTCTCTGAATTTGTGCTCACACCGGGGATTCAATTTGTGAAGAC
>Ga0073900_10001453_pt1 | contig 13136 bp, 11 predicted proteins | sample KloWWTmetKNB5Kit_FD_66666 | JGI IMG/M metagenome (GOLD analysis project Ga0073900, IMG submission 66666) | Active sludge microbial communities from Klosterneuburg, Austria, studying microevolution and ecology of nitrifiers - Klosterneuburg... | ecosystem: Engineered > WWTP > Aerobic digester >...
TGCTTGGTGATACCTGCTTTCATTACCCATTCACGGAGTTTTAAGTTATGCCAGGCACTGTAATACAATCCTTCAAATACTTTATCATCCTGCTTCCTTCTTTCGCCTAAAAGCGAAAAGGCTTGTTCTGAAATGGGCAATGTTTCGGCTCCCTTTGTTTTCTTCTGCCTGAAACGGATGTAATACCCGGACTGCTCGGAGTGCTGCACTTCTGACCAAACCAACTTTTCTATATCTGACCAACGCAAACCACTTAATGCAGAAAAGATGAAAGCATTTTTGAGCACCGGCATTTCACACTCTACCTTTGCAGCTGCCTGTAATTCTTCCAAAGTGAGAAACTCTCTATCAGGATCATCTGACCTGATGCCCTCCACCTGGTTTGCCGGATTGGTTTGTATGATGCCTTCTTTTACTGCTTCCTTCAAAGCTGCGGTTACTTTACTGAAATAGGAGGACTGTGAATTTTGCGAAAGGTGTTTATTGGTTTTACTCTTAGCTTCGGATATGAGATAGGTTTTAAAATCTTCCAACCAATTTTTATCAACGTCTTTAAATGATGCACCATTCTTGGCGAACTTCTTCAAGTGTTTCAGCACACTATCCCAATTGCCCCAATTACCCTCGCTGCCTTTCCTTTTTTCGGTAAGCCTTTCAAAGTAGGCAATGAAACTGCCTTTGGCTTTATCGGTATCCCGAAAGCCATATTCTTCATTCTTTATCTGGAGCAATCTTTTTGACCGGATGGCTTCTGCCAGGATCATTGTCTTGCGGTTTTCTTCCTTCTGCTCTTTGGTGAGTTTGCCTTTCTCCGGCTCTGGTATTATGTATAATTGCAAATACTCATAGTCTCTTTTACCATCACCATAGTAATCAAGATACAGGCTGATTTTATCGCCCTTTTTGCGTTGTCTTAAAGTTACTGTCATGCTTCAGTTAATTTGAATAGTTCGTTGATAGCTGTTCGTGGGATACGGGTACTTCTGCCCAACTTACCTGCTTTGAGTTCGCCTTTGTCGATGAGCCTGTAAATGGTCCAGCGGCTGGCGTTGATTAACTGGCAGGCTTCATCAACGGTTAGAAATTCCTTTAGAGAAATGGCAGGGTTGTACATGGCTTTCTCGGTTTCTTCCTTAATGGCCACTTCAATTTTTTCATCCCGCTTCCGTTGTTTGTATGCTCTCTTGGCACAGGTATCTGAGCAAAACTGTGTAACAGTAGTCTTGGCGGTAAACCGGTTACCGCAGTGCTGACAAGTTTTTTGAAGACGAATGTTGCTGCTCATTTTGTTGCCTGTTGTTGCTACATGTAGCAGCTTGTAGCTGTATGTAGCATGTTCTCTCCCGAGTGTTGCCTGATTTGTGGGCAACAAATCTGGGCAACAATCAGGCAACAAATATAGGTAAAAAAGTGGAGTTGGGCAACAAATAAAAGAAAGATAAATCAGCTAAAAGCTAACAATAACAGACATTTATGAAACAAAGGAAAGATAGTTACTTTCCGATACAAAATTTTCCAAATATGGCACCAAGTATGTCACGGTCCACATCAACAGTCCCTGTAATCTCTCCGAGGTATTGAAGCGCACTGCGCATATCGATTGCAATCAGTTCAGTGGGCAACCCGATTTGAAAACCGGCCTCAACTGTAGTGAGGCACTCATACGCTAGTCGTAATGCATCGTGATGCCGTGCATTACTGACGATGACTGAATACTGCATTTTATCCTCACCAAAAGCGTGAGTGTAAATAGCATCTTTCACCCGGTCCACACCTTCACCGGACTTGGCATTGATCAGAAGTGCAGAGTCACTGAGCTCACCTGGTTCTCTATTTTGGCGGTTTTCTTTCTCCCACAATTCCCATTTATTATACACTTCGACGATCTTAGCATGATACGGGTCGAGCCAATCATCTTCCTGATCTTCCGCAATATTGGTTAGATCGATCAGGTGTAGGATGATATCCGCTTTATCGGCATTCAGTTTACTGCGTTCGATACCCAAATTCTCGATGACATCCGTCGAATGCGCCCTAATCCCGGCGGTGTCAATGAACCGAAATAAGGTACCATTGATATTAAGCGCCTCTTCGATCGTATCACGCGTAGTGCCCGGTATCTCACTGACTATGGCACGATCCTCATTGAGAAGTGCATTGAGCAGTGTGGACTTACCTGCATTTGGCTTACCGATTATTGCAACACTAATCCCATTCTTCATTGCATTTCCTAGACGGAAAGAATCTACAAGTGAACTAATTTTCTCCTTTAATTCTTTGACAACTATTAGAAATTTTTGACGATCAGCAAACTCTATATCTTCCTCTGAAAAATCAAGCTCAAGCTCCAGCAACGCTGCAAACTCGATCAACTTTTCACGCAGCGCATTCAGTTCATCTGAAAATCCACCCCGCATCTGCTTCATCGCCAGTGAGTGTGCACCGCGAGTCTCAGCCTGGATGAGATCACCCACTGCCTCAGCCTGGGCCAGATCCATCTTGCCATTGAGGTAAGCTCGCATCGTATACTCACCCGGTGCTGCCAGTCGAGCGCCCTTACGACAACAAAGATCGATGATGCGACTCAGCACATATGGCGAGCCATGCGCACTGATCTCAACGACATCCTCGCCCGTGAAGCTCGATGGCGTGCGAAAAAGCGTAAGTAATACCTCATCTATGATTTGACCATTGGCAGGATCGATGATTTTGCCAAAATGAATCGTTTGTCCTTTGGACTGTGAGAGATCTCTGCCGGAAAATAACTGCTGCGCAAGTGTGATAGCTTCCGGACCACTCACCCGGATGACACCCAGTCCACCACTGCCAGCAGGTGTGGCTAGAGCAACTATGGTATCTCCACCTGAATATAAGAAAGAGTCATTCATAAGCGGTATTGGGTCTAGGATCAATATAAAGTAAGACTACATCTATCATTATGCAATTTGTCTTACTAAACATTATTCAAAAGACTTCGCAATAGTTTTATTCTGAGGAGTTCTCATTGTCTGACTGCAGATCCCCTGCTTTGCTCTCTTTGATGTGAGGCGTCATATTATATCCGATCCTGGTAGGCACCATGGCTTCATCATCATCATAATCTTCCCAGGCTGTAATTTCAGAGATCAGAGTCTCGATATGTCTAAGTATAAAAGGTGTTTTTATTTCTTCCGGCCGGTAAATTGCTATCACTTTGGGTGGTCGTGGCTCCAGATAACTATCTATAAAGGGATAATTAATCTGCACCATAATCTTCCCATTGAATATCTGCTGATACACCAGGCTTCCATTATGCCGCACCAAATGCGTCTCTATATCAGGGGGAACAGATTCGAAGATGCCCGACTTTACATTGCCTAGAGATAAGATCAGTGCTTCTAAGTGGGTATATTGCTTGCTCTCGATAAATTCGTGTTTGATATCGGCTTCTTTACATATGGCCGCCAAATCATCCTTGATGTGTTGTTTCAGTGTCTGTGCCCATATCTCCCGGTATTTTTGAGTGTTACCGATAATCGTCTCATAATTTTTTACCTTATTTTTGAGATTCTCCAGATTCAACTCAACTGATAATTTACTCGTACTTTCCTGTTCGCTCATATGTGTCTTTTCTCCCTACTCACTGTGCCTTGTTCATTTAGGCCGTGAAATGGAACTTTTATTATTGCTAATTGCCTGATTTATAAATAAGTTTACAATTATAACTTAAAATTTATTGTTCTTTGAAATAAATTGCAACTCGAATGAATAAAACAGTACTCATTTCAGGTGGTTCAGGACTCATCGGAAAGCAACTTTACCGAACTCTGGCTAAGGCAGGTTATTCGCCTCTGGTGCTGTCCAGAAATGAAAAATTGGCCTCAAGGTCGGACTTTATCCATTGGGACCCTGATAAGGAACAAATCAACCTGGACGCTCCTCTTGAAGTCGCAGGAGTGATCAATCTGGCCGGTGCCAATATTTTTGCAGCCAAATGGACTGACGAGAGAAAAGCAATGCTGACTTCCAGCCGACTGCAACCCATAGCCTTTCTCGATAAGCTCATCTGCGACGGTCGAATTCGTACCGCTGATTTTGTCTCGACCTCAGCCAGTGGTATTTATGGCGACCGTAAGGAGGAGTGGTGCCTAGAGACTGACTTGCCGGCGCAGGAAAATTTTATCACCTCACTTTGCAGACAGTGGGAGAGTGCTGTGGCCGACATGAAGGCTCCCGTGAGCCGAACTATCCTACGACTGGGTATCGTGGTGGCTGCAGAAGGCGGAATACTGGACCAATACAAGCCATTACTGCCACTTCATATGGCGCCCTCTTTCAACAAGGGCAAGCCTTATCTGCCCTGGGTCGATATCAGAGATGTAGCACGTGCTTTCCTTTTTGCACTGGAGCATGAGTCAGACGATACCTTTAATGTAAGCGCTGACCCTGTGACCATCAAGGCCTTCGGACGGAAGATTCTGGAAGCATACAGCAGTTGGGGATTTGTACGTAATATTCCCAATTTTGTCATCGATCTGGTACTGGGCGAACGGTCTATGTTGCTCAAAGACAGTCAGCGCATGAGCAATCAAAAGCTTAAAGAATCTGGGTTCAGATATGAACACACCGACCTGCTGACTTCCCTTAAAGACGCAAAATAATCGCAATATATTCGGATGATTGCCTAGTAGTGATTTTGCCTGATTCAATACCTATAAAAAATGTAAAATGGTTGATACCATCCAAATTGGGACTCAAGTAAAATTTTGAAATAAAGGGGAAATAACTTATATTTATTGCGCCCTAAAATCACTAGCTATGCGACTAATAGTACTACTAATATTCAGTCTGATAACTTCCCCATTGCTAATGGCTCAGAGAATCAGCGAACCTCAGATGATCCAGATGATCACAGACGCATGCCCGGCTTGCATTTCGGGTGATTCCATAACACCTTATGCCGCTACTCTCCGAAGCCTGACACTGGTACAAGATGCTGATATAGCCATCACCAACACCAAGGGATTGGAATATTTTACAGATCTGGATTCGTTTACATTTTTGGTAAAAACCCTCTATGGGGTTAATTACCTCCCACCCAATAACCGCTATTTTTATTTCAGAAGTAGTGATGCTTTTACATTTTTAGGATGGGTGGACTTTAGTCCAAAACTCAATTTCATGCATTTAGATGGAATAATAGGAGAAGGATTAGATTACTTTCCTGAATCACTTCGTACGCTGGAATTTGGTTATGTGGGTGATTCCATTGAATCATACTTTGGTTGTTTGCCTTCGGAACTTGAGATTTGTAGAAATCTGGTGGACACTAAACTAATAGTTCCTAATAAACCTAAGACTTGCACCTTTGAAGGAAATCTTGCCGTAGATAACAGAAGTAATAAAAAAAGTTGTCCCAATTCATACCCGCTGGTGATAATAGATCCATTTAAAGACCTGAATTGTAATGGAATCTGGGACATAAATGAACCTGCCATCGAAAATTATGAGCTCAGAGTAGAGCCAATAGATACCTTATTACACTATGGAAATAATAGTTTTTTGGCAAATACCAATCAGACTTTTACCATCTCACTCACCCCAGACCAACCCTATCAGATATACCCAAATGGTGCCGATTATGTTTTTACTACCGAAGAGAATAATTTATATTTGCAATTACCGCTATGTGTAAAGCCAACTTATTACAGTTCCATACTTGGCAGGGTCTATCACGACATCAACAAGAATCAGACAAAAGATTCCACCGAAGCTTACCTACCCAATATAAAAATGAAGGTTACACCTACCGGAGACTTTATCACTAGTTCTCCCCAGGGCCTCTTCACTTTTGGTGGTGATTCTGCCGAAGTAGTCAATATCGATCTTTCTCTGCCGTCATCGGATATGTATTTACTGCCCACTGGGCCTATAATCGCCACTCTGCCCTCGCAGAGAGGCGATACTACTGACCTGGGGAATATACCGTTGTGGGACAAGAAGGCAGTATACGATGCTGAAATAAATCTAATGAATGTTGGCGGCACAGCTCGAAATACCAATAAGATCCATCAACTAAAGCTAGCAAACACTGGCCGAACAGACCTCAAAGGTACGCTCACCTGGACTTTAAAAAACTGGAAGTTTAATAATTTTTATGCGTTCAGTGTTACTCCGGATGAAATCATCCATATCGGTGATGACTTCACACTTATCTATAGAAATCTGGAATTGAAAGAAAATGAAACCATAACACTGTTTTTTACCGCTTCCCTTGTACAAGAAAGAGGTGTACTGATCGAAGAGACCGCCCACTTCCAGACAGAGACCGGCATCGACATTAAAGACAAGATTAGTTATGAAATTGCAGCTCCGTTTGACCCAAACTACATCGAAGTGAATCATGAGAGAATCTCAGGCAACTTTATCAATACAGGTGAAAGGTTAAAATATACCCTTCATTTTCAAAATATGGGTAGTGCACCGGCAAAGAATGTGGTCATCTTCAATTATATTACCTCCTTGGTCGATCTGGATAACTTCAAGATAATCGGAGTAAGTTTCCCTCCCGAGCTGGAGATTTATAATGTTGCTAATGGCCGGTATCTATTGAAATGGACTTTCAATGGTATTCATCTTCCTGCTGCAGAGGCAGATTCGATCGGCAGTATGGGTTATGTTTCATATAGGATTGGTCTGAGCGATTCGCTTCAAGAGCGCGATGAAATTGAGGCTGGAGCTGAAATAGTCTTTGATACTGAATTACCCATTTTTACCAATTTGGCGAAAACTGTGTATTACTGCCCCCAGATGGACCAAATTAACTTTGCCCACCCAATGGTAGATTTCTTTAAATGCTACGATGGAGAAGCAAAGTTTATCGTCAATGTCGATTCCGTGTTTTTACCACTCACCGGCAAATGGTCAGATCGGGAGGAATTTTCTCTTGAAAATCGGATATTTACGACTGCCGGAAACTACACCTACACAATCGAAGACGAAGCAGTATGTCGGGAAACCTGGCAAATCACACTGAAAAAGCCGGATTCACTATACTATTCTGCTGTTCTTTCAGACAGTCTGCTCCATATCATCGTCAGTGGCGGGACATCTCCCTATATCATATTATGGAAAGCAGACAATACTACAGGTGAGTTTAAAAATATCTCAAGAAATGGTCGGTATGAATTTACCATTACTGACTTCAATGGATGTCAATCCACCGGTGAAGTAGAAATACATAGTTTGGCCACTGCGACTGAGCAGCAAAAGGAGATCTACCTCTATCCTCAGCCGGCAAATGAGATCCTATTCTTCCATTCATCCTTTGAAGGTATGATCAACTACCGGATACTCAATGAATTGGGACAACAAGTGGGTGCAGGCAGTACACTTACAGAGCGAGAGATTAATATTGGCAACCTGCCATCGGGGCTATATATCTTAACGCTCCATTATGAGGGCGTTTCTACACGGATCAAGTGGATAAAAAACTGATATACAGAAGGTGATATGCACTGATGGAATAATGAAGCTCATATGATCTTTTTCAAAATTATACCGCACTTCAATTTAACCAACAGAGAGGTGCGCTCAATGCCTTAAAAATCGCTGATGTATTTATCATCAAAAGTTTTGCCAATAATATAAAGTTTTTTACCTTTGCACTCCATTAAAAAAAGAATCCACATGAATTCTATCGAGGTAAAAGGTGAAGCCCGTCCGGGACTGGGTAAAAAAGCAACCAAGGCTGTTCGCAATGAGGAAGCAATTCCTTGCGTACTTTACGGTAAATCCGACGTTGTTCACTTTCAGACTACGGCAAGTGCTTTGAGACATCTTATTTTTTCAGGTGATTTTAAAATAGTTGATTTGGCCATTGGTGCTGATAATACTAAAGCCATTCTGAAAGACGTCCAATTTCATCCGGTGAATGAAAAGATAATGCACGTGGATTTCCTCAAACTGTATGATGGCGTTCCCGTGAAGGTCGATCTACCCCTAAAGACCCAGGGTGCAAGTCCGGGTGTCAAAGTCGGTGGTAAGATGATCCAAAATATTCGCAAGATTAAGGTCAAGACTCTTCCTGAGAAACTGGTAGATGAGTTATTCATTGATATCAGTTCACTAGAACTGGGTCAGTCACTCAGAGTGAAAGACATCATTGCTATAGAAGGCATTGAAGTCCTTCAAAATAGCTCTATCCCGGTAGTAACAATCGAAATTCCAAGGGCTCTTCGTAGCGCTACAGCAGCCGCTACTACTACAAAATAAAGTTTTTTTTATACAATATACTGAGGCCGTAATATTTATTGCGGCCTTTTTTTGTGTTGAAAAAGTTAGAGAAAATTACCGTATGCATGAGTACTGATTGCCCATATGACCCTATTGTATCTCATCGTGCGGCACTCCAGTGGTAAAAGGCGATATACTTCAAAAAAACAACTTGACCATGGAATCACTAAACCCATTCCTGTTGATGAAAAAGATTTATTGAGCCAAGTGGGTGATTTCGTGAAGCCGAATCCGGGAAGCTATGAGAGTCAAAATAGCAGGAAGTCTCAAGAATTAAGTTTAAAAATGAAACTCACGAACTTTATTACAATTGTCAGACCTCTTCATTGTCTATGAGCCGCACCTTTCCCCACCAGATAGCCACGAGGATGACGCTACCTATCTCAGGTGAGTAGTGGGTCATGCGGTCTAAATTGTCCTGGCGACAATACTCCAGATATTCAAGTTCGGTTCCGGGTAATTTAAGTCTCTGCCTCGATTGAGCTAATATTTCTTCGACAGGTACACCATTTCTTATTTCTTCGGCAGCCCATTGTAAGGTTTCGTGTATAATGGCTGCCTCTGCTCGCTGCTCTCCACTAAGCCTTGCATTTCGTGAACTCATAGCCAGTCCGCTTGGCTCGCGTATGATTTCGACGGGAATGAGTTCAACATTTAGATTCAGTGATTGAATCAACCGACCGATGATAGCTTGTTGCTGAAAATCCTTTAGTCCCATATATAATCTATCAGGCTCTACGGCCTTCAATAGCAAATACACAATCTGCACCACACCGTTAAAATGACCAGGGCGAAAAGCACCCTCCCATTTTCCTTCAAGTCCCAATAGATCGGGCGTAATATCTTGGTGTCCTCGATATATTTCTTCAGTATCCGGTATAAATAAGATATCACATCCCACCTCTTCCAGCATAGGAATATCACTATCTAAGACGCGGGGGTATTTCTTAAAATCACTCTTATCGTTGAATTGGGTCGGATTGACAAAAATACTACACACAGTGACCTCATTCTCTGCCTTACTACGCTTGATTAGATACAGATGTCCCTCGTGCAAGGCACCCATAGTAGGCACGAATCCCACCTTTTTTCCGGATAACTTTATCTTTCTTAGGAAGAACTGAAGTTCATCTATTGTCCTGAATATACGCATTCGTGCTGTTGCCTTTAGATTAATTCAGGCCAAGATAATCAGTAAATGTCTATAGTGTACTTAGGGCAGTTTTCTTTTTATACACCGGTACGGTACTACATGGCTCGCCAAACATCAGTGATTGCACAGTTGGGAGTAGACGCCAGGCTATGTGCGCATAAGCGGCAGGCGGCACCTCTATATCACTACAGCCTTTGATGATTACTTTCTGACTTTCCCAACCTGAGATATCAATGGCATCAATAGCCCGTATCCAAAGCATTTCGAGAAAGGCTGAGGGCGAAATGGCGAAAACCGGACCACTTACTTCACGAAGCTTTGTTACCACCAACATATAAGCCCACATCGGTATGATTACATCTGTAGAACAATAGACCAGCACCGTCTTCTCACTGAATGAGGATAGGTCAAGCTCTTTCAGAGCGGCTCTGAAATCTTTTTCTTTCAGAATCAATTCCATAAACAAATAGTCCTTCAGGTCAAAGGATACATATTCTATATCAGGTGCATATCGCTGCAGATCCAGCGTGATTAGGCCACTTTGTTGTATTTTATTGATGGGTATATTTTCCATAGGTCAGGCATTTATTTCTCATCTAAACAGATAGTGATTTGGGAATGTTCCGACGCTGACTATTCCTCTTCACCGAGAGGACGACCTATTTGCTCTATCGGTTGTGGCTCTTTCAGCTTAGGAAGCATTGAGAAGTCGTTCAATCCAAAATGCTCTAGAAATGCTTCACCTGCACCATAGAGCAGTGGTCTGCCGGGTTCGTCTGACTGGCCCAGTATCTTAGCCAGGCCTTTTTCTAATAGTTTATGAATGGCATAATCGCTATTTACGCCCCGAATACTTTCAATGTAAGATTTAGTAACCGGTTGTTTATAAACGATAATGGATAGTGTCTCCAAGTTCGCCCGGGTGAGCTTCTTCTTAATTGAATTATTATGTACAAAGCTGATCAGTGGATCATACATCTCTCTGGTGAGCAATTTGAATCCGCCTGCGATAGGTAGTATTCTAAAGGCTGCACCCGATTCGTCATAGCTCGCATTCAATCGTTCTACTTCTTCTATAACCTCTGTCTCACTCACTGCTTCACCGGTGAATAAGGTCAGCATCTCTGCCAAAAACTTACTTGAGGCAGGCCGGTCAGCGGTAAAAATCATCGCCTCTATCTGATGTGATAAATTCATTTCTGTCATAAATACACTGCTTCAGTATAATATTTTGTGGTGCGTATGTGTTCGATAGTCTTTATAAAATCATCATGCAATATTCTGTCATGATCTAAGAAAGCAATCCGCTGCCTGTAATCTGTTACGATCGCATCTAGCGTAGGACTCGTTTTGGCACCACGCATCTCCATCGCCTGGATAGCGCATTGCAACTCGATAGCTAGTACACGCTCCAGATTGTGTGCGATCTTAAGTGCCTTCACGCCTGCATTGGCGGCCATGCTGACGTGATCCTCCTGCCCATTGCTCGAGACTATCGAATCGACGCTGGCAGGAGTAGCTAGTTGCTTACTCTGACTGACGATGGCCGCCGCGGTGTATTGGGCGATCATCAGGCCACTTTCCAAGCCCGGCGTTTTTGCCAGAAAAGGAGTCAATCCACGCTGACCTGACAACAGTAGATAAATGCGCCGCTCACTTATATTACCCAGTTCGGCCGTAGCCAGCCCCAGATAATCGGCTGCCAGTGCGAGTGGCTGGGCATGGAGATTCCCTCCTGAAAGAATAGCATCATCGTTGCCAAATACATTTGGATTGTCAGTGACACTATCCAGCTCTCCACTGATGACCTCCCATATATGCTTCAGTGCATTGAAGGTAGCACCATGGACCTGCGGAATGCAACGAAATGAATACGGATCCTGCACTGCAGTCTTCGTAGCAGAAAAATTAATACTGTCTTTCAATAGCGTACGAATGGCAGCAGCCACTTGAGGCTGCCCATTATGAGCTCTGATATTTTGTATCTGAGCAGCAAATGGCTCCGGGCGACAATCAAATCCTTCTATTGAGAGGGCTGCGCTGACTAATGCAGTATGCTGTAGTTGATAAGCCTTGAGATAAGCTGCGATGAGGTAGGCGGCAGAGAACTGAGTGCCATTGATCAGCGCGAGTCCTTCTTTTGGTTTCAGATGATAGGATCCTGCCAAAGTTAATTCCGGTACCTGACTTGCTTGACTCTTCTTTCCGTCATGCAGGACCATACCCTCCCCTATCAGTGGTAAGGCGAGATGTGCCAAAGGTGCCAGATCTCCACTAGCCCCTAGTGAACCCTGCTCATAGAGTATAGGCAAGATATCTAGATTGTAAAGTGAAAGCAGCCGATTAGTCAACTCTTCGCTCACCCCTGAATAGCCAAATGAAAAACTGCGAATTTTCAAAAATAAGATCAGCCGTACTATTTCACCCGGAACTTCATCTCCCAATCCACACGCATGCGAACGAATGAGATTGGCCTGAAGTGCTTCCAGATCGGCGTCATCGATGACTACATTGCACAGACTTCCAAAACCTGTATTCACACCATAGATGATCTCATCTGACCCTTCGATCTTTTCCCGGAGGTAAATGGCTGATTCTCTTATTTTCCCCATAGCCTCGTCAGTCAGGTATAGTCTTACCTCTCCAGCCATGACTTGCAGCAGCTCTGACTGGCTGACCTCTTCTTCTCCAACATCAAATCCCGGCTTCAAATCTTTTCTTTTAATAAAATTGAGGTTGCAAAGATAATTGCTTTATCATACCATTCAAGCTGTCAATAGACTCTGGAAGCAGGAATACTTCACTTACAAGCCGTTAAATTCATGTTAAACTGTGTATGTAGGGATTTTTAGCCTTACATTTGACCGTTAGAAACAGAGTTAAAATAAGGCCGAAGGTTCGGTCGTTAATTACAATCCAAACAATAGACAAAAAAATTAAACCATGAAAAAATTATTGCTTGTATTACTGGTCACTACTTTCGGCACAATCACTATGTATGCTCAGCGCGTTGCGGTTGTTGAGATCTCCAGGATTCTCGACTCTATGGATGATTACAAAAAAGCTCAGACCCAGCTCGACGAACAGTCAGCACTCTGGCGCCAGGAGATCAATGGAGAACTGGATAAAGTAAAGGGCATGTACAATAAGTATCAGGCGGAGCTGCCACTCATGAATGATGAAACCAAGAAGAAGCGTGAAGATGAGATCTCAGCCAAAGAGAAGGAAGTGCGCGATTTACAAAGAGAACGATTTGGCGAAAATGGTCTATTGTACAAAAAACAACAGGATCTGGTCAAACCCATTCAGGATAAAGTATACAAGGCGATAGACAACTATGCGACTGAACGTGGCTATGACATTATATTGGACAAAAGTAGCGCAACAGGCATACTCTTCGTCAATAGCACCATCGATAAAACAGATGATGTCCTCAAGAAATTGAAATAATTCCTTTTTTAATTATAATTTCGCACAATTTTTAAAAAAATCAAAAACAAAGAATGAATAAAATCATAGGTATTGTCATTATGCTGGTTGGATTTGGATTTTCCAATGTTCAAGCACAAAAAGTAGCCTATATCAACTCCGGTATCCTTATGCAAGATCTACCTGAGATAAAAGTAGCTGATTCTAATCTACAGGCTTTCCAAACTCAATTACAGAAAAAAGGAGACCAGATGGTATCAGCACTACAGGCTAAATATCA
>Ga0073900_10001456_pt1 | contig 13121 bp, 9 predicted proteins | sample KloWWTmetKNB5Kit_FD_66666 | JGI IMG/M metagenome (GOLD analysis project Ga0073900, IMG submission 66666) | Active sludge microbial communities from Klosterneuburg, Austria, studying microevolution and ecology of nitrifiers - Klosterneuburg... | ecosystem: Engineered > WWTP > Aerobic digester >...
GAGGCCTGGGATGGCAATCCGGCATACGGCGCCATGCGCGATGCGTATTTGATTTGGCAAAAGTGGGCGCTGGGTCTGACAGATACCTGGAAAGGCGTGAACCCCGATGTGCACAAACGGATGGAGTTCTGGACAAGCCAGATCACAGATGCCCTTAGCCCAAGCAATTACATGTGGACAAACCCCGTGGCGTTGCGCGAGGGGATTAACACCGGCGGGGCCAGCCTGGCCAAAGGTATGCAAAATTTTGTGAACGATGTGTCTCGCGGGCGGCTTACGCAGGTGCCGGCGGATGCGTTCACGGTGGGCAAAGATTTAGCCATCACCCCGGGCAAAGTGGTGTTTAAGAATGACCTGATTGAGATCATTCAGTACACCCCCACGACCGAGAAAGTGCATGAGATTCCGCTGCTCATCATGCCGCCCTGGCTGAACAAGTTTTATATTTTGGATATGCGGCCAGACAACTCGATGGCGAAGTGGCTGGTGGACAACGGCCAGACCGTGTTCATGATGAGCTGGCGCAACCCAGATGGCGCGATGAAGGATTACACCTGGGATGACTATATGACCGATGGCCCGCTGGCCGCGCTGGACGAAGTGCAGAAAATCACCGGCGCAAAATCCATCAACATGACCGGCTACTGCCTGGGCGGAATTTTGCTGCAAAGCACGCTGTCTTACCTCACCGCCATTGGGCAAGAGAAGCGCGTGAACTCAGCCACGTTCTTCACCACGCATCAAGATTTTGGCGACGCAGGCGATGTGAGCGTGTTTATCAGCGAGCCAGAAGTGCGCTTTTTGGAGCAGCTCATGGATATCAGCGGTGGGTATTTGGATGGCCGGAACATGGCCAGCACGTTTAACATGCTGCGCAGCAACGACCTGATTTGGTCGTACGTGGTGAACAATTACCTGCTGGGCAAACAGCCGCCCGCGCTGGATTTGTTGTATTGGAACAGCGATGGCACCCGCGTGCCCAAGACCTGCCATTTGCATTTGCTGCGCAACTACTTCCTAAAGCCAAACTTTTCCAAGCCGGGCTACAAGCTAAAGGGAGTCCCATCCAACATTCACGAGATAAAAACCGACACCTACACGGTGGCGGCCAACACCGATCACATTGTGCCGTGGCGGGGGGCTTTTCACATGCGGGAGATGGTGCAGAGCAACGTGCGGTTTGTGCTGGCCGAGAGCGGCCACATCGCGGGCGTGGTCAACCATCCTGCGGCCAAAAAACGCGGGTATTGGACAAACGACAATCCCACCACCAACCCGGATGAGTGGTTTACCTCATCCGCGCGTACAGCGGGGAGCTGGTGGCCCGACTGGCTGGCGTGGCTGGAAAAGCGTGGCGGCAAGATGATCGCGCCGCCAAAAATGGCCGAGGCGCTTTACGATGCGCCGGGCAAGTATGTGCTGGAGAAGTAGCGGGTTTTGACGGAAGACGGAAGACGGAAGACGGTGAGCAAATTTTTGTTCACCGTCTTTTTAATTTATCCTAATTCACAGCCATATCGACCAGGTGAGCGGCTGGATAATTTGCGAGATCACCACCCAAAAAAAGTTTAGCCAATCGGTGACCGTGCTGAAAGAATCTTGATAAATGACCGCCGTGAGCGAAAACACGCCCACCACCGGCAGCACATACACGCCAACCAGCGTCAGCCATTCCGCGCGGCTTAAGGTGGAACGAAGTTTTTTGAGCAAATGCAATGGCCCGCCAAAGATGAGCAAAAGCCAGACCGGGAGCGCCATCAGCCCCATCGCAAAACCCGTTAGGCGCGAGGTCATGGACAAGCCATAGACCACCTCAGACAACCCTGCGCTCAAGGCCTGCGAAAGCGCCAAATACAGCCAAATGGTAGACGCGCTAAACCACAATTTGCGCGAGAGATACCACTTTGGAGAAGTCGCGGACAATTGCTGGCACATCAACAAGCTGGCGATGGAAGCGATGACCAGACACACGCCAACCGCCAGTGAAAGCAGGATTTGGACATACTCAATCTGGTAATCAGTCGCTTGGGCCGTTCGATTTTGGCTGTGCAGCGCAAGCGAGAAACTGCCTGAAAAGAACAGCGCGGCCAACGCCATCCCCGCCACTCCCATTCGGCTCTGAATTAGCGATAGCTCAAGCCCGTCCTCAATAAAATTTTCTCGAATAGACATTTGGGTGCCAAGTATAAAAAAAGACGGTGGACGATTTATTTGTCGTCCACCGCCTTTCACTTTCAGTCTTTCGTCTTCGGTCTATTTCGGATACAGCATCAGCAAATAGGGTGTCTCAACCAGAAGCAGAACAGCGAGATAAATCGCGCCGAAGACCAGGCCGAGCAGCCAGAAGCTCTTCTTGTCCACATAGTTGCTGCCAAAGTAAATGGGGCTTGGCCCTGTGCCGTATGGGGTGATGATCCCCATCAGGCCGAGCGCGTAGAGCAGCATGAGTGAAAGCACGGTGATGTTCATGCCCGGCACGGCCACACCCGCGGCGAGGATCACCGGCATCATGGCGGCCACATGCGCCGTCACGCTGGCGAACAAATAGTGCGAGACAAAGAACACCACGACCAGCAAAATCATCACGGTGGTGGCCGATTGCCCTGCAAACAACTGCGCCGCGCCCTGCCCAATCCACTGCGTGAAGCCAATGGTTTGCAAGCCGCTGGCAAGGGCAACCAATGTGGCGAACCACACCAGCACATTCCACGCCTGCTTGTTGTTCAGCACGTCATCCCAGCTGATAATTTTCAGCACAAGCATGAGCGAAATCACAACCAGCGCCACAATTGTTCCGTTCACCAGGTTCTGGATCCACAACACCAGCGCAATCAGGGCCATCACGGCCATCAAAATCTCGTTGCGGCTGATGGCGCCCATCTTGGCAAGCTCTTCACCCGCCCACTTTGGCACATCCGCGCTTTTCTTAACTTCTGGCGGATACAAGAAGTAGGCCAGAATGGGGACTGCCAGAATCAGAATGATGCCCGCTGGCAAAAAGCCGGTCGCCCACTGCGTCCACTCTATGTTGATTTTGGCGATGTTCTTGACCTGCGTCACGCCCGCTAGGTTGGGCGCGAGCGCGGTGAGGAACATGGAGCTGGTCACGCAGGTGACCGAAAGCGCCGTCCACATGATGTATGAGCCAATTTTGCGGGCGGTGGGGCCAGGCTCAGAGCCATACAGCGCCGGAATGTTGCGCAAAATGGGGAACAACGTGCCGCCGCTGCGGGCGGTGTTAGAGGGCATAAACGGCGCAAGGATGAGATCAGAGAACGCCACTGCGTAGCCCAACCCCAGCGTATTCTTGCCGAGAAGTTTGACCAGCATCAGGCCAAGACGCTTGCCCAAACCCGTTTTCTGGTAACCCAGCGCAAACATGAACGCGGCAAAAATCAACCACACCGTGCCATCGGCGAAGCCAGACAGCGCCCAGCGTATGGATGCAGCCTGCACACCCAGCGGGGTTGCAAACGCGTTGGAAATCCAGTTGTCTGGGGTGGTTACCTTGGGGTCAACCGAAGCCAGACCAAACAAGGCGACGATGGCGACGCCGATGAACCCAACCGCCGCCGCAGGCAGCGGCTCAAGAATAAGGCCGATCACCACACCCGCAAACACGGCAAAATAACGCCATGCCGCAGATGAAAGCCCGGCAGGGGCTGGTAGCAAAAACAAGATGAGTCCAATGAGGACAGGAAGAAGTGCTTTTATGTATTTGGTCTTCATGATTTCACCCTCAGAGAGGCATAAATTGCGCCTAAACGATAGGCGCAATTTTCAGATCAATAAATCTTTCTCTCAGTTTGAGTTTTTAATAAAAAAGACTTTAACGGCTCGTGAAATTTTATTCAATCGCCATTTGACTAGGTTGGCAATCAACAAAAGAAGGGAAATGATCAAGACCCGGCCTGCGCCAAACAAGCTGGCTTTGCGCAAAAATTCCAAAACCGAATCTTTGGCATTTGTCGTATCATGCGCCCATGCATAGACCCTACCCTGCCCCATCAACACAATTTGATATGCGCCAGACCTGGCACGACCTGCTGTTTATGCACTGGCCGGTGAGTGTGGATGCGCTGCGCCCGCACATCCCATCAAGTTTGACGATTGACACCTTTGACGGCACGGCTTGGATTGCGGTTGTTTCGTTCCGCATGAGCGGGGTGTATCCGCGCGGGCTGTTCCCTGTGCCGTGGCTCTCGGCATTTGCAGAGCTAAACGTAAGGACCTACGTGACCAAAGACGGCAAACCGGGGGTGTGGTTCTTCAGTTTGGATGCCGCAAACGGGCTGGCCGTGCAAATTGCGCGGACGTGGTTCAGCCTGCCATACTTTCATGCCCGCATGACATGCGCCACGCAAGGTGATGGCATTCGCTACGCCAGCGAGCGCATCCATCCCGGCGCGCCATCCGCCCAGCTAGACTGCGACTATGCCCCAGCGAGCGATGTGTTTGAGGCAAAACCGGGCAGCATTGAGTGGTTTCTCACCGCGCGGTATTGCCTGTACACCTCGCGCAGGGGACGGTTGTTGCGCGGCGAGATTGAGCATCTGGCGTGGCCGCTGCAAATCGCGCAGGCCGAGGTTCGCGTCAACACCATGACCGCCCCGCACGCAATCAACCTGCCAGACACCCGCCCCTTGCTGCATTTTGCCCGCAAGCTGGATGTGCAAGTGTGGGGGTTAAAACCAGCCGACCCGCCCAGTGAATAAATGAGCTTCTTCGCCCATCCGCAGAAAAACAAAAACACCCGCCCCAAAATGGCGGGTGTTTTTGTTTGGATGTTGAAGACTGGATGGATTTCTCGCATTCAGACCTCAGCATTCAGAATTTTTTAGTTTGTCGGCGTGTAAGCATCTTCGCTCACACCAGCCGAAACGCCGGTGGCGCTGCTCTGGTTAGAGTCGTTCTCGCTCATACCCACGCCGCCAGCGGGCGTGTCAATGCAGATCGCCCAAGCAGTCAACTTCCAAGGATACGGATCGCAGTCGCAGTTCTTGGCCGAAGCCTTAACCGTCCATGTGCCTGCCGCCGATGGATAGTTATCCTCAACAACGATATTCGGGTTCTTGACCTTGGCGCTATCCACCTCAAACCCGCCGCCCACCAGGCTCTTGCCAACCGGGCAAACCGCCGCAATGCTCTTGGTCTCGTTCACGTCAATCGGCGTGCTGTTGGTCACGCGCACAATTGAGAACGTGGGGCTTTGACCCGCCGGGCCAGCCGGGCCGGTCAAACCAATGGGGCCTTGCGGGCCGGTATCACCCTTGGGGCCGGTGGGGCCAGCCGCGCCGGTCAAGCCGATGGGGCCTTGCGGGCCGGTATCGCCTTTTGGCCCAGTTGCGCCGGGAAGGCCTGGCGCACCCGTCTCGCCCTTCGGGCCAGCCGCGCCGGTCAAGCCGATGGGGCCTGTGTCGCCCTTGGCTCCGCTTACACCAGGAAGGCCCGCCGGGCCTTGCGCGCCGGGAAGACCCGCGCAGTCGCGGTAATCGGCAATATCATCACCGTTTACATCCTCAGTCTTTTCAAAAATGCCGTTGCCATTCTTGTCCCAGCAGCTCAGACCAGCCGGGCCACGCGCACCGGTTGCGCCCGTTGCGCCGGGCAACCCAGCAGGGCCAGCAGGACCCATTGGGCCTTGTGCGCCTGTGTCGCCAGTTGCACCCGCGGGGCCAGCAGGACCCATTGGGCCTTGTGGGCCAGTGTCACCTTTTGCGCCGGGCAAACCGGGCAAACCAGGCAAACCCGCCGGGCCAACCGCGCCGGTGGCGCCAGGTAAACCAGCGGGGCCGGGGTCGCCTTTGTCACCTTTCAGGCCGGGCAAACCGGCTGGGCCAGTTGCACCAGCGGGGCCAACCGCGCCGGGCAAGCCAGCGGGGCCGGGGTCGCCTTTGTCACCCTTCGGGCCGGGCAAACCGGCTGGGCCAGTTGCGCCAGCGGGGCCAACCGCGCCGGGCAAACCAGCGGGGCCGGGGTCGCCTTTGTCACCTTTCAGGCCGGGCAGACCAGCAACGCCAGCCGGGCCGGGCAAACCTTGCGGCCCCATGCAGTCGCGGTAATCCGAAATCCCATCGGCATTGGAGTCTTCGCCTTTGTCAAAGATACCGTTGCTGTTTCGATCCCAGCAGCTCAAGCCGTTTGAGCCATTTGCGCCAGCCGTACCGGGCAAACCAGCCGGGCCAACTGGGCCAGGGTCACCTTTATCACCTTTGGGGCCGGTGGCGCCTGCGGGGCCAACCGCGCCGGGCAGGCCAGCCGGGCCTGCAATGCCCGGAGCGCCTGTGTCACCCTTCGGGCCGGTCGCGCCAGTTGCGCCTGTGGCGCCTGCACAATCACGAGCATCGGCAATTCCATCGCCATTTGCATCTTCGCTCTTATCCAAAATGTTGTTGCCATTCTTATCCCAGCAGCTCAGGCCATCTGCGCCTTTGGGGCCAGCTGGGCCTGCGGGACCCATTGGGCCAGTGGCGCCTGCCGGGCCAACCGCGCCGGGGAGGCCAGCCGGGCCTGCGATGCCCGGAGCGCCTGTGTCACCCTTCGGGCCGGTCGCGCCAGCTGGGCCTGCGGGGCCAGCATCGCCTTTTGCGCCAACTGCGCCTGTGTCACCCTTGGGGCCTTGGGGTCCTGCTGGGCCTGCTGGGCCTGCCGGGCCTTGCGCACCAGTCGCGCCAGCCACGCCAACCACTGGAGCAGTTTCGCTCACGCTCACACTGCCCAGCGGGAAGATCGCCACGTCTTGTGTGTTGGCTGTGCGAGCATCCTTAAAGCGCAGACCAGTGGCAATTGAAACGCGCTGAACCTGATCGGTCAGGTTTGTGATTTGGAGCGTGCCGCGGCCGTAAAAATTATCCTTGCCGCTAATGTTCACATAGTCGTTGATAACGGCAATCACAATGCCTTTGTTCACCGCATCCAGCAGCGGCATAGCATCGCCAGATGAAGTGGCGGGCACAGGTGTTACCTTTGACCCAGCGATCACATCATCCTGAACCGTGCGCTCTTTTGCGTTGTGAAAGTAGCTGGCCGGGTTTGGGCCAGTTGAAAATGACCACACCGCAAGCTGGGTGCCATACAGGTCTGTGCGGATGTAATTTTTGTCCATCGCATAGACAATTGAGGACCGCACCGCGTCCGGCGCATAACCAATCAGGCTAAGGCGGGTGCCAGGGAACGGAAAGCCCCGATCCAGACAAAAGCCATTGACTGAAACCTCAACCACCGCATTGGGCGGCAAGGTCACCACAAGGGGATCGCCACTGGCATTTGCCTCAGCAGCGGTTGGGGCGCTCGGCGAACTCGCCGCCAGCAACCGCGAAGCCATCGGCCCGCCGGTAATGAGGGCAACCATGATGGCAACCAAAATCCCAATGCGCAAGGCAGGCTTTTGGAAAATTCGCATCTTTAATGATCTATGCATAGTGAAACACCTTTGAACTAAATTTTCTGCGACTGTGTCTGGCGAGGCGCTTTGACGAGGCGCACTGCCACTAATTTTGTAATTATATTCTCAGATTGCTCTCATTTTTAGCAATTAAACATTGTCCATACTAAGGTATGGGGCAAATGTACGCCCTAAAAATTCTTCCCAAAAACAGCTCCATGCGATAAAAAAATTTTCATATTTTTCAGATGTATCCTCTTTTGGCTGCCATCCTTTTATTTTCTGGTTTATTGCCGCCATTTGCGTTTCCGCAGGCAAAACCGGCTCAAACCGCTCCCGTTTCGCTTGTCACTCGGCTGGCAGTCATGCCCAGTTCGCGGGTTGTGGCGCATGGGGATGTGCTCGTGATCCGCGCGCAGGCCAGCGCAGATGAAACACTCGTGGCTTTTCTGGGCGACCTCCCCGTGATTTTTGCGCCAGACAAACTGCGCGGCGCGGGCTTTTTTGTGGCGCGGGTCAAAATTGACACATCACTCCCAACCGGCCAACACATTTTGAGCGTGAGCGCCGCGATCACCGCTGCCAGCGATTTGGAGTATTGCGACAACCTCACCACCAGCCAGATACCCATCACCGTGCTGGCAAACAGGTGAGAACGCGAAGCGGAAAAACGAGAAGCGAAGTGGATGAGCGAGACGGGTTATAAAATGGCCGCATGAGTTTTGATCCGGCCCGCGTTCGCGCAATTTGTTTTGACCTTGATGGCACCTTAAATGATGCGGACGACGCAATGGTTGACCGGCTGGCGCGATGGTTGCCCGGTCATGACCATAAACTGGCGCGGCGCATTGTGATTGGCATTGAGACGCCGGCAACCTGGGGGTTTATTTTGCTGGATCGGGTTGGCCTATCCAAGCCGATGATGGGGCTGCTCAACGAGTATTACCGGTCGCGGATGAACCGCAAGACCACGAGCTATTCAGCTGTGCCCAACACAATGGATGCGGTGCGGGCGCTGGCACCGCATTACAAACTCGCAATCGTTAGCTCTCGTTGGGAAGCGACCACGCTTTATTTTTTAGACGAGCATCACATCCGCTCTCATTTTTCGTGCATCGCAACTGCCCTCACCTGCAAGCACACCAAGCCCTACCCCGACCCGGTGCTTTGGGTCGCCAGCCAGATGGGGCTGCGACCCGATGAATGCATCATGGTGGGAGATACAACCGTTGATATGCTGGCGGGGAAGGCCGCCGGGGCGCAATGCGTGGGCGTGTTGTGTGGCTTTGGCACAAAAGGCGAACTGCTTCACGCCGGGGCAGATGTCATCTTGAGCAGCACGGCGGATATCCCTGAATTATTGGGGCTTGGAAGCGCAAAAAACCATATGGAAAGCGAGGGCTAACTGCGCCCTCACTCTCAATTATTTAGTCAATATTTGGTTAATGCACAAAATACAGCGAGCCTGAGTCGAACTTGAGATTTAGCGTGAGGGAGTTATTCTGTATCTTCATGTCCGTGGCATTTTCTACCCAGCCCACAAACTCATCTGCATAAGAGTTATTCCCGCAAAACACGTTGGTTAAACGAGGGAATTTCAAGGTCAACCGGGAGCCATCCAACACATATTGCCCCATCGAACGGACACAATCTGACACCAGCGCCACGCGCCCGCCGGGCAAGAAGCTCAAGGTGTAGCTGGATAAACGCGCATTGGTTATTTTCGCGCCTTCCTCGCCCACGCGCAAACGCCAGCGCCACACCTGCCCCATGAGCGGATTGGCGGCTGGTTTTGCGCCCGCTTTGCTAAAGCTCATCACCCCGGCATCGTATTTAACATCCAAATACAAGTGATCGCCCATCACGATATAGCCGGTCGCGTCATTCAGCAGGGCCATAAACGTTTTGCTCAACGAGCCAGCAACGCACCGCCCGGTAGATGCCGCGCCAATGCTCATATCCAGCCGGTTGCCGTTCGCCACATACGCGCCTTTGCCCACATTGCAATCTGCGCGAAAAGAAAATCCGCCATCGCTGTTAAAGGCAAACGTATATTGGGTGGGGTCTTTGGGGGTGATGGATTTTCCGGTGGATGAAATATGCCCATCCCACTGCCAGAACTGGGTGGGCAGTTTTGTCTCGGCGGGTTGAGAAGCCGGGTCGCCCGATGTGAACACCATCGCCCCAAGATCCATCGCCAAATTGATGACCAGTTGATCGTCTTGCACGCGATAACCCGATGCATAAGACAAATCGCGCGTAAACTCACTCACCAGCGAGGGCGACTCGCAGCGCAACGCCCCAACAGAAAAACCGTCAATGCGCAACGCCTCATCGCTGGCGGTAAATGCAGAGGTAACCTGCCCGCAATCCCCATCCACCACCACAACGCCTTCTTCAAACTGGATGGTGTAATTGGCCGGGTCTGGCACCGTTATTCTTGAATCGTTATAACCCACATACTGCCGCCACTTCCACACTTTTTGGGCCAGCGCCGCGGGAACCGTCCCCGCGGGCGGCGTTGAGGTTGGCGTTGGCGCTGGCGGCTCTTTCGCCAGCGGCAAAAAGCGCATTTTGCCCGCATTAGAAGTGAGGATCATCACCATCACATCGCCTTCGCGGGTGAAGGCGCGTGTTGCCAGCAACCCGGTTTGAAACGACTGCGAGACCGATTCTTCCGAGCAATCTTTTGTGGCCGAAAGCCGGCCCACAAACAAATCGTATTCGCTCTGGCGATACGTTCCGGTGTACGTGTTGCAATCCGATTTGCCCTGCACGCGGTTGCCGCGCAAAAACTCAATCGTGTAATTTTCGGGCGATGGCACGGCAATCACCTCATCCAGCGGGTTTATAAATTCCACCCATCGCCAGGCGGTGCCCAGCAAAGCGGGCGCGGGGTCTTGCGCAAAAGACACCGCCTGCGAAACGGTTGGCGTCGCAAGGCATCCGGCGCACAGCACAATCATCGCAACCAGTCGCCTCGGCCAGACAGAAACGTTGAATAGCGTTTTCATTTCGGGTAAATACGTTACGCAAAACAGGGCCTGATAGTTGCGCAAAGTTCAATCACAACACATCTAAATCCGATGCAACGGCATACGCGCCGCGCAGCAAAACAAACATGGGCAGACCGCGCTCGCGCCACTCTTTGGACGCATTTTCAAAAATATCTCTGGCAGTGGCCCAGTCTTGCGGGTTAGCTTTGGCAAAACGCCCGGCCTCATCAAACAATGCCACAAGCCCTTTTGGGGCAATGCCCCCATTGGCTGGCTTGCGCACCCATTCCAAATCGCGGATGCCTTCTTCAAACGCATCCCAATTTTGACCGTAACTTTCTGGAAACCCAAACGCCTGCGCGGCAGCCTTCAAAAAACCGGCCTTGTCCGCAAACGCGCGGCCATCCAAATAAAAAAAGGCCTGCCCGGCTTTCTCCACCTCGCGGCGCACGCGTTGCTGCGCGGCAACGGATGAAAAACGATACACGCCGGGCATAACTTTGCCATTCAAAATATCATGCAATCTGTTCATGATTTTAGTTTTTTAACCACACGGATAAATCCAAAAAGTCGTTCATCCCGTTTATCCATGTTAATTTTTATGGAATGATCACCCGCACAAAGGAGGCGTAATGATCATCGGTGTAATAAAACTCGCCCTTGTTTCCCGCCACAATTCGGCGCGCGCCGCGGTCAACCGAGCCGGGTGTGACCACCGTGTACTCGTGATAATACCCCGACGCCCTGGCCGGCAAAATGCGCTCGCGGTTTTGATACACAACCCCATCGCGGTCATACGGAAACGGGCCGCCTTTAATCACCAATTGCAGCGTTGTCCGCGCTTCTGGCGGCAGCTTGTCTGGCGTCACAACCTTCAGCCCATCTATTTTTGCGGGGATGGGTGTTGGGCTGGCTTTTGGCTTTGCGGTGGCCGATGGCGCCGCGACCGAGGTGGGCAACTGCGCCAACACAGCCGGTGTGGGCGTGAGGGCCGCCGTTCGCGCGGGCGCGGTCACGGATGGCAGCGCGGGCGCGGGCGCAACCACGCTGGGGAACGCGGGCGCGGGCGTGGGTGATGCCGCTGTGCGGGTTTGGGTGAGCGCGCCGCAGGCCACAAAAGCCATCACCAGCACAGCCAACCCAATGACAAGCGCCCAAGGGACGCGAAACTTTGTTGTATTCAAGGTGCTAATTCCAAAGGTGTAGGTGCTATGACCTATATGTTACATGAACGTTTTACAAAAAACTCATCCCCGGCGCCAGCAGTTTGTTGGCGCTGGCCGCAGGATGAATGATCGCCGAGGTCAGCCCCGGCTCTTTGCTGGCGCGGGTGATGGATGGCATGCTCACGTTGCCATCAAACGGGGCGTTAAACGAGCCGGTCCAAAGCGTAAAATCGGCGCGGACAGACAAAATCACGCTCGCGCCAACTTCATTGGGGCGGGTGGCGGCGGCAATGTTCAAGCGATTCTCGGCGGCGCGTTCTGGCAAACCCAGCGCGCTCTCCCATTCTTCTTGAAAATGCGCCGGAACAGCCACGATCTCTGCGCCAAGCTGGGCGGCTTTTCTAAACATTTCGGGGTAAATCGAATCGCAGCCGAGCACAAGGCACACCCGCCCGTAAGCGGTATCACAAATTTCAAGCCCCGCGCCCAGCACATCCACCCAGCGATGCCGCCCGCACACATGCACCTGCGGCTGGCGCAGCAACACCCCGGTTTTTCCAATAAGCACGCCCACATGCTGGCCGTTGTCACGCCCACCCTCCACGATGCTGGTCGCAACCAGCGTGTCTGTGTCGCGCAAAACCTCGCTCAGCATTTCCACCGCCTGCGCCGATTGATGCGCCGCGCGGGCGGTATCCAGCACTTGCCCATACGGCACATGAAAAAGCTCTGGCAAAACGATGAGCTTTGTGCCGCCCCGCGCCGCGCGAAGCGCCGCGTAAACACAATCTTCAATCGCATCGGGGCCTTCGTTGCGCGGCTGGTAAACAGACACGCTCACGGCGCGCGGCGCGGCCCTGCCCTCGCCCATCTGCCCAGAAGGAGCCGAGTACACCTCCACCCGGCGGCTGGCAAACATGTCTGTGCCATCTGGGCGGCGCTTGTCTTTTGCCACGCGCGGAGAAATCTCGGCCACAATCACGGCTTCTTCGTTGGGCAGGGCTTTTGCCAAAACGCTGCCATCTGGCGCCACAATTTGCGATTCACCCGCGCCGTTCAGCTTGTCTGGCGCGGCGTTGATGGACGGCGCGAGCGCGGCGGCCATATCTGGCGGCATAAGCGGCCCAACGCGGTTGGCCGAGACCACCCAAACTTTGTTTTCTGCCGCGCGGGCGGGCGCGTGCAGCGCGGCCTCGTCTCGCCCAAACCCAGCCAGGCAATTGCACAAAATGTGCGCCCCGCGCAACGCCAGATCGCGCGATGCCTCTGGCACAAGGCCATCCCACCCGCCATACAAACCAATGGCGCCGATGGGGGTCTCAATCACCGGCGGCTGTGATTCGCCGGGCGCAAAATGGGCGTCATCGCCCGCCAGCAAAAAGCGGGTTTCGCTCATACCCGCCTGCTGGCCCTGCGGGTCAAACAAAACAACTGCGGCCATAACGCCATCATTTTTGGGGATGGAAAACCCGGCGGCAATATAGCAATGATGCTGGGCGGCGCGGCCCGCAACCGCCTGGGCAAACGGGCCATCCAGCGCCGCCGCGTTTGCCAGACAATCGCCATCGTGCAAGG
>Ga0073900_10001457_pt1 | contig 13110 bp, 12 predicted proteins | sample KloWWTmetKNB5Kit_FD_66666 | JGI IMG/M metagenome (GOLD analysis project Ga0073900, IMG submission 66666) | Active sludge microbial communities from Klosterneuburg, Austria, studying microevolution and ecology of nitrifiers - Klosterneuburg... | ecosystem: Engineered > WWTP > Aerobic digester >...
CGGCTTCATCCATGAACGAGCCGATGGGCTTGGACGGTTTTTTGAACGCGGCGTCTTCTTTATCCACCAACACTTGCGTGACAACCGTGCAGGCTTTCTTGTTGATCTTGCGTTTAAAAAATTCATTACGTAAAGCCTGTTGCAATTCGTACCCGATCGCGCCTTGTGAATCCGCGCCGCAAACATCGAGCGGGACTTCGTGCATCCCCTCCACTTTCGCCGCGATCTCGGAACGGCGCAGGATGAATCCCACTTGGGGACCGTTTCCGTGACCGATGGCGAGGTCCCAGCCCGCCTCGATCATATCCGCGAGGTGGACGGCTGTTTCGCGCAACGCGACTTCCTGATCTTCAACCGTGACGCGTTTGTCGTCTTTGATGAGCGCATTGCCGCCGATGGCGACAACGGCTAGTTTGTTTGGCATGGATGCTCCTTGGAGGTAGACAAGTAGACAAGTAGACAAGTAGACAAGTAGACAAGTAGACAAGTAGACAAGTCTCAGACGATTTTCTTATTGGCTTGTATTACCTGTATCATACGTTATATCGCTCACGTTGTATTCGGCTTCATTTTCGCGCAACGATTTGTCGCCATACTCTTTCGATCCTGTTCGTTGGCGTTGGACGTATGCCATGTATCCGTTCAACGTTTACTCCGTTTCTCGAATAAGCGCATACAGGGATTCAAACAAGGGCTGTTCGATGTAGTCCAAGACCTTCGCATTGATTACATGCGATAGAGTCTCATTCAACTCGCCTCTCGCAATGGAATACTTGTACAGGCTATCGAGATAGTGGAAGCGCCCATAACCTTCGGCAAGATTAGCAGTAACGCTTTTGGATGAACGGCGAATCTGAACCGCCATGTCGTATTTTTCCTCAGGAGGCAGACTGTTGATAAACCCTTTTACAGCCACAATCACATGCAGCGCGAGTTTGTAACATTCCAAATCTTCGAATCCTCGCCTGCCCGGTTGTCCGGGGGACAGATACAAAGGTTTTCGCTCACTCATGCCTGCCTCCTTATTTCCTTATCTACTTGTTTCCTTGTTTACTTATCTACTTGTTTCCTTGTCTACTTGTTTACTTGTTTCCTTGTCTACTTGTCTACGTGTTTCCGTGTCTACCTGTCTACGACATCGTCAACGCCATCACGGCTTTCTGCGCGTGGAGGCGGTTCTCGGCTTCGTCGTAGACGACCGAATGTTTGCCGTCAATCACGCCGTCGGTGACTTCGAGTCCGCGGTCGGCGGGGAGGCAGTGCATGTAGATCGAATCTTCTTTGGCGAGTCCCATGCGGCGTTCGTCGGTAATCCATGATTTGTATTTGTCAATCAAGGCTTTGCCTTCTTCTTTGCCCGTTGTCGTGAGAAGCGGACCCCACGACTTGGGATAAACCACGTCCGCATCTTTGAAGGCTTCGTCCATGTTATCGGTCACATCGAAGCCGACGCCGTATTTTTTCGCGTTGTCCTTCGCCTGTTGCATAATGTCGGGCATGAGTTTGAACTCGGGCGGGTGAGCCAGCACCACGTCACAGCCGAAGCGTGTCATTTGCAGAATCAGGGATTGAGGAACAGAGATCGGTTTGCTGTACGACGCGGCATACGCCCATGAGACGACGACCTTCTTCTTCTTGAGATCGCGTCCCTTCTTTTCGATGATGGTCATAATGTCGGCGAGGCATTGGAACGGATGGTACACATCGCATTGCATATTGAGGATCGGCGCGCGGCTGGCTTTGGCGACATCGTTGATGTATTGATTGCCATATTGCCAGTCGCATTGACGGATGGCGATGCCGTCGAAGTAGCGACCGAATATCTCGCCGATCTCTTTCGCCGTGTCGCCGTGCGAAATTTGCGTGGTCTCGCTGTCAATGAACGCGGCGTGACCTCCCAACTGCGCCATGCCCGCCTCGAACGATCCGCGCGTGCGGGTGGATGTGAAGAAGAACAGCATGGCGAGGACTTTGTCGCGCAGTAACGCGTGCGGTTCGCCGAGTGCGCGTTTGCGTTTCAAATCCCACGCCACGTCTAATACGGTTTCGACTTCCTCTTTGGTGAAATCTAAATCACCGATAAAGTCGCGTCCACGAAAGTTTGTTTGCATAAGTTAGTCTCCTTTGAAATGTAAAAACGTATACAGGTAAACAAGTAAACAGGGAAACGCGTGTGTACTTGTTTACTTGTCTCCTTGTTACTTTATCAACGACGGCAAGATCGCGTAGAACTCCGTCGCCTTGACCATATCTTCGAGCGAGACGGAATCGTTCACGGTATGCGCGGTCTCTTCATCACCGGGACCGAATCCGATCGAAGGGATGCCTGCTTTGCCCGCCCAGTAGATGCCGTTCGTGGAGAAGTTCCACTTGCCGCTGGGGGCGGAGGGCAAGCCGATTTGTTCACGCGCCAACTGTCCCGCGCGGACGAGCGGGTGGTCTTCCTCCAATGCCCACGCGGGGAAATATTTGTCAACGGGGAAAACGAATCCAGTATAGGACGGCTCATCGTAAACAAGTTCTTCAAGTTTGACGCTGTCTTTGAACTCGTTCGGAATCAACGCCTCGACCTGCGCCCGAACCTGCTCCTTCGTTTCGCCGAACGTCATGCGCCGATCAATGAAGATGACGGCTTCGTCAGGCACCGCGTTGATGGACGGGGTCTTCACGTGCATATCGGACACTGTAATTTTTCCGTGACCGAGAAATTCGTGGTCGCCGAGTTGCGGTTCGAGATCGCGGATGCCCGCGATGATGGGAAGTAATTTGTAAATTGCGTTATCGCCGAGATGATTCGACGCGGCGTGCGCGCTGCGTCCCTTCGATGTGATCTTCATTTCGAGGCGACCTTTGTGTCCACGATACGTGAGCATTTTCGTAGGTTCGCCGATCACGACAAAATCAGGCTTGATTTTTGGATCAACTTCAACGAATGTGTTGGGCGCAATACCGTCAGCCCATTCTTCCATATTGCCGAAGTAATACGCCGTCCAGCCGTCGAGCAAACCGAGATCGCGCGCCATCGCCAAGCCATAGATCATGCCCGGCGTGGAGCCTTTCTCATCACACGCGCCGCGCGCATACAGGATGCCGTCCTCGATCTTGCCTTTGAACGGATCCCATCCCCACATGGATGGATCGCCGACGCCGACAGTATCAATGTGCGAATCGTAAACAATCACCCGCTTGCCGTTTCCGATGCGACCAATGGTATTACCCATCTTGTCGAAGCGGACTTCATCGAAGCCGAGTTTTTTCATCTCGGCTTGCACGCGCTCGCCGACGGGTCCAATTTTGGAATCCATACTTGGAATCTCGCATATTTCAAGCATGAATTGAATCATTTCCTCGCGAGAGTTGTTGACTTGCTTTTGTATTTCTTGGAGTTTGTTTGTCATGGTTAATCCTTTTATCTGAAAATTTCAAACTATCCGTTATGTCACCCTGAGCGCTAGTGAAGGGTCTCTTACACCGAGGTAGAGATTCTTCGCTCCGCTCAGAATGACATTACGTAAAATGTGCAAAATCTCTTTGTTCTCTGTGGCAGAAATTAAGTGCTTCCCACACGCCTGTTGACGTGGAAGTGGAAATAGCCTGGAATAAAATAACTCACCGAATAATCCACCACGTTATTTTTGACATCGAACAGCTGCGACTCGAATTTCAGCAAGACATCGTCACGTTGAATCTCTAGCGGCTTTGCTATATCGGTGTGGGCATTCGTCGCGCTCACGACGGCCCGTGAGATTCCGAGTTTGTCGCCGCGCGCAAGTAGAAAGTCCAGCACCGAGCCGTGGAAGTCGGCTGGCAAATCGGAGGGTTTGAGAATCGATTCGGGGAGTGTATCCACTAAATACGCGGCGGGACGTCTGTCGGCGCGGATCACGCGTCGGATGCGTGTGAGGCGTGCCCCCTCCGCCACGCCGAGTCCCTTTGCAGAGTCGGCATCTGCATCGAGTTGCTCGATGTTCAAGTCGCTGACTGTGATCTCCAAATTCATGCGCTTCGCCAACGTCTCGATGCTTTCGAGTCGTTCAAGCCCCGCGTCAATGACAGGCACTATGCCGACCACATATGTGCCAGAACCTTGACGACGCCGAATCACGCCCTGAGTCTCGAATGTGCGCATCGCTTCGCGCAATGTGGCGCGCGAAACGCCAAGTTGTTTTGCAAGCTCGGGCTCAGAAATTAATCGCTGACCCGCGGGCGTCTTCGCGATCAGTTTTGCAAGATCGGCTTGCAATCGTTGAAACGGAAAATTAGACATCTAATCTCCTCACACTAAAATATCTTACGGCAACCAAACTGAATTGTATTCATCAAGTTGAAAAGAACAACCTTCTGTCATACATTTGTCTACGAAAACAGATTTATGATCACCTCGAATTTCGAGGTAATGCAACCCTTCGCGTGTAGAATAGAAAAACCCCTTAGAGTCTGGTCGCCACGTAATTTCATATATTCCCGAAATTTCTAAATTGCGAACAAAATTATCGTGTTCGTCATATAAATTTACTTCCTGCCCATTGTATATTAACAGCCAAGAATAATCTGGTGAAATAGCAGATTCGTAATTCTCAACGTACTTTAATTCAGTTGTTGTGCCATCTAAAGCAATAGCCATAAGATGCGCCTCTTTTTTTAAAGAATAATCAAGAGCCAAGAACCTGTTTTTGTTTCCGCCGCGAAAAACAAGGTTGTAATAATATCCATCCAGAACTAGTTTTTTATTTCCATTAAAATCAATGAAATATATCCCTGGGTTTTCTGGCGGGAAATAATCTGATGTACTCATTGCTATAATCTGATTTTGATAGTCAATAGCCGTATCGCCATATAAATCGTTCCAAATATGTTTTTCTTGACCAGTAGAAACGTTTAATAAATCTAAGTTTGTAAAGCCAGCAGTATGAGTGGCTCCAGTCATAAGTATTGTTTCCGATGATAGCCAACCGATAATTCCGCCCCAAGTCTTCTCCCATAAAGGTTTAGGGGTTTTTATTGTTTCATCGGTTGGCTTAATAAAGTGAACAGAGGTGGTTGTAAAAATATCCCGGGAAACATAATTTTCCAATACAATATATTCTCCATTAGGTGACCACCAAATTCGAGAAACATCTTGGTCATCATCATTTATTCTCCGAATAGTTTTTAAATTGATGTTATACAAATAGACATCAGAGGATGTTCCGTCAATTGCTCCAGAAAAAGCAAGCTGACGAGCATCTGGCGACCAAACTGATATGAATATACTCGATGCAAAATCAACTAGTTTTGTATCGGCAACAATATCAGTAATTTCTACTACTGTTTCATCTACCAAATTTAACAATTTTATAGTGATTGGAAGTTCTTGGTTATGATCAATATCACCAAAAGAACCCGTATAAAAAACAAGCCATTTGCCATCGGGCGAGACACTATTATTAAGTTTCTCATCCAATCCCTTAGTATATCCATTTAGAGGTAAGTTAATAATTTTCTTTCCAGCCCCATCGACATCATAAAGGATGAATTTGTTTGCGGAATAATCCTCCCTAATCAATAAATATGGACCTTTCTCTGATAATGGAGAAAATATTTTTTCTGTGGGGTTAGGAACAATCGTTGGGGAAGGAAGCAATGTATTAGTTAGCGCGATTGTAGGCGTTGCTGGGATCGGAGTCACCAAGATATCTTTACCACATGAAGCCAGCAAAACAAATAGGAACATCAAAACAACCAACTTTTTGTTCATTCCAATTATTTTTCCAACACGGGAATAAAATCGAACTTCGTTATATCCACCAGCGCGTAGGTTAGTCTTGTTGAGAAGGTCATTTTTACTCCGTACTTCGTATTGCGCACGTGGATGATCGAGTTAGTCACTGATTGATTTACTGCGTCAACACTACAAAAGCAAGCCAGAGTGTGACAACGAGGAATGGCAGGAGCAACAACCATGCCAAGCGAGTATTTCCACGGCGGATCGCAAACGCGGATGCAAATTGAAACAATGGTATGACAACGAAAGGATTGCGGAGTCCATTGCTCAGGTAATACGTGAAAGGTATGAGAGCAACACCAGCAACAAATAGAAGGTTTGGTTTCTTCATTAATACGCCAACAATTGAAAGCAGGAAAGAACCAATAATTGCGGGCCAACCGAAACAGAGGATAGCGATTGCGTCAGACATAGTTCTATCTCGGCATGGGCGAGGAGATTGCTTCGGGCTTCGCCCTCGCAACGACATTAGGAAAGCAACCTCTTCGCGGCTTGGTTGTGCTTCTCTATCAACTTGTGTTCGTCCACAGTGACAAGTTGACCTTCTTTGACGATGAACTTCCCGCCGACAACGGTGTAATCCGCGTTGCCGGGTTGACCGAAGACAATCGCCGAAACGGGATCGTGCATCCCGGCGAATCCGAGTTTGTTCAAGTTGACGGCGAAGAAGTCGGCACAGTTGCCAACTTCGAGCGAGCCGATGTCTTTACGTCCGAGGACTGCCGCGCCGCCGCGTGTGCCGAGGTGGAGAGCTTCGCGGGCGGTCATTAGTTTGCGCGGCGCTTCGTCTGCGTTCGCTCCGCTCTCTCCGCTCAGCGCGACAGGGGAGGCAGAAAAACCTGTAATGCCTTCTTTGACTCTTGAAAGCAACATCGCATTGCGGACTTCGGCTAACAAGTGCGAGCCGTCGTTGGAGGCAGAGCCGTCCACACCGAGACCGACGTTGACGCCTGCCTTGCGATATTCTTTTATCGGCGCGATGCCTGAGGCGAGTCGCATGTTCGAGGTGGGACAGTGCGCCACGCCGCAATTGTGTTTGGCGAAGACTTTTATCTCTTCATCGTTCACCCAGACCGCGTGCGCGAACCAAACGTCGCCGCCGACCCAGTCCACTTCTTGCATGTACCCAACAGGACGATGACCGAATTTTTCCAAACAAAATTGTTCCTCGTCTTCGGTCTCGGCGAGATGCGTGTGAAGATGCACTCCATATTCACGCGCAAGTTTGGCGGATTGTTTCATCAGTTCGCCCGTCACGCTGAATGGCGAACACGGCGCGAGGACGATCTGCACCATCGAGCCGGGTTTGGCATCGTGATATTTTTGGATGATGCGCTGCGAGTCTTTGAGGATGGACTCTTCATCGTCCACCACGCTGTCGGGCGGGAGACCGCCTTTCGATTCGCCCAGCGACATCGAGCCGCGCGAGGCGTGGAGGCGGAGTCCGACCTCCGCGGCCGCGGCAATCTCATCGTCGAGTTTTGAACCGTTTGGGTAGAGGTAGAGATGGTCGGAAGCCGTCGTGCATCCAGATAGAGCAAGTTCCGCGAGGGCAGTTTGAGTCGAGGTAAAAATATCGTGGGGCGTGAGGCGAGCCCAGATCGGATAGAGGGTTTTGAGCCAGTTGAAGAGGTTGGCGTCCTGCGCGGCGGAGACGGCGCGCGTGAGGGTCTGGTAGAAGTGATGATGCGTGTTGACGAGACCGGGGAGGAGGACGTGACCTTTGAGGTCGAGGACCTCGTCGGCTTCGGAGTGCAGACTTCCAGTCTGCCCCACTTGTTCGATGAAGCCGTCGCGAATGAAAAGACCACCGTCCGAGAGTTCGGTGTGGTGGTCGTCCATGGTGAGGAGGTGGGCGTTTTTGATGAGGAGGGTGGGCATGGGAGGGGAAGAAAGAGGATTAGAGAATAGAGAATAGAGATTGGAGATTGGAGATTAGAGATTGGAGACTGGTGGTCGAGTAGCCCCGAATGGTTACTTCGACACGGTGAACGAAAAACGAACCGTCAGTACAAGTTTAGAGGGGCGTATCAAGACCAAGTGGACTAGACGAAAGTTGTCAGACAACTTGAAGTGTAGCGGAAATTGAGGAGGATGTCAACTTAGCCATAGTCTTATAATAACCCCCATGACATCACTAACCCGTTCTATTCAAATCCTTATCAACACGAATCTCCAAGCCGCATTTGATTACGTCTCCGACCTAACCAAACATCCCGAATGGAGCGGCGGGGAATTGAAGATCGAAGCAGTTTCATCCGAGCCGATTCGAGTGGGGAAAGAATATGTCTCCAAAGGCGAGGTGGCGATTCAAAAGGATAGACCGAATAAACTCAAGGTCGCTGAATTTAAGTCCCCGCACAAATTTGGTTTTGTTGCCAACGATCCAGATTTTGGAGATGTGTTCCACACTTTTACGTTTTTAGAGAAAGACAACAACGTGTTAATCACTCGCGCGATGAGATTGAATGTCAATCTGCTCATTGCGTTTGGATTTATATTTTTTATTTACCCGCTGATTGGCAATCCGTCTATGAAAAAAGCGTTTCGAAATCTCAAAGCAAAATTAGAAGGTGAATAACCTCGCGGCTCCGGGCGGCACAGCCAGAGCGGAAGCTGACTTCGCTGATTCGTAAAGAAAGAAAATCTGCGTTATCAGCGTGAATCAGCGTCCCAATTTTGAAAGTGTAAAGCGCTCATATCCCCCACTATCGTTTCTTTGCGTTCATGGCTTCCCGGCCTTTGGCAAGCAGGGAATTGATCTCCTCCATAGCGTCTAAAAGTGTTACCCCTTCCACCAACGACCATTCCTGAGCCAGCACATCTTTGGTGACGCGAAAGAAACCCGCGATCGTCCCATACAAGGATTTGTGCTCGCCGTAGGCATACAAGTCTCGCACCACTTCGCAGAACGTGACGATGGTCCCTTGCTTGAGGCGGGCTAACAGGCTCGATTGCCGTGTCCGCAGGTCTTCAGGAAGAGGCGCGGAGGCAGACGTCAGGATTCTACGGCACTGGGCAATGTCGCTTCTCTTTGCCGGTTTCCGCAACCCAACGGTACTCAAATCCACAGGAGCCCAGACCGTACTGCCTCCCAACATGGAAATCTCGTAATACTGCCGAATCACCCCAGATTCGAATTCCTTGTCTTCCAGTTTGACGATCTGCCCGACGCCATGCTGAGGATGAACCACCTTATCGCCGATTGTGAATATCATTGCAGGGTTAATAGCGGCGGCGATTGTTATTATCCCGTTTCCGTGGCCCGCCGCGATCCTGACGAAAACCGCCCCGTTCTTCGCGCGGACGGGCGACATTCACCGTCAACTGGCGGTCGTTCAAGGTGTAGCTATTGAACATGCTAATCGCCTTTTGCGCCTCAGCCTGGGTGCTCATTTCCACAAAACCAAAGCCCTTCGAGCGGTTTGTGTCGCGATCCTTGATCAACGTGGCGGAAACCACATTCCCAGCCTGCATGAACAGTTCCTGCAGGCTCTGTTCTGTGGTTTCAAACGACAAATTTCCAACATATAACTTTGCTTCCATTACGCGCTCCTTTTTTGGCCATTAATAAGTAAACCGCCAACCCTATTATTTGGGTTGACGGTAGCATAACACGCTCGACCTTTTATAAGATGGAGTGATTATATCACACCCAAATTTTCACTCCCTCCGTAGCGACAGGGCGATTCAGGACAGCCATGTTTGGATTTTTTATCCGCTACCCTGCGCCACCCTACGCAAAAGCCAGAATTGGCTTCTCATCCCTGCCGCGCAACCAGGTAGATCAACCTCAAAATCTTCAATTCATCGTAATTCAACGCGCCGTTCAATTGATCGAACACGGGCTTGAGATACATCGTTCCCTGTTCGTCGAACACGGCGAAGGTTATTTGTTGCTGTTCGGATGTGGCGGAGGTTGCCGCCTGCAAATCTCCGCCGTTGCGAAGTTTGTTGCCAGCCATAGCAAACTTCGACAAGTGGTCGAGAATCGTTCCCCTCGTCACGCCTTGCCTCTCCATTAACGATTGAATGGTTGCCCCTTCGTTGAATGTTTCGCCAACGATGCGCATGCCCTCACCCCCAGCCCCTCTCCCTTTGGGAGAGGGGCTGGGGGTGAGGGCATGCGCGCGTTCCTCAAGTCCATGCTTCTCACAAAACGACTTGATCACATTCAAAAATGCCTCGCCATATTGACTCAACTTCACCTGCCCCACGCCCGAAATTTTCAACAAACTCTCGCGCGACTGCGGATAATACGCCGCCATCTCGGTCAATGCGCGATCTGAAAAGATGACATACGGCGGGACGCCCGCATCATCTGCCAACTCTTTTCGCTTCTGACGGAGCAATGCGAATAACGCATGGTTGTATTCGATACCTTCTTTCTTCTTTCCATCTTTCTTCGTCCTCCCCGCTTCTTGCACGACGCCGAAAACTGGTTCTCTTTTCTTCAGCGACTCCAACGCCCGCGACGTGAGACTCAGCGTGTGATACTCGCCCTCCTGCTTGAGGTATCCCATGCTCAACAGTTGACGCGCGATGTGCATCCACTGTTTCTTCGTCAGTTCCGCGCCGATGCCATACGTGGACAATTTGTCGTGTCCCCAGCGCATGACCTTTTCATTCTTCGAGCCGAGCAGAATATCAGCGATGTGACCCGCGCCAAATTTCTCGTCCGCGCGTTTGACGCACGAGAGGAACTTCTGCGCGAAGACGGTGATGTCGGTCAGCGGGGTTGGGGCGGAGGTGCAGTTGTCGCAGTTGGAGCAGTTGTCGGCTTCGTATGATTCGCCGAAGTAGTTGAGAAGCGGCTTGCGGCGACAGATCCGTTCATCCTCCGCAAAACGGACGATGGCATTCAAATGTTCGATGGCAACTCGTTTTTCATCGCCTTCTTTTTGGTCAATGAAATAGTTGATCTTGACGACATCCGAATAACTGTAGAGCAGCGCGCAGTGCGCGGGCAGACCGTCGCGTCCCGCGCGCCCGATTTCTTGATAATAACTTTCGACGCTCTTGGGCAAATCGAAGTGGATGACGAAACGCACATTCGGCTTGTTGATGCCCATGCCGAACGCGACGGTGGCGACAATGATCTGCACGTCATCGCGGATAAATAATTCTTGATTCGTTTTTCGTTCGGAATCCTCCAGCCCCGCGTGATACGGGCGGACGGAATATTTTTTCGAGGCGAGATACGCGGATAACTCATCTACTTGCTTGCGCGAGAAACAATAGATGATGCCCGATTGATCTTTGTAGCGATCGAGCAGTTCGATCACCTGACCCACAGGCTCGCGCTTGGGAAGGACTTCGATGTACAAATTCTCGCGGTTGAAACTGGCGACAAATTCATTCGTGGTCGAAAACTTGAGCGTGTTGCGAATATCCTGCCGAACTCTTGAAGTTGCAGTTGCCGTTAACGCCAAGCACACCGCTTTGGGAAATCTTTTTCTCACTTCAACGAGTTGACGATATTCGGGGCGGAAGTCATGTCCCCACTCGGAGATGCAGTGCGCTTCGTCAATGGTGAGGCAATCCACCTGAACCGAATCGAGAAGCGAGAGGATGCGTTGCGTGAGAAGCGTCTCGGGCGCGACGTACAACAACTTCACTTCGCCGCGTCGCACATGCTCCATGCTTTCTTGATATGCCTGCGGCGAAAGGGTGCTGTTGATGAACAGTGAAGGCACGCCATACGCGCGCAGTTGCTCCACTTGATCTTTCATCAATGAGATCAACGGCGAGACGACGACCGTAAGCCCTTCAAAGATCAACGATGGGATTTGATAGCAAAGTGATTTGCCTCCGCCTGTTGGCATGACGGCGAGAGTATCTTTGCGCGCCAGCACATTTTCGATCACTTCTTGTTGAAGCGGGCGGAAGGTATCGTAGCCGAAGGTCCCTTTGAGGACAGATGCGGGAGAGGTCATGGGCAAAGTATACCCGTGTTGGGTATTCCATAAAACTAAAACGCTCGAGGTTTTCTGGCAGGACTACGTTAACTATTTTGAAGGGTGGCAAGTTGCTTTTTTACATCCAGGTAATACTTTGGTTACAAGCGTCATGGAAAATAGAGGAAAAGCACGACGAGGTTTATTCCATTTTCTTTGCCAAGAAACTACAACATGTCTAAAGGAAATACTCGCATGAACTCACTCAAACGAATTTTACTTTCTGTTTCAATTCTCATGCTCGCGTCGCTGGCGTGCGGACTTCCCGCCGCGCCAGCGACTCAACCGTCAGCGGAGAATCAACCCACCGAAGCAGAAACCAGCCCGCCCGTCGAGAATGAAGCGGGCGGAGCCGTCCTGCTCTTCGATATCGGAATGCACATCGAACCGATGGGCGAGACGGCGCAAGGGTATGCCAACAACAAGTCTGACTATCGCAACCCTCAGTTTTTCGAAAGACATGTAGCGGATATGCTGACCCTGACCCAGATCGTCGAAGCGCGCGGCGGACGCATGACGATTCAGGCGCAGAGTCCATTTACGACCGTTGCGCTTGAATCGGGCAATACGATTCTCGCCGACCTCGCCGCGCGCGGACACGAGATTGCCCTGCACTTTCACGAAGACGCGCATCTTGGGAAAAACCCCGAGCGGCTTTCTGTTCAGCAATGGTGCGACGTGATGAAGGAAGAACTCGGTTACATCGCGCAAGCCAGCGGCGTGACGGACATCCGCTATTGGAGCGGCGGCAATTTATACGTCAACCTGTACGAAGCCGCCGAGTGCGCGGGCTTGGACGTGAACAGCGATTGGAAGAGTCCCGACACGCAGTCCACAGATATGTCGCTTATCGGCGTGAATCCGTGGCGCCCCGCAGGCGGCACCGATGGCGTGGACTTCACGCTCTTCACCCAACACGACCCGAATGGCGCGGTTGTTTTTCTGCCCGAAGGTCAATATGACAAGACGAATTTCGCGTCTATGCGCCGCAGCGACGATGCGGGCGGCGACGAAGCCTATTTTGAATATCTCAAAGAGAGTCTCTATGCCTCGCTCGAAGCGGCGCAAGCGGGCAAGGTCAACGTCTTTCACTTCACCGTTCACCCTGGCGAATTTCTCGGCGACCCGCAAGACCCCTTCGGCGTGATCGAAAAATTTTTGACCGAAGTGGTTGATCCCCTCGTCGCCAGCGGACAGGTCCAATGGGCGACCTATTCCGAGATGGCGGATGCGTATGCGGCGCAACCGTAACGCAACATGCGAGCTTATTAGGGTCTTATGCTAAATCGGGAAAGCGAGTGCCTTGATTTGGAGGAAGTCTGGCTTGCCAAGTAAGCGATTGATGTAAACACATAACGTATGAGCAGCGAGTTTGGTGTAGAGACGGGT
>Ga0073900_10001463_pt1 | contig 13059 bp, 9 predicted proteins | sample KloWWTmetKNB5Kit_FD_66666 | JGI IMG/M metagenome (GOLD analysis project Ga0073900, IMG submission 66666) | Active sludge microbial communities from Klosterneuburg, Austria, studying microevolution and ecology of nitrifiers - Klosterneuburg... | ecosystem: Engineered > WWTP > Aerobic digester >...
GTCCGCTGATGTTCATATTGAAATCTGGATATCGATTCATGATATCAGCTATTTGATTGAGCACAGCATTGGATTCTGACTTTAAGATGGCGCTTCCTGTCTGAAACTGGACTGCTTGCATAGCTACTTCAAGTGTCTTTTTGTCTTCAGATTTAATTTCTGGGCAACCTTCATTCGCTACAGTACCAGCTACTTTCGGGCATTTATCTCTACTATCATCTATACCATCACCATCCGTATCTGGGCATCCATAATATACTTTCAGACCTGGTTTGTTCGGACACTTATCATCTTTATCTACCACACCATCACCATCTGCATCTGGGCATCCCATAGTAGCTGATGTTCCTTTTTCTCCAGGACATTTGTCGTCAGCATCTGGTACTCCATCGCCATCCGTATCAACAACTTTTTCTGGACAACCTTTTAATGCTTTGGTACCAGCAACATTAGGACACTCGTCCTCATTGTCTGATATGCCATCCATATCTGTATCTGGGCATCCACCGAAGGCAGCTAATCCTTTTGTATCTGGACATTTGTCCAAATAATCAGCTACCCCATCGCCATCTTTGTCAGGACAGCCATTCAGTTCCTTGCTACCAAAAGCATTAGGACAAAGGTCAAGTTCATTTGCTATACCATCGTTATCGTTGTCTTCCATGACTTTCTCCATTTGCTTTGGTGTTTCCTCAGGAGCCTTTCCAAATAAATAGGTAAATCCAACACCATGTTGGAGATTATTTCTGCTTTCAGCCAACGAATATCGGAATTCAGACTGTATAGTTACATATGCATTTGGTGCCAATCTAAAATAAAATCCCAGACCTGCAGGTATCTGAATATTAAAATCACCTTCTTGCTCCATTACACCACCTACACCAGCCAGTACATAAGGTATTATCTTTCTTCCTGGTTCATTGAACTGATATTGAAATTGAGCATCCAAGCTTGCAACTCGTTTTTTTAAGCAGTTTATCGAATCTAAGTGTGAATTTACAACGCCATATCTCAATGGGAAATTAATGGCAATTTTATCACTTAACATTCTGTGATAACCTATTTCGTAACCATGTCGGTATTCTTTAAATTCTGAAAAACTTCCGCCATTTTGGGATTGATAATCCAAAAAAAGCTTTTTAAAAACAACACCTGATTTTAATTGTGGATTTTGTGATATCCCTTGATTAAAAAACATGAACATCAACAAGAAAAAACTAATACACTTTCCCATAATCTTAAATATGATTTTTGAAAATCTTAAATACGTGGCAAAAATACATAATATTTTATTATAATATATAATTATCACAAAAAAATATGCTTTTACTCAAATGCTACAAGTACTACTAAAGGTGATAATTTTGTGAATAATAGCTGCTGCCCTTATGCAAATCGGTCAAAATAATGACTACAAAATGAAATTAACGGCAAATATTCATTGGAAAGTTGAAGACAAAGATAATCCTTTTTTTATAACTCTCCATATTTAGTATCGTCATTTTTTAAAGACAATCATTTCTGATGGTAAACGCCAGACTATTCCAATATTAATTTAATGTTAAGTTTATTGCGATTAATAAAAATTTATATTCAAAAAAATCTACATTTGCGGCAATATTTAATAACACAACCTACCAGAATCATGAACAATATCATCAGGCTCTTCTTACCTAAAGACAGGGTGTTTTATGACATTTTCGAAAATATAGTGGCGAACCTTAAGGAAATGGGTTCAGGTCTCAAAAAAGCACTACATGAAGATGATCCTACAAAGAGAACTGAATTGCTCAAAGTACTAGAAGATGGCGAACATAAAAATGATGAATATACACATCAAATCTTCATTGAATTGGGTAAAAATTTCATTACGCCTTTTGATAGAGAAGACATACATCATCTAGCTACGTCTCTTGATGACATAGCAGACTATATATATGCATCATCCAAGAAAATTCTGAATTACAAGGTTGAGAAAAATGATGCCTATATGAAAGAACTTGCCGAAATCAATCAAAAATCGATAAAGGCGCTGGCAAATGCGGTGACAAAACTTCGCAATATGAAGAATATCAGCCAGATAAAACAAGAATGTGTAATCATCAATAGTCTGGAAAATGATGCAGATGAAGTGTTGGATAATGCGATCATCAATCTGTTTTCAAACAAAGACATGCAGGCAATCGACATTATCAAACTAAAGGATGTATATGAAGACCTGGAAGTAATATCAGATAAATGTGAAGATGCGTCCAATGTGATAGAATCCATCATTATCAAATATGCTTGATAAGGACATCAAAATCCGTATCAAACAAAAAAATCCGGGAAAATGACATTACTGATTATTATCATAGCCTTAGCGCTTATATTTGATTATATTAATGGTTTTCATGATGCAGCCAATTCGATAGCAACTATCGTTTCAACTAAAGTGTTATCGCCATTCCAAGCTGTTGTGTGGGCCGCTTTTTTCAACTTTGCTGCTTTTTTTATTTTTAAGGACCATGGTGTAGCAAATACCATAGCAAAAACCGTAAATGAAGGCGCTAATGCCGCAGGCATTCCATACATAACTCTAACCGTAATCCTTGCTGGTCTCATCGCAGCCATTTTTTGGAATTTGCTGACTTGGTGGTTTGGCATACCTTCTTCATCATCTCATACCTTGATCGGCGGATTTGCGGGTGCAGCTATTGCGCATACAGGATTTGAATCCATAAACAGTGGTAAAATCATACAGATAGCGAGTTTTATTGTACTTGCTCCTATGATCGGTATGATAATCGCCTTCTTGATTTCCATCTGGTTTTTGCATGCCTTCAAGAAAAGTGTATTGCCAAAACTTGTATCATTGGGCGTCATAACATTATTGATTGTATTTCTAGCAAACACTTTAAAAACTGATCCCGAAAAACTTAAAGCCGGTTATGAAAATTATTACATGAATGTCATTTTTGATGGGCACAATTTCAAATTGATTCTCTTGGCATTTATTATCATTATAATGGCCTTATTTACTTTATTTTTAAACTCGCTCAATTACAATCAATCCGAGCGCTGGTTCAAAAGGATGCAGCTTGTGTCGTCAGCAGCATTCAGTATCGGCCATGGAGGTAATGATGCCCAAAAAGTAATGGGAATTATTATGGCAGCTATGGTAGCATATGATGCCAGCACGTATAGTCTAGAACATATGGTATGGTGGATACCTATGGCATGTTACAGTGCCATTGCATTGGGTACCTTGAGTGGTGGATGGAAAATCATTAAAACCATGGGTACCAAGATAACCAAAGTGACACCATTCGAAGGTGTCGCAGCGGAAACTGCCGGCGCAATTACCCTTTTTCTTACAGAATATCTTAAAATTCCGGTTTCAACAACACATACCATTACCGGTTCCATCATTGGATCTGGCGCTACCAAACGTTTGTCTGCAGTTCGATGGGGCGTAACTATCAATTTGCTTTGGGCATGGCTTTTGACTATACCTGTAAGTGCCTTGATCGCTATGTTGTTTTATTATTTACTTACTGCCTTTGGCGTGAATGCTTAATCTCCGATCACGTCTCTGATTTGCAAAAACCTTGCGGCGTAATAAGGATCATATAAGTGGTCTATGACTACGCCTTTTGCCACTGACGAATGTATGAAGTACAAAGTATCATTCGACCAATGATGCACCAATCCTACGTGACCAGGTCTATTATTGCGAGCGTTTCGCCCTTTAAATACCATAATGTCCCCAGGTCGAGCATCTTTGATATCCGCGACTCGTTTACCATCATGTATCTGAGAGACTGAACTTCGGGTTACGTTTTTTCCTACGCCCGACATCAAATATTTTACATAACCAGAGCAATCAAATATATATTTTCCATGCTTAGTGCGGTATTTATTTCCGATGTATTTCTCGCCTTCCCATAATATTTGTTTCCGCTTATATTCGCTAGGACTGAGTACTATCTGATTGAATACTTCCAAAGGAAAGATAAGCAAAAGGACAAGCCATAACCGATGAAATTTAACCATATACTGAGATAAATTTTTCTAAAGATTCTTCAGGTTTAAGACAAATAAACGGACTTTTTTGGATATTCATTATATCTGCAAAAATAAATTTCTCAAACTTAACAATTCATTGACAGTTATGAAGTGTGTATGTAAGCATCAAATTCAACGATATCAGAAGATATTTAGCAGTCTCAGACTATTGTGATTTGGGCTGATCACTATAAGAGTTTACACCAAGATACAAGCCGTTTTTCCTTCCTTACATTTTGATTTCTAATTACAATTTTGCTTTGTAACTATTTTACAAATCACTTCCACCCAAACGAAAAAGTAAGATTATACGTTCTTTCCAATTGGCTGATATCGGAGCCAACAATAGTGTTTTGTTGAGAATTACTGCCTTGACCTGGTGGTAGCTGGTAGATAAATTGACGGTACTTCACATTGACACGATCGAAAAGATTGAAAACCGTAAATCCGATTTGTGTATGCCAATGTTTGAAATTCATCTTATACGAAGCACTTAGATCAATTCGGTGATAATCGCTTAGTTTTTGAATATATTTATTTAGATTAAGATTTCTCCGATCAATCATCCGATCCAGATTGCTCAAATCCAAGTACGGCCTACCTGTAGCGCCCGAATATGTCAAGGTAAATTCTACTTTTTTAAAAGAATATGCATTAAAAAACTTGAGTTGATGCCTACTATCATCCGATGAAGGAAAATATTGATTAGAAAAAATTTCAGGAAACCTATTTTCAGCTTTACTTAGTGTATAGGTCAACATAGAAACCAAGTTTTTGCTGTCATAGACCAAGGTTAAATCAACACCTTGTACCCTACTCTCACCTTGAAACAATCGGAATGATGTTGTAGGATTTGGCTTATTGCCTTTGGGAGGACGAAGCCCAGGTGCTGAGGTGGCATGATTTACAGCGCCATCAAGTGTCCGATAAAACGCTTCAATATCTATGGTGAAATTGTTCTTTGACCAAGTAGCACCAAGCATGAGATTTTGCCCGATACCGACTGGAACATTACTACCATTTGCCAAAACAAAAAACTGTTGTTTTTGACCCAAAACATTTTCATGCTCAAACAATCGCACATTTTGTAAATGACGACCAGCCGAAGCCTTGGCTTTCAGACCCGTTTGTATATTGTAGGTGGCATGTATTTGTGGCAAAAAATATCCTTCTGCCAAATAATGCAAATAATTATACCTAATTGAAGGCATCACTTGCCATTTTGTAGATTTTCCTAGATCCAAACTAGCAAAAAGCGAAGTCTCATTTCCAGATTTATCTACTTTAAAAATGGATTGTTGATCATTCTCTATATTAAGATAGTTGAAATGGCGGATATGCTCAGCACCAAGTAATGTATTATACCAACCGGGAATTCGGGCAGAGATTTTCACACCATTGTCTTCAATCGAATTGGTATTAAAAATATGTGCTGAATCGCGAATGGTCTCCATCGGGTCGAAACGTAGTACATCACTGAAAACATCATAACCACTGTAATAACGTGTCGTGTAAAAATTGGTACTAATGGCCACTTTTTTCGAATTGTACACATGGCTTAGACCAAAACTTTTATTTTCCCAGTCATTGTATTGCGAGAAATTTTCATCGGTTGCAGGCCTATTGGGTTGTAAAATCGAAATAAAATATTGATTATCAAATACATCCTTACTAATAAATGAATTTAATGAGAATTGGTGTTTGCCTGCATTGAATGATATTTTCCCATTAAAATCCCAGAAATCAAACCTTGGTTTAGAAATTATTACATTTTGCAATCCATTATTCCTAGTTTCAACAGACAAGCTATCTTTGTCTTGTAGCTTCGCAAATGTCGTAGAAAAAAGATCAGTATAAGACTTGCGTCCTGCCATACTGACTGACAGTGATTTGCTCAAAGGAAGATTGATTGCAATGCCTGTACTCAACAAATTCACATCCGCTACGATATTAAATGAATCTATTTTTGCGTTACTTTTCATCTTCAGCATTCCACTAGTTCTTCCTCCATATTCCACTGGGATATTGTTCTTTAATAAAGTCAACTCATTGATATACCGACTATTAAATGAACTAAAAATGCCATAAAAGTGATCCGCTTTATATACGGGCATTTCATCCAATAGCAGCAAAGTTGCTTCATCATTGGCACCACGAATACGGATAGAAGATCGAGAATCATCAGTATTGCTTACGCCTGGCATTAACTGGACTGATTTCAAGACATCTGTTGGAAAAACACCAGCACCTGTCAAAGCATTAAGAAATCCAGAACTGGCTGATGTACCTTGTCCTTTCATAAAATTTAATCTCTTTTTCAGACTACTGATGGTCAATGGGATAACTTTGACTGGATCATCGGCCAAAACTATTTTGTGAATCTTATTATCAGATGTAACTTGAATAGTTGTTTCGCTATGGGCCAAGGAATGTACACGTAGCATAGTGCCCACTTTGGACTTGGGTAAGCGAATGAAACAATCACCAAACTCATCGGTAAAAGCAAAATATTTTTTGGATTCATCATAAACAGTAGCGTAAGAAATCGGATATCCGTCTCTTTGCTCTGCAATGTTGATGTGGACAATCGTTTCATTGCTTTGAGACGTCGAATTGAAATCCGAGCGGACCAAAAAAGATGCCTTGTCAGCTGGTATATAATCGAGATTAAAAATCAAACAGATTTTAGAAAATATTTCTTCTGCACTTCGCCCCTTAATGGTTCGAGATTCAGGATTTTGGATCTGAGCCAAATCTGGGTTGTATGCCACTAAAACACCAAACTTGTCTCGAAATTTCTCAATGGTACTAGCGCAGTTTTTTTCTACTACAAAATTAAAGATTTCATTTTGTTGAGCAAATAAGTCTCCAGTACTAATAAAAATTAATACAAAAAGACAAACCAGCCATGATATTAACTTCCTCAATCCCTATACTCCGCGCTTGTTTTTGTTATTCTTTGGTCAAAATCGCCTGTTTTCCTTCGATTTTATATTTGAGTTTCAGCGGCCAAGTAATGTTAAACAATGCATCGTTCAGATGGTTGTTTTTAAAAAATCCAGTATATTTCAAATTGTTGAGCGATGGATCCATTACAACTTTGATGTCAAACTGATTTTCGATTTCCTTTACCACTTGACCGAAGTCTTCATTAAAAAATGTGTATCCACCTTCGAGCCATGGAATCAAACCTACAGTTCCTTTTGGCATAGCATGGGTCATCAGGATGCCATCACGTAATGTAGCAACATCATTAGGATTCAAAATTTTCTCATCACCATTTTTAGACCTTACGGCTACTTTTCCGGTTTTGCATATCACTTCGAAATTGTCATTGCGAGCATCGACGCTGAAAGACGTACCTAATACAGTGACTTGACCATTTGGAGTTTCGACTGTAAATTGTGTCCCTTTTCGCACCTCGAAGAATGCCATTCCTTGCAAAGAAACTTTTCTTTCTTTTACCCAATTATCTGCATTAAAAGATGCTTCCGAACCAGCATTGAGTGTGATCGCAGAGCCGTCAGGAAAGGCTTCGGTTACCTTTTGTGCGATAGAAGATTTAAATACTTGATTTTCAGGTGCTCCGAATCCTGGTTTAAAATAAAAAATACCAACTAGACAAGCAGCTGCTGCGAGTCCTGCGATGTATTTCCAATTGATTTTTCTAATTTTCGGTTCTGTATGTTCCTGCTTTGTGCTTGCTTCTATACGCGCCCACAATTTGTTATCCTCTATCCTAGGTTTGATGGCAAAATCCAGATTTGTAACGACCCGAATTGCCTGATTGATCTCGTCCATTTGATCCATATGTGTATCAATGAAACTAGACCAATGGTCATTATCTTCGACAAAGTCAGATTTAACCCAGGCAATAAAAGAACTGTCTTCTATTAAATCTTGTTGAAAATCGTGTAAATTTTTACTTTCCATACGCAAAATGTTAATTGGGTACAGTACGATAAGGTAGGAAATTATGTTTTGTACTCATTATTTTAAGACAATTGTAAAAAATGTGTAAAAATTAATATGCCGATCATGATTACTGTCAAATATTGGCGCATCTCTATGATACCTTTGGATATGAGATTGCGGACGGACTGATAATTGATCTCCATCACGTCACAAATCTCTTCGTATTCCATTTCTTCAAAATATCGCAGATAAATCGCTTCCTTTTGTCTGCTACTCAACTTAGAAAGTGCAGTTTTGATATTTTCTTGGTTTTCTGATGACAATTCATCGCCGATGAGCATATCCTCAGCCGACAAAGAAAAAGTACTTTCCTTATTTTCATTTACTTCGTATTCGACTGTATTTCTTGATTTTTCTACCCTGCGTATCAGTTCACGACGCAACGTGACACATAGATATTTTATGATGGAATCTGTACTGCCGAGTGACTCACGTCGCTGCCATATCTGCACAAAGATATCGTGTATGGTATCCTCAATCAGATATGTATCAGAAGTAAATTTATGCGCATAATTATCCAGACTTCTGATATTAAGATCATAAATCTGTTTTAAGGCGAGATGGTTTCCTTGTTTCAGCTGGTTCCACAGCATCAAATCATCCATAAATGTACATTTTGGAATTATCCAGTTTTGAGTGCCAAAGATACGATAAAATGCGAATTTTCAAATAAATGAGTGGAAGGAAGACCTTGTTATATTTCTTTACTCATTGGTTTAGTCTTAAAATTAATTTTTGGCGTTCTATTTCTTCTACCAGTTCTTGTTCGGTAGGCAAAAAGGGCATATACTTAGTAGCAAAAAGTTGTTTATTATCGCTGAGTACTGAGTATTTAGCTATAGTTTTATCGGTTTCAGTACACAACAGTATGCCAATAGTGGGCTGGTCGTTTTCTTGTTTTTTAATATCGTTGTACATGCGCACATACATATCTAATTGCCCAATATCTTGGTGTGTCACTGTATGTGTCTTTAGTTCGAGAATTACAAAGCATTTAAGGATATAGTTGTAAAATACAAGGTCGATATAAAAATCGGCAGTGTCTGTTTTTATATGCTGTTGGCGCTCTACAAAAGCAAAACCTTTGCCAAGTTCTAGTATAAATTTTTGCAAATTGTCAATAAGTGCTTTTTCTAGTTCTGCCTCGGTATAACTATATGATGTAGGTAAGTTTAAAAATTCTAATACCGTAGGATTTTTAATAAAATCAAATATTTCGTTTGGCTTATTTTCAGCTTCTTTTTCTATTGTTTCTTTATTTTGTGAAGACAAAAGTCGTTGATAATACAGTGTAGATATATTTCTATCAAGAGTTCTAATACTCCACGTGTTTTGTGCTGCTTCGGTTAAATAATAGATTCTTGCATTTTCGTCATTTACTCTCAATACCCTTTGAAAATGTGACCAACTTAATTGTGCGGACAGTGTTCGCACAATTTGTTGTTGAGGAAAACACAAATAAAATTGTCTTATTTCCCACAGCGTTCGGGGACTAAATCCTTTACCAAATTCAAGTGTAAGTTCTTTAGATGCGAGTTTTATTATTTCTTTACCATACTCGGCTCTATCTTTGCCTTGTTGCTCTTCAAGAACGATCTTTTCGCCTATTTTCCAGTAGGCTTCTACCATGGCACTATTGATAGCCTGATAACTTTTTTGCCGTGCTTGTGCAAGAATTTGTTTTATATCTTGTATGTATTGCATGACTTATTTTTTCTTTTTTACAAAAATAATGATCATCATTCAATATGGATTTTATCTATCTCCTTCATCAATCTATCCGTTTCTGCCAATGCGACGATGATCTTTTGATAGTGAAGAATATCGTCAAACTCTAGTTTTCTGTCCTTTCGGTCTTTAAGCCACTTTTGTGCAGGCTGATAGCCGCCAATATAAAAGTCCCAAGCTATTTGCGGAACATTGTCGAAATACTGCGTGTCGTTGATGTACACTTTGCTATCTACATATTTCGGTTTTGTAACGATATTGTCGCCATCTTCGGGATATTGTGTGATGTATTGCTCAACAGTTGGGCTTTCTAATAAATGGATTTGTCTGATTTCTCCGCCTAATTTTACCAATTGCCAAAACGTGTCTTTGTCTTTTGGATATGGCACTCTAGGAAAATCTATTTTTAAAAACTCCTTGTATTTCTCTCGGTATGTGGGTGAATGTAAAACCGCATAGATGTAATCTAGGATGTCGATGGGTGCAAAAGTGTCTTTGGTTGTTTCTTTTTCGTTGGTAAAAGTTGAACCCAATTTCTCTGCTATTTGCTTTACAATTTCTGGGTTTAGGTTGGGTGTTCTTTCTGCCGTTTGGTCGATGGTTAGTTGTCCGTTGGTTTCGGGATAGAGGTATAGTGGGAAAAGCTTACCTGCACCAAAAAGTCTTGCACTTGATGTAATGTTACTATCACAAATAATCTTGCTTATGAAGATGTGATGAAATGCTTCATTTACTTGCCTTGGTACAATTAGTAATAAATTATCTTTTTTAAATGTTTGTTTTGTAACTTCTTTTGCTGGTCTACTAATTATTGTCTCGTCAAAATATATTTTTCTAATATCAAAAGGCCTGTAATGATAATTTTGAATAAATTTGACATTATATATTTTGTTAGAAATTCTTTTTAGTAATGGATATCCACTGCTATCTTCTACGTTAAAATCCCGCTTAAAATCTGATGAATAATTTCCTTCTAATAAAATTTTTATTCTTTTTTCTAATTCAATTTTATTTTCATCTAGAAATAAAGTGTCTCTATCAGTTGAAACTCCAGAATTGTTAACTACATACAATTCATCAATTTTCAGACCTTTTTCATAAGTTTTTATGTCATCAAAATTCTTTGGAACAAAAAAGTAATTAGGCTTTGTAAATTCTAATTTTTCCCATTTCAAAGATTGAATATTTTTAGAGTTTAGTGTTTCATATTTAAACTCTCTTTTGCCTTGCAAATTAAAATGATAAACTTGTCCTAATTCAGATTTCTTTTTATTTCCTGATTTTACAAAGATGTTTATTGAAACCCCTTGCATAATATCAAAAACATTTTGGTCTGCTGAACCATCAGGGCAAACTTCTTTTTTCTTAGCATTTCCGTGTAAATCCAAAATGTAAATTTTATCAAAACTCTCTAATAAGTTTTTTCGCATTTGGCGGTGCGTTATGCCATCTATAAAACTATTGTTTGAAATGTATGCTAAAATTCCGCTCCCATTTTTATCAATATAATGCTGACCGTAACGAATGAATTTAATATAATCATCATCAAGATTTATTTTTCTTTCATTCAAGTCTTTTTTGTAGGCTGAAATTAAATTTTGTATCCACTCATTTTTGTTCGTACTACTTACTGAATATGGTGGATTGCCAATGACACACATTACAGGCGTATCTCTTTTGATATGATTGGCTTCGTTGGCTTCTGTGCTCAGCCAATTGGCAAAGAGCGTTCCTGTATCTTGGTGATATTCTTCTAGACTGTTCGTCAGATAAACTCTGAACCGTTGATTGGTTGTCGGTTTGTAACCTGTTTCAGTTAGAAGCAAATCCAATTTCAGGTGTGCCATTGCATAAGATGCCATCAACAACTCAAAACCATTGAGGCGTGGCAAAAGATGTGTCTCAACATAATTACTCCAAATTCCTTTTTGCCCTTCAAACTTTTTATAAATATGTTTTATGGTTTCGGCAAGAAAAGTACCTGTGCCTGTCGCTGGATCTAGGATCTGTACTTTATGAACTTCCTGTTCTATTTTTTTGCCTTGTACATCTACTTTTATTTTTGTCTTGCTATTATCAGCCAGCCCTTGTGGCAAATCAAACTCTGTTTTCAGGATGTCATCCACAGCACGGACTATAAAATTGACGACAGGTGCTGGCGTGTACCATACACCACGGGCTTTACGCAATTTTGGGTCGTATTCACTTAGAAATGTTTCATAAAAATGGATGATCGGATCTTCCATCTTGGTGGACTTTCCATAGTTCTTTAATAATTCTTCTACATTGCAAGCCAAAAATATATCTACCAAACTATCTACTATCCATTTGATACGATCGTCTATATCTGGACCTGCGATGTATCCAAAGAGTTTGCGCAGAAATGGATTTGATTTTGGGATGAGTTCTGCAGCTTCTTGGCGGCTAAAAGTAGGCAATGTAGGATCATGCAATCGCGCTGCGAACATACCATACGCTATCGTCTGCGCATATACATCTGCAAATCCTTCTGGTGTGATATCGTGGATCAAAATTTGTTTGAAAGCCACCATTTGCTCTTTCAACGTACTGTTTTCTTCCTTGATTTCATCACTTGTCAGCGCCTTTCCTATCACATCAGAAAGCAAGCGCGCTTTTCCAGCCATCATTTCTGCCAGTTTTTTGCTGCTTTTGATGGTTTGTCCTATGTGCGTACAAAAGTCTTTTATTAGATTTTCAAAAGTAGAAAAATTTTCAGTCAAAGGTTTTATGCCTTTATCTGTGATCTCGCCGATGGCAATTTTGGTTATAAAAATACCATCACGATACAGATGAAAACTCAAATAATCGGTAAAAATCAAATTGTTTAAGGAAGCTTTGTATCGATCAAATTGCTCTTTATTGCCTGTCTTTTTTGTACCATCTAGGTCTTTGTCACCAATATCCTTGGCCTCAATGAAGCCAACTGGAATACCGCTATCTGATCTCGACTGCATATCTTTTTTAGTCAAAATATAATCGGGAGCACCACAACTTTGTCTTTTGGGTTCGTTAGTTGCACTGACAGTAGGCACTAATGATTCTATAAGTTGCTGTAAATCTCCACGGAATGTATGTTCGGTCGCATTGCCACGAATGTATCTTGAATGAATGTTTGTAATGTATTGTGCCGTTGTCATCATAAATTTTTGTTGGATCGAGTGCCAAAGATATAAAAAAGTAAGATGAAAATTTCGACTTTATTGCGTATTCATGCATTAAGAAACTCTAAAATCGCTAGAATTCTTTTGACACAATGAGATCTAAGCGAACATCGTGAGGTTCAAGAGG
>Ga0073900_10001472_pt1 | contig 13037 bp, 14 predicted proteins | sample KloWWTmetKNB5Kit_FD_66666 | JGI IMG/M metagenome (GOLD analysis project Ga0073900, IMG submission 66666) | Active sludge microbial communities from Klosterneuburg, Austria, studying microevolution and ecology of nitrifiers - Klosterneuburg... | ecosystem: Engineered > WWTP > Aerobic digester >...
GAAAAAGTCTTATCTTACAACGACAAAACCAAAACAAAAGAATACCGCCCGGTGACTGCATTAAAGACATACATCGTATCTGCTATATTGGCCATCGTGTTTAACGCCCAGGATACGTTGTGGGCGACACCCAATCATCCATTCTGGCATAAAGGACATTATGTAGAGGCTTCGGCGCTGCACGCAGGGGACACAATAGAGACCCTGGAAGGTGCCTATGACCGAATACAGCAAATAATACCATTCTCCGAAGAACGGCAAGTGTACAACTTCACAGTAGCAGAAAACAGCAATTATTACGTTGGAAGTCGGGGGATATTAGTACACAACGACTGTTTTCTAAAAAGGCTAACGGATTCACCGGAATTAATAGCACGAATAGATGCCCTTCCTGACGCATTGAAAGGACAGTTTATCCAAGACTTCTATGAAGCGGGAGAGGATGTGATTAAGGTGCTGAGGGAGAGGCCGGGATGCGTGAAGGCGTGGGAGGGGCTTGTTAATAGACCGGAATGGGTTAGAAAAAATGTTAATCTTTTAGAGAAAATTGCTAATAAGAGTGATGATTATATTGCTAGAGTAGATCTTTTTTATAAGAATTTTAAACCTGCAGGGCCTTTTCCAGCTATACGGCAAGGTATAAATTTTAATAAACATGGCTTTCCTGATTTTAGTGATTATTATGCTCCTATTAACAATAAAAAGTTTTTCCGCGAAGATTTAGCTGGAAATGGTCAAAATAGCCCTGATTTTGCAGAAGCTGCAAATTGGTTTGTTGCAAATAACCCTAATGTAACATTAGCAAATGGAGGAAAAGGAATAGTTGTTGATGGGCAGTATTATGCAATGCACCACATGGAAGATGGTAAGACAATAGTTCCAGTTCTGGGGACTAAACACAACGAAGTTGGTCATACGGGTGGAGGATCAATTATTGACAAGTCGGATAATATTGTAAATTTAAGAGGGTTATTTGAAATTCCATAAGATGATTCTAAGTAAACTTTCGCAGGCTGAAGCTATATATCGAACTAACAAATTGGGTTTTATTCAAAACTCATTTGCGATTAATTTGCCGCCCCTTTATATTGACTTCATAACGACTTATGCTGTTGGTCAGTATACCGAACATTGGGATTCAAGCATAGATAAGTTTTTAAGGATGAATCCAGTAAGTGAGGTTTATTATGAAAAGGGAGATTTAAAAGTATCATATGGATGGTTATATAGTCCAGATGAATTTTATCAAGATTTTATATCTTACTCAGAGCGGAAATTGTTATTAGAACAATTTGGTGTGGTTAGGATTGGTAATATAGTTAGCGGTGGAGGTTTTTTCCTAGGCGTTTCAAAGCAAAATGCTGAAATTATTTATAAAATGAATTGGGATATTGATGATCAACCAATACAAATTGCTGATTCAATTTTTGATTTTGTAAATTATTTACGAGTTGAGTTTATTTGTTCTGGATTAGTAAAAACAATTGGTCAATTATTTTATCATGACCAAAAAGTTAATTTTCAAATTAAAGGAACTGTTTTAGCAGATATAGAGGCTTCACAATATATTGAATCTCCTAGCATAAGTGACAATGAATTATTATTAAGATTAGAAAAAGAATTTTCAAATGTTCGAAATAAAAATTTCAATGGAGGTTCATAAATATATTGAGTTGAATTATTTAGAAAAGTTGAATTCTCCAATCTTTAGTAAAGATCAAAATATTTTCGAATCACACGTCATCGGGATACTTAATACAATAAAAAGCATATTTGAGATTCTAAAATTGAACCCTTTTAGTTACCCTAAATTGGAAAATGGAATTCATTTTGCCTGCCACGCTTACTTGCCATTTATTTTATTTTATAATATTACGGATAAAAAAGTAATTATTTTTGACTGTAAAAAAAGAGAGGATTTATTTTAGTAAAGTAATATGCATCCTTTAATTAAACGCCAGTTTAGTTTTATGATTTTGGATGACGTTATCAATAAGGAAAAAACAGATGTTCTTTGGTATTGCCGTCTAGTTTTTCGATATCCTGAATTTTTTTATGTAGTAAGCAACCGACCAACTACCTCCGATTCTTACTGAAATTAAATGTAAGGAGGACATGTATTTTGTTAATTGGGTAATTGCCGATGACCTTTAGGGTATGAACAAGCCTTTCATAGGGGGAGACATCATATTATCGACAGGTGCCATAGGAAGAATACATCATCGCACTTATATCCACCCTGATCTCAGCCCTCTCTACTGATTTTATAGGGTACGTTTATAATTACTGTCGGCACAGCCGGCGTCAAGATAATCAGGGAATCCATATCTCCAATTAAAAATGCTATTGTATCAGCACGCGGTGCGACCTTTATAGCCCTTGCCAACAGTGCATTCTTGCCGGTCAAAGCCCGGAATTCATTCAGGATGATAGCATTTTCCATGGCTATGCGCATCGATCCGGACCAGGTCATCCAAATGTCTGAAAACTTCTATCAAGCAGCTATCAACAAAGCCTTTCACAGCCATCAAATACGTATAATCTATCATGCTGAGGAGGCTGACAAGTTGACCTATCTCAAATTGTTGGATAAAGAGGGCACAGACATCTATGCCCACGTCCGCCGGCCGGAATTGCAACAAATCCAAAATATCGCCGATAATTTGTTAGATGCCGAAAAAAGAGTACATTTGTCTGACATACTAAAGAGTATGGACAATGCCACCCTCAATCAGCTGGAAAAAGATCTGGCAGGTGAGGGCGGTGAGGCGTTGAGGGTGTTGTTTGGGGAGAAGGTGGGATGTGTTAAGGCGTGGGAAGATTTATACAAACTTGATTTGCCCCCAACTTTCAGAACGAATATTACCAACCTCAATCAACGTTCATTAATCAATGAATATGCTGAAGATATCGCCAATGCAAGCAATGCTAGAAAGGGTAATTTTGGTGAAATTGGAGCAGATTTAGATTTGAATGCAAAAGGCTACACTTCATTACAACCAAGGATTGATGGAATCGATTCACCTGGTCATAATGATTTAGATGGCATCTATGTAAAGAATGGCGAATATTTTGTTGTAGAGGGAAAATATACGGGATCAGCTTCTCTGAATCCTGCCGATCCTACAACAGGTTTGCCAAGACAAATGAGTGATGATTGGATAACTTCACGTGATTGGTCAAACATTAACTTAGATCAAGCAACAATTACAAATTTGCTTCAAACAAAAAATTATAAAAGGATTCTTGCAAAGGTTAGTCCTGATGGTGCTGTATCTTATCAGTATGTAGGTAGTACGGGCTATTTAACACCAAATGGCCCTGGAAGTGGAGGCGCTGGACCTTTTGGCGAATTTATTCCATAGATATATGAGAGACAAGTTAGTTAAGGATAGGGGAAATAATTATTATGAGCTATTTATAGAAGAAAAACAAGATTTAATTAGAGAGTCTATTTTTAGAATTAATAGCGGAGTACTTACAAATGATAAAATTTCATTTGCTAAATATCAGATTTTTTTATTTTCATTTGAAATTTTAATTGCAAAGTACAGTGCTGGCGTTTCATTAGATTTAATAACAAAAGAGTACCATAAAAGCCTAGCTCTTTTAATAGATGGATGGGAAGACAGTGTTGTTAAACTCAAATTAGGAAACAAAGTACTGGATCAATATATGTTAAATCAATATTGTTATTTAGTTTGGATGATATCTATTGCAATATTAATAAACGTGAAGCCAAGCGAATTTAGAGAGCTTAAGTATTTAATTGAAAAAGGTAAAATTAAGGATGATTTTATACTTTATCTGATTGAGAGTAATACAAAGAGTCCTTTGACTATTGAGAGGACAAAGACCACATATAAGCCATTTAGTAATTTATATAAAAAAGGCAATTATGCTGATATTAATAGTAGTGATATCAAGAAGTATCTTGAAGGGTGGTACAATAACACTAAACTTTTGACGTGGCACAATTATGTAGCATCTATTGATAGAGCGAGATATTATTACGGCTACTGGTCATTTGAATCCGCAGCCATTGTAGCAATCTTAGATTTAGACGACAGTAGTTTTCGAGACAACCAGTATTACCCAAAAGATTTAGTTGATTATTACAGATCAAACCAACAGAACCAACTTGGCTAGGTTTTGAATTTTTAAAGCGTCGCCACATTTTTCTGAATATATCTTTGAATTTCTTTCAGGTACTCTCGGTTCAATCATGCCATAAAAGGTAGTTTTATCCTTGTCATCCAATCTGGATTATTCAGATTTGCTCTGCTATAGTAGAATTGTCCTCTTTAGAGTTATTAGGCCTATTTTTCAAAAATTAAAGGATCGACCTTTTCAGAAGTGGTGGATGATATCCACGCCATGCATCCCGAACTGAGCGCTATTACCGATTGGATATCCGTAATAGTCCAATTACAATGTCCTTTATTCCAATACTTTAAGGAGTGTGATATCAAATATTAAGGGGGAATTAGGAGGTATACTTCCCGATCCTGTTGTGCCATAAGCCAGTCCGGAAGGAATAAATAATCTGCCCCTATCTCCTTCACTAAAGTGAACAAGCCCCACTTGCCACCCTTCTATCAGTTTCGAAAGGTTGAAAGTAACATTATTACCGGAATCAAATACTTTCCCATTTAATAAATATCCTTTGTAATTGAGTTGGATATTGGATGAGGGAGTCGGCTTAGTGGTTGATGAATCGATTTTACTGTCGATAATAAAATATAGACCTTCCGGGGTGGAATCTGCAACAATATTATTTGCGGTTAGATAGTCTCTCAACTTACCTTTGTCTATTTCTAATTGTTGTGAATACGAAATGCTCGTCTTTTCTTTATCACAAGAAAATAAAGATAGTGACACTATGGCCATCAAAGGGAAAAAGTATTTCAGATTTTTTTTCAATAGCATAAAATAAAATATTTGTTCCAAATAACAGTAATGACGTAATACGAAGCAAAATGGTTTATTCAACGGATTGTTTTTTTGTCAATCCCCGTTCTTTACCTAGATGAATTAAAAAATTATAAGCTGCGCTGAAGTCATTTTCCAAATCACCTTCCAAAATAGCTTCTCTTATCTCATTTTTAAGCTCTCCAATCATGGGTCCGGACTTTAAGTCAAAGGTTTCCATGATCAGTTCACCGGATACAGGCGGCTGCCAATTACGGATTTTATCTTTATCCTCAATTTCCTTGAGTTTAGAGCGCACCATTTCATAATTTTCAAGCAAACGCTTCACTTTCTTTTCGTTTTTAGACGTGATATCGGCTTCGCATAATATCATCAAGTCGTCGATATCATCACCGGCATCAAACAATAGCCTACGAATAGCGCTGTCCGTAATGTCCTCCTTGGTCAGGCTAATAGGGCGGAGATGGTATCTCACTAATTTTTGGACGTATTTCATGTGATGATCCAAAGGTAGCTTCAATCGCTTGAAAATACGATGAACCATAACAGCACCCAGCGCTTCGTGTCCATGAAATGTCCACCCTTGCTTATCATCATAACGCTTGGTTGCCGGTTTTGCAATGTCGTGCATGAGAGCAGCCCACCGCAACCAAATATTGTCCGTATTACGACATACGTTGTCCAACACCTGTAGTGTATGATAAAAATTATCCTTATGCCCTTTTCCGTCTTGATATTCTACTCCTTGTAGATCCACCAATTCCGGAAGGAAATTATTCAACAAGCCGGTATCAAACAAGAGTTCAATCCCTTTGGATGGTTGACTGCACGCTATGATTTTCTGAAATTCAGTCATGATGCGTTCGATGCTCACTATTTTGAGTCTATCTTTATTAGATGCAATGGCGTCAACTGTTTCAGGATGAATTTCGAAATTTAATTGATTAGAAAAGCGAATAGCCCTAAGCATCCTGAGTGGGTCATCAGAGAATGTTTTATCCGGGTCGAGTGGTGTCTTGATTAACTTATCTTCCAGATGTTCCATCCCACCAAATGGATCGAGCAATTCACCATAAGTATCCTCATTTAAACTAATTGCAAGGGCATTGATGGTGAAATCGCGTCTCAATTGATCATCATATAAAGTTCCTGCAATGACGGATGGTTTCCTGCTATCCTTGCTGTATGATTCTTTCCGTGCACCGACAAATTCGAGTTGGACATCTTTATATTTTATTGCGGCAGTTCCAAAGTTTTTATATACTACAACAGGAATATCATTGCCCAATAATTTATTTACATATTCAGCTAATGCAATTCCATCTCCTACACACACGATATCAATATCTGTCGAAGTGCGTCCAAGAACCTTATCTCTGACGTAACCACCTACCAAATAAGTCTGAATATCTATATCTTTGGCTGCTTTTGCCAGAATTTTATAAATAAATTCTTCTGTTTGAGTACTGTTCAATAGTAAAAACATCCATCTATTATTTAAACAAATAGTTCGTGTCCGGTATAAAATTCACGCATACTTTCAGTAATTTCGACAACTTCGTCAAACGATTCTGCTTGGACGAGGCGGGATCTGAATTGTTTCACTTCTCGATATCCTCGGAAATAATTGGTATAATGTCGTCTCATCTCACATATACCTAATCTAAGGCCTTTCCACTGGATTGAGCGCTGCAAATGTGTCAACACAGCATCAATTCGATCTTCCAAAGTCGGTGGTGGAAGCAATGTGCCATCGAGAAGAAATTGTTTTACTTCTCTGAATATCCAAGGATTGCCTATACTGGCTCTTCCTATCATTATGCCATCCACACCGTATCGTTCTTTATACAACTTAGCCTTCTGCGGCGAGTCTATGTCACCATTTCCAAAAATAGGAATGTGTATCCTGGGGTTTTCTTTCACTTTGGCTATCAGTGACCAGTCGGCTTCACCGGTGTACATTTGTTTTCTGGTACGGCCATGTATAGAAAGGGCTTTGATGCCTATGTCTTGAAGCCTTTCTGCTACCGTCGTAATATTTTTTGAATCTTCATCCCAGCCAAGGCGTGTCTTTACGGTCACCGGCAATGATGTCGCATCAACAACCGCCTTGGTGAGGGACACCATCCTGTCAATATCCTGAAGAATACCTGCACCTGCCATCTTACATACCACCTTTTTAACCGGACAGCCATAGTTGATGTCTAAGACTTCGGGCTTAGTGCGCTCTATTATTTCCGCCGCCTGTACCATTGAATCCCGGTCTGATCCAAAAATCTGTATGCCCACCGGACGCTCTTCATCCGATATATCTAACTTCTGAATACTTTTATCCGCATTGCGAATAAGACCTTCAACAGAAATAAATTCGGTATAAAGCATGTCACAGCCTTGTTTCTTACACAAAGCCCTAAATGGAGGGTCACTTACATCTTCCATAGGAGCAAGGAGAAGCGGAAACTCACCTAATTCAACATCACCAATTTTTACCATCTGCTTGTGCGACTTGTGCGGCAAAAATACAATTTTCAGAGGAGAAATGAAGGAAGTTGTATAAAAAGCATCAAATTTGATTCTCATCAAACTATTGTTGTTGATAAAGACTCAAAACTCTTGAAATATTTCTTTAAGTTATAACTCGTTCTACAAAGGATACACAAGACCGTCACAGAGCTTTATTGCAAGAATTCCTTTAAACCTCAAAAAAAAATAATTGCCACTAAGTTCAAACAATACAATAATTTGCAATACAACAATTACATAATTTATTATTTTATGAAAATGCGATGGTGTAATTTATAATTATTGTTTTATCTTTGGAACAAATACTATTACAGATAAAGAAAAATCGCTTTAATTTCAAATTTCAAATAGCAAAGTAAGAATAAAGTGCCTGTGAGGTTATTTGATCAAGGGATGAAAAAGCCCTGAACTAAACTAAAAAAATTAAATATTATTTATTAAAGTTTTAATGTAAAAAAAATGGATGCACAAAAAGTTGACATGTTTTTAATGAGTAACAGCAAATTCTTCGAAAGCTTCCAAATGGGAGTAATAAGGGAAAGATTATTGGCTTTGGACGACTCCAGGTGGGCAGAATTAACGACTGTCCAGTTTAAAGATCCTACAACTTCGATAATTGTATCCATCCTTGCCGGTTCTTTGGGTATAGATCGTTTTATAATAGGAGATACAGGAATGGGTATCGGCAAGTTGTTGACATGTGGTGGATTTGGAATATGGACAATAATTGACTGGTTCATGATCCAGAGTGCTACCAGAGAAAAGAATATGATTAAAATTATGCAAATCATGTACTAATGTCTTTAAGCAAGATTAGGCTATACTATTTAATATTGATTGCGTGTTTAGCCGGATATGTTTGGCTTTACCTAAGCAACACATGGGTAGGTTACAGAAACAATCCTATAGAAGTGTGTCTTATAAAGCATGTCACCAATATGCCATGTCCCTCTTGTGGTACGACAAGATCTGTAATGTCATTGTCTCACGGCAACTTTATTGAAGCCTTGTCAATTAACCCATTGGGCTATGTTATAGCTTTTATAATGACCATCGGTCCAGTGTGGATTATAATGGATGTTGTTCTACAGAAAGACACTTTATTTAAGGTCTATCAAAGGATGGAAACATTGTTTAAAAGGCCGATTGTATTCGTTTTGTTTAGTATATTTATTATAATTAATTGGGCGTGGAATATCCTGAAAGGATTATGATACTAAGAAAAGAGTTTAGCTACATACCGGATGAACATGAGGCAGAATCGGCTTCGAGCAGTTATTTAATGTCATTAATTGCGATAATTGCCGGGCTTCCATTGCCAATTGTTAATTTGATTGCAACCCTATTCTTTTTTATAGCAAATAGAAAATCTACTTTCTTCGTACGCTGGCATTGTATTCAAGCATTGTTGTCCCAACTGTCGATGTTTTTAATCAATAGTTGCGGCTTTTGGTGGACTGTTTCAATCCTTTTTTATGACAAGGAATTCACCAATCAATACATTGCTTACATCCTTGTCGCTATCATATTCAATATCTCTGAATTTATTGCCACTATATATACTGCAATAAAAACCAGAAAAGGAATCCACGTAGAATGGTGGTTTTATGGCTCGTTGACTAATTTATTTTGCAAAGCGGACAGATGAAAAAAACACTTTTTCAAGGAGGTATAATTCTGATCCTATTTTTTGGAACATGGACAGCATTTACACAAATAGATTGGTTGAAAATCTTTAAGGTAAAGCAGATGTCCCACAAAACGGAAGAAAAACTAGGGGATTTATTTTGGGATATTTTCAAAAAATCAGAAGTCGAAAACAAAGATAGTTTTGTTATGAATCAAGTCGATAGTATTGTTAACAGAATATGCAAAAATAACCATATTGAGCGCAATAAAATCAAACTACATATACTCAACAATGAAGTTGTTAATGCTTTCGCATTGCCGGATGGACATCTAATAGTGTATAGTGGACTTATATCCGCTTGTGAAAATCCGGAGGAATTGGCAGGTGTAATCTGTCATGAAATAGCCCATATAGAAGAGCAACATGTCATGAAAAAGTTGGTAAAAGAAATAGGTCTCTCCGTTCTGATATCAATTTCAACCGGTAATGCGGGTGGCGAAATAATCAAAGAAGCAACTAAAACGGTTACTTCTACCTCATTTGATAGAAAATTAGAAAAAGAAGCCGATATTAAAGCAGTGGATTATCTTGTTCAAGCTAATATCAATCCCGAACATTTTGCCAATTTCCTTTTCAAATTATCGATGGAGGAGCCCAATGCTATAAAATACCTTTCGTGGATAAGTACTCACCCCGACTCTGAAGAAAGGGCAGAATACATTATCCAACATTCAAAAAATAAAAACAATACCTATAAGCCAATTTTATCCCCTTCATCATGGCAACAGCTGCATAAAACACTGGAGAATACACTGCAAATCAGATAATCCCAAATTCAGCAGCAGACAAATGTTGTAGCGATTAACGATTCGTACATCGGGACTTCCTTCATATTCAGCAATCGAGTTTTTAGAAATCCCCAATTGTTGATTCCGATCAAATTGTCATGTGATAATAGTTGGAGAGCCATCCATTCCTACAAGGAAATTGTACTGCCGGGCTGGTCTTTCAACTTCAGTTGCAAGGATTAATTTGCTTTATATTTTAGTTGAAGATGATCCATCGTTTTACCTGTTAGAATTTTGGTTCCCGCCACTTCAAAGCCCATCTTAAAATACAGCTTTCGGGCGCTTGGGTTGTCTTTATCAACCAGTAATCCAAGGGTGATTTTGCACTTGTTGACATATTCATCTATTAAAAACTGAAGCAACTGTGACCCGATTCCTTTTCCCTGATGTCGTGGAGTGACACTGATACAGTCGATATAATATTCTCCGGACTGCGTTTCATCTTCCGGCGTAAAGTCTCTGTCAAATCGAGCCTTTATACAAGAGGCCACCGGCATTCTTAGTTCATGTAACATTGCACCGTCATATACAACGGCAACCGCTGCTATCTCATCATTTAATTCGACAATCCAACAGTTTTCATGTGAATATTGATTCGCTTTTTGTGCGATTAAGTCCGTGAGAAATTGTTGTGCCTTGACCTCAGATTCTTCACCTATAAATCGATATACGATGTCTTTCATTGCCAACATAAGAAAAGGACTTATCTTTTCTGCTTCGTTGGATTCTGCTTTTCTAAAAATCATATTGGAAATATTTATTGGTAGGTAAACTGATAATGGTTTTGACACTTTTCTTCCTCTATTTGTTTTTCAAACTTTTTAGGCAAATAGAGGAAGTCTATTTTATCTAAAAACAGATTGAATTCTTTTTTTGAATGTTGGTTATTTATCCATTCAACAATAGCGTCAAACTTTTCTTCCAACTCAACACTCAAATTGAAGATTCCTTTTGCATAAGGAGTTGTGCCTAAAAGGAATTCATCACTTAATAAGCCTGTTCCAAATTCAGCTAATTTTCTTCGCTGATACAATTCGGTTGTATCGTGATAAACGTGGGCTTTGTATTTGGTGTAAGCCTCCTTGAGTTGGTCTTTCGTGATTTTATATCTTCTTGATGGCATTATTTATTGATTTTAAGCTGCTTTACTTCTGCACAACCTGAATACTGCCTGAACGATATACTCAATGATTCCGCCTGGACTTACATAAGGCCCTTCAAATAGTCTTTCGTCCCAATTATGGTCAAGGTAGTAATTGACTATTCGTTGTTTTAGGGTGTTTCGGTATGTTTCTAAAAACAGGTTGTTGTCTATATTGTTGATGATTAGCGCTACAATGCCATCATCCTTCATCACATTTTCAATCACTTCATTAATCAGCAAGGCTTCTTCATCGGTAATTTGAAAAACATTCCTCAAATCATCCATCACTTCCGGGATACTGGCTCTTGGTGGATCAGTTCTTCTACCGCCTGTTCCACCTCTTGGAGGTGGCGGCAGTTCATTTACGGTTGTGCTCGTTATTACTCCTCTGTAACGAACAGTGCTTTTCTCTACCAACAAGTTTTTTAAATGCTCTTTCAATGACGATGCCGAGCCTTTTTTGAAAAGTTTGTTGGCAATCACTTCGGCAAATAAAGCGAAGCGGATAATTTTGGTTGGCAGTTGAAAGAAAAGTGTGGTGAAATAGAAATCGCTTACATATCGGTTTAGGAAGTTCACAATGTCTTTTTGTGCTTCCTTCTCGGGTATCAGTTCACGGAATTTGTTTCTATAATCATTTGAAAGTGCCATTAGGTCTGCATCTTTGGCAGGGTTGGTGGTGGCTTCCTTGATTAGCTCTGTGTAAATTATTATTTCACTTTCATCAAATATATTGAAGCTCAAAAATTCGGTGTATCGGTCTTCTAATGCTTGTGGATTGGGTTCTTGTGGCTGAAAACGGCTTCCTGTTCTGTATTTTCTGAAAGCGTCAAATATGTTCTGGACGGAATTGGTAAAGTCCACTACCATTGTGGTGTCTTTGCTGTAGGTCTTGCGGTTAAGCCTTGAAAGAGTCTGAACTGCATTTACGCCTCTCACCGGCTTGTCCAGAAACATTGAAACCAGTTTGGGTTGATTGAATCCTGTTTGAAATTTATTGGCAACTACGATAATCCTGAAATCATCATTTTCATCAAATACATCTTCAATCTTCTTTCCTGCATGGGTGGTTGTTAGCTCATTCAGCGTTTCCTCTTTTATTTCATTTCCTTTTTCGTCTGTAAAGTCAGAAAAGGCAAACAGCACTTTATAAGGTAAATTTCGCTTGGCAATTTTTTCTTTCAATGCTTCAAAGTAAAGTAAGCCGGCTGGTCTTGATGAAGTTACTACCATTGCCTTTCCTCTGCCGTTCAAAGTGTTTTTTACTTTGTCTTCAAAGTATTTCAGAATTACTTCGCTTTTGTATTGTATCAATTCGGGGTCACGATAGGCAACATCTCTCAATGCTTTATGCACCACACCCGAAGGATACATTTCATCATCCGGTATGATGCATTTGCTTTTCAGGTGATACAAAGTTTGGTAGCTGATAATGTTATTGGCCACATCTAAAATATAGCCTTCCTTGATGGCTTCATCTTCGGTGTATTCATCAAGTGGTTGCCCGAAATAATCAACTGTGGCTTGAATAGGTGTTGCCGTAAAAGCAATCAAAACTTGATTCGTTATGTTTACTTTTTGGGCTTCATTGATGATTTCATCTTCATCGTTTGGCAATTCTTCATTGTCGGGCTGTTCGGGATTAGTGAAAATAGCTTTTACATTACTTGCCATTTTTCCGTCCTGACTTCTGTGTGCTTCGTCTATGATAAAAGCTATTCGTAATTGTTTGAGCCCTTCATCTTCTTGTATGATTTCCTGAATGTAGCTGAACTTCTGAATGGTGGAAACCACAATGCTTTTGCGCTGGCGGATAAAGTTTTTGAGTTTATCGCTGTCTTTGGCAAATCCTATTTTGTTGGAGAGGTGAACAAAGTGAGACAACTCGTCTTTGATGTTCTTGTCTAAACTCTTGCGGTCGGTTAGCACAATCACCATATCAAATATTTTGTGATTGCTT
>Ga0073900_10001474_pt1 | contig 13020 bp, 11 predicted proteins | sample KloWWTmetKNB5Kit_FD_66666 | JGI IMG/M metagenome (GOLD analysis project Ga0073900, IMG submission 66666) | Active sludge microbial communities from Klosterneuburg, Austria, studying microevolution and ecology of nitrifiers - Klosterneuburg... | ecosystem: Engineered > WWTP > Aerobic digester >...
CGTCGATCAGGGCGGCAATGATTTGCAGGTGCGCCTGCAGGCCCGAGCCGGCGCCGCCGTAGGGGGTGGCAATGCTGTCGTTCAGGCCAAAGGCGCTGCTGCCCACCAGAACCCAGGCGCCTGTCAGCAGGTGTGCGGGGATGCGGTCGGCCAGTACGTCGGCGGCGGGCAGGCTGATGAACTGGTCGGGGTGGAGGCGCCAGGAGACGCGCAGGTTGCCCGTGTCGTCCAGCGGGATGCGGCCCAGGCCCCGGGCTACCAGTTGCCATGGGGCTTCGGTCCAGCCGCCGCGCGCTAGGGCCAGGCTGGTTTCGCCACTGCCCTGCAGCAGGGCTGCGATGCCCAGCGCCGGGTAGGCCCGGCCGCTGTGGCAGATGATGGCAGGCTGGTGGCGCACGACGCCGTCGGCGTCTACCCGGGGGGTGATGTGGCCGACGGCCAGGGCCGGGCCGTTGGCCGGTGGCGCCAGCAGCGCGGGCTGGTTGGCCAGGTAGCCTGTGGCTTCGGCAAAGGGGGCCGGGCAGGTGGGCCAGTCGAGCGCACCCGACAATTGCCCCACCGCTGGTGCGCCGCCCTGCTGCAATGCAAACACCTGGGCCAGCACGGGGCGGCGGCGGGCCAGGGCACTGGCCAGTGCGGCGTCGCCGGGCTGCGCGGTGGTAAAGACGATGTCGAGGATTTGTTGGCTGGCGCCTGCCTGGGCCAGCTTGTCAAGCAGCCGGGCCTGCGTTTCGCGGGGCCAGGGCCAGGGGCCGATTTCGGCGAGGCTGCGTTCGTCGATGTCAACAACGATGAGGCGGCGTTCGTCGCCCCGGCCAGCTCCGAGGGTCCAGGTCCAGTCGCCAGCGCGTTCTTCCAGGGCCGCGAGCCAGGGCGATGCTGTCAGGGTGATCAGCAGCCACAGAAGGGCCGACACCAGCATGCCGCCCAATGCCACGCTGTGGCGCTGCAGCAGTCGGGTGGACGCGCGCAGGGGCGCTGCCTGGCCTGCGCTGCGTGCCACCGATTACCGTCCCCAGAGCGTGATGCCGCGCAGCGTGCCAGCGGCGTTGGCTTTTTCAAAGGCGTAGGCGGCGTCGCGCCCGTCGAGCGACAGGGCGCCACCCACGGAGGCGTTGCCTTGCGTGGTTTTAAGCACGCCCGTGCTACCCACGGTGCCCGAGGCGCCGATCTGGTCGCTGCCAATGGCCGGGCTGCTCAGGGCCAGCATGGTGGAGAAGGTGGCACGGCTGAAGTCGACAAACAGGCTGCCGCCGTCCACGTTGACCGCCTCGATGCGGTTGCTTTGGGCCAGCGCCAGGTGGGCGGATGCGCTGGCGAGCCGGAAGTTGGCGCTGGCTTCGGCCGGTGCCATGACTGCCCCTTCGGCCGGGGTATGACGGAAAACAGCGTAGTTGGCATTGCCCCACACGCGCTCCAACCCGGCCACCACGGCCTGCTCGAACTGGTACGCAAAGGTGTCGGTATCGACCTTGGGTGTCCAGCCGTAGCGCACCCAGCCCAGCTGGGTGACCTGCGGCGGCAGAACGGCCACGGGCGGCGGCTCTGGGGGCGGCAACTGCACGGTGGGCGGGGGCACCACGACGGGCGGTACCACGGGAACCTCAGGCGGCTGGGGCGTGGGCTCGGCGGGGGCGTTGGCCACCACGATGACGGCGCGCGATTCGTTCACCAGGTTTTTGGTACCACCGGGCTCGGCATGATTGGCATCGATGGAGAGGGGTTTGTCGGCTACGGCCACCACTTCGGCAGGGCGTTGACCCCGGCCGCCGGTGCGGGCCAGCAGATCGACGGCGGAGACGAGCACGGGGGTGGCCTGGCGCCGGTCGAGTTCCAGCATCAGGCCTTTCATGTCGTCGGAGAGCTGTTTTTCATGCCCGTTGAGGCAGGGGCCCACGGTGGCGCCACAGCCGTTGGCCAGCGGGGTGACGGTGATGGCGCCTGTGTAGACCGAGGCAGCGGTGCTTTCGGAGTCGGAGCGGACAACGAAGTCGGTGCCCTTGACGCCGATGGCAGCCACAGGGGTGTTGAGGCGAAAGCGTTCACGGGCAGCTTCGCCCCACGACCCGGTAATGGAGCGCACGACGCCTTCATCCAGCCGGAATTTGATTGCGCCCAACGCGGGCTGGTCAGGGGAATGGCTGTAGCTTTCGATCTGCAGCCGACTGCCCGGCCGCACGCTCAGGCGCCCACCATCGACAAAGCGCAGATGGATGTGGCCACCAACCTCGGTTTCAATGCGGTCGCCCACGCGCACCGCCGCACCCCGGTTGACGGCGCGAGAGGTGCCGTCTTCACCCCACAGCTTGGCGGCACCGATGACCATGGTGGCCTCGCCCACGATGGCGCCAGGGCCTGGCGCGCCCCCCGCCTGCGCGACCTGGCCCATACCGGCCAGGGCCAAGGCAAGACTAACGGCGTTCAGCGGGATGTTTTTCATGGCGTACCTCTCTAAAACCCGGGTTGCGGGTGGGTGAGCGCATTGGCGAACCGCTGTGGCGGAACATGCGCACTGTTGAATCATCAACCTCTCTATTGTCGCGCAAGCATCTTGGTACCGCTGTGAGCACCATCACATGCCTGTTGATGTATGTGCTGGCACCATGGGCGCCATGCATTGCCAGGGACCCTGGCTTACTTTTGACCACACTGTTGTGCCGTTTATCGGTTACAAACTGCTGTTTGCCTGCGGGTTGTTGCCGTAGGTGGGCATGGTGTGCCTGCCCAGGCTTGTTCTATTGATTCTTCATGCCCGTTTCGGTTCAGTTGCTTAACCAGTTTCCCTTGCTGCAGCCTTTGCCGCAGGAGGTGCTGGCGCCGCTGTCGGCCGGCATGACGTTGCGATCTTTTGCCCGGCGGGCCATGGTGATGTCCAAGGACAATGTCTCGCAGGATCTGGGTTTCCTGGTCGAGGGGCGGCTGCAGGGGGTGGATTTCACGGTGGATGGCCGCAGTGTGGGTCTGTATTTTGTGGACCCGGGCGACTATTTTGGAGAGTTATCCCTAGTGGATGGCAAGCCGCCTTCGGAGTTTGTGGTGGCTGCAGTGAAATCGACCGTGGCTTTCATGGATGGCTCGGCCGCACGCGAGCTGATTCTGAGCCACCCTGCGCTGGCACAGGCGGTGCTGGCGCGCCTGGCCCAGCGGGTACGCAGTGTGATGGCGCAGCGCACGCTGCTCAGTTTGCCCAACCCGTTTCAACGCCTTTGCGTGTTGATCTTACAATTGCCGCAACGGGTGGTGGAGGGGGTGAGTGAGGTGGAGCAGCCCCCCACACACCAGGAACTGGCCATCATGATCAACGCCAGCCGCGAGACGGTGACGCGGGCGTTTCAGGTGCTGTTCCTGCACAAAGTTCTGGTGCGCGAAGGTAATTCTCTGCGGCTCATTCAGCCTTCTTTTCTCAAAGATATCGCAGAGGGGCGCGCTGATCCTCCAAAAGCGTGATGGTTCGGCATGGTCCCTGGCGGCGTTGGCGTGCGCCTTTTTTCTTTTTTAGGGTGGTTTTTTCTTGAATTCGCTGCTGCTTTCTCTCTGGCCCTGGCGCCATCGCAGCCTGATTGCGCAACTTGCCGGGCGCGAGGTGCATGCCCGTTACCGCCAGTCGTGGCTGGGGCTGGTGTGGATGGTGTTGACACCTTTGATGATGCTGGGGGTGTATACGCTGGTGTTTCGCCATGTGATGCGGGTACGCTGGCATGGCATGGATGAGAGCAATCTGGCTTTTGCCCTGCGCATTTATGCGGGGCTGGCGGTGTTCAATTTCTTTGCCGAATGCGTGAACCGATCTCCAGGCCTGGTACTGGAGCAGCCCCATCTGGTGAAGAAGGTGGTTTTCCCGCTGGAAATTTTGCCGTGGGTGAATGCGGCCAGCGCTTCTGTGGGGTTGGCTGTTTCGGGTGTGTTGCTGGTGGTTTTTGCCTTTATCAGCACGGGCAGCGTTCCTTTCACGGTGGTGGCCCTGCCTTTGGTGTGGCTGCCGCTGTTGCCCCTGGTGTTGGGGCTCGGGTGGCTGCTGGCGGGCCTGGGCACGTATGTGCGCGATGTAGGTCAGGTGTTGGGTATGGCGGTGGCGGCACTGATGTTTTTGAGCCCCATTTTTTTCCCGGTAGAGGCCCTGCCCGAAGCGGTACGTGGCTGGCTGCTGCTGAATCCTTTGGCCAGCGTGATGACGGGCACCCGTGATGTCTTGCTGGCGGGCCGCTGGCCCGCCTGGGGTGCGCTTGCGGGGCTGTTTGCGGCATGCCTGCTGGTAGCGCTGGCAGGTGCTGTGTTTTTCCGCAAGGTGCGGGCGGGGTTTGCCGATGTCGTCTGACCTTGCCATTGAGGCGTGCGGCCTGGGTAAGCGGTTTTCGCTGTTCGAACAGCCCAGCGACCGGCTCAAGCAGTTGATGTGGGGGCGCTGGCGTCAGTACAGCCGCGACTTCTGGGCGCTGCAGGATGTAAATTTCGAGATCCGGCGCGGCGAGGTGGTGGGGCTGGTAGGACGCAATGGAGCAGGCAAGTCCACTTTGCTGCAAATGGTGTGCGGCACCCTGACGCCCACCACGGGCACGCTGAACGTGCGTGGTCGCGTGGCTGCTCTACTGGAGCTGGGGGCTGGGTTCAGTCCTGATTTCAGCGGGCTGGAAAATGTGTACATGAATGCGGCCATTCTGGGCCTGGGCCGCGCCCAGGTGGACGCGAAACTCGATGGCATTCTGGCCTTTGCCGATATCGGCCAATTCATTCACCAGCCCGTCAAGACGTATTCAAGCGGTATGTTTGTGCGCCTGGCTTTTGCGGTGGCCACGAGCGTGGAGCCGGATATTCTGGTGATTGATGAGGCGTTGTCTGTGGGCGATGGTGCTTTTGCCCGCAAGTCGTTTGACCGCATCATGGCGCTCAAGGACAACGGCGCCACCATTTTGTTCTGCTCGCATGCGATGTACCACGTGCAGGCGCTGTGCTCGCGCGCGTTGTGGCTGGAGGGGGGGCGCGTGCGCATGTGGAACACGGCAGCGCGGGTGACTGCCGACTATGAGACGTCGCTGGTGATGGATGCCCCCGCCACCACCGCTCACTCATTTGCTACCAATAATATAGCTGGTAAGGCCGATGGATCAAACCCCGGGGCCGAATTTGAAGCTCAATCCGCAGCCCAGGGAACAGAGGTACGCAAGGCGCCGGATGGGACTGCGGTGATCACGGGCATTGAGGCACGCGCCGATGGTATGGCGGGCCGGGAGCTGGCGATTCACTCGGGTCAGACGTCGCTGGAATTGCGCGTGCGGTTTGCCAGCGATCTGGCGCTGCCCTGCCCTTCTGTAGCGATTGGCATCCAGCATGCCAGCGGCGTGGTGGTCTCCAGCGCGGGCAGCGTCAATGATGGCGCGGTTCTGACCCGCGATGCTCAGGGCTGCGGGGAGGCATGGCTGACCCTGCCCAAAGTGCCTCTTCTCAAAGGTGATTACACCGTGACAGTGATACTGGCGTGTGAACGTGGCCTGCATGCTTACGAGATTGTGGAACGTGCAATCACGCTGCGGGTGGTGCAATCGAGCCTGGAGCAGGGTTTGGTGACTTTGCCACACACGTGGAGGGCGGTGGGCCTTCCCCTGGATGCGGACGGTGGGAGCGTTGCATGAGTGTGGCGCCCGCATGGGGTTTGGTGGATTTGGGCGCTGAGCAGCTGGACGAGGTGCGCAGTCTTTTCACCCATGTGTTTGCTGCCGAGATGTCGCCCGCGCTTTGGCACTGGAAGTATGGCTCCGGGCGCGGCTTGGCCATGGGCACACGCAGTGCCGATGGCCACCTGCTGGCACATTACGGTGGCACGGCACGCACCCTGCTGGTGGCCGGTGTGCCTGTGTGTGGCGTGCAGGTGGGTGACGTGATGGTCGCGCAGGAGGCACGCGGCATTCTTTCGCGCCGCGGTCCGTTTGCCATGGCAGCGCGGGGGTTTGTAGAGCGCTACATTGGTGTGCCGGACGGATTTGCCTGCGGTTTCGGGTTTCCGAATGACCGTGCCGCGCGGTTGGGAAAAGTACTGGGGCTGTACCGGGATGCGGCCACGGTATTACAGCTGCGCTGGCCGCAGGCACGTGGGTTGCGCGCCCTGGCATTGCGCTGGAATGGGCGTTTGGCTCCCATTGATTGGTCGGATGTGCATACGGACGAGCGCCTGGATGCGTTGTGGCGTGGCCTGAGCCAGGGCTCCTGGATCAAGAACTGCGTTTTGCCACAACGCGATGCTGCCTGGTGGCGGCATCGTTTCGCCAATCACCCCCACACACATTACCGTTGCTATTGGGTGCGCTCGCATTTTTCAGGCCGGGTGCTGGGTGCCGTTGCGCTTCGACCGGGTGCAGCGCCCGGGAGCGAATGGGAACTGCTAGACTGCTTGGCTTTTGAGCAAGACTTGCCCGCCGTGGCTGCAGCCGCCCGCAGTTTGTGCATGAGGCAGGGCGCCAGTGCTATGACCGGCTGGCTGAGTGAGCCCCTGGCTTTGCGTCTGCTTTCCCATGAACTGCTGGCCGATGCTCACAGCGAAATTGCCTGTTCAGCCATCACAAGCGTTCGCCAATGGCCATCGTTGCCCGACCCTGCTTCAACCACTTTGTGGTGGTGGTTGACCGGTGGCGATACGGATTTTCGATAACTTTCTCGTTCTTCTCATGCTTACCACCTGTTCTTCACACCATGTGCCTGTGCTTTACGGGAACAAGGATGCAGCGCCAGGTGCCGTAGGCAGCAACTCCGAACTTTCCATGGACAGCTCCCAAGAGATTTCTGATTTTTATGCCCTTATCCGGGATTATTGGTGCGACCTGAGCAGTGTGGGCGCCAGCGAGCGGTCCTGCATGCTCAATTTCGGGTTCTGGCCCGAGGGGGTGGAGACGCTCCATGAGGCACAACAGGCGTTTTTGGATCGGATTTTGCTCGATGTTCCACAGTTGCCGACAGGCCAGTGCGGTCTGGAGATCGGCTGCGGCATTGGTGGTATCAGCATCAATGTGCTGCTGCGCCGCACGGGAGTGCACATGACGGCACTGGATATTGCAGAGCCCCAACTGGCACTGGCCCGGGGCAACGCTGCGCGTTACGGGGTGCAGGATCGCTTCATCGGGGTTGCAGGCAACTCCATGGAATTGCCGCTTGGCGATGCGCAATTCGACTTCAGTTTGTGCATAGAGTCGTCTTTCCACTATGACGATAAGGAACGGTTTCTGCGGGAGGCGTTTCGCACGCTGAAGCCGGGTGGCGTGATGGTGTTGGCGGATATCACCTGCAGGCGTATCGATGCCATTCGGTTCCGGCAAGGCAATCATTTCGAGAGTCCGGAGACCTATCTGCGATTGGTTGAGAAGACGGGGTTTGAACTGCAGAGCGCGCAAGATATCGGTCCACAGGTTTACGGGCCGCTATACCGGTTCTTGTCGGAGTTCAATCTTACGCAGCGCAGCGCTGTGTCACGGTATTGGTCTCTTGTGTTGAGCAATTACAGCCAGTTGGTGGCTTCCGGCGATATGGGTTATTACGTTTTCACCTTGCGTAAGCCGCTTTGATCTACTGCGTCCGATGAGGTTTTCACGCCGGTTTTTGAGAGGGGTTGCCCGGCTGGATTATGGCTACGCCCTTCCTTTGCTGGCCCGCCTGCCCCGTTGGTTGGCTTGGCCTTTCGTGGTATTGAGGGGCTGCAGCAACTATGTCTTTGACTTTGACTGGCGCACGTTGTCGCTAGGCCATGGCTATGTGAGGGATGCCACACTGGATGCGATGTCCCGGCTAGAGGAACTCTCTGGGTCAGGGCGCTCTGTCCGGATGCTGGCATTGCGCCGTTATGTGTGCGCATCGCGGGAAGAGGTGGATTGCTGGCGCCTTCTGCGAATCGACTACGGCCGCGTACCCCATCAGATCCAGGGACTAGAGTCACTCCTGGCAGCCCAATCCCGCGGGCAAGGCCTGGTCTTGCTGACGGCCCATTTCGACAGTCTTTACATTGGACTGGCGTTGCTGGCGCGAGCGGGTCTGCGCCTGGATGTGATGGCTACCCGCATTACGTCGGACCCCCAGGTGCCACCGGCCATTTCAAAGCACTTTTTGCACAAGGTTCAGGCGCTCAATACCTTGCTGGCACCCGGCAAGACGGTGTATTTTGAGGATAATTTGCGTTTTTTCATCCGTGCACTCCAGCAAGGTGATGCCATCGTGATGGCTTGTGATGGGGTCAGCACTTCAGAGAATCGCACCGATCCAGTGGAGTTTCTCGGCGGAATGCATTTGATGGCATCAGGCCCGCAGTTTCTGGCGGAAAAGACAGGCACGCCGATTGCATTGTTTTCCTGCTACGAAGACGATCAGGGTGTTTTCCAGATCAGCATTAGCGAGCCAACGAGCTTGGCTGACGGTGGTTTGCAGCGTGTTTTTTCCCTGCTGGAAGCGCAGGTGCTGGCCACCCCCTGGCGTTGGTGGGGGGCCGACCAGATGCGCAGCTATGTACGGGCAACCTGAAATGCGGTTGCACCGACTCGATCGGGGTTTGCCATGAGTGATTTCATTTTTGTTTCATGTATCAGCCAGATGAAGGTTGCGCAAGAGCGGTTGCTGGCGTCACCTTGCCTGCAACCGGGTGGCCATCGGCTAGTCATGCATGTCAATGCACCCAGCGCAGCCAGCGCTGTCAATGAGGTGCTGGACAGCCGCCCTTCAGCCCGCTGGCTGGTTTGGCTGCACCAGGATGTGTTCCTGCCGCAGGGGTGGGATCACTTGCTTGCAACGCGCCTGAAGGAGGCTGCTGCACGCTGGCCGCACATTGCGGTGGCTGGGGTTTATGGCGTGAAGGGCTCGGGGCCTTCGGCTGTGAGGGCGGGCCATGTTCTCGATCGAGGTCGGCTGCTGTGTGAGACTGCTCCTTTACCGCAGGAGGTGGACGCTTTGGACGAGTTGCTTTTTGCAGTGCGCACTGATGTGCCTTTGAGACTGGATCCAGCACTGGGTTTTGACTTTTATGCAACGGATCTGGTGCTGCAGGCACAGGCGGCTGGCTTGCAGTGCGTGGTGGTGGATGCTTTTTGCGAGCATTGGTCTGACACGCCTGCGGCTGGGTTGGCAAGCCGTGCGCTGGCGCTGCGAGTTGCTGCCAGCGGTGCGGTTTTTGAGTCCAAGTGGCGGCACCGTCTGCCTGTGTCTACGCCTTGTTTTGACATTGACGCACCTGGATCTGTGCAGGCCTTTGCAGATGCATTTGCCGCACCTGCGGCACCGGAGGCCGCATGATGCTCATTGATTGCGTTGCGGTGAGCACTGCGTCCAACCCGCTAGCGTCGCAGGAGTTCAGGCATGGCTGGGCCCGCTTGCGCAGCCTGTTCTCTGGCACGACTCTCTGGCTTGAAACCCCTGAAGAGGGTGCGCAGGCGGTGCAGCAAGCGCTGGTTGACTGCACGGCTGCACGGGCCTTGCCTGACAATGCCAGGGTGTTGCTGCTGGCCCATGGTCATTTACTGCTCACACACGGCGTGCTGGCAAGGCTCTCGGAGGTCTTGGATGCAGATTCCGGTATCTCGTCCGTGCATGCGTTCGATTCAACCCATCCACCGCCCCAGACACCTGACTATTGCACGTTGCGAGGCATGGAGCGCTATGTGGATGCCCTGGACCGTACAGCCCCGGAAAATCTTTCTGACGATGGTAGTCGGCCTGCGCTGGTCACGTTAACTACGTTGGGTGCGGTGCGTACTGGGCAGGTTCTTGCCCGTGCACATTGGGTTTCAAAGGCCTATGTGCACGATTTTTCCGATTACCACGGCGGTCGGCGTGAAGAAGTGTTGGCACTGATGGCCCCCGGGACCTGTCGGCTGCTGGATGTCGGCGGAGGTGAAGGTGGTTTTCTGGATGCAGCCAAAGGTGTTTTCGGCTGTGAGACACATCTCGCAGAGTATTCACCCGAGGCATGCATCAAGGCGTCGCGTCATGTGGACCAGGTCTGGGAAGGTGATTTTCTGACCCAGCCTTTCATGGGGCTGGAGAATCGCGGCACGTCGGCTTTTGACTGCATCACGTTTCTAGATGTACTGGAACATGCGATTGATCCTCAGAAATGGCTGCAGCGCGCGCGCGAGTTGCTGACACCAGGTGGGTCGGTGGTCGCCTCCATTCCCAATGTAGGACATTGGGGTGTGATTGCTGACCTGCTGGAGGGACGCTGGGATTATTGCCCGGTCGGTATCCATTGCGTAACCCATGTCCGGTTTTTTACCGAGCACACGCTGCGAGATCTGTTTTTGGATAGCGGCTTTGCAGTGGAACGACTCGATTATGTGAAGGTACCCTGCCCCGCCCCTTGGGCTGCGCATTGGGCGCAGACGCCAGGACTTGAAGTTCAGGCTGCAGGCTGGGATACCTATGCTTTCCTCGTGCGAGCCCATCCAATTCCGGGGTGGGCGGCGCCATGAGTGTGTGCGCCATTCTGATCAATTATCTGGGGGCACATGAGATTGCGGGAGCTGTACAGTCTGTGCTGGCCGATGCGCCGGATGTGCAGGTCGTGGTGGTTGACAACAGCGAGGACGATATCGAATGGGCTTTGCTGGAGACGCTTTTGCCGCCTTCGGTTCGTCGCATCCGTTCGCCTGGGAACATAGGGTTTGGCCAAGGGTGCAATTTGGCTTTGCAACACGTGGATGCACCTTATATCTTTTTGGTAAACCCCGATGTGCGGCTGCTACCGGGGTGCACCCATGCACTTCTGGACACCTTGGCAGACCACAGTAACTGCTCTGCCGTTGCGCCCCGTCAGTTTTTAGACGCGAATTGCCAGTGGTTTTTGCCGCAAAGTTGGCAGCCGACTTCTGTGCGAGCGTGGGCTACGGAACGCGCCCTGCGAGAGGTCGCGGTAGCCCGGCGTGTATCCCGCGCGGCTCGTTCTGAACATCTGCGTTTCTGGAAGGCGACCTCACCGGTGTGCCAGCGAGCTCTGTCCGGAGGGGTGGTAATGGTGCGCCGCAACGCATTGCGCCCCGGTGAGTTGCTGTTTGATCCTCGATTTTTCATGTATTTCGAGGATTCAGATTTATGCATGCGGCTGCGTCGACGTGGAACCGATCTTCTGGTCGCTCCTCAAGCGGGCGCTGTACATGCTTGGCAAAATTTGCCGCACAAGGCTCCTTTGATGGAGCAGAGCGCTCAGCTTTTTTTCGAAAAATACTACGCATCAGATAATGTATTTTTGTGCAAATCGCGCCTCTTGGCTGCGAATGCGGCGCAGCGCGAAAGCTTCCTGTTTGAGCCAGTGCATTCTTCGGTGATCCACGTCCCGGCTTTATGGCAAGACGGGTGGTTGCTGGAACTTAGCCCGACGCCCTTGATTCAACCTGCTGTCGGGATGTTTGGGGCTGGGCACGAGGCTTTTGTTTCTGCAGAAATTTTTCAACGTTTTGCAGGGGCAGCGGTTTTCGGTCGCTTGTCGTCGAAGTCTTCTCGGGGTATTGACGAAGCGTTGTTGTTTTGTTGGCGTTAAATGTGTACGGCGGCAGTTTTCCTCTGAGCGCCCGTGTTCGGGAGTTGTTATGAATGTTCTTTTTGGACCTTTTACACTGGTCATTTTTTCAGCGGTGGCAGTAGGGGCTCATGCCCAGGCACAGGTGAACCCGGCCATTGCTGCGCCCAGTCCAACTGCGCAAGCCACTGCTTTGAGTTCGCTGCAAGTTCCACTTTCTATGGAATCATCTAATCCCTTTGATGCTCAGCGTAAAGTCTGGCCTGACCGTGTCCCACCACCGCCACCACCTGACCGACCTCCTCCGCCGACGCCTGTGACAGATCAGGATATGCAGCTATATGGGGTGGTGATTGTGGGTGCGGTCAAACGCGCTACGGTGAAAGTAGGTAGCCGATTTGCGAGCCTAGCTGTTGACGGGAAAGCTTTTGCAACACTGACCGAGGGGCAGTCTGCGGGTGAGTTCACTGTATCGCAGATTCAGCCGACCCATATTGTGCTGAATGCTCCAGGTGGCCTGCAATCGATCTACTTCACGAAAAAAACCGATCGCTCAGCAGGGCCTGGCGGGGTTACTGCACCAGCACCTGTGCAGGCTGCAACTGCGCACACTCCGACGACACCTGACATGCCGACGCAGACTGCAAGTGAAGGCGGGACTGGCGCGGCGCCTACGGCTACTGCCACGGCACAAACCCCAACAGCGTCTTCATCTTCGCAATCCCCAGGCTCGATGCAAATGAACGCACCCGACGCGAATGCAGTAGCTGGTACTACTTCTGCTCAGAATCCCATGGCAGGAGGCTTGGCTGCCGCATTGGCGGCGGCGCGTGCCAAGGCGGTCGGTCAAGCCCCGACAGGACAGCCAAGCCCGATCTTTGGAAATCCCTTTCACCAGAAGCCTTGAGAAGCATTTTTTGAATGGGTTTGGTGAGGAGACGGGAACTGATACGACCTGCTCGTCTTCTACCTGCACATCCAAATTAGCAGGTGCATGAGCAGATTTTCATTGGTTTTTTGTCTTACGCGCTTTGCGAACGACAGGAGTTCACCCCTTTCGCTGCCGGTTGACTGGTATGTCCATGTCCTGAGTAACTCTTTGCTCGCCTTGACTTGCTGCACGATGGCCGTCATTCTTTTCAAACGGCGGGCGGATGTACTCACGATATCCGTTTTAGCGGCAGCGCCAATAAGATTACTTTGATGCTGGCGATATGATACCAGTGGCTCGCCAATATTAACCAGCGCATCAGACCAGCCAGAACACGCTGCAATAATCCTGTCATGAGGCAGGCTGGCAGCGGCTTTGCGTAGACTGCCTTGATGTTGTTTTAGTTTTTCCCTGAATTGCGCTCCAATACACATGGTCATTCCCGGCGCCGGTGTTTCGAAAAAATAATGGATCGAGGATTGGCGCTGGACAGGGAGGATACATTTTTTTGATAAAGCACCCTTCTCGATGACTTCCCAGTCTTCAATTACGGCGTGTACACTTATTTTTTCGGCAGGAGTGAGTGCCGTCTGCTTTTCTATCTTTCCGTCAA
>Ga0073900_10001475_pt1 | contig 13014 bp, 10 predicted proteins | sample KloWWTmetKNB5Kit_FD_66666 | JGI IMG/M metagenome (GOLD analysis project Ga0073900, IMG submission 66666) | Active sludge microbial communities from Klosterneuburg, Austria, studying microevolution and ecology of nitrifiers - Klosterneuburg... | ecosystem: Engineered > WWTP > Aerobic digester >...
AAAAAACAGCTTCTGATTATGCCATGTACAACGCCACATCAAGACCCACAAATCCTGTTGCTCAATACAACACATCAAAAATTGTGGTAAATGGTGCTCACCGGGAATACTGGCTGAATGGAGTAAAAGTACTGGAATTTGAAGCCTGGACACCGGATTGGGAAAATCGTAAGGCAACAGGAAAATGGAAAGATACACCCGGTTACGGCTTGGCAAAAAAAGGATATATTTGTCTGCAGGATCACGGTGGTGGAGTATGGTTTAAAAATATCAAAATACGGAAGCTGTAATTTAATAATTCATTGCTGACATGTTGAAGGTCATTTTTTACTGTCTTTTAATCCTTTATTATTCTAACCCTGCTTTTGGTCAATCCAATCGTTGGAAAATAAACGAAAACGGAAGTATTTCATGGCTGATCAATGATCGTTTGCCACATAAGGATCATATAGAAACCAGTGGAAAATATATATCTGCGGTGATTCGGTACGGAGTTAATGCTGACCATTCTTTATTTTTACAGCGCGATCTGGTCTGGCCAATGTTGCGCACTGTTCCCAATAATACACATGCCAGTCTGACAAGATCATTTACTCTTGATCCTGTAAAACTGATAGCCGTAAATAAACGGCTGATACAGAAAGAAAAAGTACATGAGATCGTTCTGGATGGAAAAATGATCATTCACAGTACATTGGATGATCAATTAAAACTGCAAAGAATTCTGTATCCTTCCACAGATATCCCTGTATTTTGTGAAAAATATATCCTTACCAATATTTCTGCTAAAGATTTAAAAGTTGAAATACCAAACCTGAACGTTATCACACAAACCATCGCAGAAGATGGTGTTGACGGAAGTTACACATTGAGTATAAAATCTGATGGCTTTGGATCCAAAATATTGCAACCCCAAACTTCGACTGTGTTTTATGTCAATTATGTAGGGGAGAAAAAGGGAGAACATTTTGAACCGGTTGATCATGAAAAAGAATTTGCAAAGCGCGGAGAATTTCTGGACTTTTTAAAACAAAATCTGATTTTTGAAAGCCCCGACACTATTTTAAATCAGGCTTTTGCATTTGCGAAGATCAGGGCATCAGAAAGTATTTTTGAAACCAAAGGCGGGCCGATGCATGGTCCCGGAGGTTTATCGTACTATGCAGCCATCTGGGCCAATGATCAGGCAGAATATATTAATCCATTTTTTCCTTATCTTGGTTATGAATACGGTATCTCATCTGCCTTAAATGCTTACAGACATTTTGCCAGATTTATAAATCCCGATTACAATCCTATTCCATCTTCCATAATTGCTGAAGGAACAGACATATGGAACGGGGCAGGAGATCGTGGAGATGCCGCTATGATAGCTTATGGAGCGTCCAGATTTGCACTATCTCAAGGCAATAAAGAGATAGCTTTGGAGTTATGGCCTTTGATAGAGTGGTGTCTCGAGTTTAACAGGAGAAAATTGAATTTATCCGGTGTTGTGGCTTCTGATTCCGATGAACTTGAAGGTCGTTTTCCCGCAGGTAATGCCAATCTATGTACTTCATCCTTGTATTATGACGCATTAATTTCTGCTGCCCATCTTGGTAAGGCTCTAAATTTACCCAAAAAGAAGATCGATGTTTATTTTTCCAATGCCCCAAAGCTGAAAAATAATATTGAAAAATATTTTGGATACCATATGGCTGGTTATGACACCTACCGATATTTTGCCGGGAATGATACACTTCGAGCCTGGATTTGTATTCCCCTTACGGTGAATATTTTGGAAAGGAAAAAAGGAACCATAGACGCACTGTTTTCGTCCGAACTCTGGACTGAAGATGGCTTGGCTTCTCAGGCAGGGGACAAGACATTTTGGGATAGATCGACCTTGTATGCGCTAAGGGGAGTGATATCTGCCGGCGATACGAGGCGTGGTTTGGATTATTTAAAATATTATTCCAGGCGTAGACTCTTGGGAGATCATGTACCTTATCCGGTAGAAGCGTTTCCCGAAGGTAATCAACGCCATCTATCGGCAGAAAGCGGGTTATATTGCAGAATATTTACGGAAGGATTTTTTGGAATAAGACCTGAAGGTTTAAATGCATTTTCGGTGACACCACAATTACCGGAAGATTGGGATTTTATGAGACTAAAAAATGTACATGGTTATGGCAAAAAATTTGATATCACCATTCAAAAGGAAGCAGGAAAAATAAGACTCACCCTCATAAGTAATACTACTGTAGTTTTTAATACAACAGTAGAAAATGGAAAGGCAGTTTCTATTCATTTTTAAGAAATACAAAATACGTCGACATTCAAAAACTAATGCATTATATCGGTTTTTTTATGACACTTTGTCTAAATTCTATCGGTATACCTGCCAAATTGTAACAAATTCAGGTCGATTTTATGTTTGGTATGTATATTGACATATTAAAATACCTGAATTTTGCAGTCCTGAATTTTGACTGCGCTCACTTATAAATAAGAAAAAAATGTTTGACAGAAATATATACGCCATGGATGATTTGAAGGAAGAAGGAGATGTAATTCCTGTTTTTTCGATTGGAGATGATGAATTGAAGTTTGATGATACGTATAAGGATGTCATGCCCATTCTTGCTTTAAAAAACACCGTTCTATTTCCGGGAGTAGTTATTCCCATCACAGTAGGTCGGGATAAATCCATCAAAGCATTGCAAAAGGCAGACAAGGGAGACAAATTTCTCGGGGTACTGACCCAAAAAGATATGGAAAGTGAAGATCCTTCTCCGGAAGGTCTGCATGCGGTAGGAACAGTAGCCAGAATCATGAAAATACTGAAAATGCCGGATGGAAGTACTACAGCTATCCTTCAGGGAAGAAAAAGGTTTGTAGCCGGCAATTTTATTGAAAATGAAAAAATGCTGGAAGCAACCGTAAATATTCTAGAAGATAAAATCCCTGCAAAGGATATCGAGTTTAATGCGATTATGTCTACTGTCAGAGATTTTTCAAAAAAGATTGTCGAGCTTTCGCCCAATATTCCATCAGAGGCAAATATGATGCTTCAGAATATAAAAAACAATGGATTTCTACTCAATTTTATAGCGTCAAATATGAATCTTGGGGTGGCTAAAAAGCAGGAAATCCTGGAAACCAGTGACTATATGGCCAAAGCCCATCTGGTGATGAATGTCATGAATGGCGAACTTCAACTGCTGCAAATCAAGGACCAGATAGAATCAAAAGTTCGGGGCGATCTCGAAAAGCAGCAAAAAGAATATTTCCTGAACCAGCAATTGAAAACCATTCAGGAAGAACTGGGGGGTAATCCGCAAGAAGAGGAACTTAACAGACTCCAAAAATTGGCAGACGCAAAAAAATGGCCACTGGAAGCTAAATCAGCATTTGACAGAGAAATTATAAAAGCAAGACGAATCAATCCTCAAATAGCTGAATATTCCGTTATTTTAAACTACCTCGAGCTGATGCTTGACTTGCCGTGGAATGATGTGACCAAAGATAATTTTAATCTAAAAAAAGTAAGAAGTGTGTTGGATAAAGACCATTTCGGACTTGAAGATGTAAAAAATCGTATCATTGAACACTTGGCAGTATTAAAACTTAAAGGCGACATGAAGGCACCTATTTTGTGTCTTATCGGACCTCCGGGTGTGGGTAAAACGAGTCTTGGAAAGTCTATTGCTACAGCGCTGGGCAGGAAATTTATTCGTATGTCACTTGGTGGTCTTCATGATGAAAGTGAAATACGCGGACACCGTAAAACGTATATAGGTGCTATGCCCGGCAGGATTTTGCAATCCATCAAAAAGGCAAAAACATCCAATCCTGTTTTTATTTTGGATGAAATAGATAAGCTGGGTAAAGATTTCAGAGGTGACCCATCGTCAGCATTGCTCGAAGTGCTGGATCCTGAGCAAAACTCTACTTTCCATGATAATTATCTGGATATTGACTATGATTTATCGAAAGTAATGTTTATTGCTACGGCAAATTCATTATCCACTATTCAGCCGGCATTATTGGACAGAATGGAAATTATCGACATAAGCGGTTATTCTCTCGAAGAAAAAATTGAAATTTCCAAAAGACATCTGGTACCTAAACAAGTAACAGAACATGGGCTGAAGGAAAAGGATGTAAATCTTACACCACAAATGCTGCAATTTATTACACAAAAATATACCAGAGAGTCAGGTGTCAGATCGTTGGACAGAACATTGGCAGGAGTGATGCGTAGTGTAGCTAAAAAAGTGGCTATGAATGAGTCCTACCAAACCAAACTTACCCAAAAGGATATTGCAGATGCTCTGGGACCTGTTAAATATGACAACGAAGAATATACTAAAGTTGATCTTCCGGGTGTTGCCGTCGGACTTGCGTGGACAAGAATGGGCGGAGATATATTATTTATTGAAGCAAGTACGAGTAAAGGCAAAGGTAAACTCACCTTGACCGGAAATCTGGGTGATGTCATGAAAGAGTCTGCATCCACAGCTTTGAGTTATATAAAAGCGCATAGCTTATCACTGGGCATTGATCCTGAAGCATTTGATCATACAGACATACATGTGCATGTACCGGAGGGAGCGATTCCCAAAGATGGTCCGAGTGCAGGTATCACCATGCTTACTGCTATCACATCAGCGCTTAAAAACAAACCGGTTAAACCATATCTCGCAATGACCGGTGAAATAACACTTCGAGGCAAAGTATTGCCAGTGGGAGGAATAAAAGAAAAAGTTCTTGCTGCGCGTAGATCAGGAATTACTGAAATTATGCTTTGTGAAGACAACAGAAGACATGTGGAGCAAATACCAGCTGACTATATCAAAGGCATCCATTTTACCTATGTTACAAAAATGGATCAAGTGATTGAAAATGCGCTTGGCTTTCTGGTTTTTTGAGATAAATAGGTACTGACTGAGATTATCTGTTAAATTTGTGTGTTAAATCGAAGTTAAATAAGCAATTACGATTATTTTTACGCTGATTTGTTCGTTTCCGATTATAAAATTAGTTTTAATTTGAGTCGGAATATAAAATTCATATAGTATGGTATTGAGATTATTGCTTGTAATTATTGTAACGATAGCTGGTTTGGGAAGTTTGTCAGCACAAAAAAATGACGAACCTATAAAGGTGGTAGAGTTTTCCGGTATGGTTTTTTATGAAGATGAAAAAGGAAATCCTGCACCACTTCCATACACAAATGTGGCAGTTATGGGAACCAGTAGAGGAGCGGCTGCAGATTTTGACGGATTTTTTTCATTCGTAGCCCTTCCTGGCGAAACCATAGTTTTTTCCAGAATTGGCTATAAGACAGTTGAAATAAAAATTCCGGATACCCTCAGATCTACTCAATATAAATGGATACAGATTATGACTGAAGACAATATTCTTCTCCCGGAAGCGATCATCATGCCATGGCCAAGTAGAGAACATTTTAAACAGGAATTTCTTGCTATAGATATATCAAATGAACTAAGGGAAAACGCTCAAGCCAACCTGGCAGAAGAAAAAATGAAGGAGATCAGATATTCTGTTCCTGTAGATGGACGGGAAACATCGAGTTTAGTTATAAAACAGCAAGCTACGGATTATGTATATACTGGTCAGATCAAGCCTCAAAATATTTTTAACCCTTTGGCCTGGAAAAAATTTATTGATGCGTGGCGTCGCGGAGACTTTAAGAAAAAAGACAAGAAGAATTGATTAAACACATAAATTATTTGTAGAAATCTTTGTCTGATTAGTTATCTTTGCCTCCAATAAGAATCTGAAGTATTAATGAAAATCACCGATTATTTTGAAAAATCTCAAGGTAATACCCTTGTGTCATTTGAAGTGTTGCCACCTTTGAAGGGTGGAAGTATGTCTGATATATTCAATACACTGGACCCTTTGATGGAGTTTAAGCCCCCGTTTATTGATGTTACTTATCATAGGGAAGAGTTTGTCTATAATAAACGCCCGAGTGGATATTATGAAAAATCTGCCATCAGAAAACGTCCCGGAACAGTAGGAATTTGTGCCTCTATCATGCATCGATATGGAATAGATGCTATTCCTCACTTGATATGCGGTGGTTTTAGTATAGAAGAAACTGAAAATGCCCTGATTGACCTTAATTTTTTGGGTATTGATAATGTTTTAGCTCTTAGAGGAGATGCAAGGCAGTTTGAAGATAAATTTATTCCCGAGCCTGATGGACATAAATACGCTGTTGATCTCGTAAAACAGATCAACGATATGAACCACGGGGTTTATCTGGATACCAACATAGAAAAAGCAACCCCAACCAAATTTTGTATCGGTGTAGCAGGTTATCCTGAGAAGCATTTTGAAGCGCCCAATTATGCCAGTGATATCGAGTATCTCAAGCAGAAGATTGATGCCGGTGCCAGCTATATTGTAACACAGATGTTTTTTGACAATACAAATTTTTTCAGATTCAGAGATGCCTGTGAACAAGCCGGAATAAAGGTTCCTATTGTACCGGGATTAAAACCAATCACCAAAAAATATCAGTTGACTTCCATACCACGAAAGTTTTTTATCAACTTTCCCGATGAGCTGGTCAAAGAATTGGTTAAAACTGACGACAAAGATGTCAAAGCCTTGGGGATAGAATGGTGTATAAGCCAATGCAAAGAATTAAAAGCAGCCGGCGTACCTTGTCTCCACTTTTATACTATGGGCGACACAGATACTACATACAAAATAGTGGAAAAGATTTGAAAAAATTGTTACAGCAAAGTATATAACTTATCTTTTTCTGTCAACCCAGATCAATATGTTCACTTTTGACACCTTGTCCAAAAAATAAAGGTGCATGTGTATTAAAATCTGCATCGTTGCCTGTAGTAAAAAAACGAACAGAGCCATCTTTTGAAATTTTTTCATCCAAATTTTGGTGCCTTTTTAAATAATCAACCAGGCTTTCAGCAATGATAGTGTCCTGACTGATAAGTTTTACAGAATCAGGTATCAGCTCTTTCAAAATATCACTCAATACGGGATAATGTGTACATCCTAGCAATATGGTATCAATCTTAGTGGATTGGAGAAATAAAGCGTCCAGATCTTTTTTAAAAAAATATCGTGCCCCGGCAGTGTTATATTCGTTGTTTTCAATAAGAGGAACCCACATAGGACAAGCCTGCTGGAAAAGTTGAATTTCCGGCCAGAATTTTTTAATTTCTATGAGGTATGACTCAGAAGCTACAGTTCCACTTGTGGCAAGCAATCCTACATGTTGGGTGGAAGTGTATTTTCCTATGATTTCTGAAGTAGGCCGAATGACGCCTAAGACTCTATGGTCTGGGCTGGTAATGTGTTTAAGATCTAATTGTTGGATATTTCTTAGTGCTTTAGCTGATGCTGTATTGCAAGCCAAAATCACTAATGGACATCCATTATCAAAAAACCACTTTACGCATTGGAGGGTGTATTTATACACGGTATCAAAACTACGGGTACCATAAGGGGCTCTGGCATTGTCTCCCATGTAAATATAATCGTACTGAGGAAGTTGCTTTATTATTTCTTTAAAAATAGTAAGTCCTCCATAACCACTATCAAATATACCTATTGGAGAACGATTTTTATGAAACAAAGGGCTCACAGTAAATAAAATTAATTGATGATAAAAAGATATAATGACGATAATTTTCTTTAAGAAAAATTATGTCTTCATAATACTCAAAATCAATACATTGTGTAAATAAATTTTCGCAAACCAATTTATTTTGAGTATAAATGGCGTTAAAACCAGTACAGTTTTTAACGCCATTTACTAAATCCATATTATAATAAATGGATTCATGTTTGATTTCTACAGTTATTTAACTACGCCTAATTTTGCTTTTACCAGTTTGGTGGCATCAGCTGCAGGATCTGTATATAATACAACACCTATACCCGAGTCAAAAATGTAAAGAAAACCATTTTCAGCAGCTACATCCTTGATGGCATTATTTACCTTATCCTGAATAGGTTTTAATAACTCCTCACTTTTTTCATATATCTTTTGTTGGCTGGTTTTTTCAAATTCGCCCAACTTTGCTTCTTCCAGCTTTAATAGCGCCGCTTGTTTTTCGATTTCAACCGGAGCCAATTCACCACTGGTTTGTTTTTTTTGCAAATCTCCGTATTTTGTCTGAAGATCTTTCACCATTTCTTCCCCTTTTTTCTGAAACATTGTTTTCATGACTTCGATGTCTGAGTTGGCTTGTTTTACTTCCGGTAAAGACGTCAGGATTTCCTGAGAGTTTATAAATCCGAATTTTTGACCTGCGGCACTAAATACTACTGAAAATAATACGAAAATAAGGGAAAATAATTTGTTCATTTTATTAAAGTTGTTCATGGTTTGTTTTGTGAATTATGAATTATTTGATGTTTAGTCTCTTCTTTAAGTCGGCGGTTTTATCATATTCAGGATTGGTAAACAATAGACCGGTAGCTCCGCCTTTGTCAAAAATAATGTCAAAACCTCTGTCTGCCGCATATGACTCTATTGCGCCGAATACTTTGTCCTGAATTGGGGATACCATTTCCTGTCTCTTTTTGAAAAGTGCGCCATCTGGACCGAATTTAGTTTTCTGGAGCTCTCTCACTTCGGATTCTTTTTTTACAATTTCATCTTCCTTTTTAGTTTTGTCATCTGCGCTCAGTAAGACTTGCTCCGCTTGAAATTTGTTGTACATACTTTTTACTTTATCAAACTCCTGAGCTATTTCCTGTCTCCATTCTGCAGCGATTCGATCTAATTCAGTTTGAGCGTTTTGATATTCCGGCAATGAAGAAAGCACTTCATTTATATCTACAATGGCTATTTTTTGCGCTTCAATATTGACCAGTAAGCCCAAAACTAAGGAAAACCCAATGATGATTCTTTTTGTGTTCATTTTTATTGAATTATTATGGTTTAAAAAAAAATTTGCCAAAATTACAATTTTCTTGCAATCTATCTATACTTAAGACAAGCACATCGATTTAAAAGTTACTGGAAGTCTTGTGTTAAATTAATGTTATAGAATTATATGCTACTGATTGTCAATAGTATATATTAATTTTAACCACACTTTCTCATACTTTTTTAACTATAGTTTAACGACGGATTATTTATTTTTGGTATTGTCAACAGCATTTATTTATAGGTATACTTTGTTTGAAAGTTAATTTTTTATTTTATTTTTCAAATTTATACTCGCTGGGTTAGCACTCTGATGAGATGCTGCACAGATAATATGGTCTATTTATCATCATAAGGCAGTTGTGCATTATTGGGGTTTATTTTACTAACTTTGCGTCCTGGATTATTAAAGCTTTGTATAAATATGGATTTTATCATCGACGGTAGCGGTCTTAATATTAATGAACTTTATTTGCTTTTAAAGAGTGGTAGAAAGTTATTGTTGAGCAAAGACATCAGAAATCGTATTCAAGACAACAGACATTATCTTGAATCAAAAATTGATGATCCGGGCGCAGTGATTTATGGTATCAACACTGGTTTTGGTTCCTTATGTAATGTTAAAATTTCTGATGCAAACCTTGAAAAATTGCAGGAAAATCTGGTACTTTCTCATGCTTGCGGTATGGGAGAAATTGTACCTGAAGATATCTGCAGACTTATTTTATTGCTTAAAATAATCAATTTATCTCATGGCAACTCCGGGGTAAGACCGGAGTTGGTTGAAAAACTGATAGAATTGTACAATGCTGACATTATCCCGGTCATTTATCAGATGGGATCACTGGGAGCATCGGGGGATCTTGCTCCCTTGGCACATCTAAGCTTACCACTTCTTGGAGTTGGAAAAGTATATATTGATGATGAAATAACAGACAGTGGATCAGCATTGGCACAAAAAAAGATATCTCATCTTACTCTGAAATCCAAGGAAGGACTTGCTTTGCTCAATGGCACTCAGTTTTCGCTGGCATATGCGTCAGTCATTGTTGCTGAAGCAAAAAGTATTTTTCATTTGGCCAACAAGATTGCGGCATTATCTATGGATGCATTTGTTTGTGATATTTCGCCATTTGATCGGCTGCTCCATGAAATCAGACCACATAAAGGTCAGTTGATGACAGCAAAAGAAATATATGGTTATTTGGCCGATAGTGATATAAGAAATCTTCAGAAACTTAGTATTCAGGATCCGTATTCATTCAGATGTGTACCACAAGTGCATGGAGCAAGTTATCAGGCTATACTTCATGCGGAAGAAGTAGTCAATACTGAAATAAATTCTGTTACAGACAATCCTAATGTCTTTCACGAAGAAGACAAGATCCTTTCAGGTGGTAATTTTCACGCACAACCTCTGGCATTGGTCCTCGATTATTTAGCTATAGCTATGGCAGAGTTGGGTAGTATATCAGAGCGTAGAGTATATCAGCTCATTAATGGTGACAGAGGACTTCCTGCTTTTCTGACCAAATATCCTGGATTGGATTCGGGTTTTATGATCGCACAATATACGGCTGCGTCCATAGTAAGTCAAAATAAACAATATTGTACACCTGCTTCCATAGATTCTATCGTATCAAGCAAAGGTCAGGAAGATCATGTTTCCATGGCAGCAAATGCAGCGACCAAGGCATATCGGGTACTTCAGAATCTAAAATCACTCCTAGCCATTGAACTTATGACCGCTGGGCAAGCACTGGAGTTCAGAAGACCGGTAAAATCATCGGAAGCACTTGAAGATATATTTGCGGCATTACGTCAAAAAATTGAATTTCTGGAAGAAGACAGACTGATGCATGACGACCTTAAAAAATCAGAAAAACTTATCAATGAATGGGTCGTAGGAGGTATTGTTTAGGACTGATTTTTCAATGGTTGTTTTGTTGTTCGATACTGGGTCAATCTTATTCATTCAATATATTGTACGCACCAACAAAATTTATTAAACACGCCAAAAAAAGTACATTTGAAGCACCAGCATATTCTCAATTGTGGCAGTCAAGTCTGAATTTTCATCTGAATGGTTCAAAACACTGGCAAAGGTACTGGAATCGACCAACCATAGAATTGAATATGCTGTATATGCATTTTGGCAATGATGACATATTAGGCAAGGCATTTGGATGTATTCCTTCGGTTCGCTTTAAACTGACAAAGGTAAAAACTATAGATATTAACTTTCATGTTGGCTTTGGTGGAGCCTATTTAAATAAAAAGTACGACAAAATTAGTAACCCACTCAATAATGCAATAGGATCACATTGGAATAATGTTACTCAATTTGCATTGTCTATAGAAAGACAAGTTTATAAAAATTTTCATATCGCTGTTGGAGGACATTTTACCCACTTTTCAAATGCCAGAACTGCATCCCCTAATAGAGGCATAAATACAGCAGGTTTAACTTTTGGTGTAATTCAAAGTTTTGAGGGAAAATCAGATAAAAGAGAAGGAAATAAATTCCTATCTGATACATTAGAAAAAAGCGGGGACACTGTTATTTTAAAGCGCAGGTGGGGAGGGGATTTTTTAGCTGGATACGGTATTTCTGAATATAGTTTTACAGGTGGGCCAAAATATGGTTCTTATTTTATGAATGTCGGATTATCTTATTCCATTTCACCGTTTTTGAAGATCATTTTAGGTGGTGAATATGAGTATAATCAAAGTGTATATCAATTTTATTATCAGGACTTTATACCAGCAGATGAAGCGAAGCAGAAAGCAACGAAAATAGCTTCTTATCTGGCCGCAGATCTTGCCTTTGGAAAAGTTGTTTTCAGAGCTCAATCAGGATATTATTTACCGTATCCGGAGTTGAGAGAAAATACCACGCCATATTACATCAAGCTAAATATCAATGTATATCCATTTCCTGATCATTGGCGGTTGCGACCATATTTGGGTATATTGCTAAAGTCACATGTTGAAATAGCTCAATATATGGGTTTGGTATCCGGGGTGTCATTCTGACTAAATCTAAAAATAATGGATTCTATACTTTTGCAAGACAAAGTATGTCAAGTATAAGATGATTAATTTGTGTTTAGCAACGAACAATTTCAACAATGAGGATGATGTTTTGGTCATTTTCAAAGCTACTGAAATTTGTTTAACTTTGCATCATCTTTAAGTATTACTCTGACCGACCAAAACCTAACCAAAGATGACTGAAGAACAAATATATAACCCAACCAATAAAATCAGAATTGTCACAGCAGCTTCTCTTTTTGACGGGCACGATGCTGCTATTAATATTATGAGGCGTATCATGCAGCGATCTGGGGCAGAAATTATTCATCTCGGACACAATCGGTCTGCACTGGAAATAGTGGATACAGCCATTCAGGAAGATGTCCAGGGCATAGCCATTACTTCCTATCAGGGAGGACACAATGAGTTTTTTAAGTATATTTATGATCTCCTCAAAGAAAGAGGATGCGGCCATATAAAAATTTTCGGTGGCGGCGGAGGTACAATCTTACCCGCTGAGATTCAGGATTTACATGATTATGGGATTTCCAGGATTTATTCTCCGGATGATGGCAGGCATATGGGTTTGCAGGGCATGATCAATGATTTGCTCAGACAATGTGATTTTCCGATTGGCGACCGGTTACATGAGGAAGCGGAGTCACTCAATCATCAAAATCCACACCACATTGCCAGAGTGATATCCGCATTGGAGAATTTTCCTGAAAAGTATAATGATGTTCTTCAAAACATTATACCGTCTCCCAAAAAGATCCCGGTATTAGGTATAACAGGTACAGGAGGCTCGGGTAAGTCAAGTATGGTGGATGAACTGGTAAGAAGGTTTTTACTTGATTTTAAAGATAAAAAAATCGCCATTGTATCTGTAGATCCATCCAAACGGAAAACAGGTGGCGCATTGTTGGGCGACCGGATCAGAATGAATGCTATCAACAATGACCGAGTATATATGCGTTCGCTGGCGACACGACAATCTAATCTGGCGCTCTCCAAATATGTTCAGGGTGCAGTCAATGTCCTTAAAGCTTCTG
>Ga0073900_10001476_pt1 | contig 13005 bp, 9 predicted proteins | sample KloWWTmetKNB5Kit_FD_66666 | JGI IMG/M metagenome (GOLD analysis project Ga0073900, IMG submission 66666) | Active sludge microbial communities from Klosterneuburg, Austria, studying microevolution and ecology of nitrifiers - Klosterneuburg... | ecosystem: Engineered > WWTP > Aerobic digester >...
GTTGTTGATCTTGTGCGCACCGGTGTGGTTGAGGTCCTCGCGCTTAAGGTGGATCTGCGCGCCACCGATTTCGCGGCTGGTGCGCGCTGCGTGGTAGACCGGGCTGGGTCGACCCACGAAGTGAGCCAGCTCATGCCGATACTCGCGCTGGAACTCCGGGTCGACGCGACAGCGCTCGTAGGCCTCACGCAGCTCATCGAGTGCATGGCTGAGGGTTTCGGCGACAAAGCTGCCGCCATAGATGCCGAAGTGCCCGCGGGCATCCGGCTGCTGGTATTCGAACATGTTGGTTCCGTCCTGCTGCAAGGCGCTGACCGCCAACCGGCTTTCAGTTGGAGAGCGCTTCAGTACCCACTGTCGAGATCGGCCCGTCGTGCATCGGCCTCTCGCACCGCCTCACAGAAGCGGCGCATGGCCAAAGGGTCCTTGATGCCTTTGGAGACCTCGACTCCCGAACTCACGTCAACGGCCCAGGGCCGCACGCGCAGGACTCCATCGGTCACATTTGCAGGATTCAACCCACCAGACAAAACGACCGGAAGGGGGACGTCGGAAGGGATGAGAGACCAATCGAACACCTTTCCACCGCCGCCGTAAGCCTCCAGGTGGGCATCCAGCAAGACGGCCTTGGCATGTTCAGTCGCAGCGTACTGAGCGGCGAAGTCTAACAAATCGAAACCTTCGGACATCCGCGCGGCCCGCAGGTAGGGGCGCTGGGGGGCTTCGCACTGGCCAGGACCCTCATCTCCGTGGAACTGCAGCAGCAGGTTCGGAATGGCGGCACAGGCCTGCAGCACCTCCTGTTCGGTTGCATTGACGAACAAGCCAACCGGCGTCACAAAAGGCGGGATCCTCTGCACCAGAGTACGGGCGTGTTCCAACGAGACGTACCGCGGGCTGCGGGGGTAGAAGACAAACCCCAGCGCGTCCGCACCGGCCTCTACCGCTGCATCCACATCCTCCGGCCGGGTCAGGCCACAGATCTTGATTCGGGTGCGCTGGGAAGGACTCATCTCAGTGGGTCGGAATCCGCAACCGGCAACCAATCGCAGGCGACCGTGTGCGTAGGCAGTTCAAGGTGCGCATCGTAGCGCGGCCCCAGGAAATACAGCCCGTCCGCAGCAAAGGTGGGAGCTGCCTTCTGCCGACTGCGCGAGGCCAGCACCTCTGCCAGCCAGTCCGCCGGTCGCACGCCGCTGCCCACTGCCACCAGGCAGCCCATCAGGTTGCGCACCATGTGGTGCAGGAAGGCACTGGCCTCGAAATCAAAGCGCCAGTAAGCCCCATGGCGACGCATGCCGATCCGATGCATGAACTTCACCGGACTGAGGGCCTGGCATTCGGCGGCACGGAAGGCGGAGAAGTCGTGCTCTCCGATCAGGCAGGCCGCAGCCGAACGCATGTTCGCCTCATTCAGCGGCCGGAACGTCCACCCCACCAACCCCTGCTCGAGGGCCGGACGCACGGCGGCCTCCCGCAGCAGGTAGGCGTACCGCCGCGACCGCGCCAGGTAGCGGGCATGGAAGTCGTCCTGCACCGGTTGACACCACTGCACGGCAATGTCCGCAGGCAGGAATGTGTTGGTTCCGCGGACCCAGGAAAAGTCCGCCCGCTGCAACCCGGTGTCCAGGTGGACCACCTGATTGACCGCATGCACTCCCGTGTCGGTGCGCCCTGAACAGACGGTGCGGACCGGCTGCGCCGCGAAGATGGCCAAAGCCCGCTCCAATTCGTCCTGCACCGTGCGCAGACCGGCCTGGCTCTGCCAGCCGTGGTAAGCCGAACCGCGGTAACTGATGCCAAGGGCCAGTCGCACGAAAAACAGATCCTCGATGGGTTCGCCAGCAGAAAGACAAGAGGCGCGGGACCAGGCCTGAGCCTGCTCCTCGCGCCTCGGCGGGCAGGTAGCGCGGGTCAGCTCAGGTTGTTCAGCATCGACTGGGCCTTGGCGCGCAACGCCCCATCGGCCTTCTCGATGACTTCCTGGAGCAGATCCCGGGCGCCTTCCAGATCGCCGATCTGGTGGAACTCTTCGGCCAGCTCGATCTTGCGGGCCAGCGGATCGGCGTCATCGTCGTCGTCCAGCCCCATCTCCAGCGACGGCCCGATGTCCGCCACCATCGATGCCACGGACGCCGGAGCGGACGGCGCATCGAGGTCCAGCGAGATGCCTCCCAGATCCATGCGGGACGGGGCCGGGGGCGAAGCGGGCAGATCGTCCAGCTCGAAGTCGATCCCGCTGATGGAGGGCACATCCCCGCGGGCAGAGGCGCCACCCAATGCACCCGATGCGGAGTGCTGGAAGCCGCTCATCCGTGCGGTGGGTGCATCGTCCATCTCGGCCGGAACGGAGATGTCCAGATCCACGGCCGCCGAGCTGCCGGATGGAATGTCGTCACCCAGGTTCAGATCCGGCACACTGTGCTCAAACCGCGAAGGCGAAGGCACCACCGACTGCGGCATGGTGCTGGCACCCAGAGCCTCTGCGCCGCCGGCTGCCGCGGAACTGCCCGCGGCAGGATGTCCGCCCGGCTCATACAACGGATTGTCCGGATCGATCGAGCGGCCAAGTTCCTGTGCTCGCAGCCAGTCGTCGCCCTGGCCACCGGTCAGGCCGTACAACTCACCGGCCAACAGCTCGAAGCCCTTGATGTCACGTCGCTTGGCGTACACCTCCAGCAGCTTGGCGCGAATCGCCAGCCGCTCGGGGTTGGTCCGCATGGCTTCCTTGAGGATCTCCTCGGCCTGCAGATCCCGACCGTAGGCCAGGTAGACATCGGCCTCCGCCACTGGGTCGACATCTCCGATGGCATCGATCTGGCTCAGCGAATAACTCATCGACGACGGTGCGCCCGACGCATCCCGCGTGTCGACGCGCTGCCCACCGCTGGCTCCGAAGAACGAATCGGGCTGCAACCGGCTCTCGAGGAAGGAGGTGACACCGCCCTCCTCCTTGTTGCGGTTGCGCAACCGATAGAAGCCAAACCCGGCCAGCAGCGCCAGGATCAGGCCCGCTCCCGGCAGCAGCATGGGGTTCTCGGTCAGAGATTCCAGCAGCGAAGGTTCCTCAGGCACCGGCGGCGGAGGCACCGGAACCCGCGAAGCTGCCGCCATCGGAGCGGGAGCAGACGCGGCCACCAACGGTGCACTGGCCGCGCTGGCCACGATGGCGGGAGCCGACGCGGCCATCGCCACCGCACTCGCTGCAGCGGACGCCGCAGGCAACACCAGGGGCGAAGAGGCGGCTGCCAGCATCGGTGCAGAGGCGGGCGCCTTGGCTGCAACAGCCGCGGCCGCGGACGCCGCAGGCGCCGTCACCGGGCTGACCGGCAACTTGGGCAGAGCCGCCGCAGCGCTGGCCGCAGCCATCACCGGCGGCTTCACCGCAGCCGCATTGGACGTCGCAGCCGATGCGGCCTGGATCTTCTTCAGATCCTCCAGATTGCGCGCAAGCTCGCCGACCCGGTTGGCCGCGTCCCTCTGGCTGCGATCCTTGGCAATGCGATCCTCTGCCGACAGGGCACCGGCTGCAGAAGCTGCCCGACCCTTGTCCAACTGGAGGCGGTCGGGCGTGGCAGCCGCCGCGGACTTGCGATCCTGCACTTCGGCCTGCACCTTGCCGGCCGACTTGCGAGCGGGTTCAGCATCCTGCGTCTGTGCAGGCACCGCACCTGCGAGCCTCTGCCGGTAGGCGTTGAAGTCTGCACTGTGGGCCTGGATGACCTTGCGGGCCTCCTGGGCGTCCAGTGCCGCTGCCTGCTCTCCCGACGGCACCGTCAAGACTGCACCCGCCTTGAGCCGGTTCATGTTCTCGCCCTGGAAGGCCTGGGCGTTGCCTCGGAACAGACCGAGAAGCATCTGCTCCAGGGAGGCGCCACCGCCGAGGTGGCGGCCCGCGATGCCACCCAGCGTGTCGCCAGGCTTGACCCGGTATTCAGACGATCCGCTCGCCCGCTCTGCCGGTGCGGCCGCCTTCGCTGCACGCAGGGCCGGCTGGGGAACCTCCCCCGCTGCTGCCACCGGCTGGGCGGGTGCTGCAACCGGAGATGGCGCCGGGGCCGGCTCGGCAGGTATTGCCGCGGGAACTGCCGGGGCCGCCACCACGGGCGGCAAGGGCGCGGGCTCCGGTGAAACCGCCGCGGGCGTGGCCGGAGCCACAGGCGCCTTCGCAATCGCTGGGGGATCGAACAGGAGCGTGTACTCGCGCAGCAGGCGACCGCTGGACCAGGACAACTCCAGGATCACATCCACAAACGGCTCCTGCACCGGCCGATCGCTGAGGATGCGCAGGAATGCGCTGCCATCGGCTCGCCGCTGCACCGTCACATTCGTGGCAGGCAACACCGGGTTGTAGTCCACACCCGCGATCCGGTAGGCATCCGGCGGTGCAACGCGCACACGCAGGTTGGATGCCTCATCCGGCGTCAGGCTGGTGACATCGATCTCGGCTTTGAGAGACTCACCGAGCGACGACTGCACCGACAGCCGACCCAGACTCAGGGCCGAGGCCGTCAGCGGCGCACCCAATGCGGCCACCATGGCAGCCACCGCTGCCACCTCTTTCAGAGCCAAGCGCCCTGTGCGATTCATTCGGACTTTCAAGGCGTCTCCCGCGCTACTGGGGGTTGACCCATCCCTATCCCCAAAGGAATGATCCAACCGGAAGGTACAGAATATCCGAAAAGACAATAACATCAAGAAGATACAAACACAAGCTCATGCAGAGCCTGATGTTCGAGTCCGATCTTCGAGATGTGGAGGATGTCGTGACAGACGTTGCCGAGTGACAACGTCGGTCACAGGGGTTTTCGGATCACTGCCCCAGCAGGATGCGCAGCATGCGGCGCAGGGGTTCCGCAGCCCCCCAGAGCAATTGGTCGCCGATGGTGAAAGCGCCGAGGTATTCCGGACCCATGGCCATTTTCCGCAGGCGCCCCACCGGAATGGTCAGCGTTCCCGTCACCGCCACCGGCGTGAGGTCGCGAATCGTGGCCTCACGGGTATTGGGAACCACCTTCACCCAGGCATTGTCCGCGGCGATCATCGCCTCGATATCCGCCAGCGGCACGTCCTTCTTGAGTTTGAAGGTCAGCGCCTGGCTGTGGCAGCGCATCGCTCCAATGCGCACGCAGAAACCGTCGACCGGCACCGCGGCAGAGCCGAAACCCTCGCCCTGGCCCAGGATCTTGTTGGTTTCAGCCATGCCCTTCCATTCCTCGCGGGACACGCCATTGCCCAGGTCCTTGTCGATCCAGGGAATCAGCGAGCCGCCCAGCGGCACGCCGAAATTGGCGGTGTCGGCCTCGGTCAGTGAACGCTGCTTGGCGATGATCTTCCGATCGATTTCCAGGATCGCGCTCCTCGGGTCGTCGAGCAGCGCCTTGACCTCGCCGTTGAGCGTGCCGAACTGGGTCAGCAACTCGCGCATGTGCTGCGCGCCACCGCCCGAGGCCGCCTGGTAGGTCTGGGTGGACATCCACTCGACCAGACCGGCCTTGTACAGAGCGCCCACGCCCATCAGCATGCAGCTGACGGTGCAGTTGCCACCCACCCAGTTGCGGCCACCGCCGGCCAGCGACTTCTGGATCACCGGCAAATTCACCGGGTCAAGGATGATGACGGCATCGTCCTTCATGCGCAGCGAAGAGGCCGCATCGATCCAGTGACCGTTCCAGCCGGCTGCACGCAGCTTCGGGAACACCTCGCTGGTGTAGTCACCGCCCTGGGCCGTGACAATCACTTCGCAGCGCTTGAGCGCGTCGATGTCGAAAGCATCCTGCAGGCAGGTTTCATTCTTCGCCATGGCGGGCGCAGCACCGCCGGCGTTGCTGGTGGAAAAGAACAGCGGCTCGATGTGGGCGAAATCACCCTCGGCCACCATGCGATCCATCAGGACCGAGCCCACCATGCCACGCCAGCCGACCAGACCGACGAGAGGATTCTTAGACAAAGCCATCTCAATTACCTTTTCAACAAGTCTCCAGACCCTGGGTTCTCCCGGCTCGTTCGCCAGGGTCCAGAGGGAGGGTGTGGGCGAAACGATCCGAGAGCGTCAGCTCTTGCTAATGGTTTTGCCGGTAATCGCAGCGACGACCGCGTCGCCCATGGCGACGGTGCCCACCTTCTGCATCCCCTCAGACCAGATGTCACCGGTGCGCAGACCGGCAGACAGCACCGCCTGCACCGCGGATTCGATCCGTGCGGCGGCTTCGGGCTGATTGAGGGAGTAGCGGAGCATCATGGCAGCGGACAGGATTGTAGCCAAAGGGTTTGCAACACCCTTACCGGCGATATCCGGCGCACTGCCATGGCTGGGTTCGTACAGGCCTTTGTTGGCCTTGTCCAGGCTGGCCGAGGGCAGCATGCCGATCGAACCGGTGAGCATCGCCGCCTCGTCGGACAGGATGTCGCCGAACATGTTGCCGGTGACCACCACGTCGAAGGCCTTGGGCGCCTTGACCAGCTGCATCGCGGCGTTGTCGACATACATGTGCTGCAGCTCGACGTCAGGGTACTGTTGATGCACCTCGGTGACGATGTCCTTCCAGAACTGGAAGGTCTCAAGCACGTTGGCCTTGTCCACCGAGGTGACCTTCTTGCTGCGCTTGCGTGCGGCCTGGAAGGCGACGTGGGCGATGCGCTCGATCTCCGGGCGCGAATAGCGCATCGTGTCGAAGGCCTCTTCGGCGCCAGGGAAGTGCCCGTCCACCGCGGTGCGACGTCCGCGCGGCTGGCCGAAGTAGATGTCGCCGGTCAGCTCGCGGATGATGAGGATGTCCAGGCCTGCCACCAGCTCAGGCTTCAGGCTGGAGGCGTGGGTGAGCTGCTCGTAGCAGATCGCCGGGCGGAAATTGGCGAACAGGCCCAGGTGCTTGCGCAGGCCCAGGATGGCCTGCTCGGGGCGCAGCGGGCGGTCCAGCGTGTCGTATTTCCAGTCGCCCACCGCGCCGAAGAGGATCGCGTCGGCCGCCTTAGCCAGGTTCAGCGTCGACTCGGGCAGCGGGTGGCCAGCGGCCTCGTAGGCCGCACCGCCCACCGGCGCCGTTTCCGTCTCGAAGCTCAGGTCGAGCACGTTGAGCACCTTCACGGCCTCGGCCATGATCTCCGGGCCGATGCCGTCACCCGGCAGGATCGCGATCTTCATCGTCAGCTTTCTTCAGGAGTCTGGAGTCTTGTGGGAGCCACCGAGCAGGCCGCCGTGCTCAGGAGGCCAGCGTGTGCGCCAGCCAGGGCATCTTCGCCAGCCGCTCGGCCTCGTAGGCGCGGATCTTGTCCGCATGCCGCAGGGTCAGGCCGATGTCGTCGAAGCCGTTGACCAGGCAGTACTTGCGGAAGGCCTGCACCTCGAACGGGATTTCGCTGCCATCGCCCTTGACGACCACCTGGCGCGGCAGGTCGATGGTCAGCTGGTAGCCTGGGAAGGCTGCCACCTCGTCGAACAGCTGACCCACCACACGCTCGGGCAGCTGAATCGGCAGCAGGCCGTTCTTGAAGCAGTTGTTGAAGAAGATGTCGGCGTAGCTCGGCGCGATCAGGGCACGAAAACCGTACTGCTCCAGCGCCCAGGGCGCGTGCTCGCGGCTGGAGCCGCAGCCGAAGTTCTCGCGCGCCAGCAGGATGCTCGCCCCCTGGTAGCGGGGCTGGTTCAGCACGAAGTCCGGGTTCGGCCGGCGGCTGGCCGGATCCTGGCCGGGCTCGCCCTTGTCCAGGTAGCGCCACTCGTCGAAAAGGTTCGGACCGAACCCGCTGCGGGCGATCGACTTGAGGAACTGCTTCGGGATGATGGCGTCGGTGTCGACGTTGGCCCGGTCCATCGGCGCGACCAGGCCCTTGTGCACGGTGAAGGCTTGCATGGGGTGTCTCCGGGGTGGATCAGGCGATCTGGCGGATGTCGACGAAGTGGCCCTTCATCGCCGCAGCGGCGGCCATGGCCGGGCTGACCAGGTGGGTGCGCCCACCGTTGCCCTGCCGGCCTTCGAAGTTGCGGTTGCTGGTGGAAGCGCAGCGCTCGCCCGGCTCCAGCCGGTCGGCGTTCATCGCCAGGCACATTGAGCAGCCCGGCTCGCGCCACTCGAAGCCGGCAGCCTTGAAGATCTCGTGCAGACCTTCGCGCTCGGCCTGGGCCTTGACCTGGCCCGAGCCCGGCACCGCCAGCGCGAGCCTGATGTTCGGCGCAATGCGACCGCCCAGGCGCTTGATCACCGCCGCGGCGTCGCGCATGTCCTCGATGCGGCTGTTGGTGCAGCTGCCGATGAAGACCTTGTCGACGGTAATGTCGGCGATCGCCTTGTTCGGCTGCAGGCCCATGTAGGTCAACGCCCGCTCGATGGCGCCGCGCTTGACGTCGTCCTTCTCCTTGTCCGGATCGGGCACGCGACCATCGATCGGCAGCACCATTTCAGGGCTGGTGCCCCAGGTGACCTGCGGCTTGATCTGGGCAGCATCTAGCTCGACGACGGCGTCGAAGTGCGCGCCCGGGTCGCTGTGCAGCGTGCGCCAGTAGGACACGGCATGGTCCCACTCGACGCCTGCCGGCGAGAAGGGGCGGCCCTTGACGTAATGGAGCGTGGTGTCGTCCACCGCCACCAGACCGGCGCGCGCCCCCGCCTCGATGGCCATGTTGCACACCGTCATGCGGCCTTCCATGCTCAGCGCACGGATGGCGGAGCCGGCGAACTCGATGGTGTAGCCGGTACCGCCGGCCGTGCCGATGCGGCCGATGATGGCCAGCACGATGTCCTTGGCGGTCAGGCCGCGGGCCAGCTGCCCATCGACCTTCACGAGCATGTTTCTGGCCTTCTTGGCCAGCAGCGTCTGCGTGGCCAGCACGTGCTCGACCTCGGAAGTGCCGATGCCGTGCGCCAACGCACCGAAGGCACCGTGGGTGCTGGTGTGGCTGTCGCCACAGACCACGGTCATGCCCGGAAGCGTCGCGCCGTTTTCCGGGCCGATGACGTGCACGATGCCTTGGCGCTGGTCCAGGAAGGGGAAGTACGCCGCCGCACCGAAGGCCTTGATGTTGGCGTCCAGCGTCACGACCTGCTGCTTGCTGGTCGGGTCGGTGATACCGTCGTAGCCCAGCTCCCAACCGGTGGTGGGCGTGTTGTGATCGGCCGTGGCCACCACGGAGCTGACGCGCCAGACCGGGCGCTGGGCCAGCCGCAGACCCTCGAACGCCTGTGGGCTGGTCACCTCGTGCACCAGGTGTCGGTCGATGTAGAGGACGGCGGTACCGTCTTCCTCGGTGTGGACGACATGGTCATCCCACAACTTGTCGTAGAGAGTGCGTGCGGTCATGGCGGACTCGTCGAACCATCGAACCGCACGATCGACGAGGCCGACCGGCGGTCCACAACAGGGGGCAGCCACCCCCAAAACGACAAAGCCCTCATGACCCGGCGGTCCGGTGTCAGAGGGCTTTGCGAGCTTAACGCTTAGGGCCTTGGCGGAGACGGAGGGATTCGAACCCTCGATGCGCTTTTGGCGCATACTCCCTTAGCAGGGGAGCACCTTCGGCCACTCGGTCACGTCTCCGAAGAAGTGAGATTATAGCGTGGAAATCCGGCCTCAGGCAGCCGCCTGATCCAGATCGAAGGCCTTGTGCAGTGCACGTACCGCCAGTTCCATGTACTTTTCATCGATCACGACCGAGGTCTTGATCTCGCTGGTGGTGATCATCTGGATGTTGATGCCCTCTTCGCTCAGGCAACCGAACATCTTGCTGGCCACACCCACGTGCGAGCGCATGCCGATGCCGACGATCGAGACCTTGCAGATCTTCGGATCGCCCGCCACTTCGGCCGCACCCAGCGCAGGCACCACCTGATTGCGCAGCAGGTCCAGCGTGCGCTGGTAGTCGTTGCGGTGCACGGTGAAGGAGAAGTCGGTGCGACCACCGTGCGAGACGTTCTGCAGGATCACGTCCACATCGATGTTGGCTTCGGCCACAGGGCCGAGGATCTGGAAGGCGATGCCCGGCTTGTCCGGCACGCCCACCACGGTCACCTTGGCTTCATCACGGTTGAAGGCGATGCCCGAGACAACGGCTTGTTCCATCTTTTCGTCTTCCTCGAAAGTGATCAGGGTGCCCGACTTGGCTTCTTCATCGATCGGGATGTCCCAGGAGGTGAAGCTCGACAGCACACGCATCGGCACGCGGTACTTGCCGGCAAATTCCACCGAGCGGATCTGCAGGACCTTGGAGCCCAGGCTGGCCATCTCGAGCATTTCCTCGAAACTGACGGTCGACAGCCGGCGCGCCTCGGGCACCACACGCGGGTCGGTGGTGTAGACGCCGTCCACGTCGGTGTAGATCAGGCACTCGTCGGCCTTCATCGCGGCCGCCACGGCCACGGCGGAGGTGTCCGACCCCCCGCGCCCCAGCGTCGTGATGTGACCCTCTGCGTCGATGCCCTGGAAACCGGTGATCACCACCACCTTGCCGGCAGCCAGGTCGGCGCGCACACGCAGGTCGTCGATGCTCTCGATGCGGGCCTTGGTGAAGGCCGAATCGGTCTTCACGGGCACCTGCCAGCCGGAGTAGCTCACCGACTGCATGCCCTCGGCCTGCAGCGCCAGGGCCAGCAAACCCACCGAGACCTGCTCACCGGTGGAGGCAATCATGTCGAGTTCGCGCAGCATGGCCGCCGTCTGTTCGGCGGGAGACAACTCCTTCGCCAAGCCGAGCAACCGGTTGGTCTCGCCGCTCATCGCGGAGGGAACGACCACCATCTGGTGGCCGGCACGGGCCCACTTGGCCACGCGCTTGGCGACGTTGCGGATGCGCTCGGTGGAGCCCATCGACGTGCCGCCATATTTGTGAACGATCAGAGCCATGTTGGCGTCGGGCAGGAGTTGAGGCCACCCATGGAGATAGGCACAGGCAGCCGGACAAAAGCTTGCGATTTTAGCGGGTCAAACCGCCGTTTCCAGAAGGCAGTGCAATTCGCTGCAAACAGAGCGCCTCGCACACCTGCCTTCAAGCCGAAGGGTCCGGGTCACCGGTCCCGGGATGCCACACCAGCCGGGCCTGGTCCTTGCCGATCGGCGCAAGGCAACGCGCATCCACCCCCAGCCCGGGCACGAACAACAGTCGCCCCTCCAGGTCAAAGAGCAGCGGTCCCTGGCGCGCCCAGGCCGGCCGCCCCGCGGACTGGTACTGCTTCTTGAGGGACCGCGGGGGACGGTTGGTCGCCCACTGAAACGTCTCACCGCCCCTACGGGAGCGCAGTTCGACACGCTCAAGCCTGGCCCAGGCCACGCCGTCGCTGTCGGCACGCTCCACCTCCAGCACGCCCCCCCAGTCGGGCAGCAGATACCGGCCGGGGCCCTGCACCCGCAGGCATGAACCTGCGTGCTCCACAGCACCGCTGGGTTCGCCCACTTCTGCTGGGCCGATCGAAGCGATGCGCAGGCTGCCACGGTGGCATTCGACGGCCAGTCGACCGCCCTGTCGCCCCTGCCCCTGTCGTCCTTGCAGAATCCAGCGCCGCCCGCCACGCGTGCTCATTTCCAGCGACAGTCGCTCAATCCACTCCCCCGCGACCGGACCGTCGCTCGCCTCGCGCAACCACAGACGCAGCGCGTTGCGCAGGCGCTGCGGCCCGAGTGCCTGCAGCGCTTCGACCTTCAGGGCGCCCGGACCCTGCCCGGCTGCCGCCAGATCGATGCGCGCCAGTGCGTCCAGACAGGCCTTGGCCTCCTGCGACTGACGGGCCGCACGTCCCAGCACCGCCACCGCTCCCGGGAAGGCTTGCTCCAGCGCAGGCAGCACCCGGTGGCGCAGCCGGTTGCGGGCATAGCGCGGATCGGCGTTGCTGCCATCCTCGATGTGCGACAGACGATACCGCTGGACGTAGGCCTCGATGGCACTCCGGGGAAGATCCAGCCAGGGTCTCAGCCAGGCGATGCCGTCACGCTCGATCTCGCGTGGCATCGATGCCAACCCCGCCGGGCCAGCGCCCCGCAGGGCCTGCAGCAGAAACGTCTCCGCCTGGTCGTCGGCATGCTGGGCCAGCAGCACGCGATTGCAGCCCGTTTTGGCCGCCATGTCGGCCAGGGCCGCATAACGCCCCTCGCGCGCCGCGGCTTCCAAGCTCTCGCCAGGCACCCATTGCAGACTCAAACGGCGCAGGTGAAAGCGGATGGGGACGCCACGGGCCGACCATCTGACCACCTGGCGCCGGCAGTGCACCGCCCAGTCATCTGCTGCCGACTGCAAGCCGTGGTGCACATGCAGCGCATGCAACTCGATCGCATCACGACCCAGGGTCGTGGCCGCGCGCCAGACGGCATGCAACAGCGCGGTGGAATCGCAGCCGCCGCTGAAGGCGACCGCCAGCCTCACCACCTCCCGCTCGTCTGCGGAAGAGGAATTCTGCGACATCTGCATCGGGCTTCGGCGCAACAGCCCTCAGGACGGCTCCCGCCGCCCGCATTGGGCTCTCAGGCCTTGGTGTCGGTGAAGCGGCCGTAGCGGCGCAACCGTTCGTAGCGCTGGTTCAGCAGGTCCTTGGGCTTGAGGTCGGCCACCTGGCGCAGGGCATCGTTCAGTCCACGCTTCAGGTAGGCCGCCATCTGCTTGGTGTCGCGATGGGCACCGCCCACCGGCTCGCTGACGATCTTGTCGACCAGGCCCAGCGCCTTCAGGCGGTGCGCCGTGATGCCCAGCGCCTCGGCCGCGTCGCTGGCGCGCTCCGAGGTTTTCCACAGAATCGAGGCACAGCCCTCCGGTGAGATCACCGAGTACACGGAATACTGCAGCATCAGCACCTGGTCACCCACGCTGATCGCCAGTGCACCGCCGGAACCGCCCTCGCCGATGATGGTGGAGATGATAGGCACCTCCAGCTGCGCCATCTCATAGATGTTGCGACCGATGGCCTCCGACTGCCCCCGCTCCTCGGCACCGATGCCCGGATAAGCCCCCGGGGTGTCGACGAAGGTGAACACCGGCAGGCCGAACTTCTCGGCCAGCTTCATCAGGCGCAGCGCCTTGCGATAGCC
>Ga0073900_10001478_pt1 | contig 12998 bp, 11 predicted proteins | sample KloWWTmetKNB5Kit_FD_66666 | JGI IMG/M metagenome (GOLD analysis project Ga0073900, IMG submission 66666) | Active sludge microbial communities from Klosterneuburg, Austria, studying microevolution and ecology of nitrifiers - Klosterneuburg... | ecosystem: Engineered > WWTP > Aerobic digester >...
TTACTGCGTCCGGCCATTGCTTTTCCATAAACCAGCACCGTTCTGACTATGGCCCAATCAAAATCATACCGCTTTACTGCTTCTTCAGCTTCCAGCTTTGTCTTTCCATAAAAATTTACCGGGTTAGGACTGTCAACTTCTGTATACATCCCCGCTTCTCCATCAAAAACAAAATCGGTAGAGATAAAAATGAAAAAACATTTGTGTTTTGCAGCATTTGAAAGCATCGTAACTGTACCTTCCGTATTTATCCTCAAAGCTTCCTTTTGGTTTAGCTCACATTCATCAGGTTTACTTACAGCACCGGCATGCACTACAATTTCTGGTTTATGTGTATCAAAAATATCATTCACGACGAATGGGTTGGTAAAATCCATTTCGGTATATACAAATTTTTCTGAATTACTGAAAGGGAGCCTGTTATTCCCTTTGCCCGTCGCAATCACTTCATATCCTTTTTGCAATAGCAGACTAACAAGATAATGACCCAAAAAACCGTTAGCTCCCGTTATAAGTACTTTCATACTCCAAATGTAGAATTATCAAATAAAAAATCCTGTTCTGGCTGAACAGGATTTTTTATATAAATCAGAAAGTTACTTAAGGCTTGTTTAAAGCTTCAACCAGCATGGTCAGTTCTCCTTCGCTTTTCAGTTTCAGGCTATTGGCAGCAACAAACTCATTAATTTTTACCGATAAATCCGGTAAAGCTTCTGCAACATCTTTTTTTCCACCTTTAATACGCTTAATGGCACCACCTGGAACATAAATATAAAACTGTTCGGTTGTCACAATTTCACGTCTGCTGTAATCGCCTAATGTTGCAGCATCCTCTACTTTTTGGCTCATGTATTTTAACAGGTGAACCTTAGGTCCTTTTGAAAGCACCTGGTAAATAGTTTTTTCTGTTTGTTTATCAATCTCAGGATAGCCTGAACCAAATTCAAAGTGCTTCACTGTTCCATCATTTTGCACCTGATCATAAAATACAGATCTGAATGACTCCAGTTTCATATCCTGGCCATCCTTTTGCAGCATGATGGCATTATTAAATATGTTGAATTTAACAGGGATATTAGAGATTGTTTTCCCACTGGGAATCTGTATGGTTGCTGGATTATATTCCTGGCTAAGGAAAAGTGAACCGCCAACTTCCTGCAGTACTGGCAATCTCATCGGTACGATCTGCAAATCTTCAAAAATCGCCTGACTATTTTCTGTATTGGTATCAGTAGAATTTTGTCCAGACAAATCGGGCGCAGTAAAAGCAAACAAACAAATTCCCAAAAATAACTTTAACGCATAAGTGATTTTCATTCCTATTTTTTTAAGTGGGCAAATATATCAAACGTATAAATAAAAAATCCGCCGTTTATAAATTTAACATCCGGCAATCGATTTATTTTCACACCCATTAAGACTAAAATTGATATCTGGGTTTGATATATAAAAAAATGGCCATACAAAACGTATGGCCATCCCTTAAAAATTTGTTCTTTTCTAAAAAGCTTTTTTTCCGGCTTGTTTTAAATTTTTAAAATCAGGGGTCAATCCCATGTTATAAAAAGTGAAAGAATAAATATCTGCTGTTGTTTCGAGTGCCTTTTTGAGATTACTGGCACCATGGCCGGAATTGACATCTATCCTGATCAAAACAGGATTTTCGCCTTTATAATGCTCCTGTAAGGTTGCAGCATATTTAAAAGAATGTGCTGGTACCACCCTGTCATCATGATCGGCAGTAGTGATAAGAGTAGCCGGATAATTCAGCCCGCTTTTGATATTATGAATCGGAGAGTAAGCAAACAGGTTTTTAAAATCATCCGGGTTATCACTGCTACCGTATTCGGCTATCCAGTTCCAACCTATCGTAAATTTATGGAATCGAAGCATATCCATAACACCCACTTGTGGTATCGCCACTTTAAAAAGTTTTGGTTGTTGATTAATGACAGCCCCTACAAGCAATCCTCCGTTTGAGCCACCCTGAATAGCCAGGTAATCATTTGATGTATACTGTTTCTCTACCAGGTATTCACCGGCAGCAATAAAATCATCAAAAACGTTTTGCTTTTTGAAACGCATTCCTGCTTCATGCCATTTTTCTCCATATTCACTACCGCCCCGGAGATTAGCCAAACAGTAAATCCCCCCCTGCTCCAGCCATGCTATCCTGGCCGGTGAAAAACTAGGAGTTGTACTGATATTAAACCCGCCATATCCATATAAAATGGTAGGATTTCTCCCGTTTAGCTGCATCCCCTTTTTATAAACAATAAACATAGGAATCTTCGTTCCGTCTTTACTGGGATAAAAAACCTGCTGTGTTTCGTATTCTTCAGGATTAAATTTTACTTCCGGCTTTCTAAAGACGGTACTTTGCCCGGTGGCTATATCATATTTATAGATTGTGGGTGGAAAAGTAAAAGAGGTGAACGTATAAAAAGTAAATTTATCTTCTCTTTCGCCTCCAAAACCACTTACAGTTCCCAATGCAGGCAGTTTCACTTCCCTTTCAAAATTTCCATTCAGGTCATACTGGTAAACACGACTGGTCACATCTTTCATATAGGTGATAAATAGTTTATTACCAGTAGCTGTAACCGAAGACATATTTTCCTCTTTTTCTTCAATAACTGTTTTCCAATTTGCAGGAGCAGGATTCAACGGATCCACCAATACTATTTTCCTGTTTTTTGCTCCGTCATTGGTTTGCAAAAGGAATTGGCCATTTACTTCTTCTACAAAACTGTACTGATAATTTCCTACTTCTTTAATAACAGGTTTAAACTTTTTATCAGCGCTTTTATTATCAAAATACCAGAGGCTGTTGCCCTCTTTTCCTTTACCTCTGTCACTTATATTCAAAAAAACATATCGTTCACTTTTATCTGTAAACACACTATGAAAACGTTGAGGGTTTTCTTTATCCTCATAAGTCAGTACATCCTTATCCTGGCTGGTTCCCACTTTATGATAAAACACCTGGTGGTTTTCATTTTTTGTAGAAAGCTCCTTACCCGCTTCTGGTGCTGGATAGCGACTATAATAAAAGCCATCCCCCTGCCAGGAGGCCCCGGAAACCTTTACCCAGGCTAATGAATCTTTCAAGTATTTTTTTGTTGTCAGATCCATAACGAAAAAAGTCCGCCAGTCACTTCCACCGGCAGATTTACCTACCACTGCATACTTACCATTTTTTGAAATTGAAAAAGCAGCCAGACTGGTAGTCCCTTCTGCCGAAAATTTATTAGGATCCAATACCAATTCCGGCTTACCAGCCAATCCTTTTTGCCTGTATAACACACTTTGGTTTTGCAGGCCATCATTCTTCGAATAATAGAAATATTCATTTTTCCGGGAAGGTGATGAATACTTGGGGTAATTATTTATATCTTCTAACCGGGACTGCCATTCTTTCCGGAAAGAGATCTGATCAAGATAATTGGTTGTAACCTTATTCTGGTTAGTTACCCATTCTTTTGTCTCATTACTCCAATCATCTTCCAGCCAACGGTAAGGATCCGCCACTTTAGTTCCATGGTAATCATCTACCACTTCCCCTTTGCTGGAAACCGGGTACTGAACCTGGGCTATTGCATAAAACGGCAATAACAACAACAGTGAAAATATTCTTTTCATAATTAGCAATTTTGCAGGATTAAAGATAGAATAATATGCCTGCAAAAATTACCCCCCTTATCTCTTTTAAAAATTAACCTGACCAGTGGTTTTATGGGCTGACAAGTGACTACTTATTTTTTATAACTGTTGGTGCCCCTTCACTCAGCCAGGTTGCAAAAATCTCAGAAATTTTCCACTCCTTTCCGACGTAAAGTCTTGGACGGGCAATCATGTAGTCTATGAAATTTTCTATATCTGCCGGTCCGCATTGGGTCATTACATCTAATACTCTCTTCCCTTTATAATCACCCCCCTTTATAAACACATTCATTGAGGGGTCATTATTAATAAAATAATTTCCTGTAAATTTTATATCCATTATCACTGAATCAATGAGCTTTTGTTCATCATTCGCTGTCCATTTAGAAAACAAGGTGTACCTGTCATAGAATGGATCACTGTAAACATTTTGAAGCCGTATAAAATGACCAGCCAATTGTGCGATACGGCCATAGTAAATATTGGTCTTCTCCATCATCGTATACAGAAGATCTCCTTTCTGCAAAGGCTGGCCGCTTTTGTTATTGCGTATTGAAAAATAGTAATACTGGCCTTTTATAAGATTACATTTACCATAACCCTTTTCCACGGCATCATCTTTAGCTGTTCTGTAGACCCCGTAAATAATTCCCGGTTGCTTATCCTTTATTATTAATCCCTCAGGCATTTCTAATTGTACAATTTTGGTGGTATCATCCAAATCAACCATGTAGGCAGTAATTGGGAAAGCACGGAGCCACTTTGTTGAGTCAGATTGAGCAAAAGAATTTGCTGAACTTAGCAGTAATAAATAAAAAAGTAGTTTTCGCATAACAAATTTTTATAACACAACTTAATACGGCCATATCTACTTTTTTATCCCGCCTGATGGGTATAATTGTTAATAAAAGATGAATTAATCTGATATTTGTGCCGTTCAAAATACTAACAAATGTGTGTTCGATACACATTTGTAACAAAAGCTTATTTTTGACCCGCTTAAATTCAATAATGGAAAAGAAAGTTACAAAAATAGGTGTGCTTACTTCCGGGGGTGATGCCCCGGGTATGAATGCTGCTATCCGGGCAGTTGTTCGTACAGGAATATTCTATGGGCTTGAGGTTTACGGAATTATGCGTGGTTACCAGGGTATGATAGAAGATGATATTATCAAAATGGATGGCCGCTCAGTGGCAAATATCATTCAACGTGGTGGAACAATTTTGAAGACGGCCCGTTGTAAAGATTTTTTTGAAACGGAGGGCAGAAAAAAGGCCTATAACAATCTGAAAAAAAGAGGCATTAATGGGCTTGTAATTATAGGAGGTGATGGTTCATTTCGTGGTGCTGTGAAGTTTAGCCAGGAGTTTGACATCCCCTGTGTTGGCTTAGCCGGTACCATTGACAAAGATATTTCAGGTACTGATTTTACAATAGGCTTTGATACTGCCGTCAATACAGCCGTTGAAGCAATTGATAAAGTAAGGGACACCATGGATGCACATGACCGTATCTTCATTATTGAAGTAATGGGAAGAGATGCCGGATACATTGCTTTGCATAGTGGCATTGCGACAGGGGCTGAGAATATTTTGATCCCTGAGCGAAAAACTGATATGAAGAATATTATTACTTCTTTGCAGGAAAAAGAAAGAAGAAAAAAATTGGTCAACCTGATTGTAGTTGCTGAAGGTGATGATTTTGGTGGAGCCAATGAGGTACAGAAGATACTCCAGGAAAGTCTGCCAAAAGCAGAAATCAGAGTTTGCATACTGGGGCATATTCAACGGGGCGGCTCACCCAGTTGCATGGACAGGCTTATTGCAAGTCGTATGGGATATCATGCTGTGGAATCGCTGATTGAAGGCAGGCATAATGTATTTGTTGGAATACAAAACAATAAGATGAATTACATTCCCCTTGAAACAGCCGTGAAAAACAAAGGAAAGATCAGCGATGAATGGCTGAAGATTGTTAAAATATTAGCCAGTTAAAAGTTCACATCTCTTCACTTGAAAAAAGTATTTGCTTCGTATGACAAAAAATATTGATAAATACCTGCATAAAGAATTCGATAAAGAGGCCGGAAGACAGCATGCTTATAAAAGAACAAAAATAGTTGCCACCGTAGGACCTGCCTGCGACACCTATGAAAAATTATTAGAACTTGTAAAGGCCGGTGTGAATGTATTTCGATTAAATTTTTCACATGGTGAGCATGAGGACAAGACCAAAATCATAAATTTTGTTTACCAAATCAATAAAACTGAACCATATAATATTGCAATCCTGGCTGACCTGCAGGGGCCTAAGTTAAGAGTGGGTGACCTTGAAGGAGGGGCACTCGAAATAAATGATGGCGACATCCTGACATTTACCAATGAAAAGGTAATGGGTACGAAAGAAAAGATATTTGTTTCATATCCGGATCTCCATTCTGATGTAAAAGTAGGAGAGAAAATACTTATCGATGACGGAAAGCTTGAAGTGATAGTCAGGGAGATCACAAAAGACAAAGAAGTAAAAGTGGAGGTTACATTAGGCGGAACATTATATCCCAAAAAAGGGGTCAACCTTCCGGATACAAAAATATCATTGCCTTCCTTAACTGAAAAAGATCTTAATGATCTGAATTTTATTTTAAAACACAGGATTGATTGGGTAGCACTTTCTTTTGTAAGAAATCCCGAAGACATCATCGACCTGAAACGAAGAATTAAACAGGCCGGGCATAAAGCAAAAGTTATTGCCAAAATTGAAATGCCACAGGCTATCATAAATCTGCGGGATATTATTGTAGAGAGTGATGGCATTATGATTGCCCGTGGCGACCTGGGCGTAGAACTCCCGATTGAAGAAGTACCACTTATTCAAAAAGATATTATTAAAAAATGCCTGCATCGTGCCAAGCCTGTTATTGTTGCCACACAGATGATGGAAAGCATGATAGACAGAACCAAGCCAAACAGAAGTGAAATAACTGACGTTGCCAATGCTGTGCTGGAGGGTGCTGATGCAGTAATGCTGAGCGGAGAAACTGCAACCGGCAAATACCCAAAGCTGGTGGTAGAGACAATGACAAAAATAATCCTGGAGATTGAAGCAAAAGCTTACGATTATAACAGGGAAGAAATGTTGCGTCCCCAGGGACATTCACCATCCTTCTTAAGTGATGCGATTTGCTACAATGCCTGTAAATTGGCGGAAGATGTAAATGCTGATGCCATTATTGGTATGACACAGAGTGGCTATACCGGGTTTATGCTTAGCAGTTACAGACCCAAGTCTTTGCTATATATTTTCACGAAAGAAAGATCACTGGTAAATCAACTGAGTCTAAGTTGGGGTGTGAGGGCCTTCCATTATGATGAAGAAGAAAGCCTGGATGACATTTTTTCTGACCAGATTGATATACTTAAAGAAAGAAGTTTTTTAAAAAATGGTGATGTGGTAGTAAGCACCGGAAGCACCCCGGTACATCTTCACTTACCAACCAATGTTTTGAAAATAGCTAAAGTTGAATAACGGAAGTTAACTATAGATAATACCAACTCTCAAACAATTGTAACCAGGAAAGGCAGGTGATACACCAGCCTTTCCTGATTCCGGGTAATTACAATTTTTTAATCATAATTTTTCTGTACCAGACTGCATTACCATGATCCTGCAGGCCTATTTTACCTTTTTTATAAGTCCCGAAATCAGGCATTTCAACAAACTTACTTCCTGCTACTAATTTCTTCCAGTTATCATCCCACAAAGTAGTTGATACCACATTTTCTCCATTCAGGAACAGGTCGAGTTTACCATTTAAACATTTCACTTCAGCCAGGTTCCATTCACCAGCCGGTTTTACTGTTTCCTTACTGCAGGAAATCAGGTCGTACAGGTCACCTGCCCTGTGCTTGATAATTTTTGAATCAGGATGACCATTATTGTCAAGTACCTGCATCTCCGGGGCTGTTTCCCAGGGCCATTTGTACTTTACTGTATCTTCATGCACATAGAACATGATACCGCTGTTACCATCTTTGGCTATTTTCCATTCCAGTTTCAGGTGAAAATTTTCAAAAGCAGAGTCACTCACAATATCTCCTCCATCTTTAATCTGCCAGTTCTCTTTTATGGTTGTATCAAGATACAATGCACCATCAGCCACTTTCCATGCACTACCTACAGGTTTTCCGCCATATTTATGCCAGCCTTTGGTACTTTCTCCATCAAACAATAATTGCCAGCCTTCAGTCTTCTGCTGATCTGTCAGCACATTCATCCCCAATCCTTCTTTAGCAGTTATTGTGGTGGAATCTGTCGCTTCTCCGGTGGCATCATTGTCATTGCAAGCTATTATAGAAAGCAATACGATACTACAAACAAGAAAAAATTTCATTAGACTTATTTTTTAAGTAAGAGAATATATTGTACCATCGCCTCTGCTTCTTGCCGGGAAATACCCGGATGCGGTGTCATCATGGCTGAACCCCACATTCCATTTCCGCCTTTGATGATCTTTTGTGCAAGTTCTGCCACTTCTGCAGCTGATGCACCTTTATATCTTTTTGCAATCTGGCGATAGCTCGGCCCGGTAAATACATCATCAACTTTATGACAAGTCAAACAGTTGTTCCTGGCAACCAACTCCAGTCCTTTTTGATAGACGGGGTCATTAGATGCACTTATAGCAGTTTCATCAGTGCCGCTTTCATTTTTTCCCTCTTTGCTATTTCCCGCACAGGCAACGAGTATCATTAATAAGAAAAAAGAAATAATATTTTTTTTAACCATTGTAGAGCGATAAATGATTCTATTATAACCTGAACCAAAAATAAACTTTAGTCTAATCCCAGCAATAAACGGTTTGCTTTTTCATCTGTGCCACTTGATGCGAAGTCATCAAATGCCCTTTCAGTTACCCTTATAATATGCCGTTGAATAAATTCCGCTCCTTCCCTTGCCCCATCTTCGGGATGTTTGATACAACACTCCCACTCCATCACTGCCCATCCGGAATAATCATATTGTGTCAGTTTACTGAAGATAGTTTTAAAATCAACCTGACCGTCACCGGGAGAACGATAACGACCTGCCCTGTTGGCCCAGTTTTGATATCCGCCAAAGGTTCCCTGTTTGCCTGTTGGATTGAATTCTGCATCCTTTACATGAAAGGCTTTAATTCTTTCATGATAAAAATCGATATACTGTATATAATCCAGTTGCTGCAATACAAAATGCGAAGGATCGTACAACAAACAGGCACGGGGGTGATTGTTTACCTCTTTCAGGAATAATTCATAAGTTATTCCATCAAACAGATCTTCACCGGGATGTATTTCATAACAAACATCTACGCCACATTCATCAAAATAATTTAAAATCGGGGTCCATCTTTTGCCCAGTTCCTTGAATCCTTCTTCCACCAACCCGGCAGGACGCTGTGGCCATGGATGGAAAGTATGCCATAATAAAGATCCGCTAAAGGTTGGATGTGCATTCAGTCCTAAATGCTGTGATGCTTTAGCTCCGTACTTTACCTGCTGAACAGCCCATTCTGTTCTTGCTTTGGCATTGCCACGATATTCTTCGGGAGCAAAGCCATCAAATAATGCATCATATGCAGGATGTACAGCTACCAGTTGTCCCTGCAGATGTGTTGACAATTCGGAAATCTCCAACCCGCAATCATTTACAATACCCCTGATCTCATCCGCATAGGTTTTACTTTCAGCGGCGAGTTGCAGGTCAATACATCGTTTATCCCAGGTAGGAATCTGAACTGCTTTATACCCTATTGCTTCCGCCCATAAGCAAATTGATTTCAGGTTAGTGAATGGTGCTTTATCCCCCATAAACTGGGCAAGAAATATTCCCGGGCCTTTTATTGTTGTCATCGGATAAAATAATTTAAAAGTCAGTTTCAATTACACGATAAAGTCGATCCACTTTTCTTTTGATTTTGCCGAAGCAATCACCTGCTCAATAAATACCATTCCTCTTATCCCTTCATCTGCTCCCGGAAAATCCAGCCATTCTTCTTTCGGTTCTACTCCCTCCATTTTTGCTTTTACACACAATGAAAAATTACGGTAAAGATTGGCAAATGCCTCGAGATAACCTTCCGGGTGACCGGCAGGGGTACGGGTATTATGTTGCGCAAAAGAACTTAAATAACTATTTCCCGACCTCCAGATTTCTGCCGGTTTATCCAGCCACTTTACTATTAATGAATTGGCATCTTCCTGTTTCCATTCCAACCCTCCTTTTTCACCATACACCCTTATTCTGATATTATTTTCTTCACCGGCTGCCACCTGTGTTGCTATCAAAACACCGCTTGCTCCATTATCATATTCTAATAATACAGCTCCATCATCGTCGAGTTTCCTTCCCTCCACTACAACATTAATTGCTGCGCAGATTTTGGTCGTTTTTAATCCGCTGACATACTCTGCCAGGTTAAATGCATGCGTACCAATATCCCCCATTGAACCGGCAATTCCACTCCTGGATGGATCTGTCCTCCAGGCCGCCTGCTTCTGATTTGCTCCCTCAAGAAAAGTACTCAGCCATCCCTGCGGATATTCAACATATACTTTCCGGATCACTCCGAACTTTCCACTCAACACCTGTTGCCTGGCTTCTTTTACCATTGGGTAGCCAGTGTATGTATGCGTAAGACAAAAATAGTTGCCGCTTTTAGCTGCGATTTCCTTCAGCTCTTTTGCTTCTTTCAAATCAAAAGTCATTGGTTTGTCAAGTACCACATGAAAACCATTTTCCAATGCCAGTTTTGCCGGCTGGAAATGAAGATGATTGGGCGTAACGATAGTGACGAAATCCATCTTTTGATGTTCAGGTAATGCAGCTTCTCTACGGATCATCTCTTTATAGGAACCATACACTCTATCCGGGGAAAGATATAATGCTTTTCCCATTTCCGCTGATCTCTCCGGATCACTGCTGAATGCACCACAAACCAGTTCTATTTCCCCATCCATATTGGCTACAATACGATGAACCGCCCCTATAAAAGCACCCGGGCCTCCACCTATCATTCCCATTCGTAATTTTCGTAATACCATCGCAAACGTTTGAGGTTAATTCTGTGTATTAAGTGATAATATAGTATAGCAAAATTGTGAGCAATCGACTGATATGTATATTTAAAAATAGTACATTTAATTTTCCAAAACCATTTTTACAAAACTAACGATTCAACAAACAGGCCTGCACATGAAAACAACGATCCGCATCCAGCTATCCACGATGATGTTCCTGAATTTCTTTATTTGGGGTATCTGGTTTGTAACAATGGGAACCTATCTCGGGTCGAAACTAAGTGCTGACGGAGTCCAGATTGGATTGGCTTATGGAACCCAATCCCTGGGCGCAATTATTGCACCTTTTATTATAGGGCTTATTGCTGACCGATATTTTGCAGCACAAAAAATATTAGGCATCCTGCACCTGGCTGGCGCTTCCCTGATGTATTATCTGTCAACAGTAAAAGATTTTACATCCTTCTACCCGGTTTTATTGGTATACATGATCATTTATATGCCTACCCTTGCGCTGGTCAATGCTATATCATTTAAACAAATGAGTAACCCTGAAAAGGAGTTTTCCTTTATACGGGTTTGGGGCACAATAGGCTGGATCATTGCTGGCTTACTCATTGGCTGGTTAGCATTGGAGAAAAAGGGATCATTACAAAATACATTCATGATTGCTGCAATTGTCTCTGGCGCCCTGGGTCTTTTTAGCTTTGCCTTACCAAATACTCCGCCACCGAAAGCTGGGACTAAAGCCAGTTTTGGAGAAATTGTGGGTCTTGATGCATTGGGGCTTTTAAAGGATAAAAACTTCCTGATCTTCTTCCTGGCCTCCATGCTTATTTGCATCCCGCTGGCTTTCTATTACCAGGAAACAAATATATTCCTCAACGAAGTGGGTGTTCAGAATGCTGCCGGGAAAATGACAATGGGGCAAATGAGTGAAACTATATTCCTCTTCCTGATGCCTTTATTCTTTTTGAGGCTTGGTGTTAAAAAAATGCTGCTGATAGGAATGCTGGCCTGGGTTATTCGCTATCTCTGTTTTGGTTTTGGTGATGCTGGGAGCGGGGTAATGCTATTATATGCAGGAATAATACTTCACGGTATTTGTTATGATTTCTTTTTTGTGACCGGTCAGATATACACTGACCAAAGAGCTGGTGACAAAATCCGTTCTTCTGCACAGGGAATGATCACTTTGGCTACATATGGCGTAGGAATGCTGATTGGATTTTGGTTTGCAGGCTTTATCGCAGAATATTATAAAACTGCTGACGGCCATGCATGGAAAAATATCTGGATGGTACCGGCAGCAATTGCAGGAGTGATACTAGTATTATTCTTTCTGCTTTTTAAAGACCCCGGTAAAAAAGAAAAAATGGAATCATAAAATTAATTTTAATGTTATTGTATGAGCCAAAAAAAAACAAGAAGGGAATTATTAAAACAGCTGACAGCAGGTTCTCTGGCGGTAACTGCTTTACCATCCATGAGCTCATTTGTTTCTAATTCTGAATACGAATATTCACTGAAAGGCAACATCAATCATTCCGTTTGCGCCTGGACCTATAATTTTTTACCACTAGACGATATGTGCAGTTTGGTAAAAAAACTCGGATTTACTGCTATTGACCTGTTGGCTCCCAAAGACTGGTCTACCATTCAAAAGCAGGGAATCACCTGTTCGATGTGCTACACGGCTGGTAAGATCAGTCTAACAGAAGGATGGAATAAAAAGGATAACCATGACTGGCTCATCAAAGATTTTACTGAGGCTATTACACTCGTGGCTAAAGCAGGCTATAAAAATCTTATCTGCTTTAGTGGAAACCGTAATGGCATGAATGATGATACCGGGTTGAAGAATTGCGCAGAAGGACTGAAACAGATCATGTTACTGGCTGAGCAGAACAATGTTATCGTTCAGATGGAACTTTTCAATAGCAAAATAGATCACAAAGATTATATGGCAGATAAAAGTGCATGGGGTGTTGAATTATGCAGGAAAATAGGCTCGCCCAATTTCAAATTGCTCTACGATATTTACCACATGCAGATCAATGAAGGTGATGTTATCCGTACTATCAGGGATAATCACCAGTACTTTGGTCATTATCATACAGCCGGGGTACCGGGCAGGCATGAAATAGATGAGTCACAGGAGTTATTCTATCCGGCAATAATGAAAGCGATTGCAGCAACAGGCTACAAAGGTTATGTGGCACAGGAATTCATACCGACAGGAAAAGAAACAAAAGAAAAAATAGCTGCCTTAAAAAAGG
>Ga0073900_10001480_pt1 | contig 12986 bp, 9 predicted proteins | sample KloWWTmetKNB5Kit_FD_66666 | JGI IMG/M metagenome (GOLD analysis project Ga0073900, IMG submission 66666) | Active sludge microbial communities from Klosterneuburg, Austria, studying microevolution and ecology of nitrifiers - Klosterneuburg... | ecosystem: Engineered > WWTP > Aerobic digester >...
ATCGATTTTTATATATCCAAAGGTGTCAAAATGACAACCTATTATTTTGTTGCATTGTATGAAATCTGCTGCCATGACGGCATCATCATATCCCATGGTGAAATTGTCCCCAATAGGCAAGATTGCAAAATCCAATTTTGGACAAGTCATGGGTATCAATTTCATATCCAAAGTTAATGCTGTATCACCTGCGAAATAAAAAGACTTACTATTGTTCCAGATTACAAATCCACCTGACGTTCCGCCATGACTTCCATCAGGTAAAACACTAGAATGCACAGCCTGAACATATTTTACAGTGCCAAAATCGAAACTGAATTTACCACCAAGGTTCATTGGATGGCCTGATATACCTTTCTGTTCGTACCAAGATACTATCTCGAAATTTGAAATAATTTTAGCGTTTGTCCTTTTTGAAATATATTCAGCATCCGCGACATGATCACCGTGACCATGCGATAGAAGGATGTAATCAGCATCTATTGTATCTAAATCCACATGAGAAGCCATAGGATTTGTGGCAATCATTGGGTCAAATAATAATTGGTGGTCACCAGTCTGGAGGTGAAATGCGGATTGTCCTAAATAAGTAAGTTTCATTTGAAAAATAGACTGTATTGGCTAATAATATTGATTGTTTATGCTATGTATAATTAGCTATATATAAGTTATTTACCTAAAATATATACGATTACTTTATCGATTTTAATATAAATCTTGCCACAAATGTACAAAATTTGCCGTTAGCATTATGCAACTTGCTGTTAATATTAGTTTAATGTTTCGATAAAGCTGCTCAATTCACATTGCCAACCTTTACAATGACAAATTCAGGAGTTACGACGTTTCCGAATGAGGGAAACAAATCTATACTTGCTGGCAAACTCTTATATGACGGTGTATTAGGAAATTCTGTTGTCAAAGCCAGAATAACCTTTTTTATAACAACCAAATCAAAAGCTGTCACTTTACCGTCATTATTGGCGTCTGATGCTAATTTTTTGTAAGCTTCGGCAAACGGTTCTATGCCAAGAATATGTTTTTGTATCAGTACCAAATCATATGCTGTAACTTTTGGTGAAAGGGCAGGCGCATCGCTTTCCATAATGATTTCTGGATTTGTCATTTCTGGAAAATCTGCAGATGGGTATGAAAATGAATAATTTCCTAGGATATTTTTTGTTATCTCTAGTTTGGGTGAATCTTGTCCTTTGGGTTTTAAAAAGAACCTAATATCACCTTCGGGAATGTCTAAACCCAACTTATTAATTTTCATGTTTACGGTAGTGGGCAATAAGGGCTTTTTGGTTTTTGCTATATTAATGGCTCCGTCAAGGTCATTAAAAAAAACGGGATATCTCATGGTTCTGTCTGGTGCAATAACTACAAATGAAGGTGTACCATACCAATCTCCATAAACACCATCTTTAAATGGTCCTGTGATAATATTTGCGCCACCATCTTGGCTAATACCTTTCATAGTTTGGTTGTAAGTGGCTTCAAAGGCAAGCACTTTAGGATCGTAATCACTGGTAATTGTGGTTACGCTAAAGAATTCAACACCATTATTTCCTGATCCAAACTGTACATACTTTTGTTGCCAATAAGGTGCATTGGCTATACAAGGTGGACAAGTGGTAAAAAAGAATTTTATAACAACTACTTTGCTACTATCCAGGTAATTTTCGTAGAGTCTGTGTTGTTTTCCATGAACATCTCTTACCGAAAAATCGTGCATTGTTGTTTGACAAGTAATATGTGATGCAAAAGCTAGGCAACAAAATAGTAGGAACATTCGCATAATATCCAACATTTAATGGTAAAGAATCCTACAAAATTACTTGTTTTATTTGATATTGTCAAGTCCTGACGTGATTCATGGTCATTTCATCTATTCAAATCGTCGATTCATATAAAAAAAATGGCCGTATATATTCCAAATTCGTAATATTGCACTGTAAACATTGAATGAATGAAAAATTTATTTGTATTATCTTCCTTTATTTTTTTAATCATATTCATACCTGACGTCAAAGGACAGGAAATTTGGACATTAGAAAAATGCATCCAAACTGCCATCGAAAAAAGTATTAATATACAAAGTGCAGATGTAAATCTTCGCAGTACAGAAGTAGATTATAAGCAAGCTACTCATGCAAGATACCCAGATCTTTCAGCAGGGACTAATGTTGGTTGGAATTTTGGTAGGACGATTGATCCTACTCGAAATGAATTTATCTCCGAAACATTCTTCAACAACAGCTTTTCGCTAAATTCTAACGTATTATTATACAATGCTGGTAAAATAAATAATAGCATAAAACAAGCAGATGTTTATAATAAAGCTGCCCTTAAGGATTTGGAACAATCAAAACGGGATATTAGTCTTAGTATTGCAAGTTTGTATTTGAATATACTTTTTGCAAAGGAAAATCTTCAAAATACGCAAAATCAGCTCGACCAAACTAAAAATCAACTTACCTTACTAAACAAACAAATAGCAGTGGGGAATCGCCCTGAAAATGACAGGCTGGATATCGAAGCTCAAATAGCGGTCAATGAACAATCCGTTACGGAAGCTACCAATACTTTGAATATCAACTTATTAAACTTGAAGCAATGGTTGCGTTTGGATGTTCAAAACGAAATCGATGTCGTAGCGCCCTTAAGTCTGAATATTGGGACAGATCCAGATGTAATCACATTTGACGAATTATATGAAAGTGCCTATCGCAATCAAGCATCGCTTCATGCCAGTGAACTGAAAGTAAAAGGTGCAGAATTGGCTCAGAAAATTGCGTCAGCCGATCTCATGCCCGTGCTAAGTGCAGGTGGTTATCTGCGTACAAATTATTCAAATAAAGGCGTTTTTATTGCAGGTTATGAACCTTATATTGCTGAGCAAGAAATACTCTTTAACGGAACTTCTGCAACTATTGGCATCCCACAACAGAAGCCTATCCTTGAGAAATCACCATATTTTGATCAATTTTCTGACAACTTATCATATGGAATTGGGTTTTCGATGAGTATTCCAATATATAACAATTTGAGGGCAAGGTCAGGAGTTCAGCGTGCTAAATTAAATATTGAAAAGGCTAAATTGAATTATGATCAGCTCGATCAAAACCTGAAGATTACAATTGGTCAAGCGCATGCAGATGCCAAAGCAGCCAAATCAAGATATTTGGCGACTGAAAAAACACGTACAGCCCAAGTCAATTTATACAATAATGGAGTGAAAAAATTTGAAGCTGGAAGTACTAATGTTTTTGAGCTCACAAGATTAAAAACAGTTATGGATAATGCCGTAATTAGTAATTTAATTGCAAAATATGATTACATTTTTCGCTCAAAAGTTCTTGATTTTTATTTAGGTAAACCTATAAAACTTGTTGATTAACAATATATTACTAAAAATACTTTAAACTTCTTATTTAATTAAATAAAATGCAGAATTCAAAAAAGAAAAATTGGTTGTTGTACGGACTCTTAGGTTTGTTTGTTGTTGTCGGTGCCTTTGCTATCTATAAGGGGCAAACCAAGCCTAAGGGTACTGCGGTTACTATAGAAACAGCAGAAAAGAGAACTATCAGAGAAACAGTTTCTGCTAGTGGCAAAATATTCCCTGAAACAGAAGTCAAGATTTCTTCAGATGTCTCTGGAGAGATAGTCGAGTTGTACGTAAATGAAGGTGATTCTGTGGTGGCTGGACAGATTTTAGCAAAAATAAATCCTGATGCTTATATCTCAGCGGTAGAACGAGGCGAAGCTAGCCTAAATGGTTCGAAAGCCCAACTTGCTATTAGTAAGTCGCAAATTGAATCTAATAAGGCACAAATGGAGCAAATCATGGCACAGCTTGAAAATGCTCGTACTATCCACAAACGCAACGAATCACTAAAAAAAGACGGAGTAATCTCCCAAGCAGAACTGGATCAAAGCCAAGCATCCTTGCGACAACTCGAGGCAAATTATCGGGCATCTCAAGCAAGCATTAAATCTGCGCAACAAAATGCTGAAGCGTCAGAATACAGCATTCGAGGCGCAAATGCCAGTTTAAAGGAGCTCAAGACAAGTCTAAATCGTACCACGATAAAAGCACCGACTAGCGGTATTGTTTCTAAACTTTCAGTCGAAAAAGGTGAAAGAGTAGTAGGTACTATTCAAATGACAGGTACTGAAATGATGCGTATTTCTAACCTAAATGCAATGGAAGTACAAGTGGATGTTAGTGAAAATGATGTTTTGAAAGTTTCTGTTGGAGATGAAGTAGAAATAGAGGTTGATGCATATCTTGGTAGAAAATTTAAGGGAACAGTTTCACAAATAGCTAATTCCGCATCGAATATAGCCAGTACTTCATCTGCATCTCTCAACACTGATAAAGTGACCAATTTTGTCGTGAAAATAAGCGTGGATGAGAAATCTTATGCAGATATTACAACCGGAAATACTAAATATCCATTGCGTCCTGGGATGTCTGCATCTGTGGACATATTTACGGATGAAGCCAAAGACATCGTAAGTGTGCCGATTCAGTCAGTGACGATTAGAGAAAAGGAAAGTGCCAAGGATAAGAAAAAGAAAGAAAAAATTGAAGGACAAGAAGATTCAGAGTCATCAGCAGAAGTTGAATTTGATGAAGTGGTTTTTCTAATAGATGCCGATACTGCCAAAATGGTCAAGGTTGAAATCGGAATTCAAGATGATGAATTTATCATGATAAAATCCGGAATTAAACTTGGTGATAAAGTCATAACTGGTCCGTATACAGAGGTAAGCAAAAATCTGAAATCCGGAGATAAGGTGCGTATAAAAGAAGATAAAGACGATAAAAAAGAGGAGAAATAGCCATAAATTGTGGAAGACAGACATTTGATTGTTTTTGTTAAGAATCCAGTACTTGGTGAAGTTAAAACCAGACTGGCAGCAAGTCTTGGGGAACAAAGAGCATTAGATATTTACAATGAGCTCTTAGCAATTACTAGAGAAAATATAGCAAATCTAGGCTGTCGAAAACATGTCTTTTTTAGCAGTTTTATAGAAGATGACGTTATTTGGGAAGAAGCTTTTTTATCAAAAAACATTCAGGACGGCGATGGCTTGGGTGAACGAATGGAAAGTGCATTCTCTCACATATTTCGATCAGAAAGTGGCCCAGTAAAAGTTGTCCTTATCGGCAGTGATTGCCCTGAATTGACTAGCGTTCATATTAATCAGGCCTTTGAGTTGTTGGATACAAGTGATGTCGTATTAGGGCCTGCATTGGATGGTGGATACTACCTTATCGGAATGAAGAAAAATCATCCTGCAATCTGGTTGGAAATTGATTGGAGCACTGATCGGGTTTATCAGCAAACCATTGATAAAATAAATAAATTTAACATTTCATATTCAGTGTTGCCCGTATTACAAGATATTGATACACAAGACGATTGGTCAGATTATCTAAGTAGGAGAGGAGAAAAGGGAAATTTGTAGGAACGTTTATTCTTCGCATGAATTCCAAAGCAAGAAATAATTTTGTATTTTTGCAGATTGTTAATTTTCAAATAAGATATTATGCAAAATGTATATATTGTCTCTGCAGTAAGGACACCTATTGGGTCATTTGGTGGAAGTTTGGCTAATGTACCTGCGACTACATTGGGTGCTTCCGCGGTAAAAGGGGCCATCGAAAAATCAGGTTTATCAGCAGATGCCGTAGAAGAAATATTTATGGGCCATGTCGTTCAGGCTAATGCTGGTCAGGCTCCAGCAAGACAAGTGGCTTTACATTCAGGGCTGAAGAATTCAACACCTTCGACCACTATAAATAAAGTTTGTGCATCTGGTATGAAGTCCGTCATGTTTGGAGCTCAGTCTATCCAATTGGGTCAAAACCAAGTAGTTGTTGCTGGCGGTATGGAAAATATGTCATCCATTCCTTTTTATTTACCAAAAGCAAGATATGGTTATGGCTATGGCAATGGAGAGATTGTAGATGGATTGGTTAGAGATGGATTGGCCAATGTATATGATAATCAAGCTATGGGCTGTTTTGCGGATGCCACAGCGACCAAATTTAATATAAGCAGAGAAGAACAAGACGCCTTTGCTATACAATCATATAAGAGGACGGCAGCAGCTTGGGAAGCAGGTGCTTTCGCAGATGAAGTCGTCGGTGTAGAAGTCAAGGATAGAAAAGGAAACATCAGTACTATCGGTCATGATGAAGAATATAAAAATGTTATTTTTGACAAAATTCCATCATTACGTCCTGTATTCACAAAAGAAGGAACTGTGACTGCTGCCAATGCATCTACTATTAATGATGGCGCTGCAGCCTTAATCTTGGTGAGTGAAGATTTCCTAAAAGCTAATCAGCTTAAGCCATTGGCAAAAATAGTTTCTTATGCAGATGGCGCACATGAGCCTGAATGGTTTACCACTGCGCCCGCTATTGCAGCCGAAAAAGCACTTAAAAGAGCAGGTCTAACCATAGGAGACATTGATTATTTTGAAGTTAATGAAGCATTTGCTGTGGTAACGCTTGCATTCATTAAACATTTTGGCCTCAGCCAAGATAAGGTCAATGTAAATGGTGGCGCAGTATCATTGGGTCATCCACTGGGATGCTCTGGTGCCAGAATCATTACAACACTTACACATGTGCTTCAGCAAAAGACAGGTAAATACGGTATGGCAGCTATCTGTAATGGTGGTGGCGGCGCAAGTGCGATCATCATCGAGCGCTTGTAAATTTAGCCATTATTTTTTATAGCTTATATCATCAAGGCATTCAGAAATTGCAGTGTACCAATGGGGAATCTCAATATTGAATGCTTTTTTGATTTTAAGCTTGGATAATACACTCCAATGTGGCCTTACTGCCGGTGTAGGGTAGTCTTTTGATAGGATTGGCATTACTTTGCAAGGTAGATTTTGGAAAGCCATGATTTGTGTAGCAAGATCATACCAAGTGATAATACCTTCATTTGCATAATTGTAAGTATCATTGAAAAGGTTTTCTTTATCAGGATTGCTTGAAGCTTGTAATATAATATCTAAGACAGCAATGGCAAGATGTTTTGCAAAAGTTGGAGCGCCATATTGATCATTTACAACAGAAATTGTAGGCCTCTCTTGACCTAATCTCAACATAGTTTTTACAAAATTGTGTCCAAATGAAGAAACTACCCAAGATGTACGGAGAATTAAAGCAGGTATTCCTGTTGCCCTGATTAAGTTTTCACCTTCGAGTTTGGAACTAGCATAGACACCTTTTGGATTTAAGGTTCCATCTTCTCTAAGCGGAAATCCATCATAGCTGTGATACACATAATCACTTGAAAAGTGGATTAACTTTGTATCTGCTTGGATGAGTGTTTTAGCAAGATTGGCACAAGCCGTAGCATTGATGGCATAACAATTTTCAACATCTGTTTCTGCTTTATCGACCGCCGTATAAGCTGCACAATTGATTACATAATCGTAATTTTTGTCAAGAAAGACTCGTTTCAATGCTTCTATATCCGAAATATCCAGAATATGCCTTGTAAAAAAATCAAAGTGACAAAATTCAAATGAAGGTGCTAATCTCCTGAATTCGTTGCCCAATTGACCATCCGAACCCAACACTGCTATTGAAATTTTCTTTAAGGTAAAATCTCCATCCATGTATTACAAAAAAGTCTTGTGGTTTCCAAAAAGTGGGAGATTCTTATCCTTTTCTGACACTATAAGTTCATTATTTGGGATAATCCAATCAATACCTAAATTCGGGTCGCTATATAATAATCCGCCTTCTTGTTTTGGTGCATAATAATTATCACACTTGTACGCAAAGATGGCTGTCTCAGAAAGGACTACATAGCTGTGGGCAAATCCTTTGGGTACGAAAAGCTGTTTTTTCCCGATTTCATTCAGGATCACGGACAAATGCTGTCCATATGTCGCCGAATCAGGTCGCACATCTACGATCACATCCAAAACTTCGCCTACTACACATCGCACGAGTTTGGTTTGGTCATAAGGTGGCAATTGGTAATGTAAGCCTCTTAATACTCCACGTGTTGATTTAGCTTCATTATCTTGAACAAACGAAATATTTGAAATCTCTTCAGGCATCGAAGCTGCAGTGAAAGTTTCCAAAAAATATCCTCGGTCATCTTTCCAGATTTTAGGTTCGAAAATCCAAACGCCTTCAAACTTTGTCTTAATCCACGCCATGATTATTTTTCTCTAAAATATACGCTGATAGAAACGCCAGTTAAGGTGAAATTTTTTCTCAGCTGGTTCTCAATAAAATTACGGTAACTTGGCTTGACATGATCCGGATAATTGCAATAAAACACAAATGAAGGATAATAGACAGGCAATTGCGTTACATATTTGATTTTTATATACTTTCCACGGTGTGATGGTGGTGGATTTTTTTCAATAACATCCAACATGACATCATTGAGTACTGATGTTTTTATTTTTTGTTTTCTGTTTTCATGGATTTGAAGGGCAGTTTCTACTGTTTTGAAGATCCGTTGCTTATCCAATACAGATGTGAACAAAATGGGAACATCGGTAAATGGAGCTATTTTTTCTTTAAGGCTCTTTTCGAAGTCTCTGGCAGTATTGGTTTCTTTTTGTATCAAATCCCATTTATTTACCAGAATAACCAAGCCTTTTTTTCGCTTCTGAATAAGACCTAAAATACTAAGATCTTGCGACTCTATACCTACTGTGGCATCCAACATAAGCAAACAAACATCGGCTTCTTCTATGGCTTTAATTGCCCTAATCACGGAGTAAAACTCAAGGTCTTCATGCACTTTTGCTTTTTTGCGAATTCCTGCCGTGTCTATCAAATAAAACTTCTTGTCAAACTTGTTGTACAATGCATAGATAGCATCTCGTGTCGTACCTGGTATATCAGTTACAATATTCCTTTCTTCGCCCATGAGGGCATTAGTCATCGATGATTTTCCTACATTGGGCTGGCCCACGATGGCAATTTTTGCTATTTCATTATCTTGTGTGTCAGATTCTTCAGATATATTTTCAGGGAGTACATCGGCCACCATGTCTAATAATTCGCCTGTACCACCACCTGAAATGGATGATATGAAAACAGTGTCATTAAAACCTAAGCTCCAAAATTCATTAGCCAACATTTGCCTTTGGGCATTATCGACTTTATTAACGGCTAAGATTACTTTTTTAGGATTTTTGCGTAGAATACCCGCTATCTCTTCATCTAAGTCTGTGATCCCTGTAGTTACATCTACAACAAAGACAATAACAGTGGCTTCGTCGATGGCAATTTGAACTTGTCTTCTGATTTCGGCTTCGAAGATATCACTAGAATTTTTGACAAATCCTCCGGTATCTACTACGGTAAAGTTTTTGCCATTCCAGTCTGAAAAACCATAAATTCGGTCTCTAGTCACACCACTAACATTATCAATAATAGATTTTCTCTCGCCAATCAGCCTGTTAAAAAGTGTTGATTTTCCAACATTAGGTCTACCTACTATAGCTACAATTTGTGACATCGTCTTATTTTAATGGCGCAAAGGTAAGATTTTATTTTGAAATAATGGACTTCACATCAAACGCCTATGAATTGACTCATGAAAATGGGTATAAAAAAAGAAAGCCGCAAAAAACAATCTCACTCTTTGCGGCTATTTTTTTCATGTGCTGTAAAATTGTCCTGGATAACTCTTATATCAATCTATCCGGATACATAGATGGAGGGTCGCAATATAGTAATGTCTAACGATATCTGACGCAAAGTTAAAGTCGAGTATTGTATCAAGTTATATAACTTTTGTTATATGCAAAATACAATATTTCTATTATGAACTAAAATCTTCTAGTTTAAATAATAACAGATCTTAGTTTTTGGTCATTTTCAGCCATTAAAGTTTTTGCAATCCATGCAGCAACTGTTGCATCGTCATTTATTATTTCCTTAATTTCATCAGGGTTCCAATTCTTATTAACAAAATTGGTGTCAAAATTGCCACTAATAAAATCTGGATGTGCCATCACAAAAGCGCCGAAATCAAGTGTTGATGCAATGCCTTCTATTTCATATTGACCAATGGCAGATAACATTTTTTTTAATGCTGCCTTTCTTGTTGTTGCATGTACCGTAAGTTTTGCAAGCATTGGATCATAATAAATAGGCACTTGATCTCCTTCACGATATCCATTATCTACTCTGATACCTTCACCTTCCGGCAAACGGTATTTTTCTAAGATATTTATACTTGGAACAAAATTTTCATATGGATCTTCTGCATATACCCTGAGTTCTATGGCATGACCGTTTATCTTAAGGTCTTCTTGCGTGAATGCCAGTTTTTCGCCCATGGCAATCTTGATCTGCTGCTCTACCAAATCTAGACCTGTGATCATTTCAGTCACAGGATGCTCGACTTGAAGCCTTGTATTCATTTCCAAAAAATAGAAATTCATTTTGTTATCCATCAAAAATTCTACTGTGCCGGCACCTTCATACTTTGCAGCTTTGGCTACATTTACCGCAGCTTCTCCCATGGCCTTCCTGATTTCTGGTGTCAAGATAATACTAGGCGCTTCTTCCACTACCTTTTGATGTCTTCTTTGAATCGAACATTCTCTTTCAAACAAATAAACTGTATTCCCAAAACTGTCTGCCAAAACTTGGATTTCAATATGTCTAGGTGACGTCACAAATTTCTCAATAAAAACGGCACCATTTCCAAATGATGAAGTGGCTTCATTGATGGCTAACTGCATTTGGTCAGCAAATTCTTCATCTTTTGTAACTAATTTCATGCCTTTGCCTCCACCACCAGCAGATGCCTTCACAAGGACAGGATACCCAACTTTGCGAGCAATCTCTCTAGCCGATTCTATATCAGATATAGCATAGTCCGTTCCTGGCACCATTGGGATGCCAAAATCCTTAACTGCATCTTTGGCCGAAAGTTTATCACCCATTATATCCATGGAAAAAGCTGATGGACCTATCAATTTAATGTTGTTTTCTTGTAATTTTAGTGCAAATACGGAATTTTCACTCAAAAAACCATAACCAGGATGCACAGCATCTATATTATGATCTAGGCATATTTTTATTAGTTTATCTTGTCGCAGATAAGATTCATTACTCGGTGATGGCCCTAAGTGATAAGCTTCGTCAGCCATTTTGACATGTAGTGCATGTTCATCAGCATCAGAATATACAGCCACACTGGTGATGCCCATTTTTTTTAATGTTCTGATCACTCTGCACGCGATTTCTCCTCTATTGGCAACTAATACCTTTTCCATCTTATGTATTTGTTAAAAAATGGGGCTAAGATAGTGATTGGCTAGCAATAATTCAGGCATCACCTGTACAGATAATTAAATAAATTTTAGTGGTGTATATTAAAATAGCTACAATTCACTACCAGATCATATGTAAAGTTTATTACATTTTACTTAAAGCCGATATTTTTTCATTTTTATTAATTTTTTTTGCGCTATCTTTGCACCGCAATATGCAATCTTCGCCTCAATGTTTACCAGTTAATTTGTTTGTTTAAGTAATAAAAGATGAGGTACTTATATATATTGTTATTAGTTATTAATGTCGAAATACTGTTGGGCCAATGCGGACTACAGCAGACATTTTCGTTGGCAGATTTACCCAATGAACAGGCGGATACCACAAATGTTTCTATCCTCGTAAATGGTGCCACAAACAATAATCTTGCTACTGCCGCACAAGGTCTTTGTGGTGTGAAGCTCAAATTTAAGCATCCTTTTATGAAGGAGTTGTTTATAGAATTGATATCACCGGCAGGGCAAAAAATTACTCTCACTGGTGGAAACATCGTGGCTACTAATACACAGCTTATTACATGGGATGTCACTTTTGTACCATGTTCTGGAGCAGCTGCACCAGACCCAGGATTTACCGATTATTGGGAAAATGACCAACTTTGGCAAAACCTTTCAATATATACAGGTCAATATTATCCTTTTAATGGTTGTCTAGATAGTTTCAATGTAGGTTCCGTCAATGGTGCATGGACATTGCGTTGTATAGATTTCGAAGATGAAGGCGCTGGCAAGCTTTTGGATGCTGAGTTGATATTTTGTCAGGATCAAGGCATTTTTTGTGGCGAATGTCATTTGGTACCCGGGGATATCACCAATACAGATATTATCGCATGTGAAGGTGATCAATCCTTGAAATTGGATCTGAATAAAACTTTTCCAGGCAATGTGTACAACGAGACTGTATATAATTATTCCAATATTGTCTTTGGTGATAGTACTATTTTGGCTTATCAAAATGTACCTGACCTTACCAGTTATTTACCAGGTACGTATTTGGTCTGCGGTACTCAAGCTGCTAAACTTCAAAACAGTGTCTTCCCTGCAATTGGCACAAAATATAATAGAAATACCTTAGAAGAACATCTTTTTGAATTGGGTGCTTGTGCATCCGTTTCTTCGGAATGTATGCAAGTCGAAATAAAAAATAATTCCGCTCCTGTAAATGTTTCAGCTTATATCTGTAAGGGAGATAAATATGTAGTGGATGGCCGTTCCTATGAATTTGCTGGAGATTATAATATTATTATTGAAAATGGTGCATGTGATTCATTAGTCAAATTGCAGCTTAATGTCCTAGATATCAGTGCCTTGATCAAGGCGGACAGAGACTCCATTAGTTGTGATGGAAACACGGTTGGAATGGAAGTAATATACAATGGAAGCCCTGTGGGTGATCTCAAGTATCAATGGTTCACCACAGATGGGATTTTGAGTGGAGATAAGTCATTTTTTGTGATAGATGCTGTAAAAGAAGGGACATATTTTGTGGAATTGACTGCAACAACTCCGCAAGTCACTTGTAAAGACACCTTGGCTCAAATCATTTATCCAGACAGGACATTTCCAGAAGTTACTTTTGATGTGGATACGATAACTTGCGCCAAAGATACAGTGGAAATTATGGT
>Ga0073900_10001483_pt1 | contig 12972 bp, 10 predicted proteins | sample KloWWTmetKNB5Kit_FD_66666 | JGI IMG/M metagenome (GOLD analysis project Ga0073900, IMG submission 66666) | Active sludge microbial communities from Klosterneuburg, Austria, studying microevolution and ecology of nitrifiers - Klosterneuburg... | ecosystem: Engineered > WWTP > Aerobic digester >...
GGCCGACTGGGGTAACGCAGTCTTCGACGGACCGGAGCGAACACGAATCGCAGCCGACCCGGCATCTGAGGGAGTCGTTGGAGTCGATTCCCGGCATCGTGCCCCGTCAGGAACATGGCGGGCGCGAAGTGAATCTCTCGATTCGCGGGTCGGGCAACAAAACCGGCTGCTGTGTCCGCAATATCAAGATGTATGAAGACGGGTTCTCCGTCACGCAGCCCGACGGCTTGGCGCGTGCTGAACTCCACGATCCCTGGTTTCTCCAAAGCGTCGAAGTGCGGCGTGGCCCGTCGTCCTCGTTGTACGACAATTATGCGCTCGGCGGGATGGTGCACCTCAGGACCAGGCGCGGTCGGGATATCGACGGGGTGGAAACGTTGGTCACAGCCGGGTCGTATGGCTATCACAAGGAGGCGATCGCGATCGGGAGGGAGTACGGTAATTTGGACATCGCCTTGTTTTCGAGTTATCAGCGCGAAGACGGGTGGCGGGACCACAGCCAATATTGGATGTCGACGGTGAATCTCAACATCCGGTATCGCATCGACGATCGTCAGACGCTCTATGTGAAGGCGGTCAATGTCGACGAAGACGAAAAGTATCCCACACGCTTGACTCTCAGCCAATTCCGGGCGAATCCGAGGCAAATGGGCGGTACCTCCACGACGAATCCGGTCACGCTGGGGCAAAAGGTGCGCGACCGCATAACCATGGTCGGCGCCATCTATGAGCGACAAATCGACGCCAATACGGTGCTGACGACCGAAGCCGACTACCACGTGAAGGACATCAACCAGCCGGTGGGCGCCACCATCAATCCAAGCTTCAAGCACTATACGGACCTGCGGCACGACGGGAAGCTCGGCAGCATGCCGTTGAAGAGCTACGTCGGCTTCTTCGCCAACTATCTGGAACAGGAAGGGGTGAACAACCTCAATCTGAACAATGGTTCGGGGGCGTTCGGGCCGGTGACCCAGCAAAACCGCTTCTCGGTGCGCAACATCGGAGGGCGGTTTCGCGAAGAATTGGAATTCGTCCCGAAATGGGTCCTGGCGGTTGGGTTGGGATACGAGCGCTCCGACATCTCCGGCTTCGTCAATAATTTTTCCGCGACGACGACGACCAGCACGCTCGCGAGCACGGTCGGCGTCAACCGGTCGTTCGACAATTGGGCGCCCGACATCTCGCTGACCTATCGGCTGAACGAGGGAACGAATATCTGGACGCGCGCGTCGGTGGGGTACGGCATCCCTCAATTCAGCAACATGACGGTCGGCCTGGACGGGAATCCCGGCTTCAACGACAACGTCAAGCCCCAGAAGAATTTCAATGTGGAAATCGGAACCAATACGCAATTGACGCCCACCCTATGGGTCGAGGCCGTGGGATTTTGGACTTTCTTCAAAGACGAAATCATCACGCAAAGCGTGCCGATCACGCCGACGACGGCGGGCAATTTCGCCGTCAATGCGAAGGAATCGCAGTATCGGGGCATCGAACTCGGTTGGCGCTGGATACCCGTGGAGGGACTGCGACTCACCGGCGCCTATACGCATATGGATAGTCAATACATTCGCTTTGTCGATCAATTCGGGACCGGCGGCGTCGTCACGCGGGTCAATCAGTCGGGGCGCCAGGTTCCGTCCGTGGAAAAGAACGTATTCAACATGAAGGCGGCCTACGACCATACGCCGTCCGGGTTCGGTGGATGGGTCGAGGGGAGTTGGATCGACAGTTTCTACGTCAACAACAGCAACACGCTCGGTGCCCCCTCCTACGTCCTGTTCAATGCCAATCTGCACCACCACTACCGCACGCACAACAATCGCTACATCAAGTTCATCAAGACCTATGTCGAGTTGGACAACATCTTCGATAAGGCCTACGTCGGCTGGGCCACGCCGGTGGCCGACAGCGTGGCGGATGCCAACAAGCAGGCGTTCTACGCCGGGATCGGACGGTCGGCCTATGTGGGGGTGACCCTGGGGTTCTAGCGCGGCGAAGTTGCAAAGGGGCGATCCGGAAGTTGCGTTGAAGCCGGACTTCTACAGCACCCCTTCGCAGCGGCCGGTGCTGCATGGCTCCTGAAAATGTGTAGCACCCGCTGGCATCGAGCCGCATCGGCCGGTAGCGCGGCAGAGGCGGAGTCTGTTACATCACGTGCATGTCGACGCGGTACGCGTGCCAACGCCAACGACGGGTCATTGCGGGCTTCTTGCTCGCGATCGGGGTTGTGTTGGCCTGCGTGTCCGTGACACCGGCCGGAGCGCTCCGCTGTCTGCACTGTTTTCTGGCGCAGAGGTGGGTGGAGGCAACCGTCTCAGAGCCCGTCCGGCAGAAATCGCGGGCTGAACCGCGGCCGGATCGCGCCGCTCCAGCCCCACCGCTCGATGCTCCCGATTCTCTGCGGGTACCTCAGCGTCTCACTGCCGATCCGCAACGACTGACTGCGCCGGGGGAGGCATTTCCGGACGACACCTCCGTGGCCATCCCTTGCCCACGGGTATGTGACACCGGGCATTTGCCCGCGGCGCGTCGCTTCGATGAGGCCTGGCCTCGTGCGGTGATGGGCTCTGCCCCGACGATTCCCGGTTTTCGCGCCCCTCCCTCCTTCCTCTCGACCTAGCCCGCCTTATTCATGATCGCTTCTGAGGCAATCGCGGATTCTCATCGCGCCCGTCTCGCCTGGCGACCGCGCGATGTCGCGACGAACCGTCATGAAAAATCCGGGCTGGTTGTCTTTTCATCTCATCCGCTGCCGGTGAAGCGCCTGTCATGAGAGAGGCGGCCGTGGCTGCGCAGGGCCGCTGCGGATCGCCATGCCCCATCCTTCACTTGGGAGCGCCGCCTTCGTCTGACGCGATACGGCTGCTTGCGGCTGGAATACCGATCCGAGTCGAGATGTCTGCAGGTAATGGGTGCGGCATGAACGGGAGCCGATCAGTGAAATTGGATGTGTTGCCGATTGCGGGGAGCGCAAATGATCCGGCGAAGCGACTGCGGTCGGCGGTGCGTCGCAAGCGCTGGTTGAAGCTCCATCTGTATCTCGGATTATCGGTCGGTGCGGCCTTGGTGTTGATCGGACTGACCGGCAGTCTGCTCGTGTTTCAACTGGAAATCGACGAATGGCTGAATCCCGAACTGATCCGGGTGGTCCCGAAGCCGGGTGGCGCGTCAGCCTATCGTCCCGTCGATGAATTGGTGGCGGCTGCGCTGCACAGCATGCCGCAGGGGGCGCATCTGGTCTTCGGGCAATACCCGCGTCATGACGGAATTGCCTTTCGGTGGAACGTGTCGGTGCCCTCCGGGCCGGACGCGAAGTCACCGATGGATTTTGAGCTTCACCACGTGTTCGTGAATCCGTATAGCGCCGAGGTCATCGGGTCCCGATTGGTCCGGCCGGCTGGCCTCGGCGGCGCCGTGCCTCGCACGTTCGTCGGCTTGGTGTTCGCCCTGCACTATGCGTTGCTGCTGCCTCGATTTGGGGACCCGCCCTTCGGGGATACGGTCGTCGCCATCATTGGGTTGGTGCTGATGGTGTCGTTGTTCACGGGTCTGTACCTCTGGTGGCCGCGGAACGGGCGGTGGCGTACGGCGTTGACGATCAAACGCCGGGCCCATGTGCGTCGGCTCCACTTCGACCTGCACAAGATCTCGGGAGTGTATTGCTCGCTCATCTTCCTGGCTATCTTTGTATCCGGCGTCTTTCTTAATCTGCGGGCGCCGTTTCACGCGGTCGTGCGGCTGTTTTCTCCCACCGTCGATCGACATGACATTCAGTCGAAACCGGCCGAAGGCCGCGGATCCGTTTCTCTGGGACAGGTGATGCAGACCGTGGAGTCGCAGTATCCGGGGGGGCGGCCGGAATGGCTCTCCCTGCCGAAGAAACCGACCGGCACCTACACGATCTGCCGGCGCGATGTTCCCGGGCTCAGCCTGCTACTGAGCCGGCGATGCGTGGTGGTGGATCGGTACAGCGGCGAAATTGTGCATGTGCAAAGTCCGGAGCGCGGGACGGCCGGGGACCATTTCATTCAATGGCAATGGCCGATGCATTCGGGACAGATCTTCGGCAGGACCGGCCGCTGGATCGTGTTCGCATCCGGCTTGATTTGCCCGCTCCTATTCGGGACCGGGTGGTACCTCTGGTGGCGGAAGGGCCGGGGGCGGCGTGCGCGGCAGCCTATGGGGCCTGGCGTTCCGGTCGGGGACCGCCAGGTCGGAACACGTGTCGATGAGGTAGCAACAGCGTCAGTGAAGGGGAGTCGGACATGAATGGACTGAAGGAAGCCGTGGAATACGGCGTGATCGGACTGTTGGTCGGGTTGAGCCTGTGGGCAGTGGCCGTGGCCATCGAGCGCTGGTGGTGCTACCGGAAGATCGACGTGCGCGGTTTCGCCTCGATCGAGGAATGTGAAATTGCGTTGACCAGACGGCTGGTGGTGATCGGGACCGTGGCGGCGAATGCGCCCTACATCGGTCTGCTCGGGACCGTGTTGGGCATCATGCTCACGTTCCACACGATGGGGACGTCCGGCGCGCTGGCTGTCACCACGATCATGATCGGCTTGAGTCTCGCGTTGAAGGCGACCGCGGCAGGACTGGTCGTCGCGATTCCCTGCGTCGTCATGAACAACGTGCTCAGGCGGCGCGTCAGCGAGCTGCTCGCGCAGTACAAGGCGCACCATGGAGCGTGAGGTTGATCAAATCAATGTGATTCCGTTGGTCGACATCATGCTGGTGCTGCTCGTGATCGTGCTGACCACCGCGACGTTCATCACGACGGGACAGATCCCGGTCAATCTTGCCAAAGCCTCGACTTCGAGCGATCGGCAGGACCGGCCGATTGTCGTGACGGTCACGGCAGATGGCACGGTCTTCGTGGAGGATCGGGCCATCACCGACGAACAACTGGATACCGCCCTGGCGCTGCATCCCCGCCAATCGCCGGTGCTGGTTCGTGCCGACAAGGTCACGCGGCTGGAGCGATTCGTGGTCATCGTCGATCGCATCCGTGGACTTGGATTTCAACAGGTGAGTTTGGAAGTGATACGGGCGTGAGCAGTCGCGCCGGGTTTCGCGTGCAGCAAGGAAAGGTGAATCACATGACGTTGCGACGATTCGTGAAAAAGGGAATAATGGAAACGATGCTGGCGTGCGGACTGCTCGCCGGTCCCGCGTGGGCGCAGAGTGACACGCCGCCGTCGGCTCCTGGCACGATGGAATCGGAGCAGATGCTGCGCGAACGGCTTCAGCAGAATGTGCGGGAGCGCGAGCAACTCCTGCAGCAACTGGAAGATATGGGCCGCAAGCACGACGAGTCCTTGCCGAAAAACGAACGGCCGCAACTCTATCGCGAGATGGCCGCCCCGACGGCGGAATCGGGAGCGACTGAGGAGCCGCCGATCTATGAATTGGCCGACATCAGCATCGTGAGCAAACGGGTTCAAAAACATCCGGAGGGGATGGCCTTTTCCGCGACCCCGCGCTCCGAAACCGATTCGCAACCGACACGCACGATGAAAGAATCAATGGAATCGTTGCCCGGCGTCATCTTGCGTTCCGCCAACGGCCCTCGCGACTTCGGCGTCTCCATCCGGGGGTCGGGCGTCAAGACAACGGGTGTGGTGCGCGATCTGAAGTTTTACGAAGACGGCATCGGCCAGACGCAATCCGACGGGTCCTCCCGTCTGGATATGCACGACCCCTGGTTCATGCAGAGCGTGGAAGTCACCCGCGGCGCCGCCTCGTCGCTGTATGACAATGCCGCGCTGGGCGGCATGATCCATTTCAAGACGCGGCGCGGCAGCGACATCAACGGGCTTGAAACGTTCTTCAGCGGCGGCTCCTACGGCTATCAAAAATACGCGTTCGGCATCGGCAAGGAGTATGGCGATGTGGACGTGGCGCTGTTTGCCAGCCAGGTGGCGGAAGACGGTTACATCCGGCGCAGCAACTACGATACGCAGACCGTCAATCTCAATTTTCGCTTCAAGCTCGGGGACAAGGACAGTTTCTACGTGAAGGCGGTGTCGAACGCGTTGAATGCGAACGTGCCGACGCGCCTGACGTTGGCGCAGTTCAATGCCGACCATCGTCAGACCGGCGGCACCGGCCCCGGCAACGATGCCGCCAGGTTGGGTCAGCGGCGGCACGACCGGCGCACCATCATCGGCGGCATGTACGAACGTCAGATCGACGCCAGTACGGTGTTCACGCTAGAGGCGGACTACGACGTGCGCGACATCAACCAGACGTTTACGCAGATTTATGACGCGTTCTATCCCAACTTCAAGGGCTATGCGGATCTCAGGCATGATGGCCGTCTGGGAGAGATGCCGCTCAGGAGTTATGTGGGGTTCTTCGCGAACAATATGGAGCAGGAATCGCAAACGTTCGAAAATCTCGGCGACTTTCGCGGATCGCGCGGAACGCTGGTGCAAAATAGTCGCGGCACCATCCGGAATATCGGCGGACGCCTGCGGGAAGAATTGGAATTTCTCCCGAAGTGGACGTTGGCGGCGGGCGTCGGATTCCAACAATCGCAAATCAGCGTGCAGACGATCAACTATACGGCGGGGGCGCTCGGCTCAACCCCGGGAGCCGAGCGCACCTTCTACAATTGGGCGCCGGAGGTGTCGGTGTCCTGGCGGCCCACTGAACATCACCGCCATTGGGTGCGGGCCTCGACCGGCTATTCCGTGCCGGGCTTCGCCAATTTGACGACTGGCTTGGACGGATTGGCCGGGACGAATTTTTCGATCAAGCCGCAGAAGAACTACAATTTCGAGGTCGGCACCGACTCGAAGTTGCACAAGACCTTTGGCGTGCAGCTGGTTGGATTCTGGGTGTTGGTCAAGGACGAGATCATCACTCAGGTCAACTCAACCACGGCTGGTTCGTTTGCCATCAATGCCGATTCCTCCCAATATCGGGGCGTCGAAGCCAGTTACGATTGGCGGCCCGCGCCTGGCTGGCGTGTCTCCGGGGCCTACACGCATATCGACGCGCAGTACATCAACTTCGCCGATCAGTTCAGAGTGAACGGGACGGGCCCGGTCACGCAGATTCTGCGAGATGGCAAGTACGTGCCGAACGTGGCCCGTGACGTGCTGAATTTCAAGGAAGAATACGATCATCCCTCGGGATGGGGCGGCTGGTTGGAGACCACCTATTGGAACAGCTACTTTCTGAACAACAACAATACCGTGGGGGCGCCGGCCTATTGGCTGCTGAATGCCAATCTGCACAAGACGATTGAGTTCAGCCCCACCTCGTGGTTCCGGTTCGCGAAGTTCTATCTGCAATTAGACAACCTCGCCGATAAGCGATACGTCGGGTCAGGCGGCGTGATTGCCGACAGCACGCCGGATGCAAACAAGACGTTGTTTTTCGCGGGCTATGGCCGGGCGATCTACGGCGGGGTGACGCTGGGGCTGTTCTAGTCGGAGAGCGGCGACCGCCCAATTCCGGTCGGGCCGGATCGCCTGTCTGTGAAAGCAGTGCAGGTTGTAGCAGGCATGAGCACACATCGGTAGACAATTCCGCTCGTGGTTACGTAGGGAGCGCAATTCTCATAGCGATGCTACCGAGCATCCATGAACATGTTCTGGTGGTATCGGTGCGCACCTGACCGGAGGCAGAGATCAGGATCGAGGCGACACGCGGAGCGATTGTGTACGGAGGTCCGTGATTGCGAGCAATCGCTGATCGTTGGTTACGAGGGTAGCATTCAGCGCCTGCGCGGTGGCGGCGATAATGGCATCCGGGAGCTTGAGACTGAATCGTTTTCGGATGTCCACCGCGTGGGTTTTCACTAGGGGAGTGAGTTCGACGACGGCGATATCAGCAAGAAACGCTTTGAGACGCTCGCCTTCCAACGTCGTCAAGCCCGGATACGCAAGGAGTTAGAGTTCCGAAATCACGGAGACGGCGTACTGTCCCTCCGGAAGCGCGTTCTCCAGTCGGCCGCCGAGGAAATACAGGATGATGTTGGTGTCCAGGACGAAGGTCGCCACGATCAGGTCCACTCATCTCGCAACCGGCGCTGGTACGTGAGTGGGTCCTCTGAGAGCTGGATCATACCGGCATGATGCTGAAGAGGTTGGGCCTTCGAGGCAGGGGAAGGGGCATGCAACTGCTGTTCGATCTTGAGCCACTCGAGATAGGGAATCAAGACGCTGACCGGACGGCCTTGTTCGTCAGTGACGAGTTGTTTGTGGATGGTATCCATGAGGATGAGTATAGCCGCGATACGGAAAAAATAACAGCACGTGCTATGGTTGCGCGGCTCGCGTCGGGTCGCCACCCCCATACCGCACCAGCTGTAGTGTCGGTGGGCAAGCCTGGGTAGACAGGTCTAGCCCGCATTATTCATGAGCCCTTCTGCTGCAATCGCCGATCCGCCTTTCCGACAAGCCTGCGGCCGGCAGGCTCGCCCCTCGGTTCCGGCCGCCTCACCGACTTGGCGGCGCGCGCAGACGTGGCGCTCTTTCGTCATCGCACCGTGCGCCCCTCGACGTACTGCACGAGTACGCCTTGGGCCCTTACGGCTCCGCACGCCAAGACACAGCCGGCTCACCGCCTCGCCGACGTCCGCAAACCTGGCTCGACTTATCCGTCGAGCCGCGGACCTCGCCACGTGACTCGGCGATTTCGCGACGAACCCTTATGAATAATGCGGGCTAGGAGCGTTCTGGTAGAAACATAATCGTAAATTATTTTGTCATGTTTGCACACGGACTATGAACTGGAGTCGCGCGCGAATCCCGGTTGCAACTCACATTTTGTAGCATCCGTGAGCATCCGTCGGTAGACAAGTTTTGTGAAAGCGCGTAGATGAGTATCGAGAAAACCTTGTAGACTTATGAATCGATTGTCCACCAAAACATCAGCTGTCCTCGTCACCCTTGGCGTTGCCTTGGTCTATCTGACCTTGGCGCTCGTCGCTCCGGGCTGTTCCTTTGCCCATGCGGTACCGTCAGGCGATCACCACCAGCATTCCGGGACGGACTCCCATTCCACGCTCTGTTCGTGGGCCTGCCAAGCTTCATCGGATGTTGGCCCGGTGGCTCATGTGGATAGCCGGATCGTCTGGGTTACGCAGCTGTCTTCTCTCCCTTCCGCTCCACTGCTCATTGCCGTTCAGGATCACTCGTCTCTTCGCACCCGTGCACCGCCGGTCTCCGCGAGGGGATAGTTCGGGCGGGGCGCACGTCGCCTTTTCTTCACAGTGCATCCGATATTGGGCCATTCCGGTAAGAGCCGGAACGGGTACCTTCTCGACACTGTGAGCCGCCGTGGTCAGGCGTTCGGCCTGAGCTATTCACTCGACGCTTCTGAGTCCGGGGTCGGATTGCCCTCTACCCTGGACCTTCCGGCAGCGCAGGCGCTTATCCTGTGACCTCCGCTGCCGGCCCCCACGACGGAAGTGTGCCGCGTGAAGTCGATATTTGCATGGTGGACCCGATTGTGCGGGAGGCTCGTGCCCCTTCCTGCAGCCGGGTGAGGAGCGGTAGCGGACCGCTCCTATCCACCGCCGACGAGTGGGAAAGGGGAGGTAGATGGATCGGCCGCTCTTGCGGGTCAAAGAAGCCGCCCACCTGCTTCAAGTGAGCAAGTGGACGATCTATCGCTGGATCGACGAGGGACGGTTGGATGCCACGAAAATCGGGGGCGGCAGTTTGCGCATCTTTCATCGTTCCGTGATGGCGTTGGTTGAGGGCAATCGTACGGATCCGCGCCCAACGGAGTCCGTGCCGCAGTTGAAAATAGTGCCGCTGACCGGGCGTCGATCGCTCAAGCGGTAAGCAGAATGTGCCGGATCCTGGGGTTGTGCACCCTTCTTCAGGATCTGCCTCCCCGGGGTGAATGGGATGGCCTCCCCCTTCACCCCGGCCCTTCGGGGTCGCGAAATGTGAACGGAGTGCCATGTGGGATGCAGGGAGGAGAAGTGTCCTTGGTCAAGCAGATATGCGCGGCTGTGGTGTTTGTCAGTCTCGGTTGCTCTGGTGGGCTGGTTGGAAACGTGGCGAAGGCCGCGACCCCGAAGGATGGCGAGGTCGGTCTGCCGGCCCACTATGCGAGTTGGCCGAAATTTCTAACAGGATGCGGAAAAAGTCTGCCAGCGGCGTTCTCGCGTCACTCAGCGGCTCACCGTACCGCAAGAGTACGATTCGCCCCTTCGCTTGCTGCGGCCTTGCTGGACGGCCTTTTTGCGCATCCTGTAGCGTGTCGTGATGCGTGACGGCACGTGGAGCCCAGCGTGCGCTATGATGCAAAAAGTGAGTTTTTCCGTAACCTGCTAAGCGGCGTGCAACGGGAAGATACGAAGCAGGTCCGGGAACTCTACGTGATTCCCGCCGGCGCCAAGGCCTGTCCGACCGGCTCTTTCCCAAGGGCACCAGACTGGTGATGGAGCTGCACAAGGCGAAGGCTGAGGGCGAGACGTTGGTGAAGGGGGCGGACGGAAAATTGGTTGAAGGGCGATCTCGCCAAAGTCTTCGTCATGGAAAAGAACGAGGGGTGGGGACAGGACGTGGCGGACCACCTAAAAAACGGCAACTGGCTGTTCGGTGCCTATGGCCCGGACGGCAAAGCACTGGCCGAAGACTTCACGAAATGCCGGGCCTGTCACGCGCCCTTGGCGCAAAAAGATTTTGTCCACCGGTTGGATGAGTTCTGTGCCCAAAGCCATCAGGCGCATTAATGTGCGGCATCGGTTCCCTCAGATCCTGGGGTTGTGCACCCTTCTTCAGGATCTGCCTCCCCGGGGTGAATGGGATGGCCTCCCCCTTCACCCCGGCCCTTCGGGGGGCTGCGTGCGGTCTGTGCGGAGGGGCCGGACACGAGGGATGCAGGGCAGGGAATCGACGGAGTCAGTGGAGGGAGTGGCGCACCATGGTTGATTGCACGAAGAAAACCCCGCGGTGGTTACCCGTGGCATTGGTGGCCGGCATGGCCTTGTGCGGTGTTAATGGGAGCTGGGCTGTTGAGCCGGATGCCTGGAAACAGTTGTTCACAGACGGTGTGAAGGCCAGGGAGGCGGCGCAGTATGCCGAGGCTGAGCAACTCTTGCAGCGCGCCCTCCGCGAGGCCGAGGAGGTCAGCCCCGACGACCCTCGCGTCGCCACGGCAGCCAACAATCTCGGATTGCTGCATCACGACCAGGGTCGTCTCCAGGAGGCGCAATCGCTGTACACCCGTGCGCTCGCCATTTGGGAACAACAATTGGGACCGGAACATGAAGATGTCGCGGCGGCCTTAAACAACCTGGCGGAAATCGCCCATGCCGAAGGCGATTGGAGCCGCGCGGAGCCGCTGTATGAACGGGTGCTTGCGATCGAGCGCAAGGTGCTGGGGGCGGCACACCCCGATGTTGCGATCAGCCTGAACAACCTGGCCGAGTTGTACCGCAAGCAGGGACGGGAGACGGCGGCTGAATCGATGTATCACCTGGCCCTGATTCTCATGGAAGAAGCCCATGGCACGGATCACCCCGATCTGGGGCCCGTGCTCAACAACCTCGCCGTCTTGTACAAGGGGCGTGGGCTCTATGCCTGGGCGGAACCGTTCTACTTGCGCGCGCTGAAGATGCGCCGCTTGCGATTCGGCGATGAGCATCCGGCGGTGGCGATGAGTTTGAACAACGCTGCCTGTCTGTATCAGGCCGAAGGGCTCTACGCGTCAGCCCAACGATTTTTCGACGAAGCCTTGGCCATTGCGGAACGGACGTCCGGCCCTCAGGCCTCCTTGACCGGCACGATTGTCGGCAATATGGCGTTTCTCGCCGATCAGCAGGGACTGTGGACCCAGGCGCAGTTGTTGTATCAGCGCGCGCTCGTCATTCAACAGGCGCAACTGGGCTTGCAGCATCCCACCGTCGGGTTGTTGGTGGAACGCTATGCACAGGTGCTCGATACTCTCGGGCAGCCGGTTGAAGCCGGATTGTTCGCTGCGCGGGCCGCATCGATCCGGGCGCGGGTTCAGCCGGGAGTCGTGCGGCAGGGCGCGGCCATGCGTCAGGGGCCTGCGGTCGGCGAACTCACGCGATAGGTCGGAAGGCGTCAGTCAGGAAGGGAGGTGCTCGATGCCGGGTACTGTTGCGGTGGCGTCACCGCGTCGTGCGGAGATGGCTCAGGGCGCTCAACACAGGGCGGGGTTGAGCGTGGCAGTCGTGCGATTGCTGGCGGTCGCCCTCGATATCAGCGAGGGTTGGTCCCCGGCGCCTCCCGCTGCGATGTTATTGATCCCGTTCGGATATCGGGACTGGCCGAGCGTGACTTCTACCGTGGAATCGCCCGGCGTCCGGAAACGGCTCCGGTTCTACGTGTGTCCCAACGCTCTGCTCACGCCGGACTATGAATCGTTTCCCGTGGGGACCACGTTCGTCGTGGAGTCCGAGACCTATCCGGAAGGCCCCGGATCCTATCGGGCCAGGCCGTCTGTGTTTGCGATGGAGAAGTGTGCCGGCCTCACAATGGATGGCGCGGGGACGAGGCAGTACGAATCATGGATGTATGCGAGCTGGGATTCGCCCGCTCAGCAGGCCATGGCGGATCGTGGCCGATGCGGCATCTGTCGGCTGCCCTGGCTGACGCCCGCTGACATTCGATGATCGGTGGACGGGGCTCGACGGTTGGACTGCGCTGACCACGCAGTGAGCTCCGATGAGGGAAGCGTACGCCCATACGCTTCCCTCTCCCACCATCTTTTTCCCGGTCCTGCGTTGCCCGCACGGTCGGTGGGGCCTCCTCTTTCCTTACTGAACACGACACGACAAATGCGGTAGAATGCCGCCCAATCGAGTGCCACATCCACTTATCACACAGGAGGAATCATGATGACGGTATTGCGTTCAGGTATGCTCGCGTTCGCGGTGTCCGCGCTGGTGGCGACTGCGCCGGTGGGATACGCCCTGGCCGACGGCGGCGGGCACGTGAAGGAAACGATCAAGCACGCCAAGGAAGGCGT
>Ga0073900_10001485_pt1 | contig 12970 bp, 9 predicted proteins | sample KloWWTmetKNB5Kit_FD_66666 | JGI IMG/M metagenome (GOLD analysis project Ga0073900, IMG submission 66666) | Active sludge microbial communities from Klosterneuburg, Austria, studying microevolution and ecology of nitrifiers - Klosterneuburg... | ecosystem: Engineered > WWTP > Aerobic digester >...
ATGCACTAATGCGAAAGCGCGTTGGTCAAGTTGGCCTAGGACTGTCACACTGATCCATGTTGAGTTGGGTGGAATAAGCCCGACAAGCCTCACTTCCCCTCCACCGTCTCGAACACCGGTTTCGTGAGCGTGGGCGTGCCACCGATATACCGTGCCAGCCAACTTTGCACCTCCCAGTTCCAGTGGATGGCGTTCTGCGGGCTTAGGATCCAGTGGTTCTCGTCGGGGTAGATCACCAGGCGCGAGGGGATGCTCATGGCTTGGAGGATGGCGTAGAGCGCGGTCCCGTTCACGTAGGGAACGCGGTAGTCCAGCTCGCCGTGCAGGATCAGCATCGGCGTCTTGAAGTTCTTTGCGTAGGTCACAGGGTTGTTCTTCTGCATGCCCTCGGGGTTGTCCCACGGCGTGCCACCCAGCACTTGGGTGAAACCGAAGGGCGTTACATCCGCGCCGTATTGGGTGATGAAGTCGTTCACGCCCGCGTGGTCGATCAGGCAGGCGAAGCGATCCGTATGCCCTTCGGCCCAGGCCGCCATGTAGCCGCCGTAACTGCCACCGGCCGCGGCAACGCGCTTCGGATCGATGTTCGGAAAGCGTGCCAGCAGGTGGTCGGTGCTGCGGAGGATGTCGTCCAAGGGTTTCTCGCCCCACTCGTTCAGGATGCTCTGTGCGAACTTTTCGCCAAAGCCCGTGGAGCCGTGTCGGTTCACCCAAGTGACCACGTAGCCCGGTGCGGCGAACACGTGCGCGTTCCACCGGTAGCTCCAACTGTCGCGTGCCATTGTGTGCGGTCCGCCGTGCATCAGCTGCACCATCGGGTAGGTCTTCGCGGCATCGAAGCCGGGGGGCAGGATCACCAAGCCGTGGACCTTGTCGCCCGCCGCGCCATCGAACCAATAGGGCTCTACTTTGCCCAGGTCCAGTTGGGCCATCAGCTCATCATTGAAATGCGTCAGTTGGCGCACGGCACCGCTCTTCGGGTCCATGGTGAAAAGCTCGCTTGGCCGGTTGGCGTTGTCGTTCAGGAAAACGATGCGGCCGCCGCTCACCTTCAGGTCGCCAGAGGTTCCTTCCTTGTAAACTGCGGTGATCCCGGTACCGTCGGCCTTCAACTTGAACACCGGCACCACGCCCTTGTCCTCGGCCGTCACCCACAGGGTGGCACCATCCGCCGAGAATTCCACACTGCCCAGGCTCAGGTCCACTGCTTCGGTGAGTGGAGTGTTCTTGCCGGTGGCCACTTCATGCCGCCATAACTTGCCCACCTCGCCGTTACCGTAAGGGATCTTCCGTCGCGTGAACACCAGCGTGCGGCCGTCCGGTGCGAACGTGGGACTGCTGTCATCGCCCACATTATCCGTGGTCACGTTGCGCAAGGTGCCCGTGCCATCCGTGGCGATCAGGTGTACATCGTTGTTCAGGAAACCTGTGTAGGGTGGCGGTGTGATGTTGATGACCAAGGCCACCTGCGCACCGTCCGGCGAAAGGTCGAAGTCCACCGTGCCGCTCGTCTGGAACAAGCGGTCCCACTCGGGTGTAAGGTCCTTGATCTCCTTGGTGGTGGCATTCACCAGCAGCAACCTGCTCGCCAAGCTGTCCGTGATCCAATGGTCGAAGTAGCGGTACTGGCGATCCTCCGTCACCTTGGCCGTCATCTTCGCATCCTTGCGCCGCTTGATCTCCTTCTCCATTGCGGCGGTGTTCCCCTTGCTCCAGCTGCCAACCAATGTTGGGATGCAGCTGGTGGCCACGATCACGTTCTCGCCATCGGGCATCCACCGTGGGTTGGAGATCCCGAACGGCAATTCGAGGATCTTCTCCGCCTCGCCGCCATCGGTGCGGATCACATAAAGCCCAGCGGCTTTGTCCTCGCCGCGTTTGGATACGAATGCGATCCGCTTGCCGTCAGGGCTCCACACCGGCGAGCCATCGCTGGCCTGGGCAGTAGTGAGCTTGCGCGGCTCGCCACCCGCCACCGGCACCAGCCAGATGTTGGCCGTGGGCTTGTTCTTTTCCACGTTCCATTCTTGCACCACCACGGCAGCAGTGCCACCATCCGGCGAAAGTTCCAAATTGCTCAGGCGCTTCATGGCCCACAGATCCTGCGGGGTGATCACGCGCTTGGTGGGCGCTTGGGCGCTAAGGCCTGTCGGCAATATGGACACGAGTGCGATGACCAGCAGCAGGGCCAAGGGGGTGCGTTTGTTCATGGGTAGAAGGCAGTGTCCGTTCATGGGGATGCGTTGGTTGTGCCCGGCAGCAAGGGTTGTAAGCTTGGGCTGGTCTAGCCTTCCGGAGTGCAGTGAAAGTAGGGGTTAGGGGGAAGTGAAGGATTGACTTCTGCAACGTCTGAATAGGCATAGAGGCCTTATGGCCTTAGTATTCGAAGCCAAGTGTCCCGAGGCAAAACACATTTCAGGACGGGTCAGTGAAATGCGTCCGATTGCAAGTATACATGGTGTTGTGCATGGTGCAGAAGCTAGTTGGATCTCACGGATCGAATGAACACGGCCAGAAAGAAGATGCAGAACAACCAATCATTCACACCATAAATGGTATAGAACACTCCCGCCATGGCATCCTGCTCATACACTTCTGAAACGCTGTTTTCCAGCATCCACTTCGTCCAATTGAGACCGTAGATGAGCTTTTCGACAGCAAAGACCAACGCGAGCCACTTCAGATGCTGATGGTTGTGCGCGGCTGATACGTACGCCAGTCCCCAAAGCACGATCATGAGCAATCCGAAATTCGACATCACACCTGGATCAGCCGCTGTAAGAATGGAATTGGTAAAGAGCCTTGAGAAGAAGAGGACTGACATATTGAATACGCCAGCAGCAATGAATCCCTTCGTAATTGTTCCACTTTTCATGACCATGTGAATTCGTACTGAGATCGGTCGTCAGGTGCCTAAATCAATTTGCCTTCGCACGTTGCACAACAAGCAGGTGGCACCCATGACAGGGCTTCCTTCCTTTTCAGGTATGCTTGAACGTTGGGCACTGGTGTACTATCGCACAAGGTACTGCCCGTTGGGCACAGTAGGTTCTAGGCCCGCTGGAGGATGTTTGGTCTTTCCGTTCGCTTCGATGCTTCGCTCCGCATTATGATGAAGGATCAGGGCTGCGCCTCCTCTCTCGCGGACGTGATCCCGAGCTTGACCCTGGATCTTATACTCCTGCAAGGTCGACCAAGGAATAGAGGCCCTGTGGCCTTGCTGTGCGGAATGCAGTGTCCCGACTGTGCCTTCGCGAAGCCGCATGTGCCTGTGTAAGAGCTTCGGTTGCACGCGGATGGTGAAGCAAGGGACTGAACCCATTTCAGGATGGATCAGCTTGGGCGATAGCTAAGAGAATCTGCGCAAATACAGGTCCCGACCGAATCAAAGGAACCCGCCCATGCACTGGTCGCCGCTATCCACCCCTTCTCTTGGACAATTCCGCGTCGATGAGGATCCTATGGTCGAGGAAGAATCGAGGTCGCCCGCGTAGGTGACCTTTTTCCCCCAACTTATGGAGCTTTATGGGCCTTGCTCATGTGCAGATTGCGCAGCGCCAGCCAGCGCATATAGTGCAAGAAGAGCGCCCGGTCCGTATGGAGGAGCATACCTTCCCCTGCGATATCGATCTCGGTGGTAAGCATATGCCGAAGGGACTAGCGCAGAAAAATGAATACACGCGAACAGCTTCTTAGTGACCGACAACCGCCCGCAAGAACGAGGTTGCACCCCGTGCTTCGATGCACAGCAGGTACACCCCATTGGATAAATGGCTCAGCTGCAACGTGACTTCATACGCACCCGCATGGAACTTATCCATGAACACGATCCGGCCCGCAGGGTCCAGCACTTGCACACGGTCGATGGGAGCCGTACCGCTGATCTGTATCATATCCTTTACCGGGTTGGGGTAGGCTCGGAATGCCGGGGACCTTGGGTCTTGCATACCGGTCACGAATACAGCCACAGGTTCGGAGGAACGCTCACAATTTCCAGCCAGTACACGCACCCGATAAAGGCCGCCCTGAGGATAAGTGTACATAGCGCCAGTAGCAGCAGGGACCACATCGGTCCATAGCCCATCCACCTGCGTTTGCCAGATATACGTGTAGCTCGGGATGGGTGCCACCACCGAGAGCTCTGTGCCGTTGTCCTGCACCACTGGAACACTGGGGTCGATCACCTGCACTTCCACGCTGTTGCTCGTGCGCACAACAGGTCCCGTGCAGGGCACGGACAAAGTCACCAACGCTTCCACCGTGCTGCCATCGGTAACCTCTGAAGTGGTCAGGGTAAGACCATCACCGAGAACGGGGCTGCCGTTCACCAGCCATTGCACATCGCTGACGACTTGTGGATCCACTCCCAGAACGGAGAGAACAAGCTCGGTACCCTCGCAGATGATCGCATCGCTGGCATCCAGTCGGGGCAAATTGAAGGTGTATGCGCTGATGCGGTCGGCACGTTTACCCCCGGCATAGCTGAAGGAACCACCCACGGCCAGCTTATCACATTCCAAGTCCATGGACGTTCCCGTGCGGATCTCCTGTGGGTCGACACCCAAGCCTTCGCCAATGGGTTCCCAGGCGTCGGTGCCGTTCCAGCGGGCGATGCCGTTCACGATCGTGGGGCCGGATTCCGCGAACGATCCGCAAGCCAGCAGATGTCCGTCCTTGGCCAACAGTGCTTCAACACTGCCGTTCAATCCATAGCCCATCGGCTCCAGCGTGGTGCCGTTGAAGCGGGCCACACCGGTCATGAAACCGCCGTTGGGTGCAAAGGTGAACTGGCCACCGAATACCGGCGAGCCATCGGGTAGGACGGCGATGGCGTTCACCCAATTGTTGACACCGTATGCCACGGGTGACCACGCGGTGCCATTCCATTGGGCCATGCGGCTGCAGCTCACACCGCCGATCAGCGTGAAGTTGCCACCGGCGTACAACGTACCGTCCGGCCCGAAGGTCAGTGCCCGCACGACCCCGTTCGCACCGAAGCCTACAGGGCTGAACTGGCTGCCGTTCCAACGGCCAACACCTCCACATCCCACCCCGTTGATCTGCGAGAATTCGCCACCGATGTACAGGTCGTTATCATGCACCGTGAGCGCGAACACCTCGTCGTTGGCCCCTGACCCCATCGGCAGCCACTCCCCGTTCACGCGCATGGCCAGGTTGGTGCTTTGCAATTCGTCCGGAAACGGAAAGAGTCCACCCGCGAAGAGCGTATCGCCTTTGATGGCCAACGCATTCACCCGGCCGGCTTCACCAAAAGGGAACCCGATATCGATCCATTGATCGCCATCCCATTGGGCCACGTGCATTGAACGCACGCCGCCCACTTGGTCGAAGCGGCCACCGATGTAGGTCTGACCGTCCCTTCGGATCACGGCGTTCACGACCTGTCCGCCATACTCGGGATCACCCACGCCTTCTCCAATATTACCCCACTGCGTGCCGTCGTAGCGTATCAGGTTGTTCATATCCACTTCATCTGTCAGGTTGGTGATACCACCGGCGTACACCCCGTGGGAACAGATGGCCATGGCAGGCACGTAGGACATGCCAACTGTGTTCCCGGCGTCCAGCCAAGTATTCCCGCTCAACCGGGCGATGTAGTTGACAGGTTGCCCGCCCGCAGAGGTGAACAGGCCACCAGCATAAAGCTCGCCGTCGTGACTTGCAATGGCGGTCACCCCAAGATCGAAGGAATTGCCCACCACGCTCCATGAGGTGCCTGTCCAGCGTAGGACGTTCGCCGTGTACGGTCCGTTGATGGGGCCTATCGCACCGGTGCCTAAGTGCAATTGGCCGTTCACCACCGCCAGGGTCTGCGGCACACCGTAGGTGGGTAATCCACCCGCCATGGGACTCCAGGCTGTGCCGTTCCAACGGGCCACATTATTGAATGTGGTACCGCCCATGGTGGTGATAATGCCAGCCATGTATACCTCCGTGCCGATCGCGGCCATCGTATACGCTACGTTATTGCCCAATCCCGGCTGTGGTTGAACAATTCCCGTACCCATCGCATGCCAGTTGGAGCCATCGAAACGGGCCACGCGGTTCGCGCTCACGCCATTCACGGAGGTGAACGAACCGGTCATGTACACTTGCCCGTTCGCATCCACCGCAATGGCCAAGGTCCCCAGGTCGGATCCGGGCAGGCCGCCGATGACACCCACCTGGGTCCATGCCGTACCATCCCACCGGTGTAGACCGAATTTGTCGCAGGCGTAGACATAGCTGCCGAACGCATCGATGTCGTTCACGCTGTTGAATTGTGCGGACAGGCCCGATCCCATCGCAGACCAGGTGCGGCCATCGAACCGGCCGATCAGGTTCACGGTGATGCCTCCAGCCTTAGTGAAGATCCCTCCCACATATAGGGTGTCGCCCTTGGCATGCATGGTCCGGACCTGGGCGTTCATTCCTGTACGGAAGAAGCGGTCATCCCAATTCTCCGGAAATGCTTGGGCGCTTACGAGCGCTCCGCTAGAGCACACGGCGAGGACCGCGGCCAACTGAGCGATGGAACGAGGAAGGTGTAGCATGTGCCGAGGTTGCTGCGGTGGTATTGAGTAATAGCGGTGCGACTCCAACTTGCTTGAAGATCCCTTCGGATACGGTCTATTGTCCTCCTGATCGCACGGACTCCAGCTTCTTCGCGTAGTCCTTCATCAGGCCCTTGTAGGCACCTCCCACAAAGTCCAATCCTTTCCGTGTGCCGGTCAGGCGGTCGAACACATTGTAGGTGTAAGTATTGCTCGCCGGCATGCGGTTGTCGCCCATCCCGCTGGCTGGGATAAAGCCGATGACGGTGTTGAAGGTGTAGCGGTAAACATTCTTATCGGCGTATTCAGGTAGCGCCAGGTCGGCATCATCGATCACTTTGAACGGTCCCTTGTAGTATTCGGCGAAGACATCTGGCAGTGCCTTGTTCAGTGACTTCATGGGGGACCTCACCAGCAACAGAATACCGGGTTCCTTCCCGAAATCGGGTGGCACGAGATCTTGGTCCTTGAAGACCTTTTGAGCGGACACGGTGGTGGCCAGGCCGACCAGCAGGACGATGAGGGAGGAGCGAAGCATGTGGTTCTGTTCTTTTCACTTACGTTGGTCACAGAGAAACAACCAAACGCGAAAATAGTGCGGTGACGATGATCTTTTCCAAGGCTATACGGTCTGTAGATCGCTCGTCTGACTCCGAGGTAATTTGATAGTAGGGGTTGGTGTTGAAAGTGGGAGGTAGTTGACTCCTGCAAGGTCGACCAAGGAATAGAGGCCCAATGACCTTGATATTCGAAGTTTAGGGGACCCAAGGCGGAAACTCATTGCAGGACAGGTCAAACGCCACACTGCACCAAGTTGCTCCACCTATCGCATCCGGGATTTGTACCGGACTTGGCGGGTTCCGTCCATGGGCGGCAGGATCACGACCACCGACCTTTGGTGCCACCAAGAACCACGGACATGCGACACTTGCTCACCCTCCCTTTACTACTATTATATAGCGCTACCGCCGCGCAGACCACCTGCGATAGTCTCCGCATCGACAGCGTGCGGTACGCCCCCTTTGGCGATGGACTACAGATCAGTCTCTTCAACGAAAGCATGCAGTTCCTCAGTGGTCCGACTCTGGACCTGATCGATGCTCAGGGAGATACCCTCGTACACGGTATTCTGGAATTCTTCGGCATCTTTCAGGGACCATCTGTGCATCAGCTACAATTCACACCGCAGCCCGAAACGCCTTATACCGGAACAGTGGTGGTGAACTACTCCGATGGCAACGGCGAGATGCATTGTGATCTCGCCCTCTCCGGGGTGGACCTCTGTCCTCCGAGCGGTTGCCTGCCTGCGGAAGTATTCGCGTACCAACAAGGCGGCAACCCCGTGCCCATGGAACTGGTGTGGAGCGTGACCGATGCCGGCAACAACACGGTGAACAATGGCGTGCTGCAGATGGACAGTACGGGCTTCGGCTTCCTCACCACCGGGGTTTGCCTGCTGCCCGGCACTTACACTTTGCACATGGAACAACCGGAACCCGCGGGCACCAGCATTCATGTAGGCATGACCCAAGCGGGCTTCGCGTATACCGATGGAGTTATCGTCCAGCTGACCGTGGGTGGCAGCGTGGACCTGCCTTTTGATTACTACCGGAATTGCGTGGACGGTGCACAGGGCATCGCACAGCAGCAGGTGGAATTGCCCACGCTGATCGTAGATGGGCAATCGTTGCGGATCACCTCCGGTACCAACCTGCCGCTGGGCAAGCTGCTGTTACTGGATGCGATGGGCCGCGTGGTGCAACGGAGCAACAACACTACCAACAGTGCCATCCTAGACATCTCCGGCTGCGCCGGCGGTTCCTACATCCTGCGCCCATCCCATCCGGGGCATTGGCCTGCACAACGCCTCATCCTTCCCTGAAAGCTCATGGCGATCATATGGTTAATTCACATACAATATGGTCAATGACCATACGATACGTCCAATACGTGCTGAATTGACCCATAGTGTTGCACCACTTGAGGTCCATCGTGGTAACGATTGAGTCGGGCGGCCTACCGCCCAATGCCGTTTAGAGGTGGCTCTTCGCTCGAATTACTGCATCCCCCAGCACGTTCACGGTGCAACCGCACCCCCAGCAGCCTCCAACGCCCGCATCCCTTGCAACGTCTGCGCATGCGCCGGGTTCAGCTCCAATGCCTTGGCCCATGCGTTACGCGCATTGTCCAAGTCACCGGACGTGTAGTGGACCCCGCCCAAATTGTACCACGCATCGGCGTTCAGAGGTGCATACTTCACGGCCTTTTCCAATTGCGTTCGGCCGCTTGCTAGGTCTCCAGCAAGACCGGCCCTTAGGCCACCTTGGTAGTAGCGATCGAAGAGGAAGGCATCCAGTTGTTCCAACTTGCCATCGTTGGGGTCCACGGCGCGGGCCTTGTCCCACCAACGTTCTGCGGTCTCTATGCTGTCCAGCCGGTAGTAGGCCAAGCCCATGTTGAGCAAGGTGGGCATGTAGGTGGGGTGGATCCGTTCGGCCACGGTGAGGTGTACGATCGCAGAATCCGCATAGGCGCGTTTGTCCTTAGTGGTGGCGGCGGAGTCGCTCAGGTGGATGTAGGCGATCCCAGCGTAGGTGCGGGCCCGGCCGCTGTTGGGTGCATTGCGCACATCGTGGATGAAGAGGTGGTCGCCACTCTGCCAGTCGCCATTGCGAAGGAAGATGGCGTAGCCGGAACTGGTAGTGATCAGGATCAAGAGCACGGACAAGGCGGGTATCAACATGGTATTGTCCTTCAGCCGGGCCATTACCCTGCGCAACACTATTACCACCGCGATCAGGAAGGGCACCGAGGCTTGGTAGAGGAAACGTTCCGCCAGCGGCGCGCCCACGTTGAAGACCAGGTTGCAGACAAGGAACAGCGTGCCGAACCAGAAGAGGATGCACCATGCAAGCGGATCCTTCCGCCGGAACCCGATCACGGCGTACACGAGCAAACCGACCTGCACGGCCAAGGAGATCCACACAAGCGGATCAGCCAACGCGTGCAGAGGCACTTGATTGAAGGAGTAGTCGTAGACCAAGGGATGCGGCCACACCATCAGCTTTAGGTAGATGAGCATGACAACCGCAATGCTGGCCAGTTTCTCCGTTACCGATGCGAAGAGGTACGGGTTGTCCATGACCTCCTGCACCGCATTGTTGCGAGCTCCGAGAAGCACCACACGCAAGACCAAGTACAGCACGACCACCGAGATCACGGGCAAGGATCTCCTGATCGCGGCCGGCAAGCGGAGAGGGGTGAAGAAGTAGTTCGTAAGGGGCAGGAGTGCGATGAAGATCAGTCCGTTCTCCTTCGAAAGCAAGGCTAGGACGAAGAAGAGCACCGAGATCACATCGGACCATTCACCCGGTAGGCGCTCCTTCTTTTCCTTTTTCCTTTTCGTGGGAGCGCTAAGCAACAGGTCGCGTTGTTCGCGCCACATGATGTTGGCCAAGGCATGGTACATGGTGAGCAGCAGGAAGAGAAGGGAGAGTAGTTCATCGCGCCCCTTGATGTTCGCCACCACTTCGGTGTGGATCGGATGAACGGTGAAGAGCATTGTTGTGCACCACGCGGCCCATACGTGCTGCGGGAAAATGAACCGCCGCAGGAAGCGGAACAGCACGACGCAGGTGAGCGCAAAAAGCAACACGTTCACACCGTGGTGTACAGCAGCGGAAACACCGAAAAGGGAGACCTCCACTGCAAGCGTCACCAAGGATAGCGGACGGTAGCGCCCGCCGCTCAGTTTGTCCGTTTCGCCCACGGCACCATGGAAACTGTCGTGGGTGAGGATGTCCGGTATGCCCGCGATCCCCTTCAGCACATAGGCGTTATCGTTCAGGACCAGCCCATCATCCAAAGCGAATTGGTTGCCAATGGTATTCGCATAGAGCAGGACAGCTAACAAACCAAACAACCACGGAGTGAGGAGCCACTGGGGAACGGTGCGGTCGATGGCCATGGAGCGGTTGTTAATTGAATTGCGAAGGCCAAGGTCGTTGTTTTCGATGGGGATCCGCGTTGCGAATACCGTAGAAGGGAATTAACCGCAGATGAACGCAGGTAGACGCAGATGGTTGGTATTCGTTTCGTTAGGTGTAACTGGCGCTCACCTTGCGGCGAACATAGAACGGGAATTAAACCGGAGATGAACGCAGATGGACGCAGATGATTGGTTTTCGTGGATGCAGATCAAGGTGAAGGCGTTTTGAACCAAGCGGGTTTATCGGCGTTTACCTGCGTTCATCTGCGGTTCCTCTTTCTTCGCTTGCGTTCTTCTTCCATCATCCGCATTCATCATCCTTCATCATTTCTTTCAGCGTTATCAGCGTTACATCCCTTCCTTCTTCCAAAGACCAACACGGCCACCAAGATCTCCGCGAGCACCAACGCCAGCGAATGCCGGTGCCCGTAACTCCCGATGGAAGGCGTTGCCAACCGTGTGCAGAGGAACCAGACCCACAGGGAAACGGTGAAGAGCGTCCACCGGTCCCAATTCCGCTTCGCTATGCAATAGGCAATGGCCGCCACGAAGAGCGCATGGATCGGCCACCAGTGGAACCGATGCCGGACGGCGCTGCTTAAGAGATCATAGCGTCCGAACAACGCGAGTGTCTTGTTTTCAAAGTTCCGTGCGTTGAAGAGGGCATCCCAGGCCACGCCGTTCGGGGTATTGGGCAAGGGGAAAGGGTAGAGGTCGCCGGTTGCGAACCACTTGCGCAACAGGTAGAGTCCAACGCAAATGGCCCACGGGACAAGGATCTTTGCGAGGTCCTTTTGATCGATCGGTTTCCGCCATGTGCTGAGGAACGCCAGCAAGGGACCGATGATGATGTAGTCAGCACGCAACAGGAAAAGCACACCTGCTCCGATGCCGAGCCACAGCGGAGCAGCCCCACGGATGGCTGCCACCAGAAGGATCGCCAACAAAGGCAGGGGCAAGGTGTCGCTCAACAGGACCCACGCGTAATTGAGATTGAGGTCCACTTCCACAAAACCCAGCGCGAGCAAGCCGGCGGCAAGTGCGATCCACTTTCTCCCTGGCGCCACAATGGCGGTGCATGCCCAGACGATGGCGTAATGCAGACCATGCAACACGATGTATACCGGGATCAAAGCAGGGCCAAGGATCGCCTGCACGGCAGCCACGAAATACACGAAGCCGAGGCCCCACATCTCCAGTCCACCGGATAGGGGCACGAGTGCAAGGTTCCCGCGGAGGATGTCTCGCGCTGCGGTGCCATAGCGCAACCAATCATCCCACCGGCTCTGGAATTGGTTCGACAGCCAAGCTGATGGCGGTGCCTTACATGCAGCAACGATGATCCCAACGGCGACGAACAGGAGAAGCCCTTTGCGGGTGCGTAGATCGTCAAGAGTGAAGGTTCCGCCGCCGAAGAGTTGGACGATTGTGAGGCCTAAGACCGAACCCGTGATCACCAACAGGATCAGCAGCGGGATCAACGTGGATCGCGGTTTAGGGGAGGTTGCTTCCGAGACTCCGCGATCGGTGATCAGATCCTTCAACGGGATAAGCGCGGTCGGTTCGTCCTTGCCAATGCGTGTAACGCGGACGTTGATCGTGTCCGTGTTGCGCAGCTCCCACACCTCATTCACGATATAGAGTTGGATGGCTTCCGGCGCAATGGGCCATTCCGTGTAGCGCGTTCCGGTGGCCAGGTCCTCGGTGCGGTAGCCGGTATCCACCACGCAGGAAAGGGTCTTATCCGCTTGCGCGCTGACCCAACCGTAGAGTGCGAGTGAAGAGACCAAGAGGAAACTATGCGCAACCAGCCGTGATCGGCGAACGGGTGCAGTATTGCCCAGCGAGAGAGTGATGCCCAAGACCCCAAGCAGGAGCACCCAACCACCAGGATCATGGTTCAACAGAAAGACCGAGCGTGAAGCCAGCGCCGCGGTGCCTATGACCAACAACGGAATGACCCAACGGATCTGCGGCCTGTTCATTTATGCACGGCCAGATCGCTCTGGATGCGGTCCGGCTTTTTCGCCACTGCTCTTCGCAGCCCCCAGTTCCCGTCAACTCCGAAGAGGGTCACCGAAAGTCCTTCGGCATGCGCCTGTTCCATTTGGGCCGCAGTGATATTCCCGTTGGTCATGGTAATGCCGGTGCAGCCCAAATCCTTTGCTTCCAGAATGCCATTTTCGGGATCGGTCGCATAGTAGAAAAGTGATGCATCCGGGGCTTTGCGGCGCATCAATTTCAAGAAGTCGGTTGTTTGGCATTCGATCAACAGTGGGGCATTCAACCCTTGGTCCAACGCAATGATCGCATCGCTGAAGGCTTCCATGTAGGGCCACCAATCACCTGCTGCAAAGAGCTTGACATCGAGTGTGAATTCGGCTGAAGGGTATTGGGCTTGTGCTTCGAACAAGAGGCTGTCCACCCG
>Ga0073900_10001488_pt1 | contig 12939 bp, 9 predicted proteins | sample KloWWTmetKNB5Kit_FD_66666 | JGI IMG/M metagenome (GOLD analysis project Ga0073900, IMG submission 66666) | Active sludge microbial communities from Klosterneuburg, Austria, studying microevolution and ecology of nitrifiers - Klosterneuburg... | ecosystem: Engineered > WWTP > Aerobic digester >...
ATCATGACCTACCCACCCGACGCCAGCGCCCAGGGCGTGCGCGCCGACCTCGAACGCCTGCTCAAATACGCCTGGACCGGCTAGGAGATTCGCCATGCAAACTCTGCTCGCACCGCCACTCTCCCTCAGCCAACGCCTCGCCGCGTTCTCCCATTTATGCAAACCGCGGGTGAACAGCCTGATCGTCTTCACCGCGATGATCGGCATGTTCCTCGCCACCCCGGGTTTTCCACCCCTGCTGCGCTTTCTGGTTGCCTCGTTCGGTATCGCCCTGGTCTCCTTTGCCGCCGCTGCCCTCAACTGCCTGGTCGAGCGCACCATCGACGCCAAAATGGCAAGAACCAGTTGGCGCGCCACCGCCCGTGGCGAAATTTCGCCACTCGAAACCATCACCTGGGCCACCACGCTCGGCGCTGCCGGCCTCTGGCTGCTGCACAGCTACATCAACGACCTGACCATGTGGCTGACGCTGGCCACCTTTGTCGGCTACACCGTCATCTACACGCTGATCCTGAAACCGGCAACACCGATGAATATCGTCATTGGCGGCGCCTCCGGCGCCATGCCGCCGATCCTCGGCTGGACCGCGATGACCGGCCAGATTGCCGCCGAACCGCTGGTTCTGTTCCTGATCATCTTCCTCTGGACCCCACCCCACTTCTGGGCCCTCGCCTGTTACCGGCGCGACGACTACGCCCGTTCCGGCCTGCCGATGCTGCCGGTCACGCACGGCGTTGCCTTCACCTGCCAGCACATCCTCGGCTATACGCTGATGCTCAGCGCCGCCAGCCTGATTCCGGTTTCGCTCGGCATGAGCGGCAGCTTCTACCTGATCGCCATCAGCCTGCTCGACCTGGTTTTTCTCGGCTACGCCATCGCCCTCTGCCGCAACTACAGCGACGCCCTGGCCCGGCGCTGCTTCCGCTATTCGATTCTCTACCTGACCCTGCTTTTTGCCGCACTGTTTGCCGACCGGCTGATTGTCTTCTGAGCCGCCATGCGCCTCTACCGCCAACTGCTGCTCGCCGCCACGCTGCTCGCCTTTGCGGTGATCGCGCTTGGCGCCTACGTCCGCCTTTCCGACGCCGGCCTCGGCTGCCCGGACTGGCCGGGCTGCTACGGCCATTGGCTTGGCGTTCCCGATGCCGAGCCCGAACAACTGGCGGCCCGGCAAGCCTACCCGGACAAGCCGCTCGAAGCCGCCAAGGCCTGGAAGGAAATGATTCATCGCTATTTTGCCGGCACACTGGGCCTGCTCATCCTTGGCATCTTCGTACAAGCCTGGCGCAAGGAGATTCGCCGCTGGCAGTCACCGCTGCTGCCGAGCCTGTTGCTGCTCATCGTTTCGCTGCAAGCAGCACTGGGCATGTGGACCGTCACCCTGTTGCTCAAACCCCTGATTGTTACCCTGCATCTGCTCGGCGGCATGGCGACCCTTTCACTCCTGGTCTGCCTGCTCCTCAGATGCCGCCGCACCCCGACGCCAAGCCGGCCCGGCCCACGCCTGCTGGCGGCCTTCACCTTGCTCGCCATCATCACCCAGATCGCCCTCGGTGGCTGGGTCAGCAGCAACTATGCTGCACTCGCCTGCCCCGACTTTCCGCTGTGCCAGCAGCAATGGCGCCCTGCGATGGATTTTGCCCAAGCTTTCAGCGTACACCGCGACCTGGGCTATACCGCCCAAGGCGAACTGCTCTCCAGCCAGGCGCTGACGGCAATTCACTGGACCCACCGTCTAGGCGCCATCGCCGTCATGCTCACCGTCGGCGCGCTGGCCATCGCATTATTGAGAACGAGTGAACGACGCTGGCGCAACTGGGGGAAGTTGTTGCTCTTCGTGCTGCTGCTACAAATTGGCTTGGGCATCGGCAATGTGCTGCTTTCACTGCCTTTGGCGCTGGCCGTGGCTCACAACCTGGGCGCCGCCAGTCTGCTGAGCGCTGTGCTGGCCGTCAATCTCCAATGCTCGGCCGCCTATGCCGGAAAATTGAATCTGCCTTCAGCCCTCAGGCAGAGAATCGCCAGCCCGGGCTAAGCCGGGAAACATTTTTGATCTGACCGAATTTCCCGCTGGTAAACGCGGCGTGCCGACAAACCAGTCATCGGTTTGTCGGCACGTATTTACCGACCAGCGCGGAGCCGGATTAACTAACGATCAGATACGCGCAGCTTTCAACACTGCATTGAGGGTCGCACTCGGGCGCATGACCGCCTGACACTTCTCGGCATCCGCAATGTAGTAACCACCGATATCAACTGGCTTACCCTGCACAGCCTTGAGTTCGTCGGCGATTTTCTGCTCGTTCTCGGTCAGTGCTTTGGCCAGTGGAGCAAAATAGGCTTGCAACTCTTTGTCTTCCGTCTGCGCAGCCAGCTCCTGCGCCCAGTACATGGCCAGATAGAACTGGCTGCCACGGTTGTCGAGCTCCCCGGTGCGTGGCGACGGCGACTTGTTGTTGTCGAGCAGCTTGCCGGTTGCATCATCCAGCGTCTTGGCCAGGATCGTCGCCTTGGCATTGCCGGTCTTGATCCCCAACTCTTCCAAAGAAACAGCCAGGGCCAGGAACTCGCCCAGCGAATCCCAGCGCAGGTGGTTTTCTTCGACCAGTTGCTTGACGTGCTTCGGTGCCGAACCGCCGGCGCCCGTTTCGTACATGCCGCCACCGGCCATCAGCGGCACGATGGAGAGCATCTTGGCGCTGGTACCGAGTTCCATGATCGGGAACAGGTCGGTCAGGTAATCGCGCAGGATGTTACCGGTGACCGAAATGGTGTCCAGACCGCGGATGACGCGCTCGAGCGTGTAACGCATGGCACGGACCTGCGACATGTGCTGGATATCGAGACCAGTGGTGTCGTAATCCTTGAGGTAGGTTTCGACCTTCTTGATCAGTTCGGCTTCGTGCGGACGATACGGGTCGAGCCAGAAGATTGCCGGCATGCCGGAATTGCGGGCACGGGTGACGGCCAGCTTGACCCAGTCGCGGATCGGGGCATCCTTGACCTGGCACATACGCCAGATGTCACCGGCTTCAACATTTTGCGTCAGTAGCACTTCGCCGGTGGCGAGATCGGTGATGTTGGCAACGCCATCTTCAGTAATCTCGAAAGTCTTGTCGTGTGAACCGTACTCTTCAGCCTGCTGGGCCATCAGACCAACGTTCGGTACGGTACCCATGGTCACCGGATCGAAGTTGCCGTTGGTCTTGCAGAAGTTGATCATCTCCTGATAGATGCGGGCAAAAGTAGATTCCGGCATGACTGCCTTGGTATCCTTCGGCTTGCCATTCGAACCCCACATCTTGCCGCCGATGCGGATCATGGCCGGCATCGAGGCATCGACGATCACGTCGCTGGGTGAGTGAAAGTTGGTAATGCCCTTGGCGGAATCGACCATCGCCAGTTCCGGACGATGCTCGTGGCAGGCGTGCAGGTCGCGTTCGATTTCTTCGCGCTTGGATTCCGGCAGCTTGGCGATCTTGTCGTAAAGGTTGGACATGCCGTTATTGACATTGACGCCCAGTTCCTCGAAAAGCTTGGCGTGCTTCTCGAAGGCATCCTTGTAGTAAATCCGGACGCAGTGACCGAAAACGATCGGGTGCGAAACCTTCATCATCGTTGCCTTGACGTGCAGCGAGAACATGACGCCGGTTTCGCGGGCATCTTCCAGTTGCTCTTCGTAGAAGTCGCACAGCGCCTTCTTGCTCATGAACATGCTGTCGATGATCTCGCCTTCGAGCAGCGAGAGCTTCGGCTTCAGGATCAGGGCCTTGCCGCTCTTGGTAAGCAACTCCATCTTGACGTCACGCGCCTTGTCCAGCGTCATCGACTTTTCACCGTGATAGAAGTCGCCGTGCGTCATGTGTGCGACGTGGGTGCGCGAAGCCATGCTCCACTTGCCCATCGAGTGCGGGTTCTTGCGGGCGTAGCGCTTGACGGCCAGCGGGGCGCGACGGTCGGAGTTGCCTTCGCGCAGCACCGGATTGACCGAACTGCCCAGACACTTCGAATAGCGGGTCTTAATCGCTTTTTCTTCGTCGGTTTTCGGGTTTTCCGGGAAATCCGGAACCTTGAAGCCGCGCGTCTGCAGCTCCTTGATTGCGACAGTCAACTGCGGCACGGAAGCGCTGATGTTCGGCAGTTTGATGATATTGGTGTCAGGCAGCAGCGTCAGGCGACCCAGTTCGCCGAGGGTGTTCGGCACTTTCTGCTCGTCAGTCAGGAAGTCTGAAAACTCAGCCAGGATACGCGCGGAAACAGAGATGTCAGCCTTCTCGATTTCGATGCCGGCCGGCGCAGTGAAGGTTCGAATAATGGGCAGAAAAGCACAGGTGGCCAGCAGTGGCGCCTCATCCGTTAGTGTGTAAATGATTTTCGATTTCGCTGCAACCATTAGTATCTCCTCGGTTTTAGTTGATTTTCCAGGCCAGGCACATCGGCCCCCACTAGCCGCCATAATTATGGCAAGACGCCAAGTATCGTAGCCTGCCAGATCACAGTCAACGCCATTTGTCATTGACAATCGAGGGAAGCCAAGGCGCTATTACATGAAAGTAAAACATAGCCGAACAATTGGGCACGCTCTATCCAAATGATAAATTCGTGGTTGACGACAATGGCATTCATACATGGACGTCAGGTAACGCGGCGCATCACATGCAGCAGCTTTGTCTCCGGCGTGTCCAGAAGGTCGGCAAGGGTTACCTGATCCAGCACCCTTAGAAAAGCATTCAGCGCGTTGGTCAGTGTGCTTTTCAATTTGCAGTTGGGGTCGAGAATACAGTTGCACCCCTCGGCAAAGCACTCGACGAGTTCCATGTTGCACTCTACCCGGCGCACCACGTCACCGACAAGAATTGACGGCGCGGGGCATCCCAGTCGCAAGCCACCGCCGTTGCCTCGAATGCCTTCGACAAACCCGTCGCGAATGAGCTGGTTGACCACCTTCATCAGGTGGCTGCGAGAGATATCGAAACGTTCCGAGATTTCCCGAATGGTGACGAGCCGATCAGTATTCGAACCCAGGTACATAAGGACCCTCAGGGCGTAATCCGTGTGCTGGGTGATATGCATTTCTCTCCGCCGCGATTTGGTAGTTGAAGCCCGATTAGGAAAACCATTTTTAGTATAAGGGGAAAATTTAAAGATTCATTTTTGTTGACTCTTTCAAAGATTCATTTTATATTCATCTTCAGCGCGACAAACCTTCTCTGAAGCAGTAGCGGGTTTGGAAATCGGCGTGACTGATGGGCGTTGCCAATCAGCTCTTCCAAGTGTTTTCGCGTCATGGCTCAGCCACTTTTAATTTTTTTAATTTATGGAAAATCAAATGAAACCGACCTTATCTACCACCATCGTCCTTGCCGCTCTGGTTGCCTTTGGCGGACAAGCCCATGCCGCCAAGGATGCTCACGAAGGCTACCAACGCGGGTTCTACGGCAAGATTGCCCAGGATGAGGCTGTCGTCGGCAAAACTGCTGCCGCGCCTGTCGCCGCCAAAGTCCCATTTGCCGGCCCTCAGGGCGGCACCCGCGTCTTGACGACAACCGGTGTGCAAGCATGGAATGATGTTCACAGTCGCGTAGACACGGTGATTGCCAGCCAAGGTGCATCATCGGCGGACGGCCACCAGGGCTATCGGATCCTTGCCGGAAAAGCTCTGTAACGTCATCGGTTGATGATGCGTAAAACGGTGAAGATAGTGCTCACGGCTTTCAGGGTGGGCATTATCGTCACCAAGAAATGGGGCATGTCCTGAATGATGTGGATTCCGGACACCCAAAATTGCCCCGCTCGGGAAACTTTCCTTACGCCTGCACGCCCCCAGTTCCTGCCACCAGCAACATTTTGAAACGTCTTGGCCGACTCCTTCGGCCATCCAATGGCGTTTCTGTGCGTTACTGAATTAGTGCCCCGTCAATTTGATGGTGTGCATTTCGTTTGGTTTGAACTGGAGTTCCCTGATGTCCCGATTCCTACGTCTTATCTTGTGGTCGCTGATGCTGCTCACACTATTACCGTCGCTGGCGCTGGCTGATCCACCGGCGCGGGTCGGGCGTCTGGCGCATCTTGAAAACGGGGTCAATTTCCGGGTTGACCGTAGCACTGAGCGCGCACCGGCCACGCTCAACTGGCCGATCAGCAACGGGGCGATACTGGATACCGAGTGGCGCGGCCGGGCCGAGGTGTGGATCGGCTCGAGCGCCTACCGGGTGGCCGGCAATAGTGAGGTCGAGTTCGTGCAGGTGGACGACCAGCGAATCAGCATCAATGTCTCGGTCGGCAGTTTGAGCGTCAGCATCATGGACCGCGATCAGCTCGATGAGCTGAGCGTGAGCACACCCGAAGGCATCATTCGCTTCACGACCCCCGGCCGCTACCGGATTGATGTTTTGTCCGACCATAGCGAAGTGACGGCGCAAGCCGGCCAGACCGTGGTCGATGATCGCAACCGCCCGATCACGGTGGCCGCCGGCCAGAAAGCGCGCATTTATCAGGATCGGCCAGCGCGGATCGATGGCGACTTCGATCAGGACAATTTTGACTTCTGGGTCGCCGAGCGTGAAAACGCGACGATGGCCAATGCGGCCCGGCGTTACGTTTCACCGCAGATGACCGGCTACCAGGATCTCGACGCGTATGGCGACTGGCAACCCGAGGCGGAGTACGGCACGGTCTGGTATCCCCGCACCGTGGCGACGGACTGGGCGCCCTACCGTTTTGGTCGCTGGGCCTGGGTTGCGCCCTGGGGCTGGACCTGGATCGATCAGGCACCCTGGGGCTTTGCGCCTTTCCACTACGGCCGCTGGGTGCTTATCCAGAACCGCTGGGGCTGGGCGCCCGGTCGCCATGCAGCGCGCCCGGTTTATGCTCCGGCGCTGGTCGGCTGGATCGGCAACCCGGGCTGGAGCGTCAGCTTCAGTTCCGGCTTGGCGCCGGCTGTCGGCTGGTTTCCGCTGGCCCCGAGGGAAGTCTATGTACCAGCCTATCGTCACAGCCCGACTTATATCCGGCAGATCAACATCACTCATGTTCATGATGCAAAAGTCATTGACCGTGCCGTTCGCCCGGGCGCCCAGGAACATTTTTCCTATCGCGACCGCCAGCAGGCGGTAACGGTGGTTCCGGCCAATCTGATGCGCGAAGGGCGGCCAATTTCGAGCCGGGAAATACGTCGACCGGAACGCCAGGAACTTGAACGCGCCCCGCAAGGCCGGCAAGCACCGAGCGCCGACTGGTTGGCCCCCGCCGCCGGGGCCAACCGGCCGCATCAGGCAGAACGTCGCGAGATCTCGAATGGCCGTCCGCAGCGCGATAGCGACAGCCCTTCCCGCCTGCTCTCCAGCGAGCGCCCCGCCCCGCGCCTGGCGCCGGCAACAAATATTCCCAACCCGCCAGAGGATCGCCAGCCCGTCCCGGCAGCAAATAATGAGCGGCGAAACGAAATACGACGAGTCGAGCCACCGACGGCTGAGATGCCGTCCGATATTCGGCGCGAGAATGGGCGCCCGGAGAGGGACCGCCGCCAGCCACAAGCCACATTACCGCCTTCACCAGCAAACCAGACCGCGGCACCGCCGGTGCGTCCAGTCGAGTCCATGCCACCTGCCCCGGCAGTTCGTCCGGAGCCACCAAGTCCACGGCGCGAAGCGCCTTCCATTGCACCGCAGTCAGCCCCAATCGTGCAACCGTCGGCAAGCATGCCGCCTAACCCGGCGCGTGAAAATCGCCCGGAAAGGCGCGAAATGCAAGGGATCGAGCGCAGTTCCCCGAGGGAAAGCGCAGCGCCCGTCATGCCCCAGCGCGAAGCATCTCCACCAATCCCGGTGCTACGCGCCCCGGGCCCACCAACACCGGCAGCCCCGCAACCGATGCGGGAAGAGCGCCGGCCGCCGCCGAGCATGCCCGGCCTTGAACAGCAACCACGGCGTGAGATGCGCGAAGCACCGCGGGAAACTCCGCGTCTCGAACGCAGCATGCCACGTGAGATTGCATCACCGGCCATCCGCCAGCGCGAAGTCGCGCCACCAGCGGCGCCAGCGATGCGCTCGCCCCAACCTCAACCTCAACCAGCAGCGCCTCAACCGCAGGCTGCGCCCCAGCCAATGCGTGAAATGCCACGGCAAGAGCCTCGCCAGGAACCCCGGGGTGGCGAGCGGGACAAGGGCCACCAGCGTCAGGAACGAAGCAATGAAAAGGGCGAACGCGGGCCGCGCTAACGACTGTTCGAGCCAAACCAATCGGCGACCATCCGCTTACGGCGCCTGCGGCTTGGCCAGTTGCTGCTTGATATATGGCTCGACGGCATTCCAGGCCAGCGTACCGCCGCCCAGCACCAGCGCGGTGCCGACGATCAGCTGAATCAGCAGGACGATCAGGTCATGCTGCTGCCGGCTCAACTTTCGGCCGGGATTGGTGGCGCCGCAGCCGGGACAGGCTACCGCCGAGGTATCGACTTTGTGGCCGCAGGCGCGGCAAGCTACGAGCGACATGCTGTTTCCCCCCTGTTGTCGGGCGATTATAGGCCGGAGCGGCGTTGCTCGTGCGTGGTAGCATTCGCCGCCATGAATTCGCCCCGCCTGCCCCCCGCCATCCTGATCATGGGCCCGACTGCCTCGGGCAAAACGGCGGTCGCCATGGCCTTGGCCGACCGTTTCCCGGTCGAACTGATCAGCGTCGATTCGGCCCAGGTTTTCCGCGACATGGATGTCGGCACCGCCAAGCCGGATCGCGCAACACTGGCCCGCTACCCGCACCGTTTGATTGACCTGATTTCACCGGAAGAAAGCTATTCCGCCGCCCGTTTTCGTAACGATGCACTGAGCGCCATGGCGAAAATCACCGCCGCCGGCAAGGTACCCGTGCTGGTTGGCGGCACGATGCTCTATTTCCGCGCCCTGCTCCATGGCTTGGCCGAATTGCCGCAAGCCGACGCCACGCTACGCACTGAAATCGACGCCGAAGCTGCCGCCAAAGGCTGGCCGGCGATGCATGCGAAATTAGCCCTTTTTGACCCGTTGACCGCAGCAAGGCTGCACCCGACCGATAGCCAGCGCCTGCAGCGCGCCCTGGAAATCTGCCAACTCAGCGGCCGGCCGATGTCCGAACTGCTGGCCGAAAGCGAACGCCAGCACCCGCCATATGACTTCCTGTCGATTGGCCTGCTGCCATCCGACCGGGCCGAACTACACGCGCGTATTGCCCGCCGCTTCGACGAAATGCTGTTGGCCGGGCTCGATGACGAAGTGCGAATGTTGCGTCAGAAATACGCCCTGCACCTGAATTTGCCGTCCATGCGCTGTGTCGGCTATCGCCAGACTTGGGAAGCGCAGGAGGGCTTGATCCCGCCCAAGGAACTGCGCGACCGGGGTATTTTTGCCACCCGCCAACTGGCCAAACGCCAGATTACCTGGCTGACCAATTCTTTCGAAGCCGAGAATTTCGACTGCCTGCGCAGCGATCTGACGGAGGTTATTGCCGGACGAGTCGACAATTTTCTGGGCTCGAACCAGCCGGCATAGCCAGCCAGATCGTCAGGTTTCGCAGAGCACCATCTGGCTATTGCCGGCCACCACCGAGGGGTACTTGCCACGCAAATAGCGCAGGGGCGGGAAGGCCAGCATCTGCGGCAAATAGCGCCAGTAAGGCGGGGCAACGCAGCAGCGATTCAGCACGCGGTACATCATGCCCTGGGCGAACGACGCACCGCCCTCGGCAGCCTGAACGATGGAGGGGTTGCGGGTCACCGCCTGGTGAATCCGGTCGAGTACCTGCTGTTCATTGATTTCGGGCGAAAAATAGAAGACCCCGGCCGAAAAGTCGGTATCGGCGGGGAAATAACCGTCTTCGATGACCTTCCGCGTCAGCTCAGTGCCGGGCAGGATGCGAACCCCGGTGAAAAATACCGTAATGAAATTTTTCCCGGTCAGACGGGTTTCGGCAAAGCGAATACTCTCCTCGCAGGTCGCCATCGTCTCGCCCGGTCCGCCGAGCATGAAGAACCACATACTTTTCAGACCTGCGGCGGCAACCCGTTCAAGGCACAGATTCACTTGCCGCATGCTGAAACCCTTGCCGAGATTTTTCAGCATGGGCTGGTGTCGTTGGCAGCCTCCGGCGTGATCATCACCGAGTTGAAGCTGGCACGCTTCATCAGTGGAAACAACTCGGGCGGGACATCCAGCGGATTGACGCCCATCGCCGTGAATTGCGCCTTGACGCCGCGGCGAATGATTTCTTCACAGATCGCGATACTGTGCGAGGCGGGCAAATTGAAAGTCGAATCGACGAACTCGAAGGTGCGTGGACGATGCTGACGCAGCACCTGCTCGATTTCATCAACTACCTCTTTCGGTTCACGCTGGCGAAAACGCCGCCCCTCGACCAGCGGATAGGCGCAATAAACGCAATGCATCGGACAACCGCGCTTGGTCTGAATCGGCCAGGTGCCGCCGGCGTGCTGATAGGGTGCCCAGTCGATCCACTGCTGCATGCCGGAATCGACAAAACCCGGCAACAGGGTGGAGGGATTGCGCCTTGCCACGCCGTCCTGCCAATAGCAGAGGCCGGGCAGGCGGGCTGGCGAGGCGCCTTTGGCCAGCGCCGCAAGCAAGGCCGGAAAGACTGCCTCGCCCTCACCGACGATGGCGTAATCGGCGCCAAAAAGCGGCAATACCTTTTCTGCCAGGATCGAGATTGCCGGGCCACCGAGTACCAGCGGCACCGGCTGGCCGTCGCTACTGCGGGCTTTTTCGCGGATCACGGCGATTTGGGCCTGCAACAGCTGGAGCGGCGAGTCGAAGCGCTGATGAATGACGTTGTCGATATTGCGGATCGACAGGCCGACCACTTCCGGGGCGAAGGCTTCAATTGCCTGGGCGATTTTACCGGGCAGGTCGTCGGCAAAGGCCAGATCGAGCAGTTTTACCTGATGCCCGGCCGCCCCGGTCGCCGAAGCGACATAGCTCAAGCCGACCGGCGGTGCGGGAACGAGCTCGCGGATCTGATTCGAATAGACAAGCAGAACGCGCATCGAGCAACCCACAAAAGGGCGGGATGTTATAGAGCCGGTTCGCTTGCGACAAGGCCTTCCGGCAAAACTTCTACCCGGGTGGCCAGCAGCGAATAGACGGTCGGCACGACGAACAGTGTGAAGAAGGTGCCAAGCAACAAGCCGCCGACAATCACCCAGCCGATCTGCTGCCGTGACTCCGCCCCGGCGCCGGTCGCCAGCGCCAGCGGCAGCGCGCCGAAAACTGTGGCACCGGTGGTCATCAGGATGGGCCGTAAGCGCAAGGTCGCCGCTTCGATTACCGCTGCCTTCAATTCGACGCCCGTTTCCTGCAACTGATTGGCGAATTCAACAATCAGGATGCCGTGCTTGGTGATCAGCCCGACCAACGTGACCAGACCGATCTGGCTATAAACGTTCAGTGTGCCGCCAGCCAGCCACAGCGCAAGCAGTGCCCCGGCAATCGACAGCGGCACGGTGAGCATGATGATGAAAGGATCGCGATAACTCTCGAATTGCGCCGCCAGCACCAGATAAATAAAGGCCAGCGCCAGCCCGAAAGTCATCGCCAGTGAAGATGAAGACTGGCGGAATTCGCGCGACTGGCCGTTGTAATCGACCGCATAACCCGGCTCAAGCAGTTGCGTCGCCACCCCGTCCATATAACTCAGCGCCTCGCCCATGGTGTAGTTGGGCGCCAGGTTGGCGGTAATGGTGACGGCGCGGCGCTGGCCGAAGTGATTGAGCTCCCGTGGCGCGATGCTTTCGGAGACGCTGACCAGGTTATCGAGCGAAATCATGCTGCCATCGCGGCCACGAGCGTAAATATCGCGGATATCGTCGGGATTGCTGCGGTCGACGTTCGCTACCTGGACAATTACATCGTATTGCTCGCCATCGCGCTTGAAACGGGTGACCTGACGGCCGCCGAGCAGGGTTTCCAGCGTCCGGCCGATGGTTTCAACCGGCACCCCCATATCGGCGGCCCGATCGCGCCGAACCACGACGGACAGTTCGGGCTTGTTCAGTTTGAGGTCGGTATCGACGTTGGTCAGGCCCGGATTTTTCGCCAGCTCGGCGAGAAAGCGGCTGGTCACTTCTTGCAGCGCCTCATACGAGGCCGAGGTCACGATGACGAAATTAATCGGCCGCTCGCGTGGGCTCTGGCCGAGCGAGGGCGGTGTTACCGGAAAAGCCAGCACGCCGGGAATGGCCATGAATTTCGGGAACAACTCCTTGGCCATGTCGACTGAACGACGGCCCCGCTCGCTCCAGTCGGTCAGCCCGACAAAGGAAATGCCCTGACTGACGGTCGGATTGCCGGAGACGACGAAATAGCGTTCGACATCCTTGGTCTCGCTGTAAATCTGCTCGATCTGGCGGGCGTATTTTTCGGTGTAGTCCAGCGTCGCGCCATCCGGGCCGGAGAAGACGCCGAGAATGATGCCGCGATCCTCGACCGGCGCCAGTTCGGATTTCAAGACTTTCAACAAGAAGACGCAGGAGGCGGCGACCAGCACAAAACCAAGCAGCACGATCCAGCGCCGGTTGAGGGATGCGGTCAACACTCGTTTGTAGCCGATATTCAACCAGTGGAGAAAACCTTCGATCATCATGAAGGCCTTGCCATGCTTGTCCTCATGCTTGAGCAGCGCCGAGCACATCATCGGCGACAAGGTCAGGGCGACGAAGCCGGAAACCAGCACGGCACCAGCCAGGGTCAGCGCAAATTCGACAAACAGCTTGCCGGTGCGTCCGGTCATGAAGGCGACCGGGGCATAGACCGCGGCCAGGGTCAGGGTCATCGCCACGACTGCGAAGCCGATTTCCTTTGAGCCCAGCAGCGCCGCCTGCAGCCGCGGCATGCCGTTCTCGATATGGCGATAGATATTTTCGAGCACGACGATGGCGTCATCGACGACCAGACC
>Ga0073900_10001490_pt1 | contig 12931 bp, 7 predicted proteins | sample KloWWTmetKNB5Kit_FD_66666 | JGI IMG/M metagenome (GOLD analysis project Ga0073900, IMG submission 66666) | Active sludge microbial communities from Klosterneuburg, Austria, studying microevolution and ecology of nitrifiers - Klosterneuburg... | ecosystem: Engineered > WWTP > Aerobic digester >...
TCGCACAGATACCTCGGCGCGGCGCAGCGCCATCCGCCCGGCAAACACGGCCAGCGGTTTTGTGGCGGGCGTGCCGCTCACGGGGATGGGTTTGGCGAACGCTGGCGCGATGACACCGGCCGGAACTGCGCCAGCCATCGCCACCGCCAAAACAGCAGCCAAACCAGTTGCAAGAGTTTGACCGCTGAGCAATCGCGCCCAGCCCGCGCCCGCGCACACAGCCACGAAGGCAATCGCAGGCATGAGCAGGCGGCTGTTCTCGGTGTCGGTTACGCCGCGCAGCCAGGGGATGAACGAGAGAATGACCACGAGTTGCCAGATGGCGAGAGGAAGGAAGCGAGTAAACCTCACAGGTCTCCCCAAGACCTGTGAGGTTTTTGTCCTAAGCAAACCCAGCGCCGCCAGCACTGCGCCCAGCGCGTAAAACACATTCATCCACGCGGGTAGTTCAAGGTTGATCCCCAACACGCCCCAATACGAGGCCATCAGGCGCGGGATGACCGCGAGCATTTCGCCAAGGCTGAGTGGAGCGGGGCGGGCCAGCGGCGCATTTGCGGCTTGCACCAGCGCCGAAGCGAGCGGGTCGCCGTGAGTGGCGAAGTTGTGCCAAAACCACCAGCCATGCGTGAGCAGAAGCCCCATCAGCAAAAGCAACCCGTTTTGGATGATATTTTTACGCCGCAGCAAAATGATGATGCCTGCGGGCGCAAGCAAGCCCAGCCCGCTCACCTTGCACAACCCCGCAATGCCGATGAACGCGCCGAGTATGAAAAAGTCTGAGCGCCCGGAGCGGTCTGATGCCTGCATTTTCACCATCCACCAGCAGGCGATGGTGGCGGCCAAGATCACTGCGATGTCGTTGTTGACCACGCTGGAAATGTGGATGAATTTGGGGTTGAGCGCCACAAACGCAGCGGAGAGGAGGGGCGCAAGTCCTGCATCTGACTCTTTGAATGGGAAAATTTTTTGCGCGATGAGGTAAACAAACACCACCACCGCAAGCCCCATCAGCGAGGAGATGAAACGCGCCAGCCGCACGGCCCACACAACGCCCGCGTATGGAAAATCTTCTGCGTCGGAGTAATGCACATACTGGTTGGTTACGCCGGGCGTATCCCACCAATCGCGGTTGCGCAGATTTATCTCTGGCAGGCGGGATAGATCAAAAAACGAGATGGGCGGGGCGAGGATGGCGTAGTACAGCGGCGGTTGAAACACCTCGTGCGTGTCCGCATTATCTGTGAGCGCGGGAAGGCTGGCGCGCTCGGCCAAATAGCTGGCGTAATAAAAATGCGCGCCTTCATCGGGCGCCTCAAACATGGGCAGCGCGATGTTGTTTGCCACGCACAACGCAAGAAAAACCGCGCACAGCCCAGTGAGCCATGCGCGGTTTTTGAAGTTAACTTTCATACAGGCCAGCACAAAACAATACTACTTGCTAATCAAAGGGAGATACAGCTTGTGCTCTACGTTTGCCACGTTTTTGCGAATGCGCGTCAATGGATCGCCAAGCAGGGTGAAGCTATACATCACATCGCGGCAGCATGGCTTGTTGGCGTAGGCATCCAGCCGGCTGGCGCGGGTCAGTTCGCCCAGCGTGGGCTGATATGTGCTTGACCACAACGAGGCGAGGAATCCGTGTGTCAGGGCATCGTGGCCGGTGGCGATGGATTCCCCGGTGGAGCCCCAGGTGGCAATCGCGCCGCCTTTCCCGCTCAACAAAAGCTGCTCATCCAGCGCGTGATCTTTGTTCACCGGGGTGGATTCCTGGTATTTGCTGGTGTAACACGCCATCTCAAGAACAACCGGCAGCTTGAGGCCGTTGTCCATGCTCAGCACATCGTTTTGCGATTGGGCTATGCCCGCCGTGACCGTGACGTTGATCATGAAACTGGAAGAGCCGCCCAGCAGAGCGGTGCTTTGGTATGAACCATGCCCGGAGTAAAGAGAAACCAAAGACCCTTCGCGATACATGTTTAACGCCCGCTGGCGCGCTTCGGAATCGCTTCTGGAATAGCAGGGGTCATTGCTGGCCGGGCCTTCTGGGGGCATATACATGTTGCATTCCGTGGTCACATCTGCCGGTTGAAGCGCCATGGCTGCCTGAGTGGAGGAATAAAAGTTGCCCGCCGCGTCCACGGTGTATCCCGCGTAACTTCCGCTCCCGGCAACACAATCGCTGTAACTTCCAGGGTTGCACACGTAATTGTCAGACATGTAGGCCGCGCGGTTGTTCCATGTTGCATCCGCGGTTATGACCTGCGTCTCATACCCTACGATTTTGCTCACAAGTGTGGTTAGCTCCTCGGCATTTTGCACAGGGAAGCGGCCAATATCCAAGTCTGGCAAATAGTCCGAGGTGTAGCTTGCGCCAGGGGGAACGGGGCTGTCGCCATCCAGATTTGCCAGACAGGAATCGCAAGGGGCCGCGCCGCTTGTCTCAAGGGGGAACGGATCCGTCGGCAAAAGATAAGCTGGCACGATGTTGACCGCCGACTTGATGTAATTTAATGGGTCAAATGTTGTGTCGCCCATCAGAACAACCGAAGTTGGCGCGGTTGCCCACTGCTTCACCGCATAGCGCAAAAAGTCTCGGATGGCAAGCGGCGATACGCGCCCGTACGACCAGCCATCATAAATTTTCTGAATATCCACAAACACCGCGCTAACCCCCTGGCTTTGGCGCAGCGCGAGCAATGGTTGAACCGCCGGGGCAAAACTGGCGGGGCCGATGTAGATCGCGATCGCGTTCAGGGCCTGATCAAGACCCTGAGGCGAGTATTTTGTGAGCACAGGCTCAAATGCTGTTCCTGCGCCGCTGAGCAAATAGCGCTTGCCATTTGCCGCGCCATCATCCCGAAAAGAAGCGCTTGATGCGGTGATGTGCTTTAACAAGATTGGCGATTGGATGCTGGAAATGTCATACAGCCAGCTATCTGTTGGGGTGTTGGAAAGCACATATTCATTTATGCCGCCAAAACCCTTGAACGCCGCCCCAGATGCAGAGAAGTTGAGCGCGACTGGGCGCGTAAGGCTAATTGAATCAATATACGAGCTATTTGCGCCCACGCTGCCTGGGGGCGAGAGGCTCAACCGAAAGAAGGGAGCGTTTCCTGCAAGCACAAAAGTGGGCGAGACATTTCCAGAGACCGGGCTCCACGCGGTGGCAGAGCCGCCGCTCACGGGGTTTTGCAGCGTCCAGGTATACCCTTGCGGGTTATACGACCCAATGACAATACCAAATGCCGTAACCGTTACCGGCCCGGTGGCCATTGGCAGCATGAAGGTGGGCGTAAACGCATATGTTGCGGTGAATTTGCGCGTTTCGCTAATGTAATTGGCATACATCAACGGGCCAAAAAAGTGATCTCCATCTATCCCGCCATACCTTGGCTGGTAATTGGTCACAACACGCCATTCGCCCTCTTCCAACGCGTTTTGTTGGATGGGGTTTGCGCCGGTGGGGGTCACATCGCGAGACGTCATGCGCAGGCCGGGCGTGGTGTCAAATGTCACCCAGTAAATCTCGGTGCGATTCCACTGGTCGCCCGGTTTCTTCGCATAAAACCGAATTTCATCCGTAGCATCCATCGCGCCGTTCGCGTTGCCATCCACAACCTGCGCCGCAATTTCTGCGCCGCGATAAAACACGTGGGCATTGGCAAGGGTGAGTGACGCGATGTTAAAACCGGCGTTGGAAAGAGCCTGCCCCGTGATGCGCTGAATTCCCGCGTTGGTCACGGTGATGCGAACCGAGGTTGTGAGCGCCGCCGGGTTGATGGGCGGAGTTGTGATTGTGTCTGTTGCCAGCGGCGCAGATGGGCCGCCGCCGGGCGCGTCTGTATTCCAGCGTGTGTCTTCTGGCCGCAGCAGCCGCGCGCCGGGTATGGTGAGCTTGAGCTGGCTGGCGGCTTGCACCTGCCCGCCTTTCTGGTAAATGGGTGTGAATGCCATCCCCACGATCCGAACCCCGCGCAAGTGGCTGTCTCCTGTGATGAGCCAGGGCGCGTTTGGTGTTTCAATCTCGCCCATCGCTTCCGGCGGGTTTAGATCCACCTCTGCTTCCTCGTTTGTGTTCTCAGGGCGAATAACCGGGGCGCGTTCAATCTCTCCATCCCATGCGGCAGCCCGAACAACATCAACACGCGCTTTGGCAGCCGCGCCCTCTGGCATACGCAACGCCAGAGGGTAGATGGGCAACCTGGCATTACCCAGCGTTTGCTGTGTCCACCCCTGCGCCGCGGGGTATCCATTTTCATCCTTTTGCACTTCTCCGGCCCAAGAGATGTGCACACCCTCCGCATCTTCGGTGACAGAAACCTGCGCGAGCGCGGCGGCTGCGCTGGGAGCAGAGGGGGGTTGCGGCGCGCTTTGCATCGCCAGCGCGTTACCCATCGTAGACAAACTCAGCAATAACGACCCGGCGATCAAAAAAAATCGGTTTGTTTTCTTCATGGTGTTGGTTACCCTCCCCATTGTGTCATTTTCTTGCCAACCAGCCAAACAAGTTTTTGGCAAAAATAAGGTTATCTGCTTGGTTCAAATCGGTTCCATCTTTTTGCGGGCCGTTGTGAAACAGATTTCTATCGCACAGGCCCGCCAGCCTGCCCGCGCCGTTTTGTTGAACAAACACACAAGCGACCACGTCTTTCGCTTTTACCCGGGCTTGTTCATTTGGCTGCAACGCGCACCCGCTTCTTTCCAGCGGCGAACATGTGGCAATGATAGTCGCATTTTTTTGTGCGGCATCTGAGATAAGAAACTGGCTAATTCCTTCCACCTCAATTTGTTTTATATTTTGGGCGATGGGGTGTGGGCTGGCCGCGAACGCAATTTTTGTGCGCGGCTGAAAATTATCCGGCAACACTTCAATCCCCTGCGTCGTTAAAAAGTCATTATCGCTGGCCCAGTTGTCTGGCCCGTATTGAAAATCTGCATAAAAAAGCAAGCTGCCCCCAGCGGCGTAATAGTTTTGGAGCGCGTCCACCTCGGCGGGCTGCAAATGGCGGTTGTTTGAACCCAGCACAACCACCGCGTTATTTTTTAATATCTCTGGGGTGATGGCCGCCGCGCCGGTCAAAATCATCTCATCCACCGCCAGATGCAAATCGCTTTCCAACACCTCGGCTCGCAAGCGGCTAAAACTCTCAGGCGTTTTGCCATCATCCGTTACGCGTGAATGCGGGTAGCCGCTTTCGGGGATGAAATTGCCATTGATAAACAACACCCGTTTGGGCGCGGGCGTTGGCGTGGCGCTTGGCAACGCCGTTGGAACTGGCGTCCCCGCGCACGCCGCAAGAGCCATCCCCAGCAGAATGATGAAGCGAACGCGAGACATGGGGTTGGGAAATTAGAGGCTTGAGGTTAGAAATCATCCCCAACCCCAAGCCTCTGATCCTCACGCTGCTTCCACAATCGCCTTAAAGTCGGCTGTTTTCAGGCTGGCGCCGCCAACCAGCGCGCCATCAATATCTGGCTGAGACAGAATTTCTTTGGCGTTGGCCGCGGTGACGCTGCCGCCATATTGAATGCGAACCTCATCGGCCAGCGCGCCATACAACTTGCGCAGTTCCCCGCGAATAAACGCGCAACGATTTTGCGCATCGGCGCTGGTGGCCGCGCGGCCTGTGCCAATGGCCCACACCGGCTCGTAGGCAATCACCACTTTGGCGATCTGCTCGGCGCTCACGCCCTGCAAACCGGCCTTGATTTGGCGCTCCAGCACGGCCTCTGTCTGGCCCGCTTCGTTCTCGGCCAGCGTCTCGCCCACGCACAAGATGGGCTTGAGACCCGCCGCCAAAACGGCGTGGACTTTCTTGTTGATGAAATCATCTTTCTCGCCAAAAATGGCGCGGCGCTCGGAGTGGCCGAGGATGACATATTCCACCAGCTCTGGCAGCATGGAGACGGACACCTCGCCGGTGAACGCGCCCTTGGCTTCTGGGTGGCAGTTTTGCGCCCCCAGTTTGATGGCGCTCCCAGCCAGCGCGTATTTGGCTGCGCTCAACGCCACGAAGGGCGGACAGGCCAACACTTCAACTTTGTCATTCGGGTGAATAGCGGCGCGGAGTTCGGCGACGAAGGACAGGCTTTCGCTCACGCCTTTGTTCATCTTCCAGTTTCCGGCAATAATTGGTTTACGCATGGTGTTTGTATTTTACTAAGTGCAAAGTGCAAAGTGCAAAGTGCAAAGTGCAAAGTGCAAAGTGCAAAGTGCAAAGTGCAAAGTGCAAAGTGCAAAGTGCAAAGTGCAAAGTGATAGCATGGCCTCCTTTTTGTAGAAAATAAATTTTCGCGCCCTTTCACCCTTCACTCTTCACCCTTCACAATGCCCACTCTTGCTCTTATCGTCGTCCTCTGCTCGGCGTTTATTCACGCCAGTTGGAATTTATTAGCCCGCAAAGCCAGCGGTGGCATTGCCTCCACCTGGATCATCGTCACGCTCAACGCCATCATCTACGCGCCTTTGGCCGCGTATATCTGGTTCACCCAGCATCCGGTCATTGGCTTGCCAGAGATTGGGCTTTTTGTCGTCAGCGCGTTTTTGCAAGTGGGCTACTTTTTGGCGTTGCAGCGCGGCTACAAGGCCGGGGATTTTTCGGTGGTGTACCCGCTGGCCCGCGGGACGGGGCCTATGCTTTCCAGCATCGCGGCCATCATTCTGTTTGGTGAGCGCCCAACACCCATCGCCCTGGCCGGCGCGGCCATGATTGGCATTGGCGTAATTGTGCTGACCGGCGGGTTTGCCAACTTTCGCCGCGCCGACCAGCGGGCTGGCGTGTTTTATGGCTTGTTGGTGGGGGTCATCATCGCCACATCCACCATTTGGGATACGCGGGCGGTGGCGCGGTTTGGCCTGCCGCCGCTGTTTTACGATTGGGCCAGCACGGTTGGCCGGTTTATTTTGCTCACACCGCTGGTGCTTGGCCGCCGCGATGAAATTACCGCGCATTGGGCCAAATACAAAAAAGAATTGGTTGGCGTGGCCGCGCTCAGCCCGTTCGCATATATCCTTGTGCTGTCTGTGCTGGTGTTTGCGCCCGTCACCCGCGTGGCCCCCATGCGAGAAATAAGCATCCTCATCGGCACATTTATCGGCGTCAAATATCTTGGTGAAGGCGCGGCGGGCCGCAAGCTTGTGGCTGCCTGCCTCATGGTGGCGGGTGTGATTGCGCTGGCGTTTGGCTGACCCCCGGCGTTAAAATGAACGCAAATAATGAAACGAGCTGAACTCAGGGCGATTACGGGGTTGACCCTGCTCTCTGCCATCTTCAAACTGGCCGCGCTTACCTCGCGCAGTTTGTGGCTGGACGAGGGCTATACCTTGTATCGAACCGCCAGCTCATGGTCATTGAATCTGCGCAACCAAATAGACATGCCGCTGTTTGGGATCGCCTCGGACCCGCACCCGCCGGTGTATTTTTTGCTGGTCAAAGCGGTGGCCGAATTCGCCGGCAACAACGAACTTTTGCTCAAACTCGTCTCTGCGTTTGCGGGGGTGTTGTTTGTGCCGCTCATGTTTGTGATGGCCCGGCGGCTGTTCTCGGCGCGCGCGGGTCACATCGCCGCCTTGTTTGCCGCATTGTGCCCCCTGGCGGCCTGGTATTCGGATGAGCTTCGTTCCTATTCGCTCATCGCCTCCGAGGCCGCGCTGTGCATTTATCTTGGCTACCTGGCCATAACCTCGCCAAAAATGACGCGCTGGCTGGCGTGGGGGTTGGCGCTGGTCGTGGCCCAATTCACCCACTGGGCATTTCTTGGCTTTTTGATGGCGCACATGCTGGCCGTGCTGCCCACGCTTGTGCAATGGATGCGGTCTGCCAAAAACTGGAAACCCGGCCAAAGGGTGTTGCTGGTGGCTGGGGGGATTGCGCTGGCGGCGGGGCTGGGCGCATCGGCCTGGCTGTTTGATGCGCCGGGCATCCTCAAACGCATGACCACCGGCGCCGAATATGGCTATGCCTTTGTGCCGCTTCACACTTTCATCGCCAGCATCTTTAGCGGAACGCTGTTTGGCGTGAACTTTATTGACCCCACCAACGAAGTTTTGGTGTGGCTCTCTGCGGTTGGTTTTGCGGTTTGCCTGGGCGTGCTTTGGCGCGGGCGCACGGGCAAAAACGGGCGGCTGGCCTTTTATTTTGTAATGGCCTCAACTATTTTGCCGCCAGCGGTGTGGTTTCTCATCTCCCTCATCAAACCAAACTATCACGGCATACGCCATTTGATGATGGTTGTCCCGCCCATTTTGGCCGTGTTTGCCGCCGCCATTGACCTTGCGCTCAAGGCGGTTCGCCCAGCCGCGCGTTGGGCGGGCAGGGCGGGGCTGGCCGTTTTGCTGATGTGTTTCTCGGTTGGGTTTGTCTCGGTGTATGTGCCCACATCCGAAAAAGAGGACAACTGGCGTGAGATGGCGCAGGTGATCCGGGATGACTGGCAGGAGGGCGATGTTTTACTGGGCAATGCGGGCACGCCTTTGCACGTGCTTCGCTCATATATTGGGGCGCAAGTTCCCATCCCCACGCTTTACACCGGCGAGTTTGGCGGCATGAGCGCAGACCAGCGCGCGCAGTTTTACGCCGGGCATTTGCGGCTTTGGTTTGCCAACACCGGCGGCGCACCCTTAGACAAAGGCGAGGCCACCGATTTGGCCGACAAACGCGTGCTGGCAAAAATTCATGTTCCCGCCCGCACCACCACTTTGGAGCTGCTTTTGATTGAGCTGCACCCGCAGCTTGTGGCCGGTTTGCCGCACGGGGCGCTGCCCGTTTTGGCGGATGTGAACGCGAGCGCAACGCAAATTGCAGGGTACGCCATTGGCCCGGGCAGCCCGTTTGCCGAACATCCTTCGATGAAACTTTCGCTGTTTTGGAAACGCGGTTCAACCCAAACGGCATCTCCCAATCTGGCGTTGCGGATGGAGAACAACGCCGAGCTTTGGCTGGACTGGAACAGCGACGCGCGTTTGCAAAACCCGCCGCCGGGCTGGCAGGGCCAAACATTTTGGCAAATAGATTATGACGTGCCCGTGCCGCTTGGTTTGCCAGACCAGGCGTATCAATTCAAGCTCACCGCCAGCGCGGGCGGGCAGACCCAGGTTGTGGATGCGCCGCTGAGTCGCGCGGCATTTGAGTGCTGTTTGCGCATCGCGCGGTGGAACCCCGCCCGGGTTTCCATCCCCCAACTGCAAACCGGCCCAGCGCGGATGGACGCGGTGCGGGCGACGTTTGATGGGCAAATCCTCACCGCGGGCACAGATGACGCGCGTGTGGCCGAGTTTGGCGACGTGACGCTGGTCAAAACTGTGCAAGCTGAGATGGTGAGGCCGGGCGATGTTTTGCCCGTGGCGCTGAATTGGCGCGTTAAGCAAACTGCTTTGGCTGGATGGGAGAACGAAGTGCGTTTGGAGCCGTTTATTGGCGGGGCGGTGGCGAGCGCAAAACGCGCGGCGGGCACGGCAGACGCGCCCGTATCTGGCTGGAAAATTGGCGAAATTTACCGCGACCAACTTTCGCTGCAAGTGCCATACGGGGCGGCGCCGGGCGTGTATCGGTTGCAGTTGGAGCGGGTGCGCCCTGGGCGGGCGGCAGATGTGGCCTTGATTGGGCTGGTTCGGGTGGAGGATTATCCGCGTTCGCCCGTGCCAGGCCCCATCCCCCAAACGTTAAACGCAAAAATTGGCGAGATGACCTTGCTGGGCTGGCAGCCGCCGCCGGTGTATCGGCGCAATGTTCCGCTGGAGCTGCATACATTTTGGCAGTTTGGCGCGCAGCCTCAGCGCGAAGGCGTGTTGTTTGTGCATGTCGTCTCATCGGAGGGCAAGGTGGTGGCGCAATATGATAACGCCCCGCTGGATGGCAAACGCGCCACGCAAACCTTCCGCGCGGGTGATGGCCTTGACCAACTCAACCCCATCACCTTGCAGCCAGATTTGCCCGCCGGCGAATACACGATTTATGCCGGAATTTACAACCGCAAAGATGTGACCCGCTGGGAAGCCGCGCAAGATGGCACGCCTGCCAAAGATAATTTGGTCAGGCTGGGCGCTTTCACGCTGGGGCAGCCCATGGATTACACGATGTATTTGCCGGTCATCACGCGGTAGAACAATTACGAATTAGAAATTGTGATGCCCGCCAAATGCTCCAGCGCTTTGACCAGCGCGTGGTTACCCTCTGAGCCAAGCCCTTGTTGCTGGAGGGTGCGATACAAATTGAACACCAGGCTTGTGCCCAGCATTGGCACACCCAATTGATCGCCCGCTTCCAGCGCGAGGCGCAAATCTTTTTGCTGAAGGTCAATCGTAAAGCCGGGCCGCCAATCGCGGTTGATTACTTGCGGCCCGCGGTTAGAAAGCATCCAACTGCCCGCCGCGCCGCCAGACACCGCCTTGAGCGCCTCGGCCAAATTGAGGCCGCCCGCCTGGGCAAACAGCAACGCCTCGCCAACCGCCAGCATGTTCACCACCACCAAAATTTGGTTGACCAGCTTGACCATTTGCCCCGCGCCTTGCGGCCCAACGTGGGTGATTGTTTTGCCCATGGCCTGCAAATAAGGCCGCGCCCGCTCAAGCTGTTCGGCATCGCCGCCCACCATGATGCTGAGCGTGCCTTTGGCCGCGCCCTCGCTCCCGCCGCTCACGGGGGCATCCAGCATAAACGCGCCAGCGGCGGTTATCTTTTGGGCAATATCTTTTGTGGCTTGCGGGCTGATGGTGCTGTGATCTACGATGAGTTTGCCCGCGCTCAGCCCGTGAATTGCGCCATTCTCGCCCAGCAGAACCGCCTCAACATCGGGCGTGTCGCTCACGCACACAAAAATGACATCGCAAACTTGCGCCAGCTCGCGCGGGCTGGCGGCCATGTGCGCGCCATCCGCCGCCAACTCATCCATCCGGGCGGGGGTGCGGTTCCACACCGTGAGGTCAAAACCCGCCTTGAGCAAATTGCGCGCCATGCCGCGCCCCATGATGCCGAGTCCAATAAAGCCAAGTTTTTGTGTCATGATTTAAATCCGGTGAGATGCGTGACGGTCAGGGTTTGCCCGCTGCTTTATTGGCAAGGTCTTGCCGAACCCATAAAACCCAGCGCTGGCTGTTTGAGGAGGGCAACTCGCGAAAGACGAGCCATTTTGCCAGCGGCTGGCAGTTCAATTGGTTAACAATTTGGGCGCACTTTGCAGAAGAAAGATCGCTTGTTTGAGACAAGACAAATGCAGACCCGGAAAATTCCGCGCTGGTCTCTGGTTTTGTGTTTTGGGGCAAAAGCAGCGCCTCTGCGTTTTGCGGTTTTGCGGTGTATGTTAGTTTGCGCTGGCTGCGCAAGGCCCAGCGCAGGGCAGGGCTGGCGGTGTCGGCCACTTGCATGGGGATGGCGCCTGGGTCGGTGTAGGCGCGAATGCTCAGCGTGTTTAGCTCGCTCACAAGGGTGTTCATGCCATCGGGTATGCCCTCGCTCACGTAAGGCTCGGCGGGGTTGCCCGCTTTCAAATGGTTGAGGTGTAATGCGCTGGCGGCCGTGTATAGCCCCAGAAAAACAAGCAGGGCGATGGCTCCGCCGCGCAAAGCCGCGCCAATATCAAAAAGCAGGCCAAACGCAATGCCCGCCAAAATCGTCATGGCAAGGCCGAGCAGACCGCTGATCATCCAGAGCGGTTGACCCATGCCGGCGTAGTTTCGCAGACCCATATCTGCCACCAGCAGCATGACCAGCAGCACGCAGGCCACAACGCCATCGCGCCAGAACATACCGCGCGTCACAAGTCCATCGGCCAAAACAGCCAGCGCAAACGAGGCCAGCATGACGCAGCCAATGACCAGCGGAATGACGGCGCTGACGCCAAAAACAGGGGCGAACAAGAGCGCGATCAGCCCAACGATCACCCACGCTATTTCTGAAAGATGCGCCCGCGCGGATGTTTTTGTGGCGACCAGAACAAGCGGCGCGGCCAGCGCAAACAGCCATATCAGCGGCTCGTAAATGACAAAACCCAGCGCGGCGCGGTTTAGGGCAAGAGCGCCGAGCGCGGGCTGCAAGGCAGTGGCCAGGCCGTTCAGGGCTTCTGCCGGGCCGCTGAGCCGCATGAATATGCCAGAACTGGCCAGCACAAACGCGGCCAGCGCCCAAAGCGCATCTTTGGCAGAAGGGTGGGTGTGCGGTGCGAGGTTAATGCTCAGTTGAGAATCTGTTTTGGTGATTTGAAGCAAGCCAGCCAGCGAAACCAGCGCAACGCTTAGCGCGGGCAAGAGGGCATCTGCCCCGCAAGCCAGCAGCAACCCAAACGCGATGAACGCGGCGCGCTGGGCATTTCTCTGCCAGAGCGCCCATCCCGCAAAAGCCAGCGCCCACGCCAGCGCAACGCCCGTTGCCTGACGAGAGATAAACCAAAGGGTGGGGGACAAGGCCAGCAGAAGGCCCATCACAAAAAGCCGGGCGCGAGAAAACCGCGCGGCGGGGAGAAAGCTGGGCAAGATGCACAACGTCGCGCCCGCGAGAATGCTCCAAAGGCGGGCGCTGGTTTCTGCCGCGCCAAACACCGCAAATCCAAGGCTTTGCAGCCAGCCAAAAAATGGGTTGCCAAACATCACGCGCTCGCCAGACGCGGCGGAGAAGGCGGTCAGCGCCGGGACAGCCTCGGCGTTGCTCAGCGTAAATGCGCCGGGCAGCGCGGCGCGAACAAAGAGCGCCATCAACAAAATGCCAGCCCATGCCAGGTGCGTGTTTGTGAAACGCGCCAGAGCGGGCGCGGGTGAAAGCTCTGCGCGGATGGTTGTCGTCTCGGCCATTGCAGTGAGATTTTACACGTTACGCATTGTGCATTCTGGAGATTTATTTTTTTGTGGCAATGGCGATGGCGCTGATGCCGCGCCACGGCCAAGCACGGTCAACTTTGCGCACAATGGGCATGAATGTTTCCAAAACTTTGAGCTGCACGC
>Ga0073900_10001491_pt1 | contig 12916 bp, 5 predicted proteins | sample KloWWTmetKNB5Kit_FD_66666 | JGI IMG/M metagenome (GOLD analysis project Ga0073900, IMG submission 66666) | Active sludge microbial communities from Klosterneuburg, Austria, studying microevolution and ecology of nitrifiers - Klosterneuburg... | ecosystem: Engineered > WWTP > Aerobic digester >...
AAAACTGGTATGCCAGGCCGTATCAATACCATTATGCAAACATGTTTTTTTGCACTTTCTGGTGTTTTGCCTCCGGACGAAGCTATTGCTCAGATAAAACACGCCATTGAAAAAACCTATTATAAAAAAGGAAAAGCCGTAATTGACCAAAATTTCAAAGCCGTTGACCAGACACTCGAAAATCTATTTGAAGTACAAGTCCGTGACGTCACAGCCATAGTCAAAGAAATAGCAACTGTAATACCAGATATAGCACCAGATTTTGTAAAAAATGTCACTTCCATGATGATGACTGGCGAAGGCGACCTAATCCCCGTAAGTGCAATGCCTATGGATGGAACATATCCGAGTGGAACCACAAAATGGGAAAAAAGAAATATTTCTGACATGGTAGCCACTTGGGATGCAGATTTATGTATCCAATGCGGTAACTGTAGCTTTGTATGCCCGCATGGAGTTATCAGGTCTAAATTTTACCATAAAGATTTGATAGCAAATGCACCGGAATCTTTTCAATCTGCTCCGATCAATGCCCGAGGTTTTCCAGAGACAAAATTTACTTTACAAATTTATCAAGAAGACTGTACAGGCTGTAATTTGTGTTATGAAGTTTGTCCGGTCACCGATAGATCGAATCAGACAAGGAGAGCCATCAATGTTATTGAAAAATCGGATGAAATACAAACCATAAAGGAAAATGTAGCATTTTATGAAAGCTTACCACAAAATGACAAACCTGATGTGAATTATTCTACAGTTCATGGTGTACAATTTCTGGAACCATATTTTGAGTTTTCAGGTGCGTGTGCTGGTTGTGGTGAAACGCCTTATATAAAACTTCTCACCCAGTTGTTTGGCGATAGACTTATTGTGGCCAATGCTACCGGTTGCTCATCTATATATGGTGGTAATCTACCTACTACGCCTTGGACAAAAAATGATCAAGGCTTAGGTCCAGCTTGGTCCAACTCACTATTTGAAGATAATGCCGAGTTTGGACTGGGCATGAGACTCAGTACCGACAAACAACACGAAATAGCACGCCAGCTGTTGCATAATATGAGATCAGATTTTGGTGACCAAATGGTGGATGAAATTCTTCAAGCTGACCTTTCATTAGAAAGTGAAATTGCCAAACAAAGAGTACGTGTACAAAGACTCAAAGAAAGTCTCAATCAGTCACAAAATCCTACTGCGAAACTGCTTCTCTCTGTAGCTGATCAATTTGTCAATCGAAGTGTTTGGCTCATCGGCGGCGATGGATGGGCATATGATATAGGTGCTGGTGGATTGGATCACGCTTTGGCAAGCGGTAGAAATATCAATGTGCTCGTCTTGGATACCGAAGTATATAGCAATACAGGTGGTCAAATGTCTAAGGCGACACCAACTGCAGCTTCTGCAAAATTTGCCGTAGCTGGCAAAAGAGTAGGCAAAAAAGACTTAGCATTACAAGCAATATCATACGGTAATGTTTATGTAGCTCAAATCGCAATGGGTGCAAATCCACAGCAAACATTACTCGCAATGCGCGAAGCCGAAGCATATGATGGACCTTCACTTATTTTGGCATATAGTCATTGTATTGCCCATGGTATCGATATGCAAAAAGGGCTTAACCAACAAAAAATGGCAGTCGCATCAGGCTATTGGCCACTCATCAGATACAATCCGATCTTACGCAATGGTGGCAAAAATCCTTTCGTCTTAGACTCACCTAAACCTTCAATCCCATTCAAAGCATATGCTTACAATGAGTTAAGATACAAGGTTTTGACCCAAACGCAACCACAAGAAGCGGAGAAATTAATAACCTTGGCACAGGAAATAGTGGACTTACGGTGGAAAACATATGAAGATATGGCTGGTTTTGGGGCCAAATCATTCCAACCTACATACCAATCTGCATTAAGCGAATAGATTTTCTCAATATAATTTAACTCAAGATATATCAATATGATCGATTTACGTTCCACATATTTAGGATTAGAACTCAAGTCACCATTAGTAGTATCGGCAAACCCGTTATCACAAAAATTGGATAATATCATGGCAATGGAAGACCACGGTGCCGGAGCTGTCGTATTATTCTCACTTTTTGAAGAACAAATCAGAAAGGAGCAAGAAAAAATAGACCAATTCTATCGCAATACAACAAATATTTTTGCTGAATCGAGCAGTTTCTTTCCAGAATTGGAAGATTATGCAGTAGGTACATCACAATATCTCGATATAATCCGACGAGCCAAAGAAAAAGTTGATATTCCCATTATTGGCAGCATCAATGGTATCACGCCTGAAGGTTGGATAGAGTACGCAAAAGACATTGAAGAAGCTGGTGCTGATGCCTTAGAAATCAATATATATTTTATACCTGCTGACTTACGCTTGAGTTCTGAAGAAGTGGAACAAAGATATATCGATATCGTACGATTAGTAAAAAGTACCGTTAAAATTCCAGTTGCCGTTAAATTAAATCCCTATTTTTCTTCTATCGGTAATATGGCTCAAAGGCTGACAGATGCAGGTGCTGATGGCTTGATTTTTTTCAATAGATTTTATCAGCCTGATTTCAATATCCGCAATCTAAGTATTGTACCCAATTTGGATTTTAGTCATCCATCAGAAATTCGCCTTCCACTTTTGTGGATTGCTGTTCTTTATGGCAAACTTCCTGTTTCGCTTGCCGCCACAACCGGTGTCCATGGCAGTACAGAATTGATCAAGTATCTGCTTGCTGGCGCCGATGTGGCCATGTGCGCATCTGTTCTCTTCCAGCACGGCATCAAACATCTGAGTACCATCACAAAGGAAATGGAAGATTATATGCAGGAGATGGGATTCAAATCAGTAGATGCATTCAGAGGCTCAATGAGTCAGCAACACATCTCTGACCCAACAGCCTACGAACGAAGCAATTATATCCAAATCCTCGAAGATAAAAAATGGCGTTAACTTATCCAAAATCTCCGTACCTTTGTTCGATATAAATAGCATATGATAGTACCATTTACGGAATTAGATGCATCATCGCGTGTATGGATTTTTCAGGCTGATGTCGAACTGAACGATACACTTGCTACTGAAATGAAGCAAGAATTATTTGAATTTCTAAAAGAGTGGACGGCGCATAATGTGGCACTCTATACTTCCGGTGATATTTTTTACAATCGGTTTATCGTCATTATGGTAGATGAAAGATTTCAAAATGCCAGTGGTTGTTCCCTTGACACATTAAACAGATTTCTTAGTCATCTAGAAAAAAAATATAGCGTAGCTTTATTGGACAGGATGGCAGTAGCATATCAGCTGGCAGGCACAGACAAAATTGAAACAGTTCATCTTCACCAATTAGGACAATTGGCAAAAGATGGAAGTATTGATGCACAAACACTCGTTTTTAACAATCTTGTTAAGTCAAAATCTGAATTTGAAAGTAGCTGGAAAACGCCAATAGCTGACAGCTGGCATAAAAGATTCATGTGATTATCCGATTTTTGTGATCGCTCGTCGGATAATCTAAACTTACCTGGACGTAAAAACGTTTATGCTTACAAATATAAAAAATGTTCGGAACCGTTAAAAAAATATTAGGTATAGAAGGAGTAAAACTCGAATTGGTCATCGCTGACGAAGTATCAAAAGATGCTGGTATCATAACAGGATTCATAAAATTGACTGCGCTGAGTGATGGCAATCTGATCGAAAATATTACCCTAAAAATGGTCGAAAAATATAGTCGCGGACGAGGCGATAACCAATTGATCAACGAATATCCTATGGGTGAACTGACCATGAACAATAAAATCAATATTGGGAAAAATGATGTATTGGAAATCCCATTTGAACTTGAGTTTGTATATGTGCAATCCGAAATGGACAAACTAGAATCCAATAATATCTTTGCAAGAGGATTAGTGAAGTTTGCGAAAAAACTCAGAAATGTAAAATCTGAATATACACTTAGGGCTGATGCCAAGATTAAAGGAACAACTTTAAGTCCTTTTGATATAAAACCATTAAAATTGGTCTAAACTAACACAAGATAATGAGACGAATTTATCATCTTTCAACTTGCGATACCTGCAGAAAAATCTTAAGTACGCTTGATTTATCAGATGTAGAGTTGATCAATATCCGTGAGCAAAACATAACAAAAGATGACCTAGATTTTATGAAAAAGCAGACCAAAAGTTATGAAGCCCTTTTCAATAAAAGAGCGCAAAAACTTAAGGAATTGCCCGAAAATAAAAAACCAGTAAAAGACGCCGATTTCAAAAAGCTAATCCTTAAAGAATACACATTTTTAAAAAGGCCAGCAGCTATTATAGATAATCAGGTGATCGTAGGCAATGATCCTAAATCCGTCCAAGCATTGCAAGCTGCCTTACCTTTAAAATAGGTTTTTCACTTCAAAACCTCAGTATAAATATCCTTATATTTTTGAGCTGATGAATCCCAAGAATAATTTAACGCCATGGCTTCCTTGACGCAATGATGTAGATATTCCTTATGCTGATACATTTCAAAAGCTCGCCAAATCGCATGCATCATCTGATCAAAATTCATATAATCAAACCGTATTCCTACGCCACCTGGTTCTGAGATGTCCTTGACACTGTCTTTTAGACCTCCAGTAGTACGCACTATTGGTAATGTTCCATATCGCATTGCAAACATCTGATTGAGTCCGCATGGTTCTACTCGCGATGGCATCAATAAGAAATCTGCTCCAGCATAAATCTTGTGAGACATCGCTTCATTGTACGCAAGCATACAGGCTACATGCTTTGGATGTCGTTTTGCTACAGCCTCTAATGCACTTTCTATGCTCTTATCTCCAGTACCGAGGATAACAAAATTGGCATTTTTATGATGTGAAAGCCATGTATCTACAATACCTGCTATAAATTCTGCACCTTTCTCCAATACCAATCTCCCAATAAATCCAAATAAGGGAAGCGACGGGTCTAAGCCCGCAATTTCACATATAACTTTTTTATTCTCAGCCTTAAATTGTACCGCATCATCTTCCAATTTATACTCGATCATAGGGTCTGTCGCTGGGTCCCAGACTTCATTGTCTATGCCATTTAAGATGCCGACACTTTTCCATGCTTCAGTCCTAAAAAGCTGTTCCAAACCAGCCGAATCGTACATCAGTTCGTTCATATAATTTTGGGAGACAGTGGTGACTTTGTAGGCACATCGTACGGCTGATGCAAGTGGATTTATCACATTGCTCCATTCTAGCAAACCACTTTTCCAACTATCAAATTGAGGTAACAAATACTGTTTACTCCAACTGAAGGCACCTTGGTATCGTTCATTATGTATTGTAAATACAGTAGGTATTCGGGACAAAGACTGAAATTCAAAAGCATATTGCATCATAAATGGAATCAAGCCTGTATGGTGGTCATGACAATGCACAATATCCGTTTCTATATTTCCATCTCTCAACCAAGTTAAAAATGCTCTTTGGAAGGAAATATTTCTTTCGATTTCGTCACCAAAATAATGACCATTTTGACCTGCATACACACCATATCTGTCTGTTTTGCTTGGAATATGAATGGTATAAAAAGGAAATCCTAAGATGTCATCAATAAAATACCGCACTTCAAAATATAGATGCTCTTGACCAAGATGAAAACTACCCTGATGTACGATTTTGTACAATTTACCATCAAACCAAGGCATTTCATAAGCAGGTATCACAACACTTGCTTCTACACCGATTTTTTTTAGATATTTGGGCAATGAGCCAACAACATCCGCAAGCCCGCCTACTTTTGCCACAGGGAAACACTCCGCACTCGTATATATTACTTTCATTGATGAATTTTTAAAACCTGATTATTAATTCACCAAAATAATGAGTCTTTTTTAATTTTCAAACGAATCGTTCAAAATATAAATCAACGAATTGAATTATTTTTATTTCAAAAACTAAAACACTCTAAATCTGCCAATTACACAAGGCATCAGTAGTAATAAAAAAGCCGGCAAAATCACTTTCACCGGCAATTATTTCTATTTCAAAAAATGAATCTTAGCGGATAACAGTAATATCACCAGTGATGTTTTTCACACCTGAAGGTGCCATATATTCTATCAAAAATACATACACACCTGGTACGACATCTTTATTCAAAAATGTACCATCCCATCCTTCTGTAGGAATATTTGGTTTGAAATTCTCTTTGATAAATACCAAATTGCCCCATCGGTCATATACACTCATCTTTTCGATATTCAACACACTCTCATTTCCGAAAACAGTAAACCACTTGTTGGTACTACCATTAGGATTGATAATGTTTGGTGTGGTAATTATGACATTATCGTTGACTCTGATGGTGATTGTAACCGATTCTGAACATCCATTAATGTCTATGATTTCTACCTTGTAGGTAATATTGGTACGTGCGATCAGTGATGTCACGAGACAAGTATCACAAGAAAGGTTATCTGTTGGTGTCCACTTGATAGAAGCAATTTCTTCAGGCTTCAGATTGGTAATAAGTTCTATAATTTGTGTTTGATTATACACCAATTCTATAGGCGATGTTGCAAAAAGGTCGATATCTACACCAGGCTCAACCACTATATTGGTCGAAAATTTACATCCATTGGCATCGGTCACTTCCATTTGGTACGTACCTGCTGCTAATGGCGAATACGTGGTACCTGGGCCCACATTCACTCCATTTAATCTGTACATAAGTGGCGGCTCTCCACCTGAAACTGCACTGATGGTTATGCTTCCATCCTTTTGATTTTTACAAGTTTCATCATTTACAAGAGAAGTAAAGTCCGTTGGATAATTGGAATTTACAAAGACATTAACTGATTCGGTAGTTGTACACCCTGAATTTGGATAAACCACTTTCACTTCATATACTCCAGCGCCCCGTACATCGATACTTGATTGGTTCGATGGTGATACGATGGTTCCACTGACTGTATTCCAAACCAAACTTGTAGAAGCGGTTGGATTTATCACCGATGCCGTCAATTTCGTTGTATTTTGTCCACAGAAAAGCGTGATATCATCAGGCACTTTTACTTGAGGAAACTCTCCTATCCTATCCACTACAAAGGTATCTCGATTCGAGCATCCATTAAGAGTATCTGTAAGTATGACATAATACGTTCCAGGGCTCGTAACATACAATGAATCATTGGTCTCACCACTTATGATAGTATTGGTTCCATCCATCCAAGAGAATACAAGATTCGGTCCTTCTGGTGAATCTGCTGCACTAATATATACTCCATTATTGACACAAGTGATTGGTTCAGCAGGTGTTGTCTTTAAAATCGGATAATCTTGTAAATCTATAATTTCTATTGTCGCTATATTTCTACAGCCGTTAGTGGTATCTATGGCCGTCATAGTAACAATTCCTTCACTTGAAACGGTAATTGAAGGCCTATTACTAAAAAATGATTCTCCAGTTTGCCAATTAAAGATCACATTAGCGACAGGCTTACCAGATAAAACTATCGTACCAATTATACAATCCAAGAGATTACCTGGCTCTGCAACAATAGTTGCCTCAGGCAATTTTTTATCTTCTGTTACAACGACTTCATCTTTGCCCGATGAACAATTATTAGTAGTATTGATTACCTCAAAGAAATATGTCCCAGGCGTAGTTACAGATATTGATGTGCCATTTCCTACTTGATTTCCATTTGCATCTGTCCATATCAAATTGACATTACCAGTCTGGTTTGTAGATCCTGAAATTTCGACTTGAGCGATGAGACAGTTAAGAATCCTATCTGGTCCACCGAATGCTTCAGGAACATTGGCATCTTTGCCTACCACCACACTATCAATAGCAACGCATAAGTCAGGGTAAACAACAGATAGTATGTATGTTCCTGGTGTTGACGTTGTCACACTTGCCCCAGTTTTATTGAAGTTGCCTGGTCCTGACCAATTAAATGTCCCACCTGGAGTAGCTGTTCCTGTCAAGGTAACTACATTTTGCTGACAAGTGATCAATTGGTTACTTCCCGCATCAGCCGTAACAGTACAAGAAGAGCATGGTGCTTTTTTTACAATAAATTCTGTTTTACAACCTGAATTTGAAGGATCTGTTACTAAAAGTTTGATATCAGTACCATCAGCCTTAAGGTTGTCAATTGTGACTAGCTCACCATAAATAAATGGTCCATAAGTTGTCACACCATCTGTCACTGTGTAATTGGTTGCACTACCACTCAACCTATTTATTCTAAACCTAATACTGAAATAATCATCAGTAACTATTGTGTTGGTATTATTATTATTGCAACCAAGGATTTCAAGATTTGCCATCGCAATCACACACGGTTCACTACATACGGCAGGTGGATTGACACTAACGGATGCAGTACAATTCGCAGAAGTGTTATCAACAACCGTAAGTGATGTTGCGCCAGCTGAAATAGGATAAGGTCCAAAATTTACTCTTTCATTATAAGGATGAACCGTATTATTTCCGCTTACTTTCCATCCTGTAGATGTGTTTAATCCTTGCACGAAGACATCAAAATAATACACATCATCTGAAGGATCATTTATAGTACCATTGTCATTACACAGTACATTAGAAACTTCAGCAGTAATTGCACAAGTCGATGAACATGGTTTCAAGGCTGGCATCGGCACGACGACCTGACAAGCAGAAATATTTAAATCAGTTAGTACTACAAATGGCGTATGACCATCAGCTGGGAATGTCAATTGCACAACACTACCATAAGTATATGTGCCTTTGGCTTGACCATCCACTGTAACGGTAAATGATCCAGATGCATTCACACCTGAAGCTGAGAATGTAATAGTATAGGTATCATCAGTCTCAATAGACTCCGTATCTTTATTATCACAATCTGAAACTGGGTCAGTAAAACTGATGAGACAATTTGTAGAACAAGATGTGAAAGGTCCTGCATTTATATTAGTCTTACAACCTGTAACCAAATCTATAAATTCATAAAATCTGAGATTTCCATCGGCTGGTACTACAATCGTTACATTTTCGTTATAGTTGTACTGCCCTATTTCATTACCCAGATACGTAATGCTATATTTATTGGTAGCATTGGTGCTATTAGACATATTGAAAGTAATGGTATAAGTGTCATCGCTGCCATCACTGGTAGTGCCATTGTTATCACAAACCCAAGATTTTACATTAAATGTCAATTGCTGATTTCGGTTAAATACTTCTACCTCATCTTTACCAGATTTGCAATTATTCAACGAATTAGTTACTTCCAAATAGTAAAACCCAACACTATTTACCGTAATGGTAGGTGTATTTCCTATAACGGTACCGGCAGCATTTGTCCAAGTGTATAGTACATTTGCGGTCAAATTGCTACTACCTGTGAGTGTTGTTGAAGTCTTGTTACATGTAAGTTCTTGGTCAGGTCCTGCATTTGCAATAGGCAAATTCGCATCCTTAGTAACTACAACTATATCAGTAGCAACACATTGATCTGGGAATGTCACAGTCAAAGTATAAGTACCTTCACCAGATGTTGTGACAGTTTCACCTGTTTTATTAAAGTTATTAGGTCCAGTCCAAACAAAAATTCCACCTGATACTGAAGCTGTACCTGTCAAGGTTGCTGTATTTTGCAAACAAGTGAGTTGAATATCAGGGCCAGCACTTACAGTCTGTGGACATGAAGAACATGGACTTTGTTTCACAACAAATTGCACGGTACAACCAGAGTTAATAGCATCCGTCACAGTAAGCGTGATATTTTGATTATTCGCTATCAAACCATTGATACTTGCAGTCTGACCATAGGTGAATGGACCATAACTTTGGGCTCCTACGGTAACATTATAAAAATTAGTACTTCCACTGACCACATTTACCACAAATGTGATATTAAATTTATCATCAGCAGCAGTGTTACCTGTATTATTATTGTCACAAGGGCCAATGTTTACATTATTTACTTGAAGCACGCAAGGAGTACTACATGGTGCTGGAGCAGTAACATTTACAGTTTTGGTACACAATGCATCTACCCTATCTGCAATGGTCAAATTAAGATTACCACCACTTATTGGATAAGGGCCTAAAACAACATTCGTATTATAACTATAGATTGTTGAATTGGAACCTAAGCGCCAACCATCAGACAAATTAAAGCCTGTAACCCGAATTGTAAAAGTAAATGTATCATCATTCGGGTCATTTATGGTACCATTGTCATTACAAATAAAATTGCTTACCGTCGCTGAAATGCTACATGAACCTGAGCAACCAGAAAGTAAACCAACTGGAATATCCGTAATACACTGAATATTGAGTAAATCTCTGATTTTCACATCAGGCGTAGTGCCATTTGCCGGCAAGGTAAAACTGACAGGCGTACCATAAGCATAGGTGTTGATGATGACATTATTAATCAAAAGCGTAAAAGAACTAGAATTTCCACCATTTACGACATTTGCTGTAAACGAAATGGTATAAATATCATCGGTTGCATCAGCGTCCGTGCCTTTGTTATCACATGTGACGGTTAGATTGTTGACACTTATTTCACAATCTGTAGAGCAAGGAGTTAATGGCCCGATATTTCTAGAAATTTCACATCCAGTGGCACTATCTTTAATGACAATTAATCCTGAAGTACCATCTGCCGGAATTGAAATATTATGTACCGAATTATAGGTAAAACTTCCTAGGTTTTTACCCAAATATGTTACTGTGTAATTGCCTGAAGATGCAGGAGTTGAACCTACATTTATCTTAATGTTGTACACATCATCATTGGCATTGCTGGTTGTTCCTTTACTATCACATGTAAGTGTGAATTCTGTAAAAGTCAATCGTTGTCCTGGGTCTATGGTATGCGAATAAGTAGAAAAACAACCAAATGTGTCTCGTACAAGGACTGTATATGTGGCTGGAGCCAAACTATCAAATACACCATTTGCAGTCCATGGAAGATTATTCAATTTAAATTCCAAATTAGCATAAGGTGGATTTACAAAGATTACACCATTATGCGCTCCAAAACAAACTTCATCAGTAACTGAAAAAGTAACATCAGGCTGTGGTAATACATGAAGTGTCACTTCTGCAATATCCTTACAGCCATTTGCATTCACCACTAAAGCATAAACTACCTGATTATTGCTAAGATTTGTATAATTGGAAGGCAAAGGATTGGTTGTATTTTGAGCATCAGCTAAGGTCAAGTAGTAACTAAAACTAAATCCACCACCTGTTATAAGTTTTGAATTTGCGTTTGTAAGTGTAAACTGAGCAATTCCATCACGATTATCGTCACAAGTTTCCAGTACCACATCAGTTGCAACTGGATTTGGCTGAACTGTAAATAATATAGGAATGCGAACACTATAACAACCATTTAATGGATCAATAGCTTGAACATAATATGTTGTAACACCTGTTGCTACTGTAGGTGGTGCAAAAGTCAGTGATTGATCCATGAGTAAATTTCCTCCCGACAACGCATCGTACCATTGAGCACTTAAGCCTGCTGACACTGTAACAGAGAGATTGACTCCTGTTTGATTTTGGCAAGCTAATTTATTACCTCCAGATATAGGAGAAGGGACTACTGGACAATTACATTGAGGTGGTGTCAAAGTAAGCTGGGCATCCGCACAATCTCCTAAATTGGATTTCAAGGTAATTGTCACATTTTGCGTTATTGGAATGTTAGAAATGGTCCATAAACTTCCATTTGTATTTATTGTACCATGTGATGACGTAACTGAATATCCAAAAACCTGAATTTTAACCGAATACGTCATAAAATCTGCAGAACAAGCGATCTCTTTTATTTCATAAGTACCAGGATCGACCAAGGTTATTTGAACTGTTGCTACTGCATCTGGACAAAGGTTTGTACTTGGCACTATATAATCAAATGGATAATTACCAGCAACTTGGCCAAGAAAACTAACTGCGGTAGGATCAGAAATATCTAGGCCTGTTCCATATGTATCACTCCAATACCCAGTATTGTTATAAGGCGGCGTGAGATAATTCCACAAATTTAACGTACGTCCATCATTACATATCGTGACATCATTACCTATTCCAGCTTGTGGACCAAATAAGTTTTTAAATGTGATTTTCACTTCATCGGTACATCCATATTCATTAGTTGCCAAAATATAATAAACTGAAATAGCTTCAGTTGATATCAACGTTTGTGGAATTTCATTCGCTGCGGATGCAGGTGTTCCACTGTGATAGGTAAGTGTTATATTCGTATTATTTAAATCAGTTACATTGATATCTGCAAGATCATAAAATTCTCCATAACATATATCAATATTTACAGGATCAGCCACTATATTGGGTACAGGTCGGATACTGACTTCCTGATCAACTGTGATTTCATTATTGGTACACGGATTTTTATAAGTCCAAGTATATATTCTAGTACTACCCAAATCTTCGACTGTTGCGGACACCGTACCTGTGATCGCACAAGCACCACTCAGGCCGTTGGTATAATTCAGCGTTGGTGGAGGAGAAAAACCTTGGTTACATGGCAAAAGTTCATCAGCTGGATCAGTTGTAAATACAGGTTCATCAGCAGGAAGTACTGTCACATTTTGATTATACACAATAGATCTACCACACATGTCGGTATATTGCCAAGTATATTGTATGGTACCGCCGCAAGCTGTAAAGCCTCCTGTTGTTATAGGTGATACTGTTCCATTTATACCACAAAATCCTGTTTCTCCATTGGTATAATCCAATGTCGGAGGTACAGGCGGTACATCTTCACAAGATATTTGAATACTAGCAGGTGGTACATTGATAAAAGCTGCTTGTGGTGCTGGTAAAACTGTGATAATTTGATCAGCTGTCAATGTAAAATTACAAGCATCTTTTAATGTCCA
>Ga0073900_10001493_pt1 | contig 12908 bp, 13 predicted proteins | sample KloWWTmetKNB5Kit_FD_66666 | JGI IMG/M metagenome (GOLD analysis project Ga0073900, IMG submission 66666) | Active sludge microbial communities from Klosterneuburg, Austria, studying microevolution and ecology of nitrifiers - Klosterneuburg... | ecosystem: Engineered > WWTP > Aerobic digester >...
CTGCCATGCCCAATCAATTGGGGTAAAGTACAGTACCAAAAGAAATGCCACCGTCTCATCCCATACCAGACCTCCATAATCTGGCGCCTCAAGTGCCTTACCGCTGAGACCGCAAGCCCATATCCCCACAATAAACATGAGATCGATCAGCAATAAAAAATAAATCGGACTCAGGTACTGATTCAATAACCAAAATAATGGAAATGCAGCGAGCGTTCCTACCGTGCCCGGAGCAATCGGGCTGAGTCCGAAACCACCTGAAAATGCAATGAAATAAGCAGGGTGGCTGTAGATCAAGCCTAAATCCGGCTTAATGTGCGTGGTTTTGGTGCTCGACAAATCATAAATCTCAGGCACTGAAGTGGTCATATCCTTTAGTCTCCAATGTTATGGCATTGCCCTCGGCGTCCTGCACAACCAACCCTTTTCCTGACACAATTTCGCCAATGCAGGTGAGTGGAATGGCCAGTTCGATTGCCAATGCTTCAATTTTACCGCGGTTCATTTTAGGGGCTGTAAAACATAATTCATAATCATCTCCACCAGCCAGCAGGCACTGGATAGCTAAAGACTGATGCAAATATCTTTTCAAGGTGGGTGAACTCGGTATGGCGGCGATATGAATGCAAGCGGCTTGTTCTGAATTTGTCAGTATATGTCCCAAATCGGCCATTAATCCATCGGATATATCGATCGCACTATGCGCGAGACCGATCAATCGTTGCCCTAACTCGATTCTTGCAGTCGGTGTCAACAAAGCGGGCAAGCATTGCTCCAGCTCGCTGGATTGCAGAGTTATGCGCCGTAGTTCATGATTAAGCGCCAAAGCAGCATCGCCGATCTGACCCGAGATCCAGATATCATCTCCCAATTGCGCGCCACTGCGGCGCAGTGCTTTACCTGCATCCACTTCACCAACAATCTGCACACCGATATTGAGCGGTCCGGATGTCGTATCACCGCCGATCAGTTCCACATGATGTTGTTGCGCCAACGCAAAGAAACCCGCACTGAATTCGCTCAGCCATGTTTCAGAATGTTTGACCAACTCCTCCGGCAACGTTAAGGCCAGCAATACCCATCGAGGCTTTGCTCCCATTGCTGCCATATCCGATAGATTAACTGCCAGGGATTTATAACCTAGCTTGAAAGGATCAGCATCAGCAAAGAAATGTTTGCCGCACACCAAGGTATCGGTTGAAATGGCCAGTTCTGTTTGGCTTGTGGATGCAATCAGCGCGGCATCATCGCCAATTCCCAGAACAGCACTGGTTGCAGGACGTTTGAAATAGCGGCGAATAATATCGAATTCAGAACACACGCTGTTTGATGGTTACTTTGGGTTTTTTGCCAGCCTTTGCGCTTCTATTTCAACAGCGCGCAAACGAATGGCCAGCTTATCCAGCACGCCATTCACATATTTATGTCCATCGCTGCCACCATATGTTTTGGCCAATTCTATCGCCTCATTGATGATTGCCCGATAAGGAATTTCCGGATGATGAATCAACTCGTAAGTACTCAATAACAATATGGCAAACTCTACCGGACTCAGCTCACTTAAAGGCCGGTCCAGGCAGGGCTGAATAGTTGCATGCAACCCTTCCACATCCTTTAGCGCACCATGCAGCAAGCTGATGAAGTGCTTTTCGTCAATTTGCTTGAATTCATCCGATTCCCGCAGCTGTTGCTCGATAAAACTTGCAGAGCCTCCAGCCACTTTCCATTGATAAATACCCTGCAAAACAAACTCGCGCGCAACCCGTCTACGGCTTTTAGGTTTTTCCATTTTTTGGCTATTAATAGCGTCCGTTTCAATAAGTGTATTGATCATAAAGCGATTTCATCAATCTTTATATGCAAATTAGCCATTTCCAGGGCAGCCTGAGCGCATTCCACACCTTTATGACTCATGCGGGCTATCGCCTGATCATCATTGTCAGTGGTCAATATGCCATTGATGATGGGAATTTCTGTTTCAATTTGCACCAAAGTCAAACCCCGGGCAGATTCGTTTGCAACCACTTCAAAATGAAAAGTATCGCCACGAATCACCGCTCCCAAGGCGATCAGCGCATCAAATTGATCGGATAGCGCCATCCTTTTCAACGTCAGGGGAATTTCCAAAGCACCTGGCACCGTTGCGATCAGTATATTCGAATCTTGCACATCATTATTCTTAAGTTCTGCCGTGCAAGCACTCAGCAATCCTTCCCCTATATCAAGATTAAAACGGCTCATGACAATGCCAATGCGCAAATCCGCCCCATCCAGGTTTGGTTCAAATTCCAGAATATTGTCATAGTAAGGCATGTAAAACTCCTATCAGTCTATTGATTAATCGATTATTTTTCGATCAATCAGCATTGTATTTTATTGCGAGTGTGTTTCCACGTAACCGGTTACTTCCAAGCCAAACCCTGTCATGCTGGGCATTTTTCTGGGTGTTGCCATCAGACGCATTTTCCCGACCTTGAGATCCTTTAAGATTTGTGCGCCTATGCCATGATCACGAAGATCTGTCTTAATCGGGGCAGCGGTGTGCGAATCCTTTAATTGAATGCGCTCAATCAATTTAGCCGAGCTTTCTTTGCGATGGAGGAGAACGATCACGCCTTGCCCGGCTTCAGCAATCAATTTCAGCGCATCATGGATACTCCATGAATGCGTATTATCATGCATATCCAGCAAATCAATCACAGACAATGGCTCATGCACGCGCACTAATGTTTCAGTGGCTGGATCTATCGTACCTTTGACCAAAGCCAAGTGAGTAGTATGGGCTGTTTCGTCGCGATAGGCTGTGAGCAGGAATTCACCATGCAGGGTTTGAATCATGCGCTCGGCAACCCGTGTGACTAAACTCTCTGTTTGGCTGCGATATTCAATCAGATCGGCAATGGCGCCAATTTTCAGTTGATGCTTGCGTGCAAACTCGATTAAATCGGGCAATCGCGCCATGCTGCCATCTTCTTTCAAAATCTCACAAATCACGGAAGCTGCGGTCAACCCCGCCATTCTTGCCAAATCACAGCCCGCCTCGGTATGACCCGCGCGTGCCAGAACGCCGCCTTTTTGCGCCATCAACGGAAAAATATGCCCTGGCTGCACAATATCTACCGGTTTGGCATCGGCTTTAACCGCCACTTGTATGGTACGCGCACGATCCGCTGCGGAAATTCCTGTAGTTACGCCACTGGCTGCTTCAATAGACAGGGTAAAATTGGTACCCAGAGGAGCACGGTTGGCCGACACCATGAGGGGCAGATCCAACTGATGACAGCGTTCTTCGGTGAGCGTCAAGCAAATCAGTCCACGACCATGCGTAGCCATAAAATTAATGGCTTCCGCGGTCACGAAATCCGCAGCAAGAACGAGATCCCCTTCATTCTCACGATCTTCTTCATCCACAAGGATCACCATCTTGCCCAGCTTCAGATCAGCAATAATGTCCTGGATAGCACTGATTTTCATGTATGTCTCTGTTTAGCCTTAAACGTTTAATAATCTTGCCACATAGCGCGCCAACATATCGGTTTCAAGATTAACACGCATACCTGGCACAAGTTCGCTTAAGTTGGTCATCGCTAAAGTATGCGGAATCAGATTAACAGAAAATTCATCCCCTGCAATCTGATTAACCGTCAAGCTCACGCCATTGACGGTTATCGAACCTTTATGTGCCAGAAATCGCATCAGCGGCTGCGGCGTTTGCACGCTCAATAAGAAACTCTCGCCTGCTGGCTCAAATTTAACCACTGTGCCAATCGCATCCACATGGCCGCTCACCAGATGTCCGCCCAATCGGTCAGACAACCGCATGGCTTTCTCCAGATTGACATGCTGACCGACACGATCCAGCCCTTGTGTGCAGTTGAGTGTTTCTTGGGAAACGTCCACAGTAAACAAACGATCCGCTAGTTTCGTCACCGTCAGACAAACGCCGTTCACGGCAATACTGTCTCCCAGCATCACATCACTCAAATCCAGCTCCCCAGCGGAAATACTCAAACACAATCCGGTCTGGTTGTCTCCCTGGATAGGTCGAACCTGCGTGATTTCACCTATTGCTTGTATGATTCCGGTAAACATTCAAATACTCTCTAACCGTTCAGATATGGCACGAATGATAGGGGATGCTGCAGTGAATTGGAATCTATGTGACATGCAAACTGGAAATTTTGTATGCCTGCGGAGTATACCTTGTTGAATCAACAATCGAAAAAATAACTGAGTAAAAATCAAGAATGGTAGAAAAAACGTTTGTTTTGGCGCGCCCAACACGATTCGAACGTGCGACCCCCGCCTTCGGAGGGCGGTACTCTATCCAGCTGAGCTATGGGCGCTTGGATGAACAAACTATCGATGTCATTTGACGGCGACAGGATAACTGCTTTTATCACTCTCGTCCAACGGGGATTGTGCCCAGAGCAATCATTTTACCAACCTCAGACTGACACTTGGCTCGCCTAAAGAACCCAACGACTACTCCATATCCTTGGCTTCCATTTCTGCCAGCGTAGGGAAAATTTTAACAGTTTTTACAACCCGGTTTTTGGTTTGAATAATTTCCATTGGGTAACCCGCAATATTCAACCCAATACCGGCTTCAGGAATATCCTGAAAATGCTCTAAAATCAGACCATTCAGGGTTTTTGGACCATCCAGTGGAAATTGCAAGTCAAGTTTGCGATTTAATTCGCGCAACAGAGTGCTGCCTTCCACAATGATGCTGCCATCTTCCTGTTTCAGAAAAACACTGCTTTGCGTCGGCGCATGCGTCGTAAACTCGCCGATAATTTCCTCCAGAATATCTTCCAGTGTCACCAACCCCATCCATTCGCCATATTCATCAACGACCAGACCAACCCTTTTCTGGTTTTCTTGAAACAACTGTAATTGAGAAAATAAAGGCGTGCCTGATGGAATGAAATAAGGTTTGCGCATCACCTTTTCCAGCGTATCTGCGGTTATTTTGCCATTCTGCATCTGATTCAGTACCTTACGCACATGCACAATACCGACAATGTTATCCATGCGCTCACGATAAATGGGAATACGAGTATGGTGGCAAGTCAATAATTGTGCGTGGATGACATCATCCTCCGCATCCAAATCAATGGCCTCCACTTGGCTGCGCGGCACAAACACATCATCCACCGTGATGGTTTCAAGATCAAACAAATTCACCAGCATGCTTTGATGCTTGTGCTGAATAAAATGTCCGCCTTCCAGCACCAGTGTTTTTAGTTCTTCGATGCTGATTTTTTGCTCGTGCTCACCTTTTTTCGGTTTCAACCGGAACAGAATCAGCAATCCGCTCACGAATAAATTAACGAACCATACAATGGGGTAGAAAATAAATAATAATGGCGTCAACACATAGCTTGCGGCCAATGCAATGCGCTCTGGATAAGCAGCGGCAATAACTTTGGGAGTAATTTCACTGAATATCAAAATGGCAAAAGTCACGCCCATCGTTCCAATGAATAATGCAAACTCATCATGCGCAAAAAAGGTGGCCGCAATGATCGCCACTAAAGTCGCAGAAGCTGTATTGAGTAAATTATTGCCAAGCAAAATGACGCCCAGCAATCGATCGGTATTGTCGAGTAATTTGACAGTCAAGCGGGCACCGCGATGTCCTTGCTTGGCCAAATATCGCAAGCGATAGCGATTAATCGCCATCATGCTGGTTTCAGACAAAGAGAAGAAGCCCGACAAGATTAACAGAAACACCAATGCAATCAGCATGATGTGCAACGGCAAATCTTCCAAAGAACACCTTTATAAAGTGATGAAAATAATTCAGGCTGATAATAGCGCATTCGCTAACACAGTCAGCGTGTCTATTTTGGATTCAAACAAATGTTTGTCAATAAGAAAATAAATGAAATGGGCCCAGCAGGCATTTCCAATCACATCACGGCCAAGACCGCCCAGGTAATCAAAATGCAACTTGCATGCGCGAAAACAGAATCTTTTCATCAGGCCGATCAGCACCGCCATCGACTCCCTTGTTAAAGTGGGTTTGATGGTAATTCAACTGTAATTTGATATTACGATTGAGATACCAATTGACGCCCACGCCAAAATCCTGTGCTTTTTTGACGGAATGATCCGGATTGACTAAACCATGGGCAAATGCATTGGAATCCAGGTTCAACTCCGAATAACGCGTTACTAGCTGCACGGCACCCCATGTGCTAATGTCATCCATTGCTAGCGGGTCCCTGGGCCGCACTCTGCGAAATGAAGCATCGCCATTGAATACCACCCACGATAACTGAATTTGGAAGGCTTCATTGCTTACTTTGTCAGTATCATTGCCCAACTTTATATCCTGCTGGGAAAAAACATATTCGCCCAGGACGCCCAATGAGCCATGGTGATAATACAGCTGCGGTGAAATTCTTTGTCGGCTCCCATCCGCAAAAGCGCCATCCACATAGGAAGCGATGATTTGCTGACCAGGCGAACGAAAAGTAGGCAAGTTAGCGCCATCGGCTTGCGCATTGCCATGCTGAGTGCCATAACTATAGGCGACACCCAATCCTAAGCCCTGCATGAATTCAAGCTGGCTATTTCTTAGCGGGTAGGAAAACACCCGGCCAACAAAATCAATGCCGCTGTGGTTTGAACTAATCACATGATCACGCAAACCCGCACTATTATCGACTGCGCCGCTAAATAATCCCACTTGATATTGCGTCGTATCCCACAGGATATCGCCAAAAACCTGTGCGCCGATCTCACGATTGGGTGCCAAACTGGTGGGAAAAGCACGCTCGTTAAAAGCCAGCGCAGTTGCTGATTGCAAACGCTCCAAACCAAAAGGTGATTTAAACTTGCCAACGCGCACATTAAAGGGTTTGCTTAATTGACTTTCCACATAGACATCCAGAATCCCGGGATTCGACGCAAAACTCGGCATGATATAAAAACTATGAATCTTGCCTAATTTGACCTCGAGAGATGGCTGGATTCGACGCAAAATAAAATTGTCTTGCCCTGAATCGGTCGTATCATCGAAATAAGTGCGTGAATCCAACTGCATCAATCCACTGAGGCGGACTTCGTTGGCGCCTTTGTCCCAGCGCATACCCATTCCTGAATGACCAAAGAAAAAACCCGATTTTCTTTTTTTACTTTTTTTTCTTTGTTTGTCTTTGGAAACTTTCTTTGTACCCACCTTCAGCGACCGATCGGATGTATCTTCCTGCGCATGAATCACGGTTGAATGAACACTCATCCACACAGCGCAAATCATTACGCAGATCGCGGTCTTTAAAATAGTTATTTTCATTATGAGGTGCTATAAAATCTGCGGAACCTTGGAGCGACCACCCAATCCTCGGCTGAGTGCGTCTTGAATGTATTGAGGTGTGGAAATGTGGTGAATGAAACCGTTTCACTCTGCAGAAAAAAGGAAATCAAATGTTTTTTCTCCCATCCCGCCGTGTCGCATGCTCATAGAAAATGAATGTGGCGAATTAGGCAGCAAGTGAAAAGCATAAATTGTTGATAGTCCCTGTGTTCGTGCCTGAGAAATCATTTCATCCACCCACCGTTGACCGCGCTCGATCCGTGTTCTGCCTTGCAATATGTCTATTTGGGGTGATTGATTGAGCTCGGCATCCCGCTGATTATCTTTTTCTCCCACCAACACGCACACTGGAATATTCAGAAATTTGGACGGATCGAACTGGATCTGCGGCAAACTGCGAGACTCTCGAATGCCTTGTGGGTATTTGAGTGCAGGGTTAGGAAAGGTATACCAACCCGGCGCTCCCAATACCGCTTTGGCGACGCGATCCGGATAAGCGAGCATATAGCGGTGCACAAACTGGGCTCCACCCGAGTATCCGAACAGATAGAGCTTACGTGCGCTGGCACCGGTCAATTCAGAAACTTCAGATACTATTTCATTGAGCATGATATCAGCGCGTTTGCCTTTGCGGCCTAATCGCTGATAATCCGGAAAATCTTCTGACGGGAAATAAGGCGCAATCATTACCACTCCAAATTTTTCCGCAAAAACAGAAAATTTCCTGGCATGTTCCATGGCATTGCGCGAAATTCCATGCACGGTCACAAAAATTTTTGTGCTGTTGCCACCACGCTGCGGTACATAAAGAAAGTACTTTTGGCGCGTATCCGTTCGTAAAGTACGCTGCAATACCACTCCGCGCTCCAATGCCGGTTTTAAGCGCGGTGGCATAATATCCATTGCCGTAGCGTAAGATGCCTGTAATATCATCAATACTGCCCCCCACATCATTAGTTTTATATTGCGACTGATTTGCCAAACCCAAAAAATCGCGCCGTCGGTCCACTGCCCGATAACAGTTCCGCAGGCGAACCCACTTCCAGCAAGCGTCCGGCTTCGAGATACCAGATCACATCCGCAGCCATGATATGGTTTAAGTGATGCGTTACCATTAAGACAGTGCCCTGATGTTCCGCAAGCACACGATCTATCACCTTGTTCGCTTCCGAATCAAGATTGGCATCCACTTCATCCAGCAGCAATAGCGCGGGATTCCCCAGCAATGCTCGTGCCAGAGCAATGCGCTGACGTTGGCCAACCGACATGCTCAACCCCCCCTCGGTGACACGCGTTTTTATGCCGTCCGGAAATTGTGCTAACAGTTCATTGATGCCGCAAAGTGCACGCACTCTGGCCACTTCTTTATTCGGGGCATTACGCCACCGGTAACGTAGATTTCTTTCGATGGTGCCGCGCAATAAGGGTAAATCAGGGCTTGCCATGCCGATGGCATGCCGCACAGAATCCAGACTATGCTCTGCCAAATTTTGTCCATCCAGCAATACTTTCCCTGTTTGCGGATCTATCAATCTTGCCGCCAATGCCAACAATGTCGATTTACCGGCGCCATTCGGCCCCACTACGGCTACCACTGCACCAGGCTCTATCGTGCCACTGAATTGATTAAGGCCACCGGTCACGCTAACCGCATTAAACTCCAAACGTCCTTCTCTGACCGTTAAATCGGGAGCATTGGTTACTTGTGTGACCAATGAAGGGCTATCCAAAAATTCTTTAATTTTTTCACGCGCGATACAAGCGCCATGCCAATATTCCTGCACTCGTCCCAAATCACGTAAGGGAGGCAGAAGAATACCGACAATGCTGATCGCAGCAATCACTGAACCTACGCTCGCAGTGCCTGCCGCTACTGCAAAAACACCCGCCAGCAGTGTTGTTGCTGACGTCATCGCAACTGAAAATTCCGTCACTCCGAGAATTTGTCCGGCTACCCGCGCTCTTGCGACCATCGAATCCTGCAAATATTTACCTTGACGAATGATATGTTCTCGCTCGCGATCCACTTGGCCAAACACTTGCACCACTGCAATGCTGGTTACTTTTTCGTTCACATTCGCGGCCAAATTGGCTAAACGGCGGCGCGACTCCAGCGCAGCGGCACGCATGCGCTTGCCAAATAAATAAGTTACCCAAGCACCCAGCACTAGCGATACCGTTACCGTCAAAGTGAGCTGCCAATTAATCACGCCCAAAATCAATAATGCGGATACGGTTGAAACACCAGCCACTGTCACACGCGCCAACCCCATGCTGACCCAGCGCCGCAACGATGTCATATCGCCGACAAAACGCAGGGATACACCGCCACGACTGCGCTTCTGCAATGTTCGGGGGGTTAGTGAACTCAGGCAGTCATACAATAGAATACGAACCTCGGAAGCATAATGCTGCCCCATGTATTCAGCATCAATCCGTTCCCGCATACGCAGCCAGCCGATGCAAGCAGCCGTGACCACCAATCCCATGACCAGTGCGATCACGCGCATGTCGATTGCAGGGTGCTCCGGGGTAAGAAAACCGTCAAAAATTTCTTTTACCAGCCACGCCGTACCGATTGCTAGCGCGGCCTGGGCCAATCCATTCGACACCAGCCGCACAAACAGAGTGCGGCGGTAGCCATGCAGTATGAGTGGTATTTTCATGTTGTCTTTACACAATAGAAGGTATTAAAGAAATGATGCTATTTATGACAGGCAATCATCCTCTCATCTCGCTGCTGCATTTCGCATGCCACTCATTTGCGGGGAAATTTGCAATACTTCGGCGATCGTTTGGGAACTGAGTGCGGCTTTATCGAGCACAGGCATTCCAGTGATTTTTCCCGTTTCAATAATTGCCAGTGGAGAAGCTGTCAATCGCCCGCTGACGGCTGCAATCGGTAAATTCTTCCGTTGCAGGCACTCGACTCCGGCTGCTGCACCCATTGCATCTCCAGCGGCAAAAATGATGCTGTCGACCGTTTTTGCAAACACCCTGGAATCGAGTAATGCAGCGGTTTCGCACTGCAATAATCCATCCGCCACTTCAATGACTATTGCATCCACTTTAGCTACGCTCAAATGTGCAACCAGGGTTTCGATAATGCCATCGATCTGTTCAGGGGTAGCCAGATAAGTCGATGGATAACCCGCATGCGTAAAATCCAGTGTCAATTTAGATCCGGCATCCGTCATCAGCCAAGTATCCCTGCCAGAACCCGTACCAGTCACTTTCGCAGCCCCTACTTTAAATCCTGCATTGGTCAGACCACGAATCAGCGTGGCTGCAGTGGTTGTTTTACCGGCATTCATGGAGGTACCCACCACACCGACTGTGTAAGGACGAGAAAATAAGCTATTCAGCTTGGGTAGCGCCGTATCTTTCAGATTGATACGCTGATGATTAGCATTTGCCAGTAAGCCAATGGGTTCAATGCTAGTCGGCGCTTTGGTATTGGCATGACGCAAATTCATGCGCGCGGCTACACCGCCTGATGCCACCAGATCGCAGAGCCCCAAGTCGGGTGGTACTTGTGCTTCAAATTGATCGGGAGCATAGCGATGACCGTAGCACACGACGATCTCATCCCCAACAAACAAAGCAGAACGCCGGCCATGCGCCAACTCTAATCCGGCATGATGACCAATCTTGGTGACTTTCGCCAGTACGATGTCTCCGGATCGGGGAACCACATCCTCGCCACTCAACAAAGTGGTCACCCCCTCCAAATCCAAATTACGTGGTGTGTAAGCAAGCTTGGCATTCAACAAACGCTCTTGACTAATGAATGAAATATCCATATTTAATTCCTTTATTGATAAGTTTAAGAAGATGAGGCTAATTAATTAAAAGATGTTTTTCCAACAACCTCCTGAAAACACTTTACATTGATTATTTCCGGATGATGATTCTGTGGAAATATTGGGCGAAATTTAAAAACAGGATGTAGAGGGGACAGAATGCCCCCTCAGTTTGCTTGGGTATTAGCTCAGAACGCTGACATTGTCCCAACTGGCTTGATCAGGCTGCAAGCCGACTATGGTGATTGACACATCGGAACCAAATTCGACAATGAGATCCTCACCTACATAATGAGCATTAGTCACAAAACCTATCAGATGCTGCACAGAGGTAAGACCCAATCCCGTATCAAATACCAGCGTGTCGTCTTCATTCCCATTAAAATCCGCAATGCGCAAATGCGCCGCCTCGCGGATGACAAAATCATCGGCTCCACCGCCGCCACGGCAATCTTCACCACGGCGAACTGCAATCAGATCGTCATCATCGGAGTGAGAAAATCTGAGATTATCTTCAAGCACAAAATGTCCACTGCCAGGGGCATTGGGTCCATTTTGCCATTGTTCAGAGACGCGATTGAAAACCAAATCGCCATCAGTATCTGAATAACGCGTGATTTCTGTGCCGAAAGGTTTAACTTCCGTGCGGGTCACATCGCCATTACTTTCCACTGTATAGGTTTCGGTGCCATCGTCATCAATTGATTCTTGCTCCCACACGCCATCATCACGTTCAAAAGCAGCGACTACTCTGCCATTCTCAACGGTGAATTTATAAGCCTTGTGGTCACCGTCGCCGGGTCTGCCATTATCATCATTGGAATCGGAGGTGACTCTGTAAAACCCATCAGCATCCGGATCGGAAAAGATGGTTACTTCCGGCCCATCAGATGTCTGTTTGGTATGAGTAATCTGATTTCCGTTGATCACAAAGGAATCTCTGCTATCGATCGATTCCCGCTCGGTTATTCCATTCTCAACTTCAAAGTAAGCGGTTACTACACCACTCTCGATGGTGAAAGTGTATTGTTTGTGACTGCTTGATGAATCATCATTTAAATCGTCATCGCCTGAGCTCATGTCATTCTCCTAATAAATAGTTTTGATTAAGTAAAAGTACTACGGGTACTACACGTCAATAGACCATACTGAATACTATTTATATCCAACATAGGCTATTTAATTGGATCTTGTTGCGCTGCAGTCAATTGATTACTCCAAGCAGTCGGTAAATTCTGAACCCAGCCGTTATACACGACAGGAACTGGCAAAATGCCTTGTCCACCCATGCCTGGATTCCCTTTAATGGTGTCATCCATTTTTGTGGTGCTGGCTGAAAACAATCCAATCTTGCCTACAATCTTGGCATCAACCGGGTTTCCATCGCCATTAGGATCGGGATCAACCACTATCATTCTGTTCGAGAATTTGCTTGAAACATAAGCGTAGTAGCCGCCCCCTTTCTTAGCACCATACTGCACACCGTGACAACCGGGATCGCAGGGCAGCATGGCAACCATTTCATCGGTACTGGTATCAACGATGGTTATCGTGCCGGTCAGTGTATTGGCAGTAACCATATTTTTCCCATCGGGAGAAACAGGCGTTTGAATCGGCAGCGCACCTACGGGTCCGGAAATTTTCCCAGACACTGGATTGTAATTTTCCAGCAGATTGATATGTTTAGTGACCCGATGCGTATCCATGTTCACAACGGCAAGCGTGCTATCGAGCAAATTAGCCACATAATATTTGCTTGCGTCCGGCATCATTCCTGT
>Ga0073900_10001496_pt1 | contig 12903 bp, 14 predicted proteins | sample KloWWTmetKNB5Kit_FD_66666 | JGI IMG/M metagenome (GOLD analysis project Ga0073900, IMG submission 66666) | Active sludge microbial communities from Klosterneuburg, Austria, studying microevolution and ecology of nitrifiers - Klosterneuburg... | ecosystem: Engineered > WWTP > Aerobic digester >...
CTTCCTGGGCTAGTTTCTGTTGTTGCTTTGGTAATTTATTCATTGCTGATGTTCTCTGTGTTTAAATTAATTCCAGTTACCCTAACCGCTGCTGGTATTGCCGGATTTATATTGTCTTTAGGAATGGCTGTGGACGCAAACATTTTGATTTTCGAAAGAATGAAAGAAGAAATGCGCGAAGGACGAACAATTAACGATGCTGTTTCAAACGGGTTCGACCGAGCTTGGTCATCTATTCGAGATTCAAACATCTCAAGTATCATAACTGCAATAATTCTGTTCTGGTTCGGAACAGCGTTAATCCAAGGCTTCGCCCTAACTTTCGGAATAGGTGTTCTTGTCAGTATGTTCTCAGCTATTACTGTCAGTAAGGTATTGCTTCGATCAGTAACTGGTGGAAATGGTAAAACTATGAGATTTTTATTTAGTAATGGACTTTCAAAATAATATGTGGGTTATAAAAAATAAAAAAATATTCCTATTGCTTTCCTCTCTATTTGTTCTAGGTGCGCTTGTATTAGTGTTTTTAGATGGATTAAAATTTGGAATAGAATTTACAGGAGGGTCTTTGTCAGAAGTTTCTTACATTGATCAAAGACCAGAAACTTCAGAAATAAGAACTGTAGTAGAGCCTCTATCTTTAGGAGAATTCCTAGTTCAGCCAACAGGTGAAAATGGAGTTTTTCTAAAAACTAGAAGTCTAACAGAAAACGAACGAGTCTCTTTGATGAAAGCTTTGTCTTTTGATGGACAAAAGCCAATTGAAGAAAAAGCATTTACTTCTATCGGACCTTCTGTTGGAAAAGAACTAAAAAGTAAATCAACTATAGCTATTATCGTCGTTGTTCTCGCGATAATACTTTTCATCGCCTACACTTTTAGAAGAGTTTCAAAACCAGTTTCGTCTTGGAAATATGGAATCATCGCAGTTATCACACTCTTCCACGACGTTATCATAGCCACAGGAGCTTTTGCTGTTATGGGAAAATTGTTCGGCGCAGAAGTAGACACACTTTTCGTTGTCGCTATTCTTACGATACTTGGTCTATCTGTAAATGACACTATTGTTGTGTTTGATAGAATACGTGAAAACTTAACAAATAAATTCTCATCAGACTTTAAAGAAGTTGTAGGAAAAAGTTTGGACGAAACTTATGCAAGATCTATAAACACTTCACTTTCAACTGTAATTGTTTTACTCGCTCTGTTTTTCTTGGGACCAGAATCAACAAAAGTATTCTCGATGACTATGGCAATCGGTATGTTCTTCGGAACCTATTCATCGATTTTCTTAGCAAGTCCGTTGTTGGTTTTATCAGAAGAAATGCAAGATAAATAAAAATGAAAAAAATATTTGTAACAATTTTATTCGCGGTATTGGCTCTAAACAGTAGACCTGTTTTGGCTAAAGATTCTGTAAAAACCGAAGATAAAGTTACCCCATCGATAACTATAGAATTCCACGGGATGGAAGAACTCTCAAACGAGTTTAAAAACATAGATAAAGATTCGTCTGATAACAAGGTAGAAATAAACTACGAAGATTCAGGTGGACTTAGTGGATTTTTGGCTCTAGGTGTGTTTTTGATTTTGTTCATCGTTTTTATTGTCTTTGCGTCGATTATTTTCTGGATATTGATGTTAATCCACGCTATAACAAAGCCGATAAAAACAAAAGCTGTCTGGATCTTGATACTTTTACTTTTCGGAATAATAGGAGCGATAATATATTACTTTACAGTAAAAAGAGAATTCGTTAAAAAAGACAAAACAATCAAAGCAGAAAAAGTTGATAATAGCTAAAATAATCACAAAAAGCCTTATTTAGTAAGGCTTTTTGTGTCTAGAAAAATTATTGGTTCTGTGATATAATAAGGTCGTTATTCTTAAATGTAATATATTATGATTATAGGACTTATAATTTTAGGTGTATTGGTTTTGTGGGTTATTTTTACCCATAACTCTTTCGTTAAACTTGGTGCAAATGTAAAAGAAGCTTGGGCTGATATTGATGTTCAACTTAAAAGAAGATACGATTTAATTCCAAATCTTGTTGAAACGGTAAAGGGATACGCCTCGCATGAATCTGGTGTTTTTGAAGCCGTTACTAAAGCTAGAACTTCTGCAATGTCGGCAGAAGCTTCAGGTAATGCACAAGATATTGCTAAATCTGAAAATATGCTTTCAGGGGCTTTGAAAAGCTTGTTCGCAGTTGCGGAAGATTATCCGAATCTAAAAGCAAATACAAATTTCTTAGAATTACAAAGAGAGTTGTCAGATACAGAAAATAAAATCCAAGCAGCTCGAAGATTCTATAACAATAACGTTCGACATCTTTCTGTAAAACTTCAAAGCTTCCCAAGTAATATAATCGGCAAGATGTTTGGTTTTAAAGAAAGAAATTTCTTTGATTTGGGAGAGAAGCCAGAAGAAAGAGAAAATGTTAAGGTTAAATTTTAATAGATTAAATAAAAAATAAAATGGATAAAGTAAAAGAAAATAAAGGAGGTTTAATAGTGTTGTTGGCGTTAGTTATTCTAACTGTTGTATTTTTCGCAACAAAGAAGCCAAAAGATGAAGCAATGGTAAACGAAACCCCAGAAGAAGTTGATCCGCTAGTTGGGTCAGAATCTGGTTCTAGTGTTTATATTCCAATGCCAGAAGATTCACAATGGATGTCAAAAGAAGTTTCAGAAAGTAAATTAACTCTAGATATTCCATCTGAATACTATGTTTCAAGACCTAGAATTGGTGACTGTGACGTGACTTCAATCTCAACAGTTTCAAACGGAAAGCCAGTTTCTATCGCTTTGGTTTACAATGTTGGATGTGATAACGCTGACCTAAAAACAAACTCAGCACAATCTATCGAGAAGAATGGTTATGTTTTCAGAACAAACTACACTTCACCTTCAGTTGTTGCCGTTTTCGAAAGAATCGTAGAGTCAGCTAAATAAGCTAAAAAACAAAGAAAAACAGGTCGCTCGCGCGACCTGTTTTTCTTTGGGTTTTTTTGCTAAAATAGATAAGTTATGCAAACACTATATACTCAAGAGTCTTCTAATATCAGAAAAACTTGGTTTCTTGTCACAATCTTTCTAGTAGTAGTTATCGCTCTTGGTTGGTTTTTGAGTTGGTATTTGGGTTCTCCGGACATTTTATATATTGCAATTGTATTTGCCTTTTTTCAGGTTTTTTTCTCATATTGGTTTTCTCATAAAATAGTTCTATCAATGACGGGAGCAAAAGAAGTTAAAAGAGAAGAACACAGAGAGCTTTGGAATATTGTAGAAAATCTCGCTATCACAGCCGGACTTCCAATGCCAAAACTTTATATCATAACTGACCCTGTACCGAACGCTTTTGCAACCGGACGAAACAAAGAACACGCTGTCGTTGCTGTTACGACCGGTATTTTGGAGCGTCTCGATAGAACAGAACTCGAAGGTGTTATTGCGCACGAATTATCTCACATAGGAAACAAAGATATGTTGGTTTCGACGATGGTTGTTGTTTTGGTTGGGTTTATTACATTGCTTTCAGATATGTTTTTGAGAGCTCAGATTTTTGGTGGAAACAGGAGCAGTGACAACAGAAGCGGAGGAGGGCAAGTTCAGCTTGTGCTTATGGTTGTGGGAGTTGTCTTGATGATTTTGTCTCCAATAGTTGCGACACTTATTCAGCTTTCTATTTCTCGTAAAAGAGAATTCTTGGCTGACGCTTCTGGTGCTCTCCTAACTCGGTATCCAGAAGGTTTGGCCTCTGCGCTAGAGAAGATTTCAGATTCTTCAGGAAAAATGCAAAAAGCAAACCATGCAACAGCTCATCTTTTTATTTCAAATCCTTTTGGCTCTAAGAGTAAATCAAGTTGGCTAGCAAATCTTTGGGCAACACATCCGCCAATAGAAGAAAGAGTTAAAAGATTAAGAGGGAGTATTTAGAAATTATGAAAATTTATTTTACTTCACGCTATAAAAATAAAGAAAAGATTTTAAGCTTGACTGATATTTTAGAGAAAAATAAACATAAAGTAGTTTCTTCTTGGATAAATGAACCATTATTAAAGCCATATTCACAAAATGAAAAACAGTGTGGTTTAATGGCAAAAAAGATAGAAGCTGAGATTATTAAAAGCGATATTTTTATTTTGATAAGCGATAGGGCTGGAACAGATATGTTCGTAGAACTTGGTATTGCCATTGCCTGTAATAAAAAGATTTTCATAGTAGGAAAATACAACAAAAGATCTTTAATGCATTTTTATCCAAAAATAAAACACATAAACACAATGGATGATTTATTAAAAATAATTAAATAAAAATATGAAAAATTTTTTAGAACAGCTCGATTGGAGGTTTGCTACAAAGTCATTTGATACAGAGAAAAAAGTAAGTCAAGAAAACCTAGATAAGATTTTAGAAGCCGTACAAAAAGCTCCATCGTCTTTTGGTTTGCAGACTTTTCATGTGGAAGTTATTTTAAATCCAGAACTTAGAAAAAAAATGAGAGAAGTTTCTTTTGATCAACCACAAGTTACAGATTCCTCTCACATTCTCGTTTTTTGTGGAAGAAACGATGTGGGCGATAGGATTACCGACATGATAGAAAAAATGTCACAAGGAAAAGAAGAAATCAAAAAAGAATTAGTTGGTTTGGAAAAAATGATGAGAGGAACAATGGAAGGTAAGGATGACAAAACTCTTATGAATTGGGCTTCAAGACAGGCTTATCTGGCTTTAGGTTTTGGTTTGGCAGCTTGCGCAGAGCTTGAAATTGACTCTTGCCCAATGGAAGGTTTCAACTCTACTGCTCTTCATCAAGTTTTAGGTTTACCAGAAAATATTTTCCCTTTTGCTTATATGGCTGTAGGTTACAGAAAAGAAGGTCCCGCTCATCCTAAATTTAGATTTCCAAAGGATGATTTGTTTACGATGAGAGATTAAACAAAAAGCGCGCCGTAAGGCGCGCTTTTTAATTGGCGGAAGAGGGGGGATTCGAACCCCCGGTCCGGTTTGACCCGGACGCCACCTTTCCAAGGTGGTACATTCGACCACTCTGTCACCCTTCCTTTCGTGTGATATAATTAATTCATTAAAAAATTAGTTATGTATTAGGTATGTTAAAGGAATTTAAAGAATTTGCAATGAAAGGCAATATGATCGACTTAGCTGTCGGTATTGTTATCGGTACTGCTTTCGGTACGGTGGTTAAATCTCTCGTAGATGATGTAATAATGCCAGTTGTTTCAGGTATACTAAAGATTCCAGATTTCAGTAATCTTTTTGTTGTTTTAAGCGGTGGAAAAGATCAGGTTTTTACTTCGGTAGATGTTGCTCGTGAATCTGGTGCATCTGTTTTAGCTTACGGATCTTTCATAAATGCAATTCTAGCTTTTTTACTTGTAGCTATTGCATTGTTTATTGTTATAAAAGCAATGAATAAATTAAAAAGAAAAGAAGAAGAAAAACCAGCCGAACCAAAAGGTCCAACAGAGTTAGATATTTTAAAGGAAATCAGGGACTCATTAAAGAAGTAAATGTTAATTAATTTGATTAATTTCGACAAAAATCCAGACCTGCAAAGGTTTGGGTTTTTTGTTATAATATAAATATGTTTGAATTACCAAAATTAAAATATGAATACGAAGCGTTAGAGCCACATATCGATGCTAAAACGATGGAAATACACCATACGAAGCACCACCAAGGCTATGTCGACAAATTAAACAAAGCTATTGCCGGCACAGAATGGGAGGAAAAATCTTTAGAAGAAATTATTGCAAATATTTCAAAGGCTGATCGAGCTGTGCGTAATAACGCAGGAGGTCATTGAAATCATACTTTTTTATGGGAAATAATCGCTCCGAATAAAGGCGGTGAACCAACAGGCGAACTCCTATCTGCAATCGAAAAAGACTTTGGAAGCTTTGAAGAATTTAAAAATAAATTTACAGAATTAGCCACAACACTTTTTGGTTCCGGTTGGGCGTGGCTTGTAAAAGATGGTGGAAGTTTGAAAATTGTTCAAACCCCATTACAGGACAATCCACTTATGGATGATACTAAAGAAAAAGGCACACCGATCTTGGGGCTTGATGTTTGGGAGCACGCTTACTATTTAAAATATCAAAACAAAAGAGCTGACTATATTTTGGCTTTCTGGAATGTTATAGATTGGGAAGAAGTTTCTAAAAAATTTGATAAATAGTTTATGGATATAGAAGAAAAAAAGAAAAAATTAAACGAGTTGGAATACAAAGTAACTCAAGAAAAGGGCACAGAAGCGCCTTTTTCTGGTGAGCATTTAAACAATAAAGAATCTGGAATGTATGTGTGCAAGGTCTGTGGTCAGAATCTTTTTTCTTCAGATGCGAAGTTTGAATCTGGAACTGGTTGGCCGAGTTTTGATAAACCTGAAAACTTAGAGCATGTTGATTTAATAAAAGATGAAAGTCACGGAATGTCTCGCACAGAGGTCGCTTGTAAAAATTGTGGCGCACATTTGGGTCACGTTTTTGATGACGGGCCGAAGCACACAACAGGCGAGAGATACTGTATAAACTCCTGTTCTCTTGATTTTAAACCTAAAGAATAAAATGTTAGCCAAAAAAATAAAAAAATCCTTCAATGATTTTGGAGAAGAAAGAATTGATAATTATTTTTGGATGAGGGATAAGAAAAATTCTGAAGTTTTAGATTATGTAAAATACGAGAATTCTCTTACAAATAAATATTTTAAAAGCGACAAAAATTTACAAGAAAAAATATTTAAAGAGCTAAAATCGAGGAAACGGGATAACGATAAGTCAGTGCCATATTTTTACAATGGTTATTGGTATATTAAAAATTTCAAAAAAGGGAAAGAATATCCTATTGTTTCAAGAAAAAAAGCTAGTCTTATGGCAAAAACGGAAGAGGTTTTAGATCAAAACAAACTAGCCAAAGGTAAAAAATATTTTAATATCGGTGCAGCAGTAATTAGTCCAGACAATCGTTATTTAGCCTATGCTGAAGATTTAAAGGCTGATAAAAGATATACTATTAAGTTTAAGGATTTAACGACAGGTAAACTAATAAAAGATAAAATTTTCGATACTTCGGATTCTTTTTTATGGGGAAATGATTCTAAAACAATTTTTTATGTGGATTCAGATAAGGTTACATTAAGACCAAATAAAGTCAAAAGACATGTTTTAGGTGCTATTGAAGACGTGGTGGTTTTTGAAGAAAAAAAGGAAATTTATTATCTAGGACTTTCTAAAACCAGGTCAGAAGAATTTATTGTTATTGATGTTGGTTCTCACGATCACGTATTTCAATATTATTTTAAATCAGATGGTAATATATATCCTCCAAAGATTTTTCAAAAGCCTAAAAAGGGAATAATTTATAAAATAGATCACAGAGAAGGGTGTTGGTATATTTTAACAAACTTAAAGGCTATAGATTTTGAAATATTTAAGACCGAGGAAGATAGATTAAATATTAAGCATTGGAAGAGTTTTATTAAACCAAAAGAAGGTGTTCGTTATAATAATTTTATTTTATTTAAAAATTATTTTGTCTATGAAGAGTTTATTGCAGGTGTTCCATATTTTAAAATCTTGGATTTAAAAACAAAAAAAATAAAAACCATAAAGTTTAAAGAAACTTTATATGGTGGAGGTTTTTTATTTAACCCAGAATATAATTCTGATAAATTAAGAATTTCATTTGAATCAATGAAAGATCCAGAAACAGAATACGAATATGATATGCGTTCAGGAAAGCTTAAGGTTTTAAAAGTTAATAAACCAAAAGGTAACTATAATAAAGAAGATTATGTTGTTGAAAGAAAATGGGTTAAATCAAGAGATGGTGTTAAGATCCCACTATCACTTTTCTATAAAAAGAATATTAGATTAGACGGATCTAACCCGTGCATGATTTATGGATATGGTTCTTATGGACACACACTAACTCAAGATTTTAATGAAAATATATTATCTTTGGTTAATAGAGGCGTTATATATGCAGTTGCTCATATAAGAGGTGGACAGGAGATGGGAAGGAGGTGGTATCTAGATGGCAAGCTTTTAAAAAAGATAAATACTTTTAATGATTTTATAGATTGTGCAGAATTTCTAATTGATAAAAAATATACAAATAAAGAAAAGTTGGTCGCTCGAGGTGGTTCCGCTGGAGGACTTCTTATGGGTGCTGTTGCAAACATGCGTCCAGACTTGTTTAAAGGAATGATTTTTCAAGTCCCTTTTGTCGATGTTGTTAACACGATGATGGACGCATCAATACCTCTTACTACTGGTGAATATGTTGAGTGGGGTAATCCCAATAAAAAAAATTATTTTCAGTATATAAAATCATATTCTCCTTATGACAATATAAAAAAACAAAACTACCCAGCAATATTTATTGATTCGGGATTTAATGATACCCAGGTTCATTATTGGGAACCTTTAAAATATATAGCCAAAATGAAAGATTTTAAAACAGATAATAATCCGATACTCCTTCATATGGACTTAGATACGGGTCATGGAGGAAAGTCCGGCAGATTCTCTTATCTTGTAAATGTTGCTGTAATATATTCTTTCATTTTAAAGTTAGTTGGAATAAACAAATAATCAAAAGCCCTGACTTGTCAGGGCTTTATGATAAGAATTTACAGATGAAAGATAGGTCAGCTCCATATAATCCAAATTTTCCGCCGAGCTCTCTCAACTCTTCCACATTTTTAAATTCCTTCTCAAGTTCCTCGTCACCATTTTCACAGATTTTGTTGAGGGTGATTTTACCGTCTAAATATCTGTAAAAAACCCACTTTCCTATGCCAATCTTTTCGAATGGCATACGTCTTATGTACCCAATCTTTTTCATGGCTTTCGGTTTTGTTTTATTATAGCTCTTTTTACTCAATTTTTGGGCGTGTTATAATCAAAATATGAAAAAAGATGAATCTGTATTTTTGGAAGAATATAAGCGTTTGAATAAGGCTCAGAAAGAGGCTGTGGACACTATCGACGGCCCGGTGATGGTTGTGGCTGGTCCTGGAACAGGGAAGACTCAAATCCTATCTCTTCGCATTGCAAATATTCTAAGGGAAACAGACACCTCTCCAGAAAACATCCTAGCACTGACTTTTACAGAATCTGGCGTCGCGAGTATGCGAAAAAGACTTTCGAAAATAATCGGATCTTCTGCTTATTCTGTGGTGATAAAAACTTTCCATGGATTTGCAAATGATGTGATAAAAAGTAACCCAGAAAATTTTCCTAGAATTATCGGCTCAAAAAACATAACCGACGTCGACCAAATAGCGATAATCGAAGAAATAATAATCCAAACAAAGCTTGAAATTTTGAAACCTTTTGGCGACACTCTTTATTACACAAAACCGATTCTTTCCGCGATTTCAGATTTAAAAAGAGAAGGTGTGAATCCAGAAGATTTTGAAGAAATTGTTGGCGTGGCCGAAAGAGATTTTGAAAGAATCTCTGATCTGTATCACGAAAAAGGTGCGCACAAAGGTAAGATGAAAAGCCAGTACCAAACTCTACAAAAGCAGGTAAAGAAAAATAGAGAGCTTTTCTTGGTTTACAAAGCCTATGAAGAGAGTTTGGTTGAGAAAAAACAATACGACTACAACGATATGATTATGGAAGTTTTGAAATCTCTTCGAAATGACGAAGATTTACTTTTACGACTTCAAGAAGAACATCAATATATTTTGGTTGATGAACATCAAGATACAAACAATGCGCAAAACAAAATATTAGAACTTTTGGTTAATTTTCACGACAACCCAAACCTTTTTGTCGTCGGCGATGAGAAGCAATCAATCTTTAAATTCCAAGGAGCGTCCCTCGAAAACTTTTTCTATTTCAAGCACTTGTATCCAAAAGCAAAACTCGTGGCTCTAGAAGAAAACTATCGTTCATCTCAGAAGATTTTGGATTCGGCCCACAGTCTTTTGTCTGGAGAAACCAAACTTAAATCAAACCAAAAAACTGACGAGAAAAATATTCATTTCTACACGCTAGACAACGAATCAGCAGAAAAATATTTCATCGCTAATTCTATCGGAGAGAAGATAAAAGAAGGTGTGAAGCCTTCAGAGATTGCTGTTTTGTATAGAAACAACGGCGACGCTTTTCCTGTCGCGGATATGCTGTCGCGTTTTGGACTTCCTTACGTGATAGAGTCCGACCAAGATATTTTGCGCGATGCGTATGTGAAGAAATTCATCACGATGATAAAAGGTGTGCAGAATTTTGGAAACGACGATATTCTCGCCGAGATGCTTCACCTAGATCTTTTCGAAATTTCTCCGATAGATTTGGTGCGAGTTATACGAAGTGCAAAAGAAAAGAAAAAATACGATTTGTATGATGTTATTTCAAACAAAGAAGGACTTTTGGATAAAATAGCTTTAGAGAATAAAGAATCTTTTACAGAAGCTTTCGCCTTGGTCTCTAGCTGGGTTAAAAGTGCGAAGAACGACGATTTAATAGTTTGTCTTGAAAAGATTTTCAGAGAATCTGGGCTTTTGGCTCTTTCTCTTTCTCATAGTGGAGAAAAGCTTGAAACTCTAAATACATTTTTTGACGAAGCGAGAAGTCTAGAATCTACAAAACCGCACGCTAAACTTTCTGATTTTTATACTTATATCGAAACCCTAGAAAAGCACAATATTTCAATCAAGAGAAAAGCGAAAGGTTCTGTCGAATCTGTGCGACTTATGACTGCGCACCGGTCAAAAGGTTTGGAGTTTGAATACGTGTATATCGTCGGCGCATATGACGGACATTGGGGAAACAAAACAAGGCGAGATATTTTAAAGCTTTTGCCCGGTGTTTATTCTCTTATCAAAAATGCAAAAGATAATGATTTCGATTACCTCGATGGCGATAAAGATTCCGAAGAGCGAAGACTTTTCTACGTGGCGCTCACTCGTGCAAAAAAAGAAGTCCATGTTTCTTATGCTACCTTTGGCGAAGATGGGCGAGAAAGAGTTCTGAGTCAGTTCGTAGGCGAGATAGACGAGTCACTAATAGACATTCAAGATGTTGAAACTTTGCATAAAGATTTTTCTAGTAAAAAAGAAATCTTGTTTAAAGAGAAATCAGTTTCGCCAAGTGGCAAAGACTATAAAGAAAAATACAAAGAATTTGTTCGTGAGAAATTCCTCTCTCGAGGTTTGTCTGTTTCTGCTTTGAACAACTATCTTAAATCTCCTTGGCTTTATTTCTATAGAAACCTGGTTCGTTTACCAGAAGCACAAAACAAATATCAAATTTACGGAACTTTAATCCACGCTGTCTTGCAGGACTTTTTCGAGGCTTTAAAAATAGAAGAACCAGGAAAAGATTTCCTTTTGATTCGATTTGAAGAGAAATTAGCTGGCGCAACGCTTCGAGACAACGACAGAGAAGACTTGTTAGACAAAGGTCACAAAGCTCTCGACGCATGGTATATAGAAAACAAAGGTAAATGGAATCCAGATGTATTAACAGAGTTTAGAATAAATGGCGTTTATTTGAGTGAAGAAGTTAGACTGACTGGAGTTTTGGATAAATTAGAATTTGTCGACAATAGCCGAAGACATGTGCGAGTCGTGGATTATAAAACAGGAAAACCAAAATCAGAAAAGGTGGTGCGAGGCGAAACAAAAGACAGTGATGGCGGATATTATAGACAAATAGTTTTCTATAAACTTCTTTTACAGCTTTATGAAGATGGTAAATTTGTAATGGACGAAGGCGCTCTCGAGTTCGTCGAAGCAGATGATAAAGGTAAATTTACAAAACATATTTTCTCTCCAACAGATGAAGAAGTTGAAAATCTAAAACAAGAAATCTTGCGTGTCTCTGATGAGATTTTAAATCTAAAATTCTGGGACAGTGAATGTGATCCAAAAGCGATGGGCGAGGGAAATGAAAAGTATTGTGAGTTAGTAGAAGAAATAAAAAAGAGGGGATAAAAAAGAACCTCGCACCACTGGTGCGAGGTTCAGAGCAGTCTTACTACTCTCACATACTGTTCAGATGTTCTTTCATCGTATCGATGATGAGCTCTTCGATGGCCTCCTTCTCGTTGTCGTTCAGACCGTTGGAAGTCCTCTTCATTCTGTCCAGGATTTTCTTCACATCTTCGGAGAATTGATCCTTGACCATCGATTTGATGATCGTGAGACTTGCGTCCTTTACCACCTTTTGTTTTTGAGCGTGGTTCTTATCGGGCTGGGTTGTGCCTTCTGGAATACCTCCCATGGTTTTTTGAGACAGGGGTTTGTTTGATCCGTCTGGTTGTATCTTAACATATTATATATTTTTGTCAACCCTTTCCCAAAACATGAAAACGTTTTAATATTGCCTTACAAGTATGAAAAAACTCGTAAACACAAAATCGAAAGAAGAGCTGATAAAAGACCTTGAAAAAGAGTCTTTTCGGCGCACAACTCTTTCTTTCTATAAATATGTGAAAATCGCTAATCCAAAAGAAATGCGAGATTTACTCTTTGCTAAATTTGAAGAGCTTGGATGTCTTGGGAGAATTTATATTGCAAAAGAGGGAATAAACGCGCAGATGAATGTTCCAGAGCACAACTTTGAAAAGTTTGATAAATTTATTCAGGCACTTCCTGAATTTTCTGGTGTGCCGTATAAAATAGCCGTAGAAGAAAAACCAGTAAAGCTGGAAGAGAATCCCACTTCGCTAAAGCTTCGCGGGACAAAAAACTTTTCAAGTTTTTTGAAACTTATAGTAAAAGTCCGACCGAAAATCGTGGCTGATGGTTTAGATGATAAAACTTTTGACCCTGCCAACACCGGCGAATACGCCACAGCTGAAGATGTGAACCAGATGATAGAAAAAGGCGCGACAGTGATAGACATGAGAAATTTCT
>Ga0073900_10001498_pt1 | contig 12895 bp, 22 predicted proteins | sample KloWWTmetKNB5Kit_FD_66666 | JGI IMG/M metagenome (GOLD analysis project Ga0073900, IMG submission 66666) | Active sludge microbial communities from Klosterneuburg, Austria, studying microevolution and ecology of nitrifiers - Klosterneuburg... | ecosystem: Engineered > WWTP > Aerobic digester >...
TTGGTTTCCATCGTCTTCTCCAAAATGCCGCCCAACAAATCATTCAACCCGGACTGGCCGAAAAGCCGGCCAGCCGGTTAATTCAAGCGTTCGGCGTCACACAATGCAGGCACACAGCAGTTTCCACTGTCACCGGCCCTTTCCGGCTTTTCGCTTCGTGCCGGTCAATCTGGTCGCTCAGTTCCTGCGGGTATTTCCACTTCCCACAGCGCCCGCATTCCTTCTGGCGCAGCCCGGCCTTGTGCTGCACCTCGGCCCATTCGTGCCAGGCCAAGTAGCCTTCCGGCGCTTGGTCTCCGGGCTTGAAATCTGGCGTCGTGCAGATGATCCCGGTGAAACCGCGCCCGCTTAGTCTTGTGCAAGTCATTCCGTCCTCCGTAAAGACGCCGAACCCATCGCTCAACGCGACCGGCCGCAACGTCCGTCCTTGTTCAATCGCCGGTGCTGGCCGGCGCGTTAGCTAGTGCGTTAGAAGTCACATCGCATCCGGCCCATTTTGCAAACGCATCAAGTCCCATCTTTTGATCGAAATTAAACCCATGCTCGCGAAACAAAACGCCAGGAAAGTCATTACTAAATTTGCCTCCGACCACTGCACGATGTCTTTTCCCGCCGCCAGATTGTTGAGGCTTATAGCCAGGCTGAAACTCCCTTCCAATGGCAACGACAGTTCGCTTCTGCTTTCCAAAACGGGCGTCAGCGTAGGTATGTCCAATTTGCACATCATTCATTTTCATTTTTCGTCCTTTTTTCCAGTTGACCGCAGATCATTTCATCCAGTATTTAAGTTGCTCCCGGCACGTCCTGATATACCCCGGCGTGCATCTGGCAATGCCGAGATCAACCAGGCAATTCAGGTGCCGTCGCGTGGATGTTTGCGATGATTCGAGAACTTCAGCCACTTCCTTTGCCGACCATTTTTCACCGTCAGAAATTAGCGCGATAATCTTTTCGCGCAGGATGCGACTGAGTTCGTGAACGCTGACGCGCTTGCCGGCTGGCTTGGTGTGGCCGACTGGCTTAATCCGCTTATCCTGCATTTCAGGGGCGACATAGCGGCGAACATTGCTGTGGATGTATGGTGATGGCTCGGCGTGCCGGTGGATTTGTTGGCTCATGCTGCACCTCCTTTCAGAACCGGCATCCAGCACTCATCGATTTCTTCTTGATTGCGAGGATTACCCGGATGGGTGCACCATCCGCACGGCGGCGAGAGGAGGCAAGTGCAGCCACCGTCTGCGCGATATTCGCTGTCAAAATCATCTCGCTCGCATTGAGACTCTTCGGTCAGAATCATCCCGGCGCGGGATTCGCATTCGCTCGTCGTGCCTTCCGATTCAGCGATATATTCAAGCAAAGACTTGCGGACGTGATCGCGGATAGATTGGATAAAGCTGGTCATCACGCACCGCCTTTCACGCTGGAGATGGCGTCATTGATGATTGGATAATGGCAATCTCCGTCGCCAGCCTCTAAGTGCAGGTCGGAAATTTTGGCGCAGGCAAACTCAAGTGCAGCCAGCAGTTCGTCGCGCTGCTTTTTAACGCGATTGAAGTCCTCGGCGAGTACATAATCGCCGTCTCCATCCGCGTCTTCTCGCATGTGGTAGCCGCCGTAGCAGTACGGCCGGCAACCTTCGCAGTCAAATGTTTTCGTATGGCTCATCACGCCACCTCCTCAAGCCGAAAATAGCGCAACAAATCACGCGGCAACGCGCATTGGTAGCGCTCACGGGTGGCGTCTTTCGGCCATATCCGGTAATAGCGCGGCGACTTACCTTCAACCAGCTCGCATTGGTAGGATTCTCCGCGCTGGTAGCCCTCAAGGTTGTGTTCTCCACTCGGTTCGTGGATGCAAACCGCAAGCAGTTTGGTGATTAGTTCATGGGTCATGTTTCGCTCTCCGTAAGCGAGTGGATAGGTGGATGCCCCGCACGCAGGGCATGGGCCTAGCTACTTGCCGAGCGCGCCGGCAATCGCTGCGTACAGAACGCATGCGTAGTCCCAGCTTGGCGGAGCCATGCCCGCATCTATAGCGGCTTGTTGCATTGCCCAGAAAATTTCTTTGGTCATTTCGGCCTCGAATAAGAATTTGGTAGGGGCGCTGGACTCGAACCAGCATTCACTAAGCAACTAGCTTTAGGCTCCTGAAGCCTCCCCCGTTGATCAGTAGGTCACGCCAGCAGCTTCAAACCAGTCGCGGGCTTCTTGTTCGCAATCGCTGTCGCTGAGAATTCCTTCCACGGAAAGAATCCAGTAGGCGATGAACTCGTCGGTGAATTCGCCGCGAATAAACTTTCCGCCGTTTTCGTCGATCGTGAGGGCGGCGTTGTCGGCAGCAGATCCGGCAACATTCAGTACGGACAGAGGAACGGCACCCCTGCACTTCTCGAATAGTTCGCGGTTTGTTTTCGTTGTCATTTTATTCTCCGGTGTAAAATGATTGCTTATCGGTAAGCACTCTCAGAATAGCAAACGGAATATAAAATGGCAAACGAATGTTGCGAGGCGAAGGCGGAACAGGCGCGAGTCATGGCGCTATTCAAGCAAGGCCGCTCCAAGTCTGAAATCGCCGCCGAGCTTGGCAAGACCAGGGCACAGGTGGCAAAGCTGCTTGCCCAGGCAATTAGGGGTAAGGCGAATGCTGGGGCGTAAAAAAAGCCCGGATCACCGGGCCTTAGATTTGAGCGAGAAAAGCTCCCACAGCGCGGCATCCATTGCCCTTGCTCCGGATTCCCACTGCTGCCAGTTGCGCTGCGTGCGATGTACCAAGGCTGAGGCTTCGGCAGTAGAAAGCCCGGCAGACTCGCGGGCCTGCCGGATTTCAGAGGGGGTTGGTGCGGTCATCTCAGCGATTGGCGGAAGAGTTGAGAAAAGATTTCACGTCTGCCTCGTTGAAAGCCTCCGACAGTTCGCCACGGTCAGAACCTTCAATTTCCCATCCATGGTGCATGCCGCAGATACAGCCTTTAACACCGCACATGTGATTGCCGACGCGCTTTGCTTGTGCTGGCGAGAGAACGATTCCGCCGTGCGGATCAATCTTGGCGCGAATGGTTATTTCGCTCGCGTTATGGAATCCGCCGCTGATGGTGATTTTCTTGGTGGTGGTCATGATCTTCTCCGGTTGATCGGGTTGCGATGCGCTACCCATGACTTCAATATAGCGAACGCTGTTCGCTTATGCAAGAGTTATTTTGCATCGAATCAAAATAATTTTGTGAGGGCCGCATGATCGAGCAGTTAGCCATCGCACTAACTGGCGTAACCGCCATTGTCCTCGTCCAGTCCAAGAGCGAGCGACTCCGCAGGTTCGCGTGCATCTTCGGTTTATTCGGTCAGCCATTTTGGTTCTATTCAGCGTACCAGGCCGAGCAATGGGGCGTATTTGGCCTATGCGTGCTTTACACGGCGGCATGGGGGCATGGCTTCATGGCGCATTTGGTTCGGAGGGCTGGGTGATGGCTGAGAGCGCCAATGGCGAGGTCAGGGTAACGACCGATAGCGTAATGCTCTCCATCGTCGGGCTACCCAGCGAGGACTGGACGACATTCGAGTTGGCCGCCGCTATGCGGGTGCCGGAGTACCCGGTAAGGGCTGCCGTGTCATGGCTGCTGGTGCGCAAGGTGCTTGAGGTGTCAGGAACCCGCAAGGGGTATTACTGGACAGGCCGCAAGCGCAAGACCTACCAGAGCAACACCTACCGGCTCAAGGGCCAGGGCAAGGTGGATTTCAATACGCTGAATATGGCTTTTGTTTATGGGCGGTAAGAAGGTCGCCGTTCGCGGGAAGGCCGGAACTTCGTTGATGTCGGCAGAGGATAGACGCATAGCCTTTGTCGAGGCGTATATGTGCAATGGAAACAATGCAGCAAAAGCCGCTCTACAAGCGGGATTCAGCCCAAAAACGTCTGCTGTTCAGGGCGGAAGGTTGTTAAAACATGTTCATGTTCAACATCTTTTGAACAGTCGGCGAACAGTTATCGCTGAGAACAACGAACTTTCAACGAACGAAATCATGGCGGACATGGCTCGGGCTCTACGTTTCGACCCGCGCAAGCTGTATAACAAAGATGGAACACTGAAGCCGATTCATGAGCTGGATGATGACACGGCGCTTTGCTTGACTGGGATCGAGGTGGTGGCCATGCCATCGCCGGATGGTGAAGGCGATACGCCGCTGTTCGTCAAGAAATTGAAGTGGGAGAGCAAGGCGACCGCCCGTGACCAGGCGCTGAAGGTGTTCGGGATGTACGAGAAGGACAACAAGCAGAAGGCCGGCGCGCTGGATGGCCTGCCGCGAGAACTGATTCAATTGATGGTCGATCGGCTGAAGGTGTTGAGCAATGTTCAACGCTAGCGATGTCGATGCGTTCATTCTGTCGTTGCCGGAAGACGCTCGCGCTGCCCTGATGAGCGAGGCCGTGGCCAAGTTGGCCGAGCGGAAGATTGACGCTTATCGCCCCTATCGCAAGCAGAAAGAGTTTCACGCGCTTGGCAATACGATGCGCGAACGGCTGCTGCGGGCCGGCAACCAGAACGGAAAGAGCTTTTGCGTTGGCGCCGAGGCTGCCTACCATCTGACCGGGCAATACCCGAAGGCGGGAGACCCGGGATTCCCTGAAGGATGGCAGGGCCGGGTATTCGATCACCCAACGGTTGTTTGGGCATCCGGCGAGACGGCCGAGGCGACACGGGACAATCCGCAACGGGTATTGCTTGGATTGCCTGGAGAGACTGGCACCGGCTCAGTGCCAGCCGCCGAGCTTGGCGAGTACGGCATGGCATCCGGCACGGCTGACCTCTACGACTACATGAAGGTCAAGCACTACACCAACGGCGTGTTTGATGGCTGGTCGATGCTGCGCCTGAAGTATTACGCCCAGGGCCGGCGCAAGTGGCAGGGTCCGCCGGTTGATTTCGTCTGGTTCGATGAAGAACCGCCCGAAGAAATTTACGACGAAGGCTTGGCGCGGACGATTGCGACGGGCGGCATGGCGGCGATGTCATTTACTCCGCTGCAGGGTATGTCGAGTGTTGTGCTGCGTTTCCTTGGTGCCGGCTGCACGCCTGATCGCGCCGACATCAACATGACCATCGAGGATGCTGAGCACATCTCGCCGACCGAGCGGGCCAAGATCATCGCCAGTTTCCCTGCCCATGAGCGCGAGGCGCGGGCGAAAGGTATCCCGACGCTGGGTAGCGGCCTGATCTTCCCGGTCGTGGAAGACTCGATAATCATCGATCCATTCAAGATACCTGACCATTGGAAGCATATCGCAGCGCTCGATTTCGGATGGGACCACCCGACCGGCGCCGCCAAGCTGGCTTACGATGCTGACAATGACATCGTTTATTTAGTGGCCGACTACCGGGCCAGCGAACTGACCCCTGTTCTTCACGTCGCCGCGCTAAAGCCGTGGGGTGACTGGTTGCCGTGGGCCTGGCCGCATGATGGCCTGCAGCACGACAAGGGCAGCGGCGAACAGATTGCCGAGGGCTACCGCAAGAACGGTCTGAACATGCTGCCCGAGCGAGCAACATGGACGGACGGAACGAACGGCGTCGAGGCTGGCGTCCAGGACATGCTGGAGCGCATGCAGACCGGGCGCTGGAAAGTATTCAGTACCTGCCAGTCGTGGCTTGATGAGCGCCGTCTGTATCACCGCAAGGACGGGAAGATCGTCAAGGAGCGCGACGACACAATTTCAGCCAGCCGCTATGCCTACATGATGCTGCGCTTCGCCATTCCGAAGCGCGAGAAGGTTCCGGACTGGAAGCGCGCCATGCAGGCGCGCAACCGGGCAAGCTCGCAAGCGGCTTAATCAAGATTTCAACCACGGAGTAAATAGCATGAGCACTCTCCCACACCAGCAGCGCGTCATCGACGAGAAGGCCGAACTGGATTCCAAGCTCGACAAGCTGATTCCGTTCCTCAGTTCTGATACTTGTCACGCACTGCCGTTCGATGAGCGCAACCGGCTCAAGCGCCAGGCCGAGGTGATGGAAATGTACTCGGGAATTCTCGGCGCCCGCATTGCAGCCTTCCCGGCGGAGCAAATGCTAGCAGTCGCGCTATAACGCTCACAGATAACCGAGAGCGCGCCATGAACGAACCAACCACCGCAACCAACGATACCCAGCTTGCCGCCGAAAACTGGGAGCGCTATCAATACGGCGTAACTCGGGGCCATCGTGAATACACGGCAACGGCGGCGGTGTTGGAGGGCTTCTACACTGGCGGCCAGTATGACCGTGACGGGCGCATGCTGCCGGGCGGTCACTGGAACGAGGCTGATCTCCAGGTGTTGGAAGAGCAAGGGCGCCCGGCTTACGAGTTCAATCAGGTGATGCCGGCGGTCAATGCGGCGCTCGGCTATCAAATCAGTAACCGGATGGACATTGCATTCCGGCCGCGCCAGGGTGATGCCACCAAGGAACTGGCTGAAACCCGCTCAAAGGTGGCGATGCAGATTGCCAGCAACAATGATCTTCACTGGTGCGAGTCTGAGGTTTTCGCTGACGGCATGATCCAGCAGCGCGGCTATTTCGAGTGCCGCATGGACTTTGACGACAATCTGCTGGGCGAACTGCGCGTTTCCGTGCCTGATCCGCTCGACGTAATTCCCGATCCTGACGCCAAGACCTACAACCCGAGCGGGTGGTCTGATGTCATCGTCACTCGCTGGCTTACGGCGGACGAGATCGAAGGGCTGTACGGCGCCAAGGCGCGCAAGATTGCAGAAGCGTCAGGCAGTGGCCAAGTCGAGAATGCTGATTTCGGCGAACATGATGTCGACGTCACCGAGAGAAACAAGTTCGGCGGCATGAACAGCCGCTACGATGCGCAGTTCTCGAATTCAGGGATTGTGCGTTACCGCATCGTTGATAGGCAGAAGTGGGTGCGCGAACGGGCAAGCGTGGCGATTCATCCGAGCGGCGATGTTCGTATGCTGGGCGGTGACGAAACACCGGAAGCGCTGGCCGAGATGCAGGCGCAGGGCATTCAGATCACCAAGCGCATGGTTAAAAAGGTGCGCTGGCTGGTGACGACCATTGATACCGTGCTGCACAACGACTGGTCGCCCTACGACCGATTCACGATCGTTCCGTACTTCGCCTTCTTCAGGCGCGGCAAGACGCGTGGCTTGGTAGATAACGCCATTGGCCCACAGAAGGCGCTCGATAAGGGTATCTCGCAGGCCATTCATATCATCAATACGACGGCGAATAGCGGTTGGCAGGTCGAAGAGGGCCAGCTAACCAACATGACGACCGAGCAGCTTGGCGAATGGGGCGCCAAAACAGGGCTGGTGCTGGAGCGCAAGCTGGGCTCTTCCCCGCTGCAGAAGATCACCGCAAACGCGATGCCGCCAGGCGTCGACAAGATCATCGAAATGGCCGCCTACACGCTGAAGGATGTCACGGTCCCGGATGCAATGCGCGGTGTTGGCATGGCTGACGAATCCGGCATTGCTATTCAGAGTAAGCAGCACGCCTCGCAGCAGGGGCTGGCCGTACCGCTCGACAATCTGGCGCGCACGCGCAACATGCTGGCTCGCTGGTTTGATTACGCCATCACCAAGTATTACGACAGTGAGCGGGTGTTCCGCATCACCAAGACCGACCCGCGCACCGGCCAGGAGGTTGATGAGAAGCTGGCAATCAACCAGTTTGACCCGGAAACCGGCGCTTACTTCAACGACATGACAGCCGGCGAGTACGACACGGTGATTACCGAGCAGCCGATGCAGGTGACTTTCGAGAACTCGCAATTTACTCAGGTCATGGAGATGCGTACAGCCGGCGTCAATATCCCGGATAACTCAGTGATTCGCCACTCCAACTTGTCCGACAAGCACGAAATCATGCAGCAAATGGAGGGCGCCGCCACGCCACCGGCTGATCCCTTGGCCGAAGCAAAGGCCAAGCTGATTGATGCGCAGACGCGCAAGACGCTGGCCGAGGCGGTCAATAAATCGGTCGAGGGCATGTTCAGCGCCACCCAGGCGGCAAGCAATATCGCCATGAGCCCGCAGGTTGCGCCGCTGGCCGATACGTTGCTCAAGTCGGCCGGCTTTGTCGATATGGATCTGGCGCCGATTGTGCCGAGCGTTCCTGATGGCATGCAGGTAATGGCGCCCGAGTCAAACACCAACCCTTTGACGCCTACAAACCCAGCCACCGGCATGCAGCAAGGAATCGAGGGTGGCCAGTAAATGCTAGCAGTCCTCATAAAATCCACTTACGACTACACAGGAGCTACGCCGAAATGACCCTTGATGATATTGACACCCCGATTTCAGAAGATGAGCTTTACGGCGACGGCAGTGAATTGCTTGATCCGACTGAAGTAGTCAAGCCTGATCTCGGCGAAGTTGATCCAGCCAAAGAGGTCGCTCCGGTCGTTGAGCCAACCGCCGAGCCGGCGCAGGATCGCTCCCCGGTTATTCCGCGAGCCCGCTTCGATGAAGTTAACGCAAAGCTGCACGCAGAGCGCGAACAGGTTGAGGCGCTGCGGGCGCAATTAGCTGCGCAGCAACAGTCTCAACAACCAGAAGCCGTTGGTCAGGTTGATGTGGTGGCGCTTGAGAAGGAGTACTTCGCGGCAATGATGGCCGGAGAGGAAGACAAGGCCATCGAAATTCGCGGCCAGATTAACAACGAACTGTTTTCCCGCGCTGAAGCATCGGCCGCTGATCGTGTCACCAAACAATTGGGCGAGCGCGAGGCTAAATCCAGTCTCGATAGCGTGGTTGCTCAAGCGGTTTCCACGTACTCGTTCCTTGATGTCAATTCCGCTGATTCAAATACAGAGGCAATTGCTGAAGTGGTCGAGTTGCGTGATTTTTATATGTTCAAGGGCGACCCGTTGCACGTTGCGCTGAGTAAGGCTGTTGCCAAGGTTGGCCCGACTTATTCCGCGCAGTCAAATTCTGTTGCTGCTGCGCCGACTGATACCCGCAAGGCAGCCGCACTGGCTCGTAATGCACTTGATGCAATGGCGCAACCTCCCGCGCAAGTCGCTGGGGTAGGTAATCGCGCCGCCCCGCCGCAGCCAAAAATTGAAACGCAGAAGGATTGGGAGAAATTGACCGATGCCGAGCGTGATTCGCTACTAGCTTAGTTTTACGGAGGCCGGATTTCCGCCGGCCAGTTGCAACGGTTCGCCAGATAACCGCAATGGCCGCAGCGTTGAGCGTGACAACGATTCGCCAAATGGGGCAAGGCGGTAAAGGCTCCCGGTTCTCAGTCCGTTATCTGTGACTTCCGCGTGTGCGAGGCGGTATTCGCGCCGGGAGTTGGCCCGTAGCCAACGAAATGTATCCCCTTTCGTATCTACAGGAGGCCACTATGGCTTATACCGCACTGGGCGCGCAGCAGCCCGAACAAAAACGCGCATGGGTAAAGGAATCCATTCGCGTCTTCCGTGAGAACTTCTTTTTCAATAAGTTCCTCGGCACCTCTGATAACTCCATCGTTCAGCACATCACTGAACTGAAGAAGACCGAGAAGGGCGACCGCGCCATGATCGGCTTGATTGCCGACCTCAAGGGTTCTGGCATCGTCGGTGACAACGACATCGATGGTCGCTACGAAAGCCTTGAAGCAAGCTGGATCGAAATCAAAACCGACCAGTTGCGCAACGGCGTCAAGTCCAAGGGTCGCGTCGATGACCAGCGCTCGGTATTCGATTTCCGCAAGGAAGCCCGCGACAAGCTGGCCTTCTGGCGTGCCAACATCCTCGAAGAGATGATGATTCTCACCGCCTCCGGTATCAGCTACGGCTTCAATACCGACGGCTCGGTGCGCGCTGTCAGCTCGCAGGATGCTTTGACCGACCTCGATTTTGCCGCCGATGTTACGGCTCCGTCTTCGGCGCGTCACTTCCGCTTTGACGGCACTGGCTTGGCTGCTGGCGATACAACCGCTATCACCACGGGGCATGTACCGAAGTACGGCATGATTGTTGATGCGATGGCCGAGGCCAAGACGCGGGGTATCAAGCCGCTTCGTATCGGCGGTAAGGAGCACATGGTCTATCTGTGCCATCCAAAGACCTTTGCCCGTTTGAAGAAGGATGCGGATTTCCGCGATGCCATCATCAATGCCGGCGCCCGTGGCGATGCTAACCCGATTTTCTCGGGCGCTACCGTGACAATGGACGGTTTGATCATCCATACCAACAACCGCGTCTACAACACTGCCGGCACTGCTACCAAGTGGGGCTCAGGCGGCTTAGTTGAAGGCACGCGCTCGCTGTTGATGGGTTGCCAGGCGCTCGGTTTCGCCGACATCTGGGGCGCCGCCGACTGGTTTGAGGGTAAGGATGATGATGATGCCAAGAGCAAGATCACCATCGGCATGTACCCCGGCCTGATCAAGCCTAAGTTCACCAGCCGCTACGACAGCGGCACGGTGCAGGACTTCGGCCTGATGGCAATCGACCTCACCCTGTAACGAATACGGGGCGGGTTCTGCCTGCCCCATTTCAAGGACACAAAAATGCCTATTACCAAAAACACAGGTCGCCAGTGCGTGCAGTTTGCGTATGTCGACATCAAGCTCGCTGACCTCGTTTCTGCCGCCGATGTGGCTGCGATTGAGTTGCCGCCTAATGCGGTGATTCTTTCCGGCCAACTGGTCACGACCGAAGCCTGGAACTCGACCACCTCTGACGTTCTGGACGTGGGCGATTCTGGTTCGCAAAACCGTTACCTCAATGACGGCAATATCCGCGCTCTCGGCGCTCGCGTTGCGCTGGTACCAACTGGCTTTGTGACTGTTGGCAATCCGCTGACGGTGCGCTGGGTATCTGGTGGCGGTGTCCCGACGACCGGCAAGGTCCGTCTGGAAGTTGAGTATTACCAGCTTGGCCGCGCCGAAACCACCTACGGCTAATCGCAAATTCCGGGGGCTTAGGCTCCCGGATCTTCATCGGAGAAACCCATGCGCCTTAAATCACCCACTTACACCGCCGTTCATGTCGCGCTAACCAATGGCCACGCGATTAACATTGGTCCCGAAGGCCGAGAAGTGCCGGCGATGTTTGTTCAGGCCGCCTTTAGTAATGGCGCCATCCCGGATAGCTCGGACGGTACTGAATTCATTGTTGAGCCTCAACTTCCTACCGATGCCAGCCAGCTTGAATTACTGGTGGCAGGTATCAAGAAGATGCTGACCGAGCAGCCGGATAAATTCACTGGCGCAGGCTTGCCAAATCGCAACATCTTATCCGGCGTCGTTGGCTGGAATGTCAGCGTGCAAGAAGTTTCAGAAGCAATGCGGATCGTCACGGAAGAAGCTGCGCAATGAATCTTGCTGCCATTCGATCCGAGGCCAGGCTTCGCCTAAAAGACGAGGCAAAGCCATATCTATGGTCCGACGAATGGCTTGATCAGGCGGCCAACGAGGCAGAGCGTGAAGCCTGCATTAGGGCTCGCCTGATTGAAGATAATTCAAGCGTCGCATCTAGTGTTGATCTGACGACTGACGCGCTGCGCTACGAACTGCATCCATCGGTGCTTGATGTGCTTGCTGCTGAGTTAGCAAGCAGGCCAGGTGTGCCGGTTGCTGGTTGGACGCTGACCGAAACAGAACTGGTGTTTGCCGAGTTGCCGAAAGCAGACGACGTTCTGCTGCTGACGGTTATTCGACTGCCTTTTGATGAGATGGCCGATGACGACGATTCGCCGGAAATCCGCACGCACCATCATCTTCGCCTGGTCGACTGGATTGAACACCGAGCTTATGCCGTCAAAGACGCTGATGCGTTCGCGCCAGGGGAGTCGGCAAATGCGCTAGTCAGATTCGAGCGCTCATTCGGGCAGCGACAGGATGCCAATGTGCAGCGCAAGCAGCGCGAAAAGACCGGGCGAGTTGTCCGGATGAATAGCTTTTAGGCGGACACATGGCCGACACCAAAGACTTACCCATCGTACAAGGCAAGACCTTCGCGCTAGTCCTGCGCTGGGAAACCGAGCCGGTAATTTACCGGCCTATCACCGCCATCCAGCAAACCGCACCGGTGCGCCTGACGGTCGCCGCGCACGGTGCGCCTGACGGCTGGCGCTGCGCCGTGAGCAACGTCAAGGGGATGACCGAGATCAACGCCGAGGCCAACTCCCTACGTGAAAAGGACTTCAACCATGTTACGGTGATCGACGCTAATACGCTTGAGATCAACAGCATCAACGCTGCCGGGTTCAAGCCTTACGTGTCTGGCGGCATCCTCCAGTACAACACACCGGTCGATCTGACGGGCTACGTCGCACGCATGAAGGTCAAGGACAAGGTGGGCGGCATAGTCCTGGCCTCGACCGAAGCCGGTGATGCGCCGCTCGACATCCTGAGCATTGCACTCGACACCGCCAAATCAACTATCACCCTGACCATCAGCGCCACGGCTACCGCCGCGCTGACCTGGACCAGGGGCGTCTATGAACTTGAGATGGTCAGTTCAACCGGCGTCGTCACGGCGATTCTGAGCGGCAAGGTCACAGTCGCCAAAGAGGTGACAACGTAATGCCCGATAAAGACCCGGCCAATTGGGCCTTTGCGACGTGGGTGCTCGCGCTATCAATGGCTGTCGGCGGCGGCCTGATCAACTGGTACGCAAAACTAAAGCGCGGCCATGTTCGCGCCTTTAATTTCATCGAATTGATTGGCGAGATATTCACCTCGGGGCTTGTCGGGCTGGGTATTTTTATGTTGCTCTCGTCATGGGATCAGCCCGCCGGAGCGTGCGCCGCTGCTGCGGGGGTGGCTGGGCATATGGCTACGCGGCTCTTGTTTGCGATTGAGCGTGCCATTGATCGCCAGATTGATGCGTACCAGCCGGGTAAGAAATGAGTCAAGCATGAGCCACTTCCTCCCCGCGTTCGACCGCACCATGCT
>Ga0073900_10001500_pt1 | contig 12889 bp, 8 predicted proteins | sample KloWWTmetKNB5Kit_FD_66666 | JGI IMG/M metagenome (GOLD analysis project Ga0073900, IMG submission 66666) | Active sludge microbial communities from Klosterneuburg, Austria, studying microevolution and ecology of nitrifiers - Klosterneuburg... | ecosystem: Engineered > WWTP > Aerobic digester >...
GCTCGGGTATCTGGCATGGAGGCTTATCAGGCCTTGTGTGATGAGGCTAACTCAGATTACGAGGGCTTTTGGGCGCGGCAGGCTCGTGAGAATCTGTCCTGGCATCGGCCGTTCACACAGACGCTGGACGAAAGTAATGCCCCTTTCTATCGCTGGTTTCATGATGGCCAGATGAATGTTTCCTACAACTGCATTGATCGGCATCTGCCAGAGTTAGCGAACAAGGTTGCGCTGATTTTTGAGTCGGATAACGGCACGGTTCGCAGACTGACCTATGCAGAGTTGTCACGAGAGGTCGGTCAATTTGCCAATGGTTTAAAGTCACTCGGTGTGACGAAAGGTGACCGCGTCATTATTTATATGCCGATGGGCATCGAGGCGGTAGTGGCCATGCAGGCCTGTGCGCGTATCGGTGCCATTCACTCTGTGGTGTTTGGCGGGTTCTCAGCAAAAAGTGTGAATGAACGAATCATTGATGCGGGCGCAAAACTTATCATCACGGCCAACGGCAGTATTCGTGGTGGTAAGGTAGTGCCGCTCAAGGCCACCACGGATGAAGCGATTGCTCTGGGCGGATGCAAAACGCTAGAGCGAGTGGTGGTGTTTAAGCGTGCCGAAGAAAAAGATGCTCAAATCGAATGGCAGAAGGGCAGAGATATCTGGTGGCATGATCTGGTAAAGGGCAAGCCGCAATACTGTGAGCCAACATGGGTGGGGGCAGATGATCCTTTATTCATCCTTTACACATCAGGCTCAACGGGTAAGCCGAAGGGAGTGCAGCACTCCAGCGCTGGTTATCTGCTCGGCGCCATCAATTCAATGCAGTGGGTATTTGATCACAAGCCCGATGATATTTTCTGGTGCACAGCGGATGTGGGCTGGGTGACGGGCCATAGTTTTGTGGCGTACGGGCCTTTGGCGGTTGGTGGAACGCAGGTAATTTTTGAAGGGATTCCGACCTATCCCGATGCCGGTCGTTTTTGGCAAATGATAGAACGTCATCACGTCACGACGTTCTATACCGCGCCTACGGCGATTCGCTCTCTGATCAAATTGGGGGGGGATTTACCAAGCCAGTTTGATTTATCATCGCTGCGTCTGTTGGGTTCGGTGGGTGAGCCGATCAATCCTGAAGCGTGGATGTGGTATCACAATGTGGTCGGCGGTGGGCGTTGCCCGATTGTGGATACATGGTGGCAGACAGAAACGGGTTCGCACATGATTGCACCGCTGCCGGGCGCGGTACCGACCAAGCCTGGCTCCTGCACTTTGCCACTGCCCGGCATCATGGCGGATATCGTTGACGAAGTCGGCGTGCCGGTAGAGAAGGGTAACGGTGGCATTCTCGTCATCAAGCGCCCGTTCCCATCGCAGGTGCGCACGCTCTGGGGTGATCCGGATCGTTTTGTGAAGTCTTATTTTCCTGATGAATTCAAAGGGCGCTATTACTTGGCGGGGGATTCGGCACACCGTGATGATGATGGCTACTTCTGGATCATGGGCCGTATTGATGACGTGTTGAACGTGTCCGGGCATCGCCTTGGTACGATGGAAATCGAGTCGGCGCTGGTGGCAAACAGCCAAGTTGCGGAAGCGGCGGTGGTGGGGCGTCCGGATCCGCTCAAGGGCGAAGCCATTGTTGCGTTCGTTGTGCTGAAAGGCGCACGCCCGACTGGCGACGAAGCCAAGCGGATGATTGCTGAGTTACGCGATTGGGTGGGTGGCCAGATTGGTGCTATTGCCAAGCCGGAGGATATCCGTTTTGGTGACAATCTACCGAAGACACGTTCAGGAAAAATCATGCGTCGTTTGCTAAGGTCAATTGCCAAGGGCGAGCAGATTACCCAAGACATTTCAACGCTAGAAAATCCGGCCATTCTGCAGCAGCTGCAGGAAAACGTCTGAGTAGTGTGAGGGTTTAATCAAAAATGGCTGCGATCTGGCAGCCATTTTTTTTATGGTGTATTACTGGTTTTAAGTGAAGTGATTAATGATTGGTGGAATGATCAGTCATTGGGGTAGTAGAGAAACTGGTGTGGCATGGGCTCAGGCAAATACAAGTGGCGCAAGTCCATGTAGTCCGCCAGCATCATGAATTCAGGCTCCTGCAGGCTGCCAATTGCCCAGTTGATCAATTGATTTTTAACACCACGCCCGATGACGGCACCACCCTGAACCAGTTTCTCTGTAAAAAAACCGAAGCCCATCATGCGCACGGACTTGAGGTAGATTTCCTCCAGTAGAAGATCGCCCAATTCATTCAGTTGCTGACTGATGGCTCGTTTTTCTTCTTTCCAGTTGCCGTCACGGATACGCCGTACTGAATCGATACGGCGTTCGTTTAGTGAGTCAGGTATCTGGTAGCCAACCATCGCGGTGAAGCCATTTTCAGCCGGCATAGTGATGGACAGTGAACGAATATGGCTCGCTGCCAGAGTCATCTGCTCACGGTCTAGCTTTGGCACGATCTGTTTGGTCAGTTTGTTGATCGTGCCTGATAACGACTGCACGGTGGATTGCACAAAATGCTCTGCAGTACGATTGAGTCCCATCGCATGAATAGCATCTAGCACAAGCGCTTTGCCAGACTCCCGGTCAAAGCGCTCGATCACTTCGATGAGTGCATCATGCTGATGCCAGTTTCCCTGCGTAACTTCCCAGACCAGTTTCTCACCGACACGGCGCAACTCAGGGCTGGCCTCAAAGGCCGTGTAGTGTCCGGCGGGGTTGTTTTGGTCATGCACCTTTACAGATGTCCTTTTATTTGAGTTCGCTAGAACTCTTGCCCAGCAGGCGACGGGCAATAATAAGCTGCTGGATTTGTTGTGTCCCCTCAAAGATGTCGAGAATTTTTGAGTCACGCGCCCATTTTTCCAGTAGTTCGTCCTCTCCATACCCCACTGAGGCACAAAGCTCGACACACTTGAGCGTAATTTCGTTGCCAACACGTCCGGCCTTGGCCTTGGCAATTGAGGCCTCTTTCGAGTTGGGCTGCTTGTTGTCAGCCATCCAAGCGGCTTTAAGGGTGAGCAGTCGTGCGGCTTCCCATTCTGCTTCCATGCGCGTGACAGTCGCCACAACGTTTGAGGCATTCAATGGCAGAGTGCTGTAGTTTGGGTCCAGATAATCCTTTAGCAGCTCTTTGGTACGCTCTAGGGAGGCCTTGGCACAACCCACTGCCATGGCAGCAACTAATGGGCGGGTGTTGTCGAACGTTTCCATGACGCCGGCAAAGCCCTTGCCTACATCGATCTCTGGATTGCCCAACAGGTTAGCTACCGGCACACGGCAGTCCGTGAAGTTAATCGCGGCCGTATCCGAGGCCTTGATGCCCAGTTTGTGCTCTAGGCGAGTAACCGTCATGCCGGGTGTGCCTTTTTCCACGACAAAGGACTTGATGGCGGCACGGCCCAAGTTCCTGTCCAGCGTGGCCCAGACCACCACACAATCGGCACGTTCGCCGGAGGTTACGTAGATCTTTTCGCCATTAAGAATGAAGTCATCTCCATCGCGTGTGGCAGAGGTACGAATGTTGGCAGAATCAGAGCCTGTGCCTGGCTCTGTGATGGCCATGGCCGCCCATTTTCCCATAAAGCGTTCGAGCTGTTCATCATTGGCCACGGCCGCAATGGCAGAGTTACCCAAGCCTTGACGAGGCATGGACAGCAGCAGGCCGGTATCGCCATAGCACATTTCGATAATGCCCAGCGCGGTGGACATATTGGAGCCGTTGCGGATGCCTTCATTTGCTTGCGCACCGCGTTTGCCCGCAGTAGAGGCACCTGCAGATTCAGGCGCACCATCATTCATGCCATCCAGCAAAGAAGCCAGCATGTCGAGTTCTTTTGGATAGGAGTGCTCGGCCTTGTCATACTTACGCGAAATAGGCCGCAGAAAATTAAGGGCTACTTGTTGGGCCTGATCAACCAGCATCTGGAATTTTTTTGGGGTTTCGAGATTCATTTTTTACGCCTCGGATTTATTTTGGGAGTGTTATGTCGGAAACGGGCCTGTCCTGATTACAGGTGCAAGCCTCCGTGCATAACGCCCACCGCGCGCAGGTCGCGGTACCAGCGCTCAACGGGGTGCTCCTTGGTGAAGCCATGGCCGCCGAGCAGTTGCACGCCATCCGTGCCAATCTTCATGGTTTTTTCTGCACAGAGCAGGCGGGCAAGATAGGCCTCGCGATGAAACGGTTTGCCGGCTTCGGCCAGTGCGGCTGCACGCCAGACCATCATGCGCATTGACTCCAGTTCGATCGCCATATCGGCAATGATGAATGCCACACTTTGGCGATGTGAAATAGGTTCACCGAAAGCAACGCGCTCATTGCAATAAGGAATGACGTAATCCAGCACGGACTGTGAGGTGCCCAAGGCCAGTGCACACCAAGCGAGTGCGGATAAATCCAGAAAAGTGGTGTAGTCGAAGTCGTCTTCGCCCAGTTTTTCGCCGATGACATTGTCCAAGTGCATCGTTACCGTCTGTGCTGCTTTAAGGCCCATGCCTTGTTCCTCACGGAAGCTCAGACCTTCGCTGCCGCCACGCACAATAAATACCGCTGGCTTGCCATCAAGCAAGGCCGCCACGAGCAGCAACTCAGCAGTGGCACCATGAATGACCAGACTCTTTTCTCCGGAAATCACATATTCATTACCGGTATGCAGCGCCGTGGTGGATAAAAGAAACGGATTGAAGAGAGGCTCAGCCTCCATGACGGCAATACACGCCTGAGGCGGAGTCTCGCTCGCAAAGGCCGGTAGATAAACTTCTTGCTGCACTTTGGAACCCCAACGTGTAAGGGCGTTGGCTACCCCCATAGGGGCCAGAATGGAGGCGGCAAGAGAGAAGTCTCCGTACCCGAGATCTTCCGCGGCCAGCATGTTGGTGACCACGGACTGCTCAGCCGCCATACCACCGAGTGCTTCGGGAACTGCGTAAAAATTCAGACCAAGTTCCAGTGACTGAGTACGAATACTGTCAGGAAAGACCGCATCGTGATCCGATTGATGAGCGGCAGGGCGGAGCACGTCACGGGCAAAGCGCTGCAGGGTTTCCCGCATCATCTGTTGCTCTTCCGTGAGGGAGAGATCGAACAGCCCCTTGGGTGCAGATGGCAGGCGCTGCGTCTTGTCTAAAGATGACCCCTTGCTGAACTGGCGGGCCGCAACCCCCGCCAACTGAAAGCCAGCTTTGCTGCCGGAATACAGCAGCCGCTCAAAGGGCTTACGAATCCCAAAACGGTCCGGCCAGCTGCTTTGGGCAAAACGGCTCAGCATGCCGAGTCCCATACCTTGAATCTGATTTGAGTTCATTGTTTTCTCCTAAGCAAGATGCCGCCGGTTAGCGCCCGAACAATGACCTGATAATGCACCAGTATTGGATTCATGCATTGACCTTTATGTCTTCGTGCGCGGCACGATGGTCAGTCCCCCTTGAGGGCGGCTATGATGCACCTCGTTTGCTCGGAAGCATGGCCGGTATCATGGAAACTCTATTGCAGCTGGCGCGTCGCATTGATCGCCTGAATGAATCTATCGGACGTCCGGTGGCGTGGCTTATTCTGATTGCGGTCATCATTGCCGTGCTAACTGCCTTTGCCCGCAAGGTGGGAACCGGCTCCAACGCCTTTATCGAGATACAGTGGTATCTGTTCGCGGCTATTTTTCTTCTGGGTGCGGGTCATACGCTTAAGCGCAATGAGCATGTCCGCATTGATGTCATTGCCAAGTACTTTTCTCCCAAGGCTCGCGCAGGTATTGATCTGGCCGGCCACCTTCTGTTTTTGCTGCCACTGTGTGCGGTACTGATTTGGCTTGGTACTGAAAATGCCTGGGTGGCTTGGAGCAGCCATGAGATGTCGGCTGATGCTGGCGGCCTGCCACGGTGGCCGGTACTGGCACTGATTCCCGCGGGCTTCTTGCTGCTGGCTCTTCAGGTGATTGCGGAGAGCATTCATCGTCTTGCCGTGCTGATGGATAAAGAGACGGGCAAGGAGACAGACAGTGGGCATTGAGATGATCGATCCTAGCCTGCTGGCCCCCGGATTATTCGGCCTGCTACTGGTTCTGCTACTGACCGGGTACCCGGTGGCCTTTGCACTAGGGGCGGCAGCACTCGTCTTTGCCATCATTGGTTTGGAAGCCGGAGTGATCAAGCCGGAGTTGGCGCAGGCTGTCCCTGATCGCCTGTTCGGTATCATGCGTAATGACACGTTGCTGGCAATCCCATTTTTTACCTTCATGGGGCTGGTGCTTGAGCGCAGTCGACTGGCTGAAGAATTACTGGAAACAGTAGGGCAGTTATTTGGACGGGTGCGAGGAGGGCTGGCGCTGGCCGTGGTATTGGTCGGTGCCTTGTTGGCCGCCACCACAGGCGTTGTTGCCGCCAGTGTCATGGCCATGGGCCTGATTTCGCTGCCAGTCATGTTGCGTCATGGATATGCCCCGACGATTTCTACGGGCGTCATCGTTGCCTCGGGCACATTGGCACAGATTATTCCGCCTTCGCTGGTGTTGATTGTTCTGGCAGATACGCTCTCTGTGCCAGTGGGTGATATGTATGCCGGCGCCATCATTCCGAGTCTGTTGCTAACTGTTTTATTCATGGGCTTTATTCTTGTGGTCAGTGTAGTGCGACCAAAGATGGTGCCCGCTTTAGCGCCAGAGAACATTATTCGCGGTGCGGCACTGTGGCGTCGCGCCCTGCTGTCATTGTTTCCGCCGTTGTTACTGATCTTTCTTGTGCTCGGGACCATCTTCATTGGACTGGCCACCCCAACCGAAGGGGGGGCTATGGGGGCCGCAGGGGCGATGCTGCTGGCGGCACTCAAGGGTCGACTTAATCGTACCATGCTGGATGAGGCGCTACAGACAACGGCTCGTCTGACCTGTTTTGTATTGTTTATTTTGATCGGGTCGTCGCTATTTTCTTTGGTATTTCGTGCGCTGGACGGTGACCTCTGGGTAGAGTCATTATTTGCGCATGTTCCCGGTGGCGTGATTGGTTTTCTGCTGATCGTTAATCTGCTGGTTTTTATCCTCGGATGCTTTATCGACTTCTTTGAGATCGCTTTTATCGCGGTGCCTTTGTTGGCTCCGGTGGCGCATAAGCTGGGTATTGATCCGGTATGGTTTGGCGTCATGCTGGCGATGAATTTGCAGACGTCTTTCCTTACGCCACCGTTTGGGTTTTCACTTTTTTATCTGCGCAGCGTAGCGCCCGCTTCAATTCCTACTTCTGCCATTTATCGCGGGGTATTGCCCTTTATTGCGTTGCAGCTAGTCATGCTGGCGATGGTGGCTGTTTTTCCGCAGTTAGTAGTCTCCGCAAAGAATGAGCTAACCGTGTGGGATGCGCCGGCAGAGTTTGTGGATGGTGGCAGTGCCCCGGCCAGTGCCGATGAGGCGATTCGCGTTATGGAAGATATTGCTCATGATCTTCACAACGCACAAAAATCAGCAGGAGCAGAATAAATATGGATCGTCGTGATTTTCTCAAGAAAACAGCGGCAGGTGCCTTGCTGGCAACGCCTGTCGTGGCGACTTCGGTTGTAGCTGCACCGGCCATCATTACACACCCCACAATCCAGTGGCGCATGGCATCCAGTTATCCCAAAAGCTTGGACACCATTCATGGTGCCGCCGAGGTGCTCTCACGCCGCGTTGCGGAGTTGACAGATAACCGTTTTCGTATTCGCGTCTTTGCTCCAGGTGACCTGGTGCCTGGCTTGCAGGTAATGGATGCGGTTGGTAAAGGCACCTGTGAGGCAGGGCATACCGCCAGTTATTACTACGTGGGAAAAAATAAAGCATTTGCCTTTGATACAACCGTGCCATTTGGTCTCACAGCGCGACAGCAGAATGCATGGCTTTACAGTGGTGGCGGCCGTGAGTTGATGGCTCCCCTGTTTGCCGAGCAGGGCGTGATCAGTTTTCCGGGCGGCAATACCGGTGCACAAATGGGCGGTTGGTTTCGTCGTGAGGTTCGCTCACTGGCAGAACTCAAGGGCCTAAAAATGCGTATACCGGGTATCGGTGGCGAAATTATGTCGCGCCTCGGTGTTATTCCTCAGACCATTGCCGGTGCCGATATCTATCCGGCGCTGGAGCGCGGTGCGATTGATGCCACTGAGTGGGTAGGCCCTTACGATGACGAAAAGCTAGGGCTCTATAAGATCGCCAAGCACTATTATTTTCCCGGCTGGTGGGAGCCAGGTCCTACACTGAATTTTTATGTAAACCAGGTTGAATGGAAAAAATTACCACCTATGTATCGAGCGGCGTTTGAGGCAGCCGCAGCAGAAGCCAGTACGTTGATGCTGGCCAATTACGATGCCCGTAATCCTGAGGCACTGGCCCGGCTGATTGGGCGTGGCGTCAAGCTGCACCGGTACCCGGATGATGTGCTAGAAGCAGGCATGAAGGCGACCTTTGAGTTCTTCGAGGAAGAAGCAGCCAAAGATCCAGCATTCCGAAAAATATATACCGAATGGAAGAAGTTCCGTCGCCTGCAGCAGGGCTGGTTCAATCTGGCGGAAAGTTCGCTGGAAAACTTTATGTACCGGCGACCAATCAAGTAAATTGTGTCAGCAGAACTGCCCGCCGAATCAGGCGGGCAGTTCGTTCTGCTCGTGCCAGAGGATTAGCTCATCCATGCAGTGGATGAGCCGTTCTAGTACGGCACGACAATCGACCGTATCAACTACTTTGGCCGTTCGGCTTTCCTGTTCTTTTTGCAGATGTATCTTGATGTGGGTTTCCAAATCGTGGGCTGCTTCTCGCAGCGCAGGCACGCCGCAATAACGAGTGGCACCATGCAGATAGTGAACATGCTCCAGCAGCATATCGATACGGTTACTTTCACACGCATTCAGTATCTTGGTTTTTTCATGCCCCAGGCTAGTAAGCAGCATTAACATCATGTCGCGAGCAAGGTCTTGCTTGCCGGCCGCCAGACGCACACTTTCTTCCCAGTCAATAATCGTATTTGGGTCAGAAGAGCGTAGTGGTGTGTTGATGACGGGCAGAGCACCGCCGTGCTCAGATGGACGGCCCGCCCATTTGGTCATCATGTGTGCTAGTTGGATTTCTTGCACTGGCTTGGTTAGGTAGTCATCCATCCCAGATTTAAGTAATGCTTCTCGCTCATTGGCCATGGCATGTGCAGTAAGAGCAACGATGGGAACATGCCGTGTGCCGCCAGAGTCTTTTTCATGTTGGCGAATGGCTTGTGTTGCCTCCAGACCGTTCATGCCCGGCATCTGGATATCCATGAAAACCAGATCAATGTCCGATTCCTTGCACAGACGTATGGCTTCATGACCATTGCTGGCTGAAAAAGTTTTTACGTTGAGCTCATCGAGCAGGGCGCATACCAGTTTTAAATTGGCTGGATTATCGTCAACAGCCAATACCCGCAGAGGCTTTGGTTCATTGCCAGAGGGTAATAGCGCCATCTGTGCCGACATTGCCGATAACATGCCAGACAATTGCGCATACAGATCGCGTGGCGGTACCGGCTTGCAGAGTGCCGTTACATGAGAGGTTGGATATGCCGCCTGCTCCAGTGAAGGGTCTGTATTGCGCGCGAGCAGGATGATTGGCCCTTGCATCAGCTCACGCAGCTCTTTCAGTATGCTGTTGACGCTTATCGCATCGTTACCGGACAGCCCCAGTGACAGGATGAGAGCGTCGGGTGTTGCCTGTTTCAGCGACTCTCTCAACTCAGACAGTGATGTGATGCTGGTGCAGTTGGCGCCCCAGTGCTCCAAGGTATTGATCAAGAACTGACGCGACACATCCTGTGGTTCTGCCACCATGATCGTGCGGCCTTTGAGTTGGTCTCCAGCGATGGGTGGCTGCGTAAATCTGTCGAGATCGGCTCGGATGGTAAACCAAAATGTTGATCCTTCCCCCGGCGTACTCTCAACACTGATTTCACCATGCATCTGCTCAATCAGATGGCGCGAGATAACCAAGCCAAGACCCGTTCCACCAAACTTTCGTGTTGTAGAGGGGTCGCCCTGACTGAAGGCACGGAATAAATCAGCCCGTGCAGATTCAGATAAGCCAATACCGGTGTCGGTGACGCTGATGCGTACCAGTGCGTGCCGTTCAGTTTGGTTTTCCAGCATGCAGCGCACAATAATTTCGCCCTTGGGCGTAAACTTGATGGCATTGTTGACCAGATTTATCAGGATCTGTTTAAGGCGCAGTGGATCACCCATCAGATGGCGCGGAACATCATCATAGATGAAGGCGACTTGCTCGATATTCTTCTCTTCTGCCATCGGTGCCAGCATATTAAGAACATCAAAAATAACGTCTTCAATATCCAGTGGCGTGTAGTCCAGCACCAATTTACCGGCCTCAATCTTGGAGAGATCAAGAACGTCATTGATGATGGCCAGCAGGCTGTCAGATGATTTCTGTATGGTGCGCACATAGTCGAGCTGGCGCGGTGTTAGCGGGTTTTTCAGCAGTAGCTTGGTAAAACCCATAATGCCGTTTAACGGAGTGCGAATTTCGTGCGAGATGTTGGCCAGAAACTCCGACTTGATGCGGTTGCCTTCCACGGCTTCCTTACGCGCCAATGTCAGTTCGATATTCTGAACCTCCATTGTTTCCATGGTTTCGCGCAAGTCCTCGTTGGTTTGCACCATCGAGCTTCTCAGTTCATCCGTATCGGTATTGATGCGTTCCAGCAGTGCATTAATAGCGGTCTGCAGGCTGGCAAGGTCGCCGGTAGCATCAGTTCCCAGTCGGTAGTCCAGATGCATGCTGTCAATATTGGACAGGGTATTGGTCATTTCTGAAACAGGGGAGAGCCAGCGATGGATTGCCCGTGTCAGCAGTAGCGCGAGTAGTATTAGTGCGATCAAGCTGACAACCAGAATGATCATCAGGGCTTCGTATTTTCGAATGGTCAGTTCTTGAGTGCCCATTTCCAGCAGAATCCAGACATTCGTTTTCTGGCCAGAGGAGAGCTTGAACTGCACAGGCAGCGGTTTTACATATTGCCAACTATCGGCAGTGACATAGCGGTGGGTTTCAGTATCCAAGCGCAGGTGCTGCGAGCCAGTCAGCGCACGTCGTGTAGGGCCGCTGTGCACAATAACGTTGCCATCGGCATCTACCAGAGTCAGCGAGCGTAGATTGGGCTCTTCCAGCGCCTCGGCCGTCAGTGTTTGCGAGGTGATGGGTGTTGCTTCTTGCAGGTGTTCAAAGGCTTGGCTATAGCGATCCAGCAACAGACGGCCACGCTCCTGCTCCACGCTTTCAAGGTCATTGAAGCGGCTCAATACCATGCCCGTACCCAGGCCAAGTAGCAGCAGGGCAGTGGGCACCAATAGCAGGACGATAAGGCGGCTTTGCAGGCTCCAGGGCTTCATGGGGCATCCCTTGTCTTTATTGCGTCTGACTATAACGGGGAAGACCAATCCTGTCCTGTATTGCTGGGTTGGGCAGGTCGCCCCCGGCGGCCTCATCCCGTACAATTGCGGCCTTGTTGCGAGGTGACACATGCCCCCTGTCCACTACCCCACAATTGCCGATACGGTCGGCCAGACCCCTCTTGTGCGCCTGCAGCGTTTGCCGGGCACCACGACCAATACTATTTTGGTGAAGCTAGAGGGCAATAATCCTGCCGGGTCCGTAAAGGATAGGCCAGCATTAAGCATGATTGCCTATGCCGAGCAGCGCGGGCTGATTAAGCCGGGCGACACCCTAATTGAGGCTACCAGCGGTAATACGGGTATTGCGTTGGCCATGGTCGCGGCCATCAAGGGTTACCGCATGATTCTCATCATGCCCGCCAACCAGAGCCAAGAGCGCCGTGATGCCATGGCCGCCTATGGTGCTGAGTTGATATCGGTGAGCAAGGAAGACGGCATGGAAGGTGCCCGTGATCTGGCCATGCGTCTGCAGGCTGAGGGTAAGGGCGTCGTACTTAACCAGTTTGGTAACACGGATAACCCGCGAGCCCACTATGAAAGCACTGGCCCTGAGTTGTGGGAGCAGACGCAGGGCACAATCACTCATTTCATCAGTTCCATGGGCACCACTGGCACCATCATGGGCTGCTCGCGTTACCTGAAAGAAAAGAACTCTGCCATTCAGATTGTGGGCCTGCAGCCATCAGAAGGTTCGCAGATTGCGGGCATCCGGCGCTGGCCAGAAGCTTATCTGCCGACCATTTTTGAACGCGCGCGAGTAGATACAGTGGTGGACGTGCCGCAGGCAAACGCCGAAGACACTATGCGGCGCTTGGCGCGTGAAGAAGGCATCTTCTGCGGCGTGTCCTCCGGCGGCTCCGTTTGGGCCGCTTTGGAGTTATCGGCACGTGTCGAGAACGCCGTTATCGTGGCCATTATTTGTGACCGTGGTGACCGTTACTTATCGACGGGCGTGTACACGTCGAACTAAAAATGCGCAGTAAAAAAGATCGCAGAAGGGATAACGGAAAGCGACATGAACAATATTTTTGTCTTTGATATCGAAACCATACCGGATGTAGAGGGTGCTCGTCATATTCACGGGCTGGAAGGCCTGGACGATCGCGATACAGCCAACGCCATGTTCACCTTGCGACGTCAGGAAACGGGCGGTTCGGATTTTCTCCGGCATCACTTGCAGCGAGTGGTCTGCATTTCAGTCGCATTGCGCACGCGCGATGGCCTTAAGGTATGGACCTTAGGCGACGAGAACGCTGATGAGAAAGACATCATTACGCGATTTTTCACCGGCATAGACCGCTATCTACCCACGCTAGTGTCTTGGAACGGCGGTGGTTTTGATTTGCCCGTTCTGCACTATCGCGCCCTCAAGCACGGTATTGCGGCGCCCCGTTACTGGGATCAAGGCGAGGACGACCGCGAGTTCAAGTTCAA
>Ga0073900_10001502_pt1 | contig 12883 bp, 10 predicted proteins | sample KloWWTmetKNB5Kit_FD_66666 | JGI IMG/M metagenome (GOLD analysis project Ga0073900, IMG submission 66666) | Active sludge microbial communities from Klosterneuburg, Austria, studying microevolution and ecology of nitrifiers - Klosterneuburg... | ecosystem: Engineered > WWTP > Aerobic digester >...
ACGATCCGCCCCTTCTTCCATTGCAGCGCACTGGTCGATCATCCGTTGAACCATTTTACCGTAGTGGCCGAATTTGATGTTCGACTGCGGATAGGGTACGCTCTTGGGCTTGCTCACCAGCTCTTCCGGTGTTGGCATGGGGTAGGGGCTGTCCACATCAAGCTTCAAATTGCTCATGATGTAGAGATGGTCCCACAAGGTGCGTTCAAAATTGTCGCTGTTGCGCAACTGTGGGTTCAACCGGCCGATGACCTGAATGATGGCCTTCGCCGTCCTGGTGCGTTGTTCCCTATCCTCTAATTCCATGCAATGGTCCACCATGCGCTGCACGTGGCGGCCATATTCGGGAATGGGCAATTGCGGACGTTGCGTATTGTAGTCGTAATGAACTGTGCTCATGGGCGGAACGATGGGCTGCGGTGCGAAAACACCGAACTGGGCCGAATACTTGCGTTCTGAAGGACTCAGAGGGCCAAATCTAAGGCGGAGAAAATTGAGATGGCAAGAATTGGAGCGATGAATGAACGCTTGTCTATCCCCCGATCTGGTACAGCTGCACCCATTCCGGGTCTTGCATATCGCGCAAAAGTCGGAATGCACCTTCACCGAAATAGGGACCGTGCCAATCTTCGAATTGCGGTGGTCTATACAATTGAAGGAGCACTTGCTGACGTGCCGAGGGAGTGAATTCCTCACTTGCCCATCCTTTGCCCTGGCCGTCCACCATTTCCTTTCGATAGCGCAATTTCCATAGTTGAAGGACTGCGAGGCACTGGAGGTTCGTATGCACTACATCCTCTTCCATCCACGCACCACATTGGTTGATCCCGAACCGAGAGAACAGGTCGGCACCATCTTGGTTGGCACGACTTTCCTGCAGGCCCGCCATTTGAAGGACGTACGGTTCGGTTCGCATGGGCAATGCATCAACCACGGCACCATTGTACACGGTATAGATGAAAAGTGCGTGGAAATCGCCTTGCGCGTTCGGGTTAAGGCTGAATCCGAATTCCCGTATAGCCAATAGTGGCGCCGGGCCGGATCGGCTATCAGAAAGAAAGCAGAGTGCAAGTATGAGGGCTAGCGCAGAGCGGTACATGGCGAAAAGGGACACCGGCACCTCGCCGAAATGGACATCCTGACCCGCAATACGTTGTTAAACGCGTTGGGTTACCTTTTCTAAGCCACTACGGTAAGTTTTGCGAACCGCAAGAGCAATTGCTTTTGTCCAGTAGTAGGGAAGAACACTGTTGCCTTGATGTCCGGAGCCTTGCCTTCGATCTTCAGGACCTTTCCTTTTCCGAAGCGTTCGTGTGCCACGGTCATGCCTTCGGCCAAGTCCGGCGTTGCATTGCCCAAGGTTTGGGTGGCCTCAAGTGGTTTCCCCTCGGTGGAAAGCCTTTTCAAGTTGCCGGGCTTCGCCGTGGGAGTGGCCGTATTGGATCGTTGTTGGATAACGGGTGCTGTCCGTTCTCGTCCATAAACGGGTTTGGATGCGCTCCGGTCGTTCTCGTTGCTCGTCTTTTCCGCATAGCGCGGACTTGCCTGCGGAGCTTTGCGGGCCCAAGGCGGCGCACTAGGGCGTGCGTACTGCCCGGAACTGAACGCACCGCGTTCGTTCACGGCCGGTAATTCAAGATACTTTGGGTCGATCTCGTCGATGAACCGGCTGGGTTCGCTGGTGGTCAAGTTGCCCCACTTATAGCGGCTCATCGCATAGCTAAGGGTCGCCCGTTTCTCGGCCCTGGTGATCGCCACGTAGAACAAGCGACGCTCCTCTTCAAGGTCGGCGCGACTTTGCACAGCCATCAGGTTAGGGAACAAGTCCTCTTCGAGACCCACTACATGCACATAAGGGAATTCCAGCCCCTTTGCGCTGTGTATGGTCATCAAGCTCACACGGTCATTGTCGTTGGGGTCGGTATTGTCCGCATCCGTGAGCAAGGCAACATCGATCAGGAAGTCGCTGAGGGTCTTAGGTGTTTCATACTCGTCGGGAGCAGGTGTATCCGTGCCTTCTTCTGTTCCATCCTCGCCGGGCCTTGCTGTTGGGTCACTGAACCCCTTCATGCCATTGAGCAATTCCTGGATGTTCTCATACCTGCTCACGCCTTCTGGTGTCTTGTCCACGAAAAGATCTTTCAGGATCCCACTCTTCTGAGCAATGTGTTCACCCAGGATATGCGCGGTGTGCGTTCCTAACATGGTCTGGAAACTTTGGATCATAAGCACGAAATCCGCGATGGCCTTGCGCGTTCCACTATGAAAGCCAAGGTCTCCAAGGTGCTCCAGGATCAGGTCCCATATGGATAGTTGCTTTTCACTGGCCGCTACCATCAACTTGTCCATTGTGGTTTGCCCGATACCGCGCACCGGGAAATTGATCACCCGCTTCAAGGCTTCTTCATCATTCGGGTTGCACACTAGTCGGAAATAGCCGATCAGGTCCTTGATCTCTTTTCGTTGATAGAAACTAAGGCCACCGTAAATGCGGTATGGCACGTTCAGTTTCCGCAGCGCCTCCTCCATGCTTCGGCTCTGCGCGTTGGTGCGGTACAGGATAGCAAAGCCCTTGTTCGGTACCTGGTTCTGCATCTTCGTTTCGAAGATCGAATGTGCCACGAACTGACCTTCTTCATTATCGCTGAGGGAACGATGCACGATGATCTTGTCCCCTTCGGCGTTTTCGGTCCAGATCGTTTTGGGGATCTGTTCCTTGTTCTTTTCTATCAAGGAATTCGCCGCACCCACGATCGTTTTCGTACTTCGGTAGTTCTGTTCCAGCTTGAAGATCTGCTGGTCCGGATAGTCGCTCCGGAAATTGAGGATGTTCTGGATGTTCGCTCCGCGGAAGGAGTAGATGCTCTGGCTGTCATCGCCAACTACCGTGATGTTCTCGTGTCGGGCGGCCAAGGTCTTTACGATGTTGTACTGGGCCATGTTGGTGTCTTGATACTCGTCCACCAACAAGTATTGGAATCGACTTTGGTACTTCAGCATCACCTCCGGATGGTCACGGAAAAGGATGTTCGTGTTGAAGAGCAGGTCGTCGAAATCCATGGCGCCTGCACGGAAACATCGTTCAGCATATGCCTTATAGATGTCGCCCATGCGTTCCCTGCCCACGGCGGCATCACCCCCCATCAGTTCGGTGTTCTCCAGGTATTCGAGCGGACCGATCAAATTGTTCTTCGCAATACTGATGCGGCCATGTACTTGGTTCGGCTTGTAGAGTTTGTCGTCAAGTTTCCATTCCTTCACGATACTGCGGATCAGGCTTCGGCTGTCATCCGTATCGTAGATGGTAAAGTCCTTCGGGTATCCCAGCTTATCGGCCTCTGCCCGAAGGATCCGTGCGAACACGCTGTGGAAGGTGCCCATCCATAAGTTGCGCGCCTCGTTGCTCAGGCCCGGCATATCGCGCAGGAGCACAGCGATCCGCTCCTTCATTTCCTTCGCCGCCTTGTTGGTGAAGGTCAACGCCAATATGCGGAAGGAGTCCACACCTTTGGTCATTAAGTGCGCGATCCGCACGGTAAGTACTTTGGTCTTTCCGCTTCCAGCCCCCGCGATCACCATCATAGGGCCATCGGTGGCCTCCACGGCGGCGCGTTGTGCGGGATTGAGCCCTTTCAAATGGTCCATGAACCGGCAAAGGTAAGCTCGGAGGTAGTCGCTATTGGACGAATATGCGCAACGCTACGGTGCTCACTTCAGCGCATGAATGAACGTTAGCAAACCGACGGTTCCGAAAACCTGCCGATCACGTGATCTTGCTCGGCGTGTTCTGCCCTAACCACTTTTCCACCAGAACAACGCTGAAGCAAACGGCCAAGAGAAGGATAATTGGGAAAATATGCACCATGAAGCGGAACTCGGCCATTTTCAGAACCAATGGATAAACGAGGACCATGTACACAGCGACCAATGGTATCCATCTGGCCAATAGGGAGCGGGCTTTCCTCCAGTTCCAAAGCATGGTGAAGGCAGCGATGGTCCCGATCATGACAGCAAAAACGTAGAGCGCCATTTGGAATAGCTTGAAGAACTTCATCCATAAGGGTAGTTCGTTGAAGGGTGTTTCGAACAAGGTTTCGGCTCCCTTCTGCCCAACCATGTTCGGAACCATTAGGAACCGGCTCAGCACATGATGCATGAACGGGGCCCCTTTTGCATGGAGTTCCGTGTAACGGTCCAACGCAGCATCGGCCTTGGTAACGGCAGCTATGGAGTCTGCAGAACTCAATTGGCCGTTCAATGCTGCTCGGAAAAGTTCACTTACCATGACCAAACTGTCCAGGTCGTAACCGGGTGCGTAAGCGTAGCTGGGGGGTGGACCGGCCAAACGACCTTCGTTGTCCTTTTCAGCACAGCAGTACCATCGGCCAAACCAGCGAATGTCAGCTCCTGGATCCCACCAGATGTAGTTGCCTCCATAACCTTGAAGAAAACGCATCATGTAGCCCAAGTGATGCTTGGAGATCGCATCGGGCATCATGCCTTGGTTCGTTAGCGGGTTGAATTCGTGATTCGCCCGCCAATTGCGGATCACCCATGCGGTTTCGACCAAGGTGAAAGGGATGAGGAATATCAGCAACGCTCGAACCGCAAGCGTTTTGCCCCAATGGATGTAGATCAACACCACTGCCGGTATCAACAATAGCGATGAAACCGGACGAAGGAAAATGAGCCAAGCAATGAAGGCTCCGCACAAAAAGAGCAACCGGTGATCCCGCTTGTCCAAAGCCCGTTGGAACAAGTAGGCTTGTATCACTAGCACTGAAGGGGCCAAACTGTCGGAAGACAAGGCGGTGTCATACCAGCTCGTGTAGGTGCTCAGTAAGAATAGAATATAGGTGGCCAACGCTGCCCGGTGCGATCCGGTTAGGCGCAGTGCCAACAATGCAAGCAATAGCACACTGAGGCCAGAAAGGAGCCACTGTAGAGCAACCAGGGCTTTGTAACTCGCCGTCTGAGATAGGAATTGTCGAAAGATCCAATAGGGTGCACCAACACCAGGCATACGATAATCCGGACTATAATCCCCGCCATTAAGAATACTTTCTATAGGTTCGATATAGCCTGGGGTGTCGGTAACTTCCCAATACCATGTAGCAGGTGAGTCAGCAGGTTTACGATCATGTACTTGCCAAACCACAAAGAGCGCCCTGAAGACAAGGGCGATCAGCAAGAAAGTGAGCCACTTACGCTGGATGAGCATCGGTTCCCGATCGATCTGGTTCCCGTCGGTCATGTTCCGATCCGGGTGGTCTTGCAGGCTGGATAAGAAGTTGGAACTGACCATGACTAATTTCTATTCTGTTCAAGTCGTTCAGGGGCGGGGAACTGAAGGATGAAGCGTCCAGTGCAGATGAAGAAGGCATGCATCATTTGATCCAACATTCCGCTTTCAAGTTCATTTTGCCAGTTTCCGTAAATTCCAATGAATTGGTGAGCTTCCGTTGGAATCATGTTGCCTGTTCTTGGGGACGAGCAACCAAAGGATCAGCCATGGAACGTTGAATGGCGTGAAAGAGTTGTGGTTTCAAGAGCCGATCAATGAGGGTCCGAAGGTAATTGCAGGATGGATGAGAAGATGAGAAGGGTCATTTAGCCACTTTTGATCGAGTTGGACAACCCCTTGATCTTTCCTTTGCACCGCGAACAATGCGACGTTCATCTTAATTTTCTGTTAAAGAGGACCAGTGGTAGCGGCGCATCTAATTTTCGCTCGGTTTGGTATTGCTAAGGGCAACATGGAAGGAACGATCATACAAACAGCTGATCCGCGAGCGGAGTACAGAGCACTTCACGAAGAGATCGATGTGGCAATAAGGTCCGTATTGGAGGGCCCTTCCTACGTGTTGGGTGATGCTGTGCGCAGATTCGAAGAGGAGTTTGCCGGTCATGTCGGCGTGTCGCATGGCATTGGTGTGAACAACGGAACTGATGCGATCCATCTGGCATTGCGGGCGTTGGAAATTGGAACAGGGGATGAGGTGATCACAGTTTCGCATACCGCGGTGGCCACAGTAGCTGCTATTTGCATGGCTGGTGCAACCCCGGTCCTGGCTGATGTGGACCCTGTTTCAAGAACATTGGATCCCGACTGGGTAAAAGGGTTGATAACTGCTCGGACCAAGGCTGTTCTACCGGTCCATTTGTACGGTCACCCCGCAGACATGGCTGGATTGACCAAAATATGCGCAGATCATGGCTTGTCCATGGTCGAGGATTGTGCCCAAGCCCATGGGGCCAGGTTTCATGGCCAACGTGTGGGAAGGTTCGGAGTGCTCTCCACATTCAGTTTTTATCCCACTAAGAATTTGGGTGCTATTGGAGATGCAGGTCTGGTGGCCACAAATGATGCATCCCTGGCAGAACGACTGCGCATGTTGCGTCAATACGGATGGGAGCGACCTCAGTTCAGCGAAATCCAAGGATGGAACAGCCGTATGGACCCTTTGCAGGCGGCCATCTTGTCGGTGAAATTGAAACACCTCGATGCGCGAACGGAAAGACGTCGCGTTATTGCCGAGACCTATAATATCCGGCTCCGGGATCTTCCTCTTGTTCTGCCCGCAGAAGGATCGGGCTGTTTCCACGTCTATCACCTTTATGTTGTGGAACTTCCCGATGAAGCCACACGCAATGCCCTTCGTGATCATCTTGCCCGTTCTGGGATCAATGCCGGTATCCATTACCCTTATGCGGTGCATCAACAGCCGGCTTACCAACCATGGATCCGGACCAGTGCCATGGTGATAACCGAGCGCTTGGCAAGCACCGTACTTTCTTTGCCGTTGTACCCTGACCTGACAGACCACGAGATCCACCGCGTTTGTGACGCTGTCTGCACCTTTTATGGATCCCTTGAATGAGGCATACCGCGATCGGGGCGCTTCGCAGGATCCGCCTACAACAACATGCACGAGCAGATGGCCTTTTGACCGTGATCCCGGATGATGGTCCATTGGGCTTGGGGATCACCGTGCGACGGGTATTCACAGTGACCGAAGTCCCTGTGGGCGGCGTACGTGGGGACCATGCCCATCGCGATTGCACACAAGTAGTGGTTTGCTTACGTGGTTCAGTATCGATCGTGATAGACGACGGCCGCGATTCCGTCAAGGTCAGGTTGGATCGGTCGGAAGAGGCCTTGTTCATTCCACCGGGATTGTGGAACCACCTCACGTTCGAAGGGCCTGATACGGTAGTGGCCGTATTTTGCGATCAGCCATTCATGGAATCGGATTATCTCCGCGACCGCGCTGCATATCAGGCATATAAAGGCGTCGGCACATGAAAGCTGGAATGGAGCAAGGGGAACACGGTCTTATGGACCAGTTGGAAGGCACCTTGTGGTGGTACGCGGGCCTGCATGCCAATATTCTTCACGCGATCGGCAAGTATGCTCAGAGAACGGACAAGTTGCTTGATGCTGGCTGCGGGACCGGGGGTATGCTTCAACGGATCGGCGCACGGTATCCGGATGTCAGATCACATGGGCTCGACCTTTCAGAGTATGCTTGTCAAGCCGCACGTACCAAGACAGGTGCTCTGATCGTGCAGGGTTCGGTGGATGCGTTGCCTTATTTGGACAAGGCCTTTGATACCCTGGTCAGTTTGGACGTATTGGGTTACGAAATGGACGTGGATGCCGCAGTTGCGGGCTTCCATCGTGTTTTGCGCCCCGGAGGGGTCGGCATCATCAATTTGGCAGCCTACCAATGGATGCTTTCATACCACGATAAGGCGGTGGGTCAATCTCGCCGGTACACCCGAAGCGAGGTGATCGCTTTGTTCCGCCAGCATGGCTTCGTCATCCGGTACAGTACATATTGGAATACACTGCTATTTCCGCTCATGGTCCTTCAACGCAAAGTGCTAGGCTCTGACGGACGAAGTGATGTTCGACAAATTTCTGGGGTCATGAACAACGCGTTCAAGTTCTGCCTCAGCATCGAGCGTTTGTTTACTCGGAGAGCGTTACCATTGCCCTTCGGTGGATCGATCCTCCTTATCGTTCAACGCCCAACGGAATGAAAACCCTTTCTATCGTGATTCCGGTCTACAATGGTGCGAATAGTATTGAGCGGTTGGTGAGGGAGTTGGCAGCCTTGAATGAGGTTGGTTGGGAGTTGATCCTCGTCAATGATTGCAGTCCGGATGATAGTTGGGCCATCATTGAACGGTTGGCCAAAGAGGCTCCAATGCCAATCATAGCGGTTGATCTTGCTCGCAATTTCGGCGAGCACAATGCCGTAATGGCGGGGTATGCAGTAAGTTCTGGAAACCACGTGATCAATATTGATGACGATTTTCAGAATCCACCGAGCGAGGTGATCAAGCTGCTCAAATTTGCCCAGGACAATCCGCAGTTCGATGTGATCTACACCAAATACAAGCGCAAACAACACAACTTCTTGCGCAACTTGGGTAGCCGATTCAATGATCGTGTGGCAACCTTCCTCTTGGATAAACCACGTGGACTTTACCTGTCCAGTTTCCGCTGTGTCAACCGCTTCTTATGCGATGGGATCTTGGAATATGGAGGTCCTTACCCTTACATCGATGGGATCATTCTGGAGCGTACCCAACGAATAGGAACCTTGTTAGTTGTCCACGCGCCACGCGTCGAGGGTCGGAGCAGTTATAGCTTCCGGAAACTCGTGAGGCTCTGGCTGTTCATGTTCGTGAACTTCTCGGTAATGCCCTTACGCATCAGCAGTATCATGGGCTTCGCGATCAGTGGCGCGGGGTTCCTATTGGCCCTTGTTGTTGTCTTCGAAAGCCTTGTTCATGGCACGCCGCAAGGTTGGCCTTCCATCGCCGCAGGCATCTTGGTCTTTGCAGGTATCCAGCTCGTCATGCTCGGTCTTATAGGCGAATACCTCGGCCGACTATACTTGATGCAGAAGGGCAAGCCGCAATTCGTCGTGCGCACTAAGGTGATCGGGGTGTGATCCATTTCCCCAACATCAGTGCAATACCAATGTCCGTCGTATCACCGTCGAACAGGGTTCAGCCCTGTGAGAATCGTTAATACTGTTGCCGATAGTGTGCTTGACGCTTCGTTCCAGTAAGAATGAGCACTTCTTTTTCCACCCCTTCTGCAAGGTCCCTGCTGGCCGTAGCTGTGCTCAATTCGGGGTAGAAATTCAGATAATCCTTCCTCCTGAAGGATCGGTCCGCACTGCCGCGCAGCGGGCCGTTCCGCAAGAACAGCCCTATCCGATCTGTCGCGTTGCGACCAGGGTCCGGGACATTTAGCAATTCTGCCAGGGCCTCATCGATCCGTTCCAAGAGGTAGGCGATGAATTCCCCGCAATCCCCCCGTCGGTCGGCATATTCCAATGCTGCGTAGTATGCAGGTTGTGTGTGCTGGATGAATGCTTCAACTGGGAGATAGGCGAATACTGGCCAATGCTGCATAAGCATCCGCTTTTGCCATAGGCGGGCCAGTCGTCCGTTCCCTGCTGTGAAGGGTCGTAGATAAACCAACCCGAAATGCAGCACGCAACTTGTGATCAAAGTGGGAAAACTGTCCTCCTCCGCGTGGCGCAAGAGTTCTTCCACGTGTACAGGCAGGTCATGTGCGCTTGCCGTGCGCAAGGGTTCGGGTTCGCCGTACAGCACATCCATGGGGCCGGTCCTGAAGTGGCCGGCATCGAGCGCCAAGCCGTGCATTAACACACCATGTGCCTGACGAAGGTCTTGTGAAAGAAAAGGGTCCAACTGGTGTAACAGGGCATATGCCCGGTGGGTGTTCACGGCCTCCAATGCAGAAGAGCCTTCCGTTGCGCTGGTTGGTTTGTCCACCAGTTGGGCCACGGGTAGTGCCTCCAAAGCCGAACCCTCTAGTGCCAACGTACTGTGCACGCTACTAACATGGTAAGCTTTTTCGAGGTCGGGAGGTGGCTGATGCAGGTGTCGTGCATGCACTTCGCCCAAGCGTTGGTGAACTGTTGCCAATAGGTTCAGCATTCTGGGGCTTATGGAATAGTATGTGAGGCTGGGAACGTCCATTTATAGAATCAAATGATGCTAACAAAGATAGTCACATCAGTTATTCGTCAGCCCTTCGTCTTCGATCATTCAACAATAATTCGGTGTTAGGGCGCGGGATCTGAGACGGTTTTGTAAATATTATCCGCTTGGATCGCAGTGAATTAGGTGCTGTGCAACCGCAAACCGGGATCCGTCGCCGATCCATAGAAGTTGGGTTATGAAAGAATATTTCAGTGAACAATGCTTGGTGGAAAAGGCTTTTCACTTACTTTTGCAGCCCGTTTTCCACTTCTACAGGACGAAAACACCTGAAAGCCAAGACGAAAAGTACCTCATGCCAACTATCCAACAGCTCATCCGCAAGGGTCGTCAGACTCCGCAATACAAGAGCAAGTCGATCGCACTGACCGCTTGTCCGCAGCGTCGTGGCGTTTGCACGAAAGTGTACACCACCACACCTAAGAAGCCGAATTCTGCGCTTCGTAAGGTGGCCAAGGTGCGTTTGGTCAACGGGTATGAAGTGATCGCGTACATCGGTGGTGAAGGACACAATCTCCAAGAACACAGTATTGTACTGGTGCGTGGCGGTCGTGTAAAGGACCTGCCAGGTGTGAAGTACCACATCGTCCGTGGTGTGTTGGACACATCGGGTGTTGAAGGGCGTAATCAGCGTCGGAGCAAATACGGCACCAAGCGTCCTAAGGCCGGAGCGGCACCAGCAAAGAAGAAGTAACCTTCACGGATAAGCAGCCATGCGTAAAAAGACGATAAAGCACACGATCCTTCCCGACCCAAAGTTCGGTGATGTGCAGGTGACCAAGTTCGTGAACAACTTGATGTACGACGGCAAGAAGACCAAGTCATTGGATATCTTCTACAGTGCCATCGACATCGTTGCTGAAAAGAGCGGTGAGGACGGATTGGAGATCTTCCGGAAAGCGTTGGTCAACGTTACACCGCAGGTAGAGGTACGTAGCCGTCGTGTAGGCGGTGCGAATTTCCAGATCCCCCAAGCGGTTCGTGAGGACCGTAAGAAAAGCTTGGCAATGAAGTGGTTGATCGGGTACGCCCGCAACCGCAACGAACGTAGCATGGCCAACAAGCTGGCCAACGAGATCCTCGCGGCAGCGAAAGAAGAAGGAGCGGCCTTCAAAAAGAAGGAAGAGATCCACAAAATGGCCGAGGCCAACAAGGCGTTCAGTCACTTCCGCTTCTGATAACGACGGTAGAGCAAAAGTAAAATGGCCAAAAGGGACCTAGCATATACGCGGAACATCGGCATCATGGCGCACATCGATGCCGGGAAGACGACGACTTCCGAGCGCATCCTTTACTACACCGGCCTTGTGCATAAGATCGGTGAGGTGCATGACGGTGCTGCTACCATGGATTGGATGGCGCAGGAGCAGGAACGTGGTATCACCATTACATCCGCTGCTACGACAACAAGCTGGAAATACCGCGACAATACCTACAAGATCAATTTGATCGATACACCAGGCCACGTGGATTTCACCGTTGAGGTGGAGCGCAGCCTGCGCGTATTGGACGGTGCCGTTGCATTGTTCTGCGCTGTTGGTGGAGTAGAACCACAGAGTGAAACCGTATGGCGCCAAGCGAACAAGTATAAAGTACCTCGTATCGGCTTCGTGAACAAGATGGACCGCAGTGGTGCAGACTTCTTCAACGTTGTGAAGCAGATCCGTGAGCGTCTAGGTGCGAACCCGGTGCCGTTGCAAGTTCCCATCGGTGCAGAAGCCGATTTCAAAGGTGTTGTCGATCTGATCAACAACCGCGGCATGGTATGGAACGAAGAGGACCAAGGCATGACTTGGAACGAAGTTCCAATTCCCGAAGACTTGAAGGAGACCGTAAAGGAGTGGCGCGACAAGCTTATCGAAGCGGTTGCTGAGAGCGACGATAAGTTGATGGAGAAGTATTTCTCCGATCCAGATAGTTTGACTGAAGAAGAAGTGATGGCTGCGATCCGTAAAAGCGCGATCAACATGAGCATCACGCCTATCCTTTGCGGCAGCGCCTTTAAGAACAAGGGTGTGCAGACCATGTTGGATGCGGTCATGGCTTACTTGCCAAGTCCAATGGACATCGAGTCGGTTACCGGTATCGATCCACGCACGGACCTTGAGATCCAACGTCATCCGGATCCAGACGAACCTTTCGCCGGGTTGGCATTCAAGATCGCAACGGACCCATTCGTTGGCCGTTTGGCATTCTTTCGTGCATACAGCGGTGTATTGAACGCTGGTAGCTACGTGTTGAATACCCGGAGCGATAAGAAGGAGCGCATAAGCCGCATCTTCCAAATGCACTCAAACAAGCAGAATGCTGTGGATCAGATCGCAGCTGGTGATATTGGTGCTGCAGTAGGCTTCAAGGACATCCGCACCGGTGATACCCTTTGCGCTGAAGATCATCCGATCATTCTGGAGAGCATGAGCTTCCCAGAGCCGGTGATCGGTATTGCGGTTGAGCCTAAGACCCAAGCGGATCTGGACAAGATGGGTGCAGCCTTGGCCAAATTGGCGGAGGAGGATCCGACCTTCAAAGTGCACACCGACGAAGATACCGGCCAAACCGTTATCAGTGGAATGGGCGAGCTTCACTTGGAGATCTTGGTGGATCGCATGAAGCGCGAATTCAAAGTGGAATGCAATCAAGGCGCTCCTCAGGTGAAGTACAAAGAGGCGATCTCTGGTACCATCGAACACCGTGAGCTGTACAAGAAGCAAACGGGTGGTCGTGGTAAATTCGCTGACATCCATGTGCGCATTGAGCCACAGACCGATCCTGAGAAGACCGGCTTGGAGTTCATTGACGAGATCAAAGGTGGGTCCATTCCGAAGGAATTCAT